>Ga0206117_100766_pt1 | contig 24962 bp, 21 predicted proteins | sample 3A5Ametagenome_FD_177997 | JGI IMG/M metagenome (GOLD analysis project Ga0206117, IMG submission 177997) | Enriched microbial communities from leaf-cutter ant dump, University of Wisconsin, Madison, United States - 3A5A | ecosystem: Environmental > Terrestrial > Nest > Insects nest > Nest dump... | reverse complement strand
GGTGGCCGGCGTGGTCGGCCAGCTGCAGCTTGACGTGCTGTCGTCGCGCATCATCGCCGAATACGGCGTCGACATGGGTTTCGAGACCGCACCCTTCGAGACCGCGCGCTGGATCAGCGCCGACGACAAGGCCGAGATCACCAGGTTCATCGAGAAGAACCGCGGCGCCATGGCCGAGGACCGCGACGGCGCCCCCGTCTACCTCGCCCGCAACGCCTGGGAACTGAGCTACACCGAGCGCGAATGGCCCAATATCCGGTTTGCCGCCACGCGCGAACGCAGCTGACCGTCAAGCCACCGGCGATACCGCAGCTAACCCATTGAAAAACCGGGGGAAACCCCGGGGCTTACGGCCGGGCAAAAATCCGGCCCCGCCGCCGCTTTTTTTGCGGCCGGAAAGGCCTGATTTTGCTAATATTTGCGGCCCTTTAGGCCGGGTTTGAATCGGCGGTCCCGAATCGGGCATCCCAAACCGATCATCCCATATGGAATTGGTGCCTGGTGACGTCATGAAGCTCAGAATCGAACGCGCCGCTCTGCTCGCCTCGCTCGGTCATGTCCAGAGCGTCGTCGAACGCCGCAACACCATTCCGATCCTGTCGAACGTGCAGATCGAGGCGTCCGAGGCGATGCTGGCCCTGACCGCGACCGATCTGGACCTGGCCGTCGTCGACAAGATCATGGCGACGGTCGAACGTCCCGGCGCCACCACCGTGCCGGCCCATACCTTCTACGACATCGTCCGCAAGCTGCCCGACGGCGCCGAGATCGAACTGACCTACGACCAGGCCCAGCGGCGCCTGTCGATCCGGGCCGGCCGGTCGTCGTTCCAGCTGTCCTGCCTGCCCAAGGAAGACTTCCCCGTCATGGCGACGGGCGACCTGCCCCACCAGTTCACCCTGGGGGCCGAGGCGCTGAAGCGGCTGATCGACAAGACCCGCTTCGCCATCTCGACCGAGGAAACCCGCTACTACCTGAACGGCATCTACCTGCATGCGGCGGCCACCGCCGGCGTGCCGATGCTGCGCGCCGTCGCCACCGACGGCCACCGCCTGGCCCGGTCCGAGACGCCCCTGCCGGCGGGTGCCGCCGGCATGACCGGGGTGATCGTGCCGCGCAAGACCGTGAACGAACTGCGCAAGCTGGTCGACGGGGCCGACACCGATGTCGCCATCGCCCTGTCCGACACCAAGATCCGCTTCACCTTCGACCAGGTCGTGCTGGTCTCCAAGCTGATCGACGGGACCTTCCCCGATTACGAGCGCGTCATTCCCCAGGGCAACGACAAGCAGCTCGAAGTCGATGCCAAAAGCTTTGCCCAGGCCGTCGACCGCGTCGCCACCATCTCGACCGAAAAAAGCCGCGCGGTGAAGATGGCGCTCGACAACGGCCGCATCACCCTGTCGGCCACCAGCCCCGACCAGGGCTCGGCGATCGAGGAGCTGACCGCGTCCTATGCCGGCGGCGGGCTGGAGATCGGCTTCAACTCGAAATACCTGCTCGACATCACCGGGCAGATCGAGGGCGATACCGCGCAGTTCCGCCTGGCCGACGCCGCGTCCCCGACGCTGGTGCGCGACGCCTCGGACGAAAGCGCGCTCTACGTCCTGATGCCGATGCGGGTTTGAGTGAAGAAGACCGCCCGATGACCGCCGTCGCGACCTCGATCGCGGCGTCTGCCGGCTCGCCCGGCCAGGCAGGCCCTGGCTTGGCCAGCCTCAGCCTGTCGCGGCTGACGCTGACCGATTTCCGCAACTATACGGCCCTGCGGCTGGACGTCGATCCCCGGCCGGTGGTGCTGACCGGCCCGAACGGCGCCGGCAAGACCAACCTGATCGAGGCGATCTCGCTGCTGAACCCCGGCCGCGGCCTGCGCCGCGCGGTGATGGCCGACGTGACGCGCCAGGGGGCTGCGGGCGGGTTCGGCATCGCCGCCCGGCTCGATACGCCGACCGGCGACCTAGACCTCGGCACGGGGATCCAGCCTGCCACGGCGACCGAGGCGGAACGGCGGCTGGTCCGGGTCAACGGGGCCAATGCGCCGGGCCCGTCGGTGCTGGCCGAACATCTGTCGCTGGTCTGGCTGACGCCGGCGATGGACCGGCTGTTCGTGGAAGCCGCGTCCGAGCGGCGCCGCTTCCTCGACCGGCTGGTGCATGGCGTCGATCCCGGTCATGCCCGCCGCGTCACCGCCTATGAAAAGGCGATGCGCGACCGCTCGCGCCTGCTGCGCGAAGGGCGCAACGATGCCCGCTGGCTCAGTGCGCTCGAGGAAACCATGGCCGGGCACGGCATCGCCATCGCCGCCGCCCGCCGCGACCTGATCGCCCGGCTGGATGCGGCCCTGGCGCTGGGCTCGACCGTGTTTCCGACCGCCGACCTGACCATCGACGGCCTGTTGGAAACCTGGCTGGCCGATGCCTCGGCGGTCGAGGTCGAGGATCGCTTCCGCGAGAAGCTGGCCGCCAATCGCGGCCGCGATGCCGAGGCCGGCGCCGCGACCTCGGGGCCGCATAAAAGCGACCTGCAGGCCCGCCACGTCCAGCGCGACATGCCCGCCGCGCTGTGTTCGACCGGCGAACAGAAGGCGCTGCTGATCGCCATCGTGCTGGCCAATGCCAAGATCATCGCCGCACGGCGGGCCCAGGCGCCGCTGCTGCTGCTGGACGAACTGGTCGCCCATCTGGACCGGGTGCGGCGCCAGGCCCTGTTCGACGAAATCGCCGCGTTGCGCGCCCAGGCGTGGATGACCGGCACCGACCAATCCCTTTTCGACGACTGGGGCGATCGCGCCCAGTTCCTTGCCGTCCTGGGCGGCGAGGTGGTCGTCGATCGCAAGCCTTGAACCGGAGTAGCCAGTGATGAGTGACCAGCGTAACGAGCCGGCCGAAAACAACGGCGAGACCTACGATTCCTCGTCGATCAAGGTGCTCAAGGGCCTCGACGCCGTGCGCAAGCGCCCGGGCATGTATATCGGCGACACCGACGACGGGTCGGGCCTGCACCACATGGTCTACGAGGTCGTCGACAACGCGATCGACGAGGCCTTGGCCGGCTGGTGCGACCTGGTCGAGGTTCGCCTGAACCCCGACGGGTCGGTCATGGTGCGCGACAACGGCCGCGGCATCCCGGTCGATATCCACCCGGAGGAAGGCGTCTCGGCCGCGCAGGTCATCATGACCCAGCTGCACGCCGGGGGAAAGTTCGACCAGAATTCCTACAAGGTCTCGGGCGGCCTGCACGGCGTCGGCGTGTCGGTCGTCAACGCCCTGTCGACCACGCTGGAACTGCGCATCTGGCGCGACGGGCGCGAACATTTCATGCGCTTCCGCCATGGCGATGCCGAGGCACCGCTGAAGGTCGTGTCCGAACAGGCCCCCGAAGGCGCCCGCGGCACCGAGGTGACCTTCCTGCCCTCGCCGCAGACCTTCACCAGGACCGAGTTCGATTTCGCCACGCTGGAACACCGCCTGCGCGAACTGGCCTTCCTGAATTCCGGCGTCAGCATCGTGCTGGAGGATATGCGCGGGGTCGAGCCCAAGCGGGTCGAGATGCGCTATGACGGCGGCATCCTGGAATTCGTCAAGTATCTCGACCGCAACCGCCAGGCCCAGATGCCCGAACCGATCATGGTCAAGGGCGAGAAGGACGGCATCACGGTCGAAGTCGCGATGCAGTGGAACGACGGCTATCACGAGAACGTCCTCTGCTTCACCAACAACATCCCGCAGCGCGACGGCGGCACCCATCTGGCCGGCTTCCGCGGCGCGCTGACCCGCAGCGTGAACAACTACGCGACCGAATCCGGCATCCTGAAAAAGGAAAAGGTCGCCCTGACCGGCGAGGACATGCGCGAGGGCCTGACCTGCGTGCTGTCGGTCAAGGTGCCCGACCCGAAGTTCTCGTCGCAGACCAAGGACAAGCTGGTCTCGTCCGAGGTGCGGCCGGTCGTGGAAAACCTGGTCAACGAAAAGATGACGATCTGGCTGGAGGAACACCCGGCCATCGCCAAGATGATCATCGGCAAGGTGGTCGAGGCCGCGGCCGCGCGCGAAGCCGCGCGCAAGGCCCGCGACCTGGCACGACGCAAGGATGCGCTTGATATCGCCGGCCTGCCCGGCAAGCTGGCCGATTGCCAGGAACGCGACCCCGCCAAGTCCGAACTGTTCCTGGTCGAGGGTGATTCGGCCGGCGGCTCGGCCAAGCAGGGGCGCAACCGCGCCAACCAGGCGGTGCTGCCGCTGCGCGGCAAGATCCTGAACGTCGAGCGCGCACGGTTCGACAAGATGTTGTCCAGCCAGGAAATCGGCACGCTGATCACCGCGCTGGGCACCGGCATCGGCCAGGACGAGAAGGAGGGCTTCAACCTCCAGAAGCTGCGCTACCACAAGATCATCATCATGACGGACGCCGACGTCGACGGCGCCCATATCCGCACGCTGCTGCTGACGTTCTTCTACCGCCAGATGCGCGAACTGATCGATGCCGGCCACGTCTATATCGCCCAGCCGCCGCTGTACAAGGCGACGCGCGGCAAGTCCGAGCGTTACCTGAAGGACGAACGTGCCCGCGAAGACTATCTGGTCGGCGAAGGCCTCGAGGGGGCCGTGCTGCAGCTGGCCGACGGCAGCCAGCGCGCCGGCGCCGATCTGCGCGCCCTGGTCGACCATGCCCGCCAGGCCCGCACGCTGCTCGATTCGATCGGCCGCCGCTACAGCCGCACCCTGGTCGAACAGGCCGCCATCCTGGGCGCGCTGGCCCCCGACGTGCTGGGCGATCCGGAACTGGCCGCCGAGCTGGCCAAGGCGCTGGCCCGCCGCCTGGACGGCCTGGCCGACGACGTCGACCGCGGCTGGGTCGGCGAGGTGACGGCGGACGGCGGCATCAAGCTGACCCGCACGCTGCGCGGCTTCACCGAAACCCACGTGCTGGACCAGACGCTGATCCGCGCGGTCGAGGCGCGCCGCCTGAACGACATGAAGACCGAGCTGAGCGAGGTGTTCTCGACCGCCGCGACCTTCCGCCGCAAGGACGACGAAACCGTCGTGCACGGCCCGATCGACCTGTTGGAGCGGGTGATGGCCGCGGGGTCCAAGGGTTTCACCATGCAGCGCTACAAGGGTCTGGGCGAAATGAACCCCGAACAGCTGTGGGAAACCACGCTGGACCCGAATGTCCGCTCGCTGCTGCAGGTCAAGGTCGCCCATGCCGACGAGGCCGACAACGTGTTCGAGACGCTGATGGGCGACATCGTCGAACCGCGCCGCGACTTCATCCAGCAGAACGCCCTGCAGGTGGCGAACCTGGACGTGTAAGGCTTGACGTTCCGGGCTCCGGCCGACGCAGCCCTGTGCTGCGACGGCCGGGGGCCTGGTGAACGACGGGCCTGAAGGACGTCATTCTTTCCCCGCTTCCCTGCGTGGCGCTCGCCGGGCTCGTTGCCGGACGGGCGTGCCGATGACATCGTCGATGGATCGCGGCATCTGCGGCGGAAAGACCGCGTCGAATTCACGCTCCGCATTCAGGGCGAAGGCGATCTTGACGACCGTTTCCAGCGATCCCTTGCCGCTTTCCTCGAACAGCCGGAGCGTGCCGTAGGGCACGCCGGACAGCGCGGCTAGTTCAAGTTTTCGTCGATCCGGCGCCGCTTCATCCGGGCCGCTGTACCCGCCACGACATCGGCCGGGCTGCGCAGCATAAATTCCATCATTTTGGCATTTATCTCGCGTTATCGAAGATAAATGCCATCATACCAGCAATTACTGGAATTAAGCCTTGAGGGACCGCAGTCCGAGATCCTGGAAGAAGCGGAGCAGATACCCGTCGGGATCGGCGACCACAAACTGCCTGTTCCCCGTCTCTGCCGTGTGGACGCGATACCACTTGTCTTCCGGGGCAAGGAAAAGGAGATAGGCGTTCCGGGCGAGAGCCTCGACAAGCGGCGCCACGGCGGGCACCCGGATCTGAACGTTCACCCCTTTTCCGAACGGGCGGCTGTCGGGCAGGTGTCCACCATCGAAGCTGCGACCCTGGCCGATCTGATCGATCATCAGTTCCGCCTGTCCGAGACGAAGGTAGCAGAAACCTTCCTCAGGCCGCTCATAAAGGCAGTCGAAACCGAGGATCCCGCAATAGAAGGCCTTCGACTTCTGCCAGTCCGAGACGGCAAATTCCGGGACCAGGGCGTTGCTCATTTTCCGTTTTCCACAAATTGGGGGCCGCCAGTTTTACCGGGCCAGCCCAGGCCCGGAACCGTATAATCGAGGCGAATGATTCCTTAGCCTGGCGTCGCATCGGGTGGTCATGGCGATTCAAAGCTGCGTCGGGGACGAGCGGAAACGGAAGATAGCCCGTCTGTATGCGCTGCAGGTCGGGCTGAGGGCCAAGATACTGCCCCACCAGCGGCAGCCCGGCATCCGCGAGGAATGCTGCCATCGTGCGCTCGAGGATGAATTCTACCAGTTCTATTACGCGCCGCGATTCGGACCGGGCGACGATCGTTACGACGATCGCTATCCGCACGAGACGGGCAGCTTTTTCGTCGGCACGCATTGCGGCAGGAAATTCATCGAGATCATCAGGGAAACCACGCCGGATTTCGCCGACCCGCCCCTGTTCAACCCGCTGCGTGGCGAACCCAGGCCCCGCCGGGATGGCGGCGGCGGGGCCGGCGGCCCGGGCGAACCCGCCCGCCGGCAGCCATCGCGGCTGAATGCCGAGGTGATGACGGTGATCCAGCTGATCGGGTCGCTGTCGCCGCAAGCCCTGGCCGCCGACCTTGCGGAAACGCTGGGCTGGCTGCGCGAGCATCCCGACCAGGACACCAGGGACCAATTCGTCTTCGCCCTGAACGACGCGGTCGGCGCCCATCCGGAAATCGCCGGCGGCTCGCTGCGCGCGCTGATGGACAGACAGGGCAGCGAGCGGGGTTACGCCTGGCGCGGCTATACGTTCACCGCGATCGAGCGGCTGCTGGCCGACGAGGGCCTGCGCAGCCATATCGATCCCGGCGCCGATCTGTCGGCGGAACCGCCGATCCGGCACGCGGTGTCCGTCATGGAACTGGGCGCCAGGCTGAACCGTGTCGAGACCGAGGACGGCACGCCCGCCGTGCTGTTTCCCGATTGCCCGGGCCTCGATGCCATTGCCGATGCACCGCTGGCGGTCGGCGATCTGCTGACGGTGCGGCTGGCCAGCCACCCGAAAGGTCCGAAAGTCTCGCGCGTGCACGCCCGGGCCGAACGCGGCATCGCCGGCGCGATCCGGTATGTCGGCCCCCAAGGAAATTATGCCTTCGTCCGTCCCGGCGACGGTTCGCCCGACATCTTCGTGCCGCAAGACCTTTACCAGGCCCTCGGATCGCCGCCCGTCGGTGCCGAGGTCGTGGTGCGTGCCCGCGAAACGTCCCGCAAGCCGATGGCGACCTGGGCACGCCAACTGATCGAAAGCTGAGGTAACCGACCATGGCCGCGACCATCGCCATCATGCCCGACCGCTTGCGTGCCGCCGTGGCCCGGATCTGCCTGGCCAGCGGCAGCAACGAACGCGAGGCCGATCTGGTCGCGGCAAACCTGGTGCTGGCCAATCTCAGCGGCCATGACAGCCATGGCGTCGGCATGCTGGCGAACTATATCCCCGCCGCCGTCGAAGGCCGGCTGAAGGTCAACCAGACGGTGCGGGTGGATACCGACGCCGGGGCCATCCTGAACCTGGACGGCGGGATGGGATATGGCCAGGTCATCGGCCGCGAGGCCATGGCGCTGGGGATCGCCCGCGCCGGCGAGATCGGTGCCTGCATCGTCGCGCTGCGCAACAGCCACCATCTGGGCCGCATCGGCGAATGGGGCGAGCAATGCGCCGCGGCCGGCATGATCGCGACCCACTACGTCAATGTGGTCGGCCGGCCGCCGATCGTCGCGCCCCATGGCGGGTCGGACGCCCGGTTCCTGACCAATCCCTATTGCTGCGCCATTCCCGCCCCGGAACCGGGCGGCGAGCCGATCGTGCTGGACATGGCGACATCGACGATCGCGATGGGCAAGCTGCGCGTCGCGATGAACAAGGGCGACCAGGTCGCCCCCGGCACCCTGATCGATGCCGCGGGGCGCCCCACCACCGATCCGCGCACCGCCTTCGTCGCGCCGACCGGCGCCATCCTGCCGTTCGGCGCGCATAAGGGGTTCGGCCTGGCGGTCATCGCCGAACTGCTGGCCGGCGCCTTCACCGGCGGCAGCACGATGAAGGCAGACAGCTGGGGCCCGAACACCATCACCAACAACATGCTGTCGGTGATCATCGATCCGGCCAGACTGGGCGGTGCCGAAACCTGGCGCGGCGAGGCGCAGGCCTTCGCCGACTTCGTCCGCGCCTCGCCCGCGGCCCCCGGATCGGACGGGGTGCAGCTGGCCGGCGAACCCGAACGCCGCACCCGCGCGATTCGAAGCCGCGACGGCATTCCGGTCGACGCCACGACCTGGGCCGAGATCGTCGCCGCCGGCGAACGGGTCGGCGTCACCGCCGCCAGCACCAATGCGGCCGCCGGCCTCGGGCAGTAACCGCGGCCCTAGTTGGGTACCAGCACGAAGTCGAACGGCGACCGCCACTGGGTCGGCTGGCCCTCCAGCCGTTCGAAGGGGGCGACCAGCGTCTGTTTCACGCCGAACACCGCATCCGATTCCAGATAGGGATCGCCGCCGACAAAGGTGTGGGTGACAAGCTTTTCATAGCCGTCGGCCGTGACCAGGAAATGCATATGGGCGGGGCGATAGGGATGACGCCCCAGGGCCTTGAGCATCTGGCCCACCGGGCCGTCATCGGGGATGGGATAGGACACGGGCTTGATGCCGACGAAGCTGTAGCGGCCGTCGGGCCCGGTGACGAAGATGCCGCGGTTGTTCCACCTGGGCTGGATACCAGGCTGCTGCACGTCGTAATAGCCGTCGGCATTGTCGGACCAGACGTCGATGCGCGCGCCCTCGACCGGGTTGCCGTCGAGGTCGAGAACCCGCCCCTCGTAAAGGCAGCTTTCGCCCTTGTCTTCCTGGCTGATGCAATCCCCCATCTGGCGCACGGGCGCATCGGCGACGTGGAAGGGGCCGAACACGGTATTAGCGGTCGCGCCGTCGGGCCGCCGGTTGTTGATGGCGTCGACCAGCATCGAAAAACCCAGCGTGTCGCTGAGCAGGATGAATTCCTGGCGCTCGCCGCTGCACATGGCGCCGGTCCGGGTCAGGAAATCGATGGCCGCGCCCCATTCATCCTGGGTCAGCTGGATTTCCTTGGCGAAGGCATGGAGATGCCGGACCAGGCAGGCCATCACCTCGGCGTAACGCGGGTCGATGTCACGGCCCATGCGGGCATTCACGGCCTCGGCCGATGCTTCCTCGGTGAAATAGGACGACACGGCGCCCCTCCCCTTCATTTATCTGTTGTCGTTATCGGCCGGATCATTCGGGCCGCGTTCCTTCCCAGGCCTGGCCCAGCAACCTGCGAACGGCATCGCGTTCGACCGGCCGGGGATTCCAGTACGGATTCTGTACGGCGATGTCGGCCGCCCGATCGAGGTCGCCTTGATCAAGGCCCAGATCCCGCAGGGCCCGCGGCGCGCCCAGCGTGGCGGCAAAGTCGTAAAGGCCGCCGCCGATCGAGCCGCCGAACAGGTCGGCCGCCGGGCGCAGCAGGTCGGCCGCCGCCGCGGCGTTGTAGGCGGCGGTATGCGGCAGCAGCACTGCATGGGTCTCGGCATGCGGCAGGTCGAAACTGCCGCCGAGGGCGTGGCACAGCTTGTGGTGCAGCGCCATCCCGACGGTGCCGAGGACGGTGCCGCAAAGCCACGAGCCGTAAAGGGCGAGCGAGCGGGCCTCGGGGTCGTCCGGCACCTCGACGATGCGCGGCAGCGCCTGGCGCAACGCCCGCACGCCCTCGACCGCCTGCAGGGCGGTAATCGGGTTGCGGTCCTGGGCATACAACCCTTCGATCGCATGGGCCATGGCGTTCAGGCCGCTCGAGACGCTGATGGCGACGGGCAGGCGCAAGGTCAGGTCGGGATCGTAGATCACGGTTTCCGGCAGGATGCGGGCGTCGCGCCGCGTCGTCTTCAACCCATTCTCGGTCTCGCCCAGGATCGGGGTCACTTCCGACCCGGCATAGGTCGTCGCGATCACGATCTGCGGCACGTCGTTGCGCCAGGCGATCGCCTTGCCCAGCCCGATGGTCGACCCGCCGCCATAGGCGACCACGCAATCGGCGCCGACATCCGCGAAGGCCTGCAGCGCCTGGGCGGTGACGCCGACCGGGGTATGCATGACCGCGCCGGCGAACACCCCGGCGGCCGCGTCGCCCAGGCGGGCGGCGATCGCCTCGGCATGGTTCTTCTGGGACGGGGTCGACAGTACCAGCGCCCGCCGGCCGCCGAGCCGCGCAAGTTCGGCCGGAAGCTGGGCGATGGTGCCGCGCCCGAACACGATACGCGCGGGGTTGAGCGTCAGGGAAAAGCTGTCGGGCATGGTTTTGTCCGCCGTCCGTTACTGCGTCATCCGATGGCCCAGCACGGTGTCGATCGTGCGGTCGGCATCCGTGTCGTCGGTGCCGCGCCAGGCGACGATCTGATCCGGCCGCACCAGAACCAGCGGCGCCTCGTAGAGCAGTTCGAGGTCGGGGTCGAGGTTGTCGATCACGGCGAGGTCCATTCCCATCCGGCTGGCTGCGGCGATGATGCGCTGGCCACCCGGCGGCCGGGCCCCCAGGCGCAGCAATGTCCATTCAAAGCCGAACAGATCATAGAGCGAGGTGGCGTCGTCGATCCAGAAATGCGGCGCCCGCCCCCCCGGCGACGCCGTCGGGACGTAGATGTCGGGCCGGTCCTCGGCCGGGTCGCGCGGTTCGGTCACGATGATCGGCGAGGCATCGTATCTGCCGCCGAAGGTGATGCCGGGAATGTTGAACTCGGCCCGCCCATGCGCCGCGAGGTAGTCGCCGGCCCGGGCCCGCAACGCCTCGCCTGCCGGCGTGTCATCCTCCAGCCCCGCGGCCGGCGCATAAAGGCCGATCGATTCGGCGAAAGCCTTGGCAAAGCCGGTGTTGCGGATCGCGTTGGGCCGGCGCTCGATCTCGTAGCTGTCGAGGATGGCCGGCGCGGCCACGCCCTTGATGACGGCGGCGAGCTTCCATCCCAGATTGACCGCATCGTCGACGGCGGTGTTATACCCCAGCCCGCCGGCCGGGGTGAACAGATGGGCCGCATCGCCGCCGATCAGCACCCGGCCCCGGCCGTAACTTTCCGCGACCAGGGCGTAACCGGCGTTCCAGGTTCCCGTAGACAGGATTTCCCCCTGCACCGGATGGCCGACCGCCGACCGGAACATGTCCAGGGCCTGGGCATCGCTGATCGCTTCGGCCGTTTCGCCCTCGCGCAGCTGGGTGTGGAAGGCGAATTCGCCCCGGCCGTCGACCGCGGCCATGAAGGCGCGCCGCTGGCTGTTGAAGGTCACGTTCATCCAGGCCGGCTGGAACGGCACGACGTCGTAGAATTCGGGGCAGCGCAGATAGATCGCAAACATCCGGCCGCCGAAGAAATCGCGCACCGCGCCTGCATCGCCGGCATAGGAAATGCCCAGGCTGCGGCGCACCAGGCTGCGGGCCCCGTCGCCGCCGATCAGATAGCGGGCCTGGACGGTGCGGGTCGCAGGGCCCGGCACCGCCGCGGCCGATACGGTCACCCCGTCCGCCAGCGCGTCGAAGCCGGTGATGCGCCAGCCATAATTGATCGAGACGCCGGGCAGCGCCTCGGCATGGCGGCGCAGCACCTGTTCGACGAATTTCTGCGACACCCGATGCGGCAGTTCGGCCGCGCTCCACGATCCCGACAGCGACGAAACCCGGGCCCGCGCCTCGCGGGCCGACGGCAGGCGGAAGCGCGACAGTTCGTGGCGGGCGTAACGGGTGAAATAGGCAATGTCGGTCGGAAAATCCGCGGGCAGGCCCAGCGCCCGGATTTCATCGGCGAACCCGAGGCGCCGGTAATGCTCCATCGTGCGGGCCTGGGTGGCGTTCGCCTGCGGATTGAAGGCGGTCGACGCCTTCTCGTCGAACAGCACGACCGAGATGCCGCGGCGGCCCAGTTCATTGGCGAGCATCAGGCCGAAAGGGCCGCCCCCGGCGATCGCCACGTCGAACACCGCATCCCCCACCCGGCTTCCTTCCATGCCTCGATACGCCATCGAAATTTAGTCAGGAAACCGAACTAACTGTCAAGGCCAGGTCGGGGGGTCTCGACATACCTGGCGAGTGCCTCGACCATCAGGTCGACCATCGCCGGCCCCAGCGCCGCGCGCATTTCGGCCTCGGCCAGTTCCAGGCTGCGGTGGAATGCCTCCAGCCAGACAAGTCCGGCCGCAGTGAAACACACCAGCTTGGCCCGGCCGTCCGTGGGGTCCGGCCGCTTTTCGATCAGCCCCGTGCGCTCCACCTGGTCGACCAGCTCGCTCATGGATTGCTTGGTCATCGCGGCGCGGCGGGCCAGTTCGGTCAGCCGGGTGCCCTCCTCGTCGAGGTTTCGGGTCAGGTTGATATGGGCGACGGTCAGCGCGTCATGGCCGTCGGCGCGCAAGGTTTCGACGATGCGCGCCTCGAACAGGCGCAAGGCCTCGTTCATCCGCCTGCCGATATTGTTGCGTCGCCAGGCATTGCGAAACGTCATGTCGATCTCCGGCCGCCCTGAAGGTCAGGTTACCGGATCGAATCGCCGACGAACAAGCCGCCACGACGTATTGACAGGTGGTGCAAACCCCGCCAGCGTCGGCAACCCAACAAGGCAGGCGTTCGACCTGCCGCGCACTGAGGAAACACCGGAGGACAGATGCGTCAGACCCTTACGCTGGCCGCGGCCCTTGCCGCCGCCATCGCCGTGCCGGCGATGTTCAACGCCGCCCAGGCCCAGACCACGATCAAGATCGCCTATGCCCTGGCACCGAATTCGCATTACGGCGTCGCTGCCAATTCGTTCGACAAGAACCTGCAGACCCTGGCCCCCGGCCGCTTCAAGATCGAGCAATTCCCGTCGAGCGCCCTGGGCGGCGAACGCGAGACGATCGAAAGCCTGCAGCTGGGCAATCTCGAGATGGTCGTGACCTCGTCGGGTCCGGTCATCAACTTCGTGCCCGAAGCCGGCATCATGGACATCCCCTTCCTGTTCCGGGATTCGGCGCATGCCCGCGCCGTGCTGGACGGCCCGCCCGGCCAGGAAATCCTGGAGAAATTCCCGGCCAAGGGGCTGGTCGCCCTGGCCTGGGGCGAACAGGGTTTCCGCCACCTGACCAATTCCAAGCATGCGGTCAACACGCCGTCGGACATGAAGGGCCTGAAGCTGCGCACCATGGAAAACCCCGTGCACATGCTGGCCTTCCGCACGCTGGGCGCCAGCCCGACGCCGATGGCCTGGCCCGAGGTGATCCAGGGCCTGCAGCAGGGCACGATCGACGGCCAGGAAAACCCGATGTCGGTGATCGTCAGCGCCAAGCTGCCGGAAGTGCAGAAATACCTGACGCTGTCGCGCCACGTCTATTCGCCGGCGCTGCTGATCATGTCCAAGCGCACCTACGACAAGCTGAACGACGCCGACAAGAAAGCCGTGCAGGAAGCGGCCAAGATCGCCGCCAAGGATATGCGCGCCTGGGTCGACGATGTCGAGGCCAAGGCCGTCGGCGACGTCAAGGCGTCGGGCATGCAGGTGGTCGAGAAGGTCGACATCGTCGCCTTCCAGACCACGCTGGAACCGGCCTTCGCCGATTACGCCAAGCGGTTCGGCAAGGACAAGATCGAGGCCATCCGCACCTACAAGTAAGTTCCAGCCGGGCGATGCCGGGGCGCGACGCATCGACATCGCGCGCCCCGGCTGTTTTTCGAGGCCTCAACGCATGCTGCGCCGGATCGACGGTTTTGTCCTTCACGTCAATCGCTGGATCCTCATCGTCGCGCTGGCGGCGATGTCGGTCATCGTCTTTGCCAATGTCGTGCTGCGCTACACCACCGGCGATTCGATCCTGTGGTCCGAGGAAGTGGCCCGCTATCTGATGATCTGGCTGACCTATCTCGGGATCGGCCCGGTCCTGCGGCTGGGCGGCCACATGGCGATCGACAACCTGCAGGCGACGGTGGGCGAACCGCGCGCCCGGCTGCTGCGCGCGCTGATCGTCGCGCTGATGCTGGCGTTCTGCATCTTCCTGGTCGTCGTGGGCATCGACTTCGTCGACCGCACCTCGATCCAGTCGACGCCGGTCACCGATATTCCGTTCAGCTTCATCGCCGCCGCCATTCCCGTCGGCTTCGCCTTCACCGTCTGGCACATGCTGGCGGTGGCACGCGGCTATATCCTGCACAAGACCTTCGAACAGTCGGCCGACCTCGATCCCGACCAGGCAGCGTCCATATGATCACCGCCATCCTGTTCGGTTCGCTGGTCCTGCTGCTGGCGCTGGGCGTGCCGGTCGCGTTCTCGATCGGGATTTCCAGCCTGATCGCCATGATGTCGAACGGCCTGTTGCCGATCAGCATGGCGCAGAAACTGCTGACCGGCGTCGATTCCTTCCCGCTGATGGCGCTGCCCTTCTTCCTGCTGGCCGCCGAACTGATGACCGGCGGCGCGCTGGCCGAAGTGCTGTTGCGCTTTGCCAACATGTTCGTCGGCCACCGCCGCGGCGGCCTGGGCTATACCAACATCCTGACGCTGACATTCTTTTCGGGCATCAGCGGTTCGGCCCTGGCCGATGCGGCCGGGCCGGGTTCGATCCTGATCCGCATGATGCGCAAATCGGGGTATCCCGTGGCCTATGCCGCGGCCCTGACCGCCTCGACCGCCGTGGTCGGGCCGATCATCCCGCCGTCGATCATCATGATCATCTATGCGCTGCAGGACCCCAATGTCTCGGTGGTCAGCCTGTTCATCGCCGGCATCGTGCCCGGCCTGCTGATCTCGGGCGCGCTGATCCTCTATAATTTCTGGGCCAGCCACCGCCGGAATTTCCGGGGCGAGGGGCAGGCCCCCGACCTGAAGACCGTGATCTCGACCACCTGGCGTGCCCTGCCCGCCCTGGTGCTGCCGGTCATCATCGTCGTCGGCATCCATGGCGGCGTGTTCACGCCGACCGAGGCGTCGGTCATCGCCGTGTTCTATGCGCTGATCTGTGGCATGTGGGTCTACCGCACGCTGACCTGGGGCATGCTGCCGGGCATCCTGGCGCGGGCCGCGCTGATGACCGCGGCGGTGCTGGTGATCGTCGCCATGTGTTCGGCCTTTGCCTGGGTGCTGACCGTGCTGAAGGTGCCGCAAGGGCTGGCCCTGTGGATCGGCGGCCTGGGGCTGGAGCCGCTGACCTTCCTGCTGGCGGTCAACATCCTGCTGTTGCTGTTCGGCATCTTCATCGAACCGCTGCCGGGCGTCATGGTGCTGGTGCCAATCCTGGCGCCGATGGCCGCGGCGCTGGGCATCGACCCCATCCATTTCGCCATCGTCGTCATCGTCAACCTGACGATCGGCATGATCACGCCGCCGGTGGGCGGGCTGTTGTTCGTCACCGCGATGGTTGCCAAGATCAGGCTGCAGGAACTGAACCGGGAACTTTACCCGATGCTGGCGGTGCAGCTTGTCGTGCTGGCCCTGCTGACGCTGGTGCCGGCCTTCAGTACCTGGCTACCCGCCGTATTGCGATAGGAGAACACCATGCCCAAGGGTTACTGGATCGGCCAGGTCGACGTGCAGGACGCCGAGAAATACAAGGCCTATATCAAGGCCAACGCGGAACCGTTCAGGAAATACGGTGCCCGCTTCCTGGTGCGCGGCGGCGAGGCCGAGCGGGTCGAGGGCAAGACGCGCGCCCGCCTGGTGGTCATCGAATTCCCCGACTACCAGACGGCGATCGACTGCTACCACTCGCCGGAATACCAGGAAGCGCTGGCGCTGCGCCTGCCCCATTCGACCGGCGACATCGTCATCGTCCAGGGTTACGACGGGCCGCAGCCCGGCGACGGCTGACGGTCAGCGCGCCGCCGCCCTGGCGGCAAAGGCTGCCAGGGCGCGCCTGGCATCGTCGCTGGTGAAGGTGCGCTGGCCCAGTGCCGCTTCCTGCCGGAAGGCTTCGTCCAGCGGCAGGTCCTGCAGGGTCAGCACCGCCTGCTTGATGGTCTGCACCGCCTGCGGACTGAGGCTGGCGACACGTTCGGCCATGGCGAACGCCTCGGCCTCGACATCGCCCGGCACGATGCGGTTGACGACACCCTTGGCGACCATGTCGGCGGCCGAGAAGCGCTGGGCGGTCAGCAGGATTTCCATCGCATGGGCATAACCGATCTGGCGCACCAGCCGGACCAGCGTGCCGCCGGCCGGCACGAACCCGTGGCTGGGTTCAGGCAGCTGGAAGATTGCGTCGGGGCTGGCCAGGCGGATGTCGGTTGCCAGCATGATTTCGAACCCGCCGCCCAGGCACAGCCCGCCGATGGCGCTGATCACGGGTTTGTAGAAGCCCGGCACCTTCATATGCGCGGGATCCCAGGCCGAGATGTCGAACCGGTCCGACGCCAGCGCCGGGATCGATTCGGTCAGGTCGGCGCCGACGCAGAAGGCCCGGCCGCCCACCGCGGTCAGCACCGCGCAGCGGATGTCGGGGTCGGCCTGGACCTCGGCAAAGGCACGGCCCAGGTCGTCGTACATCGCCAGGCTCAGCGCGTTCAGCTTTTCCGGCCGGTTGAACGCGATGCGGGCGACATGGCCGTTGCGCGAAAAATCGATCGCCATCAGATCGCCCCGCTCGCCTTCAGGCGTTCGTATTCGGCGGCCGTGATGCCGGCCAGGCGTTCCAGCACCTGACGGTTATGTTCGCCCGGCGCAGGCGCCGGGGCGAATGTCGGGTCGGGGTCGCCCGACAGCTTGATGGCATTGCCGAACATGCGCACGGCCTGGCCGGCCACGGGCACGTCGACGATCATCCGGCGGGCGGCGATATGCGGATCTTCGACCACCTCGGCGATCGACTTGATCGCGCTCAAGGGCACCTTGTCGCCGGCCATCTCCTCCAGCTCGGCCTTGGTCCGCGCCATGAACCAGCGTTCCAGCAGCGGCTTGACGCGGGTCTCGGCCACGACGGGATCGAAGCGCTTTTCCATCGTGTCGATCTCGGGGTCGGTCGCCATCTCGGGCTCGCCGAACATCGCGCAGGTGATGGCCCAGAACTTGTCGGTATAACCCCCGAAGAAGACGTGGCCGTCCTTGCAGGGGAACTGGCCGTAGGGGCGCACGAACGGGTGGTCATTGCCCAGCGGCGTCGCCACCTCGCCCTTGGTGGTATAGCGGACGACGGCGTTCTCGGTCAGGGTCAGGACCGAATCCTGCTGGGAGACGTCGACGACCTGGCCGACCCCGGTCTTCTCGGCATGATGATAGGCTGCGACGGTGCCGATGGTGGCATAGAGCGAGGCGGCAAGATCACCGATGATCGTGCCGACCCGCACCGGCGGGCGGTCGGCGAAGCCGTTCATCGACCACAACCCGCCGGCGGCCTGGCCGGTGTTGTCATAGGCCGGCTTGGACGAATTCGGGCCGGTGCGGCCATAGCCGCTGATCGCGGTATAGACCAGGCGCGGATTGATTTCCCGCAGCACCTCGTAACCCAGGCCGAGTTTTTCCATCGTGCCGGGGCGGAAATTCTCGACCAGGATATGGGCGTTGCGCACCAGGCGGCGCAGCAGATCGCGCCCTTCCTCGGACTTCAGGTTCAGGGTGACACCCAGCTTGTTGCGGTTGAACTGGGCAAAGAAGGCGCTGGCCTGTTCGCCCTCGTCCGACGTCACGAAGGGCGGAAAGGTCCGCGCGTAATCCGGGTCGCCGGGATGTTCGACCTTGATGACGGTCGCACCCAGTTCTGCCAGCAGCATCGAACAATAGGGGCCGGCGACCACACGGGTGATGTCCAGCACCACGGCGCCGCCAAGCGGACGATCCTGATCCGACGTCATGGCCACAACCACTTCATGACGTTCTCCCCAACAAGCATTTTCATTGTCGCCAGGATGACGGCTTGCGTATCCTGAAGAAAGGTACAGTTTACAAAAATTGTGCCGCACTGTGCCCACAGGGGGAGGTTCAGCTGTTGAGAGACACCGGCCCACGCAGGCAGCGCGGCACGACGCTGGCGGAAACGCTGGTCGATCGCCTAGCATCCGAGATCGGCCTGGGCGCGCGGCCGCCGGGCAGCCGGCTGTTTTCGATCCGCAAGGCGGCGGCCGAATACGGCGTATCCAAGAACACCGTCATCGAAGCCTATGACCGCCTGGTCGCCTCAGGGCATATCGTCGCCCGGGCCGGATCGGGTTTCGTCGTTGCGGCGTCGGACGAGGTCGACCTGAAGGGCCGCCGGCGGCATGTGGCCGAAGCGGTCGACATCGCCTCGCTGCTCAGCGCCCAGCTCGAGGAAAGCTTCGACGTGCGTGTCGGCGACGGACGCCCGCCGCCGTCCTGGACCGAGGAATCCGAGGTCAAGCGCCATCTGGGCGTGTTCGGCACCCGCATGTCGCTGGGATCGGATGCCTATGGTTCGGCGCTGGGTTTTCCACCGCTGCGCCAGCAGATCGCCGGGTTGCTGGCCACCCAGCACATCCGGGCCTCCGAGAACGAGATCCTGCTGACCTTCGGGGCAAACCACGCCCTCGACCTTGTCATCCGCGCCTTTCTCGAACAGGGCGACGTCGTGCTGGTCGACGAACCCGGCTATTATCCGCTGTTTGCCAAACTGAAGCTGGCCCAGGTCGGCATGGTCGGCATCAGGCGCAATGCCGACGGCCCCGACCTTGAGGATTTCGCCGCCAAGATCCGCACCCATTTCGCCGAACCGGCCTTCCAGTCGCGGCCGCGGCTGTTCTTCACCCAGTCGATCGGCCACAACCCCACGGGCGGTTCGATCAGCCTGGCGGTGGCCCATGGCCTGCTGAAGATCGCGGCGGCCAACAACGTCGTCATCGTCGAAGACGACCCCTTCGCCGACCTGGCCCAAGCCCACCGACTGGCGGCCCTGGACCAGTTGAACCAGGTCATCGCCATCGGCACGTTTTCCAAGACGTTGTCGGCCAGCCTGCGGTCCGGCTATATCGCGGCGCGCAAGGAACGGATCGACGCGCTGGCCGAGTTGAAGATGCTGACCACGGTGAACAGTTCGGGTTATGTCGAACGCCTGCTGTATCGGATGCTGGCCGAGGGGCACTACAAACGCCACCTGAAGCGCCTGGCCCAGCGCATGGAGGCGGCGGCCGGCCGGGTCGCTGCGACCCTGACCGCCCTGGGCTGGAACCTGTATTCGGCCGATGGCGGCGGCTATTACCTGTATCTGCGCCTGCCCGACGGGATTGACGACATCGCGGTGGCGCGGGCCGGCGCGCGGGAAAGCATCTTCATCGCGCCGGGCAGCGTGTTCTGCCTGGACAAGGCCAACCCCCTCGGCGCGGGCATCCGCATCAACATTGCCCGCGCCGACGACCCCAGATTCTACGACTTCCTGAATCGCACGCTTGGATCGCGTTATGCCTGAAGCTGCGCCAGCACCGCCTTGGCCCGGTCGACACTGACGTCGCGGGCCTCGGCGATCTCGCGCGCGACTTTTTCTATCTGATCGCCCACGGCGCCGGCCAGGATCGCGATGTTGCGGGCATGCAGCGCCATGTGGCCGCGCTGGATGCCCTCGGTCGCCAGGGCGCGCAGCGCCGCCATGTTCTGGGCCAGGCCAAGCGCCACCGCGATCTCGGCCAGTTCGTTGGCACTGCCGACATTCAGCAGGGCCAGCGCGGCGCGCGCCGCGGGATGGGTCTTGGTGGCGCCACCGACCAGGCCCAGCGACATCGGCATCTCGATGGTGCCGACCAGCCGGCCTTCCGCGTCCAACTCCCATCGGGTCAACGACGAATAGCGGCCGGAGCGGCAGGCCCAGGCATGCGCCCCGGCCTCGACCGCGCGCCAGTCGTTGCCGGTCGCCACGACCAGCGGGTCGATGCCGTTCATGATGCCCTTGTTGTGGGTCGCGGCGCGATAGGGATCGACGATCGCCAGGGCGCAGGCCTCGACGATGCCCGACGCCATGCGTTCGCCGGAATAGTCCGCCGTGCCCAGCACCTCGGGCGTCAGACGCACACTGGCGCGCGCCAGACGCAGATCGGCCAGGTTCGACAGGATGCGCAGGCGGACGGTGCCGCCGGTGATGCGCTCGACCAGCGGGGCGATGGTTTCGGCCATCGAATTGACGGTGTTGGCGCCCATGGCATCACGGACATCGACCAGCAGGTGCAGCACCACCATCGGCCCGACATCCGTGTCCTCGAACACATGGACCTCGATATCCTTGCAGCCGCCGCCCAGGCCGATCAGGACCTTGTCCTTGGCATTGGCCGCGGCCAGGATTTCATCCCTGGCGGCCAGCACGCGGGCACGGGCGCCGAACGGGTCCTTGAGCCCCAGGACCTGGACCTGGGCCCGCATGATCGGCGCGCTGCTCGACGTCTGGAACCCGCCGCAGGCGCGGGCCAGCCGTGCCATGTAGGACGCGCCGGCGACGATCGAGGGTTCCTCGACCACCATGGGAATCAGATAATCGCGGCCGTTGATGGTGAAATTGGTGGCGACGCCCAGCGGCAGGTCGAACCGGCCGATGACGTTCTCGATCATGCCGTTGGCCAGCGACAGGGGCAGCGCGCCGGCACCCTGCAGGGCGGCACGGGCGGCATCGTCCAGCCCCGCCGTCGCAATGACCTTGTCGAGCCGCGCTTCCGGTTCCAGATCGCGGAAACCTTCGAGGCGCGACGAATAGGCCCGGGCCTTGGGCATGGTGGTGTTTTCGGCGGGCAACAGGGCAGCCTCCCTTGGTTTCCTCAAGCGTTCCCTGCGGCCATCCATCCCCCTGTTGCACCCCTTCATCAAGGTACAGTTCGGCGGGAACAGTTACTTTTCCGTACCCTTTATCGGCGATCAGCCCTCGCCCCGCCGGCGATAACGCAGCGGCGACAAGCCTTTCCAGCGTTTGAACGCGCGCGAGAAACTGGCGGTCTCGGCGAAACCCAGCGCCTCGGCGACCAGTTCGACCGACATCCGGGTATTGTCCAGCAGGTAACCGGCACGCTGTTCGCGCACCTGGTCCAGCACCGACGCAAAGGTCAGCCCCTGGGCCGCCAGCCGGCGGTACAGCGTGCGTTCCGACAGGCCCAGCATGCGGCAGGCTTCCGGTGCGGTGGGATAGCTGCGCGCCGCGCGGACCAGCAGGGCGTAAAGCCGGCCGACCACCTCGTCGCCGACCTGCGCCTCCTCGATCAGGCGTGCGCACAGCCGGCCATAGGTTTCCTCGAGCAGGGGGCTTGCCATCGGCAGGGCGGCATGCGCCACGCCGGGCTTCAGGATCCAGCGGGTGACCGGTGCCCCGAACGTGACGGGGATGCCCAGGACATCGGCGCATTCGTCGCGGCCATGACCATCGTCCAGCACGGTTTCGATCCGTGCGATCGGGTTCAGGCCGGGATGGATGTCGGCCAGGAAGCGGGTCGCCGAGCCCAGTGCGCGTTCCTGGGTGAATTCGCGTAGTTCCGGCGGCGTCTGGGCATCGTCGGCCGTCACGGCGACGACCTCGCCGTCCACCTCGACCAGGCTGTATTCGATCAGCGAATAGGTCAGGGCCAGGAACGTCGTCATCCGCCGCAGCCCGGCACCGAAGGTATCGGCCGACAGTACGGCCAGGCCCAGCGGCCCGTAACTCATCAGCCGATAGCGCAGACCCATGCGGAACCAGACGCCGGGCAGATGCCGGGTGGCGGCGACGAACACCTGTTGCAGGCGCATCTCCTGGGCGCCGGTAACGACGCCCTCGGGGTCCCGGGTCAGATCATCAGGCACGCCGGCCCGCGCCGCCAGCGGGCCCCAGGCCAGCCCCGCCTCCTCGATCACCGCGCGCATGATCCGGGCGCTCAGGTTGGGCAGGCGGATGGCGGCAAATGACTCGAGCTTCACTGGCGCCCTCCCCTTTTTGCCGGCCCGCCAAGTCTTATCCGGCCGTGGCAGAAAAGGTCAAGAATTCGGCCGGCCGCGACATTACGGCCAGCCGGGGCCTGGCGCAGGATGCGCCCACACGTTCCCGAAAAACCGTGGGAGGAAAACAATGAAGAACGATATTGCCCGGCGCACCCTGCTGAAGGCCGGGTTGGGCCTGGGCGCCGCCAGCGCCCTGGGCCTGCCGGCCTATGCACAAACCCGCACGCAAGCCCTGCGCCTGGGCGTGCTGACCGACATGTCCGGCCCCTATTCGGCGATCGGCGGACCAGGTTCGGTCGAAGCCGTGCGCATGGCGGTCGAGGATTTCGGCGCCAAGGTCCGCGATGTCGGCATCGAGGTCGTCACCGGCGACCATCAGAACAAGCCCGATGTCGGTTCGGTCATCGCCCGGCGCTGGATCGACCGCGAAGGGGTCGACGCCATCCTGGACGTGCCGACCTCGTCGGTGGCGCTGGCGGTGCAGAACGTGACCCGCGAAAAGGGCATCGCCACGATCTACGGCACCGCATCGTCGGATGCGCTGACCAGCGAGCAATGCTCGCCCACCTCGGTCCAGTATGTCTACGACACCTATTCGATCGCCAATGTCACGGCCAGGGCCGCGATTGCCGATGGCGGCGACAGCTGGTTCTTCATCACCGCCGATTACGGCGTCGGCCATGCGATGGAAAAGCTGGTCAGCACGATGGTGACGGCCAGCGGCGGCAAGATCCTGGGCAGCGTGCGCGCACCGCTGGGCACGTCGGACTTTTCTTCTTTCCTGCTGCAGGCCCAGGCATCCGGGGCCAAGATCGTCGCCTTCGCCAATGCCGGCACGGACACGGTCAACTGCTTCAAGCAGGCCCAGGAATTCGGGCTGGTCGCTGGCGGCCAGCGCCTGGTCGGGCTGTTGCTGTTCCTGTCCGACATCGACGCGCTGGGGTTGCAGGTCGCGCAGGGCGGGCTGTTCACCACGTCGTTCTACTGGGATGCCGACGACCGGGCGCGGGCCTGGTCCAAGCGGTATTTCGAGCGGACCGGGCGCATGCCCAACGACATTCACGCCGGACTTTATTCCGGTGTGACCCACTATCTGAAGGGTGTGCAGGCGGCGGGATTTGCCGGGATCGACGCGGTCGGCTGGATGAAACAGAACGAGGTCGACGACTTCTTCGCCCATCCCGGCCGCATCGGGCGCAACGGCCGCCTGTACAAGGACATGTACCTGGTCGAGGTCAAGAAACCGTCGGAATCCAGGGGGCGCTGGGATTACCTGAAGATCGTCGCCACCTCGCCGGCGGCCCAGGCCTTCCGGCCGGAGTCGGAAAGCAAATGCGCGGCAAGGAGCTGAGATCATGCCGAACCGCCTGAACGACCGCATCGCCATCGTCTTCGGCGCCGGCTGCATCAGCGACGACTGGGGCAACGGCAACGCGACGTCGGTGCTGTATGCCCGCGAGGGCGCCGCGGTCGCCTGTGTCGACCGCAACGGCCGGTCGGCCGAACGCACCCGCGACCTGATCCTGGCCGAAGGCGGCCGGGCCATCGCCATCGAGGCCGACATCAGTTCGTCGGCCGCGGTGAACGACGCGGTGCGCCGGACCGTCGAAACCTATGGGCGCATCGACATCCTGCACAACAATGTCGGCATCCTGGAAATCGGCGGCCCGGTCGAAACCGACGAGGCGACCTGGGACCGCGTCATGGACATCAACCTGAAGGGGTTCTACCTGACCTGCCGCGCCGTGCTGCCGATCATGGCGGCGCAAGCTTACGGCGCGATCGTCAACATCTCGTCGATCGCCTCGAACCGCTGGCTGGCCGCGTCGTCCATCACCTATTACGCCTCGAAGGCCGCGATCAACCAGCTGACCCAGGCGATCGCGGTCCAGTATGCGGCCCAGGGCATCCGCTGCAATGCCGTGCTGCCGGGGCTGATGAACACGCCGATGGTGGTCGAGCCCTACAAGGCGATCTATGACTCGGTCGACGAGATGATCGCCAGGCGCGATGCGCTGTGTCCGACCGGCAAGATGGGCACGGCCTGGGACGTTGCCCATGCGTCGCTGTTCCTGGCGTCGGACGAGGCGAAATACGTCAACGGCGCGCTGCTGCCGGTCGATGGCGGGCTGTCGTGCAAGTCGGCATGACGGTCCATGTCGCCGGTGTCGGCATGACCCGCTTCGGCCGGCATGCCGACCAGACCGTGCGAACGCTGGCCCAGGCGGCGGTGCGCGACGCCCTGGCCGATGCCGGCTGCGACGCCGGCCAGGTCGACGCGATCTTCTTTGCCAATGCCGGCCAGGGCGCGATGGAAGGCCAGCATTCGATCCGCGGCGAACTGGCGCTGCGGGACCTGCCGTTCCGCCCGGTGCCGGTGGTCAATACCGAGAATGCCTGCGCCAGCGCCGCCACCGCCTTCTACCTGGCGGTCGCCCATGTCCGGGCCGGGCTGGCCGACATCGCGCTGGCGGTGGGCGCCGAGAAGATGATCGGGCCGGACAAGGCGCGCACCGCGTCGATCTTCGACGGGTCGTGGGATGTCCACGACGTCGACCGGTCGATCGCGACGCTGACCGCGCTGGGCCGCGGCGTCGAGACCCCGCCCGAATTCCTGGATACCGGCCCGCACAGCGTGTTCATGGATGTCTACCAGGGCTTCGCCAAGTTCCACATGCGGGAATTCGGCACGACGGCGCGGCAGCTGGCGATCGTTGCGTCGAAGAACCATGCCCATTCGGTGGCCAACGAACGCGCGCAGTACCGCCAGGCCTATTCCGTCGACGAGGTGCTGGCCGCGCGGATGATCGCCTGGCCCCTGACGCTGCCGATGTGTTCGCCGGTCAGCGACGGCGCGGCCGCCGCGATCGTCTGTTCGCCGGTGGGCCTGGCGAAACTCGACCGCGCCCGGGCGGTG
>Ga0206117_100765_pt1 | contig 24997 bp, 20 predicted proteins | sample 3A5Ametagenome_FD_177997 | JGI IMG/M metagenome (GOLD analysis project Ga0206117, IMG submission 177997) | Enriched microbial communities from leaf-cutter ant dump, University of Wisconsin, Madison, United States - 3A5A | ecosystem: Environmental > Terrestrial > Nest > Insects nest > Nest dump... | reverse complement strand
CGGCAAGATAACGGGCAAATCGCTGCAACATGGTTTCCTCCTCCCCCAGGTTTGTTATGGCAGTCCTTCTATCCGGGCGGCGTCGATCGCCGACCAGAGCGCATCGGCATCGCCGGTCCGGGGCAGGCCGGCGATGGCATCGTGCAGGCGATCGGCCGCGGGCCGTCCGATCGCGAATTCGACGTTCTCCCTGAACTTGGCCTCGATCCCGGCCGCGCCCAGCGGCAGGCCGGCCGAACCGAGATTGTGCGGCACGAAACTTTCGTGTTCGGTGCCGTCGGCCATGACGACGCGGACCAGCGCGGGAAAGCTTGCCGGGAATTCTGCGAAGGGACGCGCCTCATGCGTCACCTTGGCCGCGATCGCGCGCAACCGTCGATCGTTCAATTGGTCAGGGCCGAAGCTGCGCACCCCCACCCCGCCATCCAGCACCGCACGCGCCAGGCAGTAGGGCGCGCTGAAACGACCCTCATAGGCCGTGCGCGGCGCCGCCTTGTCGGCCGCCGGTTCGAACACCAGCCCGACATACCAGGGCGGCACCTCGCAATGGATGCGGGCGACGCCATCGACGGTGTCGGGCGTCAGGATGCCGCGGCGGCGCAGGTCCAGCGCCGCCTGCACCACCGGATGGACACACAGGCAGGCCGGATAGGGCTTGGGCGCCATCAGCTCGACCTCGAAGCGGCCGTCCAGGGGCTGCAAGACACTGTCGGGATCGATATCCAGTCCGGCATAGGCGCGGAACACGCCGAAGCGCCCCTCCAGCACCGTGCGCGGCCCGGTCAGCCCGGCATCGGCCAGCGCCACCGCCTGCATGCCCGCCTGCGCCGCCCAGCCGGGATGAAGCTGTTTTACGTCGCTGCCGTCAGACAGGTATTCCATCAGCCCCGACGCCATGCTGCCGGCAATGCCCATCGCCTGCACAGCCGTGGCCGGGGACACCCGCCGCAACCGCGCGGCGATGAAGACGGCGGCGAAGATGCCCAGCACCGCGGTCGACTGGAAGCCGTGGTCCTGGAACGGCCCCGGCCCCAGCCGGCCCAGCCGCGCCGATACCTCGTAACCCAGGGTCAGCGCCGCCAGCATCTCGGCCGGCGGCGTGCCCAGTTCCTGGCCCAGCGCCAGGGCGACCGGCACGTTGACTGCGCTGGCGTGCATGATCGCGGCCGGGTGCGTGTCGTCGAAGTCGAGGCCGTGGGCCAGCATGCCGTTGGCCAGCGCCGCCGCCGTCGGGTCGGACCGCGTGGCCCTGCCCCAGATCGCGGCCGGGCCGGCGGTGCGGGCGGCGACGCGGGCACCGGCGGTGCCGACGTCCAGTGCCGCGGCGGCGATGCCGACGCCCAGCGTATCGATGATGCAGCCCAGCGTCGCCGCCGTCGCCGGCGCGGGAATGCGCGACGCGGGATGATCGAACAGCAGCCCGACCAGGCGTTCGCTGAACGACGGGGCCGTCATGGCCGCACGCCGCTCTGGGATTTCGGCCCCACCATGGTGCGCAGCCGGCCCTGGGCCGCCGCCAGCATGCGGCACAGATAGGGCCGCGTTTCGCGCGGGTCGATCATGTCCTCGGCGGCGAAGGCTTCGGCCATGCGGAAGGGCGAGGACAAGGCTTTCAGCTCGGCTTCCAGTTCGGCCTCGCGCGCGGCGGGGTCGTCGGCCGCTTCGATCTCGCGGCGGAAGGCGGCGCGCACGCCGCCCTCGACCGGCAGGTTGCCGACCTCGGCCGTCGGCCACAGCACCTTGTAGTTCAGCCCCGCCTTGTCGCAGGCGGCCATGCCGGCCATGCCGTAGCATTTGCGCACCACCACGGTCAGCACCGGCACCGTCGCCTTGGCCCCGACATAGACCGCGCGCATGCCGTCGCGCAGCGTGCCGGCCGCCTCGGCCTGCGGCCCGACCATGAAACCGGGCTGGTCGACCAGGTAGATCAGCGGGATGTGGAAGGTGTCGCACATCTCGACGAAATGGATCTGCTTGCGCGCCGCGCGATGGTCCATCGCGCCGCCATAGACCATCGGGTTGTTGGCGACGATACCGACGGCATGGCCGTCCAGCCGCGCCAGCATGGTGATGATCGACCGTCCGTAGGCCGGCTGGATCTCGAAGGTCGACTCGGCGTCGACGATCATGCGGATCAGGCGGCGCATGTCGTAGGGGGTGCGGCGGTGGCGCGGGATGATCGTGGCCAGGCCGTCGTCACAGCGATCGACCGGATCGGTGCCGGGGGTGCGCGGCGGCAATTCCCAGACGTTCTGCGGCATGTAGCTGAGGAACCGGCGCACCATCGCCAGCGCCTCGTCCTCGTTGGCGGCCACATTGTCGATGGTGCCGCCGGTGGCAACCGCGATGTCGGCCCCGCCCAGTTCCTCGCGCGTCAGCTTCTGCCCCAACGAGCGTTCGACGACCGGCGGGCCGGCGGCAAAGATCTGCGACGTGCCGCGCACCATCACCGACCAGTGCGACAGGATCGCGCGCCCGGCCGGCCCGCCGGCGGCGACCCCCATCACGGCCGAGACGACGGGCACCATGCCCAGCAGTTCGACCGATCGTTCGAAGCCGTGCACGCCGGGAAACACCGCATGGCCGCGGCGCTTGATCGAGGCGACGCTGCCGCCCGCGCCGTCGATCAGGTTGACCAGGGGAATGCGGTAATGGAAAGCCATGTCCTCGACCAGCCCGCCCTGCCCGCCCTTGCGCCGGTCGGCGCCCCAGCTGACGCCGCCGCGGATGGTGAAATCCTCGCCGCCGATGGCGACGTCGCGCCCGTCGATACGCCCCAGCCCCATCACATAGGGGGCGGGGGTCACGCCGGTGACCCGGTTCTGCCCGTCATAGCGGCCCTGGCCGGTCAGCCGCGCCAGTTCGTCGAAGCTGCCGGGATCGAGCACGCGATCGATACGTTCGCGGATGGTCAGGCGGCCGGCGCCGTGATGATGGGCGACGGCGTCGGGCCCGCCCATCTCCTCGGTCCAGCGGCGGCGCTGATGCAGTTCCTCGATCTCCGGCGCCCAGGTCACGGCGCGCCCTCAGCCCGCGACGATGGCGACGACATCGCCTTCGGCCACCGGATCGCCCGGCTTGACCCGGATCTCGGACAGCGTACCGGCCTCTTCGGCGATGACCGGGATTTCCATCTTCATCGATTCGATGATCATGATCGTGTCGCCCTCGGCGACCTTGTCGCCGACCGCCATCTCGACCTTCCAGACCGCGCCGGTCACTTCGGTCCTGACCTGATTGTCCGCCATGATTCTTCCCCTTACAGCTTGATCGTCGACAACAGCCCGGTATGCACCGCGCCGGATCTGAATTCGGCCGAGGCCAGCACCGCCTGCAGCGCCGGGATGTTGTGCTTGACGCCCGATATCTCGAACTGCGCCAGCCCCGCCGCCAGCCGGTCGATCGCAGCCTCGCGCGTCGGGCCGTGGGCGATCACCTTGGCGATCATCGGGTCGTAGAACGGCGTGACCTCGCCGCCCTCGGCGTAACCGGTCTCGACGCGCACCGAACCGTCGGCCGGCGGCCGGAACACGGCCAGGCGGCCGGGCGACGGGAAGAAGCGCTTGGGATCCTCGGCGTAGACACGGGCCTGCACCGCATGGCCCCGCGGCACGATCTCGGCCGGCAGGATGGTGTCGAGGCCTTCGCCCAGCGCCGCCCGGATCTGGGCCTCGACCAGGTCGATGCCGGTGATCTCTTCGGTCACGCCATGCTCGACCTGCAGGCGCGTATTCATTTCCAGGAAATGAAAGCTGCCGTCGGCCCCCATCAGCATCTCGACCGTGCCGATATTGTCGTAGCCGAGCCGGGCCAGCGTCTCGGCGATGCGACGGCCCATCGTGTCGGCGGCGTCCAGCGACAGGCCGGGCGCCCGCGCCTCCTCGATCACCTTCTGGTGGCGGCGCTGCACCGAGCAGTCGCGTTCGAACAGATGGCGGACCCGGCCGTGCTTGTCGCCCAGCATCTGGAATTCGACATGGCGGGGCCGGTCGATCAGCCGTTCCAGATAAACCTCGCCGCTGCCGAAGCCGCGCGCCGCCATCGATGCGGCCCGGTCGACCGCGGGCAGCAGGGCGGCCGCGTCCCGCGCCTCGATCATGCCGATGCCGCCGCCGCCGGCCGCCGGCTTGACCAGCACGGGATAACCGATGCGCTCGGCCTCGGCCGCGATGACGCCGGCATCGGCCGGCAGCACGCCCGACCCGGCATTCATCGGCATGCCGTGCTGGCGCACCAGGTCGCGGGCCTGGGTCTTGTGGCCCATCGCCTCGATCATGGCCGGCGACGGCCCGATGAAGGTCAGGCCGGCCGCCGCCACGCGGCGGGCGAATTCGGGGTTTTCGGACAGGAAACCATAGCCGGGGTGCACCGCGTCGGCGTGCGCATCGCGGGCCGCGGCGATCAGCCGGTCGATGTCCAGATAGCTTTCGCGCGGCGCCGCGGCGCCGATATGGCGCGCCTCACCGGCCGCCGCGACATAGGGGTTGTCGCGATCGGCATCCGAGAACACGGCGACCGAGGCAACGCCCAGGCGATTCAGCGTGCGGATGACCCGGGCGGCGACCGCACCGCGATTGGCGACGAGAACCTTGGCAAACATCTCCCCGGTCCCTTTCGTCAGCTGCTGGTCGGCCAGGCGCGCAGCAGATGCTGGCCCACCCCGCCCGTCAGGCGCAGCTGATGGACTTCCAGCATGCGGATCAGGTGCCGGCGCGTATCCTGCGGCCGGATCACGTGCTGCACGCCGTACATCGACGCCGCGCCCCAGACGGCGTTGTCCTTGGCCATCTCGTCGTGACGCGCCTCGAACCCGTCCTCGCCGGGACGCAGGCCATGCACGACGGTGGTGGCAAAGGCCGGGGTCATGAAGCTGATCTCGGCGGTGGGCCAGGCCGCAACCTCGTCCGAATTGCGGCCGCCGCCCATGTTCAGATAGGCCTGGCCATAGGTCTTGCGCAGGATCACCGACAGCTTGGGCACGGTGACCAGTTGCAGCGCGTTCATGAAATTGACGATCTTGCCGGTCGCGCGCTTCACCTCGGCATCCGCCCCGATCATGAAACCCGGGGTGTCGACCAGGGTGATCAGCGGAATGTTGAAGGAATCGCACAGGACCAGGAAATCGATGATCTTGTCGCAGGCGTCGGTATCCAGCGCGCCGCCCTTGACCAGCGGGTTGTTGGCGATGAAACCGACGACCTGGCCGTCCAGCCGGGCCAGGCCCGTCACCGCGACCTTGCCGAAGCGCGCCTTGATCTCGAAGAACGAATCCCGGTCGGCAATGGCGCGGATCACCTTGCGCATGTCGTAGACGCGCGTGCGGCTTTCGGGCAGCACGTCAAGGATGCCGTCCATCTCGTCGCCCGACCCGGCGGGCACGGCGGCGCGCGGCGGTGCCTCGCCATGATGGCCCGGCATGTAGGACAGGAAACGCTTCAGCGCGTCCAGCGCCTCCTCGTCGGTGTCGACGACCATGTCGACCATGCCGGTGACCTCGGCATGGACGCGCCAGCCGCCCAGTTCCTCGGGGCTGATGCTCTGGTTCGTCGCCAGCTCGACCAGGCCGGGGCTGGACACCGCCATGACCGCGCCCTTGCGCATCACGCTGAAATCGGAACAGCAGTTGTACAGGAACGATGACCCATAGCAGTACCCCAGGATGGCCGAGGCCCAGGGCGTTTCGCGCGTCCGCTGGTACTGGGTCGGATCGTTGCCCAGCATCGTGCCCATGCCGCGCGCGCCCTGATTGTCGGGCAGGCGCGCGCCCGAGCTTTCGCCCAGCCACACCATCGGCAGGCCGCGCATCAGCGCCACCCGCCGCATCTGCGCGATCTTGCGCATGTTGGTCAGGCTGGACGACGCCCCCTTGACCGTGAAGTCGTTGGAAACGACGACGACTTCGCGCCCGTCGATGCGGGCATAGCCGGTTATCTTGCCGTCGGCCGGCGACGGCCCCTCGCCCATCACCGCCTCGCCCAGCAGGCCGGATTCATAGAACGACCCGGCATCGATCAGCCGGTCGACGCGCGCGCGGGCGTCCAGCAGCCCGGCCTTGGCCCGCTTCTCCAGCTTTTCCGGTCCGCCCATCGCCAGGGCGGCGGCGACGCGCCGGTCGTATTCGTCCATCAACTGTTCGAACGCCATGACTTCAAGCTCCCTGGACTGTTGCCGGCGCGGGCGCCGGCGGCGCGGCGCAGATCACCGCCTTCTGTTCGGTCAAGGCGTCGACCGCCGCGGCATCCAGCCCCAGCACCTCGGCCAGCACCGCCTGGGTATCCTGGCCCGGCACGCCGCCCAGATGACGGACGGCGCCGGGCGTTCCGGACAGCTTGGGCACCACGCCCATCACGGTCAGCGAGCCGAGCTCGGGGTCGGGCATGTCGACCAGCATGTCGCGCGCCCGGTAATGCGGATCGCGGAAGATGTCGGCGATGTCGAAGATGCGCGAGGCGGGCACCCCCGCCCCCTGCAGCGCGGCTTCCAGCACGTCCAGGTCATGGGAGGCGGTCCAGGCGGCGATCATCGGGTCCAGCGTGTCTTCGTTGGCCGATCGCGCGATGGCGGTGCGATAACGCGGATCGTCGGCCAGTTCGGGCCGACCCATCGCCGCGGCCAGACGGGCGAACACCCCATCGGCCATCGCGGTGATGTGGATGTGGCGGCCGCAACCGGTCGGGTACAGGTTGTTGGGCGTCGAATCCGGCAGGCGGGAACCCGCCCGTTCGGCAACGATGCCGAGCTTGGCGTAGGCCGCCACATGCGGCTCGATCAGCGAGAAGGCGCTTTCGTACAGCGTGGCGTCGACCACCTGGCCGCGGCCGGTGGTGTTGCGCGACACGATCGCCATCATCGCGCCCAGCGCGGCGTACAGCCCCGTTACCTCGTCGGTCAGCGACGTGTTGATCCGCCCTGGCGGCCGGTCGGGATCGCCGGTCAGGTGGCGCAGGCCGCTCATCGCCTCGCCGATCACGCCGTAGCCGGCGCGGTCGCGATAGGGGCCGGTCTGGCCGAAACCCGAGATGCGCACCAGCACCAGGCCCGGGTTGTCGCGGGACAGGACGTCATAGCCCATACCCCATTTCTCGAGCGTGCCGGGCCGGAAGTTCTCGACCACGATGTCGCTGCGCGCCGCCAGCCGGCGCACCACGTCGCGCCCTGCCTCGGCCCGCAGGTCGACGGAAATCAGCCGCTTGTTGCGAAAGATCGAGGCCGCATACAGCGACCGGCCGCCGACCCGCTTGTTCATCGTGCGGACGGCGTCGCCCTCGGGCGGTTCGACCTTGATTACCTCGGCCCCGAAATCGGCCAGCACGCGGCCGCAGAACGGCCCCGCCACGCTCGACCCGATTTCGAGGACCCGCAGGCCTTTGAGGGGGCCTTTTTGCGTGGTCATCGTTTCCTCCTGCCCCGACGCTAGGGCAGCGCTAACGATATCGTCAACACATAAATCGCCGTGATAGTCGTAAGTATGGCGACAAGATTGTCGACATTTATGCGACATGATTGACGGCACGACGGCCGCTTTCTGCTTGCGTGCAGAATGCCGGGATGGGTAAGACTTCGGGTTGAGGGCGGCCGTCGCCGCCATGCGTGACAACGGATCGATCCCGATGAGTGCCAAGGAACAGCCCCGCCGCCGCCCCGGCCGCCGCAAGACCGCCGACGGCGCGGGGGCCGAGCCCGACATCCTCGACATCCTGCGCGACCGCATCGCCACCCACGTCATCCCGCCGGGCGCCAAGCTGCTGGAACAGGACCTGGCCGAGGAATTCGGCGTGTCACGCGCCCGGGTGCGCGAGGTGCTGGGGGCGCTGGAACTGCGCGGGCTGATCAAGCGCGAGATGAACCGCGGCGCCATCGTCGCCAAGCTCGAACTGACCCAGGTGTTCGAGATCTACGACGTGCGTGAGGCGCTGGAGGGGTTGTGCGTGCGCCTGGCGACGCAGAACGTGCCGCCGGAAAGCTGGGACGACCTGATCGAACTGTTCGGCGAACCGATGGAAGCGCTGGTCGAGGCCGGCGACATCGATGCCTATGAGAAGGGTTATTCCGAGATGCGCCGCCGCGTGATCGAGGCGGCCAGGAATCCCGTCCTGGTCGGCATGCTGGACAGCATCTACGAAAAGACCCGCACCATCATGCGGCGCGTGCTGATCCTGCCCGGCCGCGCGGCCAAGGGGCTGAAGGAACATCGGGCCGTGCTGGCGGCGATGCGCCGCGGCGATGCCGACGAGGCCGAGCGGCTGAAGCGCGCCAATATCCGCAGTGCGATCGAGGACCTGAAGCGCTATCAGCACTACGTGCTGTAGGGGTCACCCCGTCGTCAGGCGCTTGCGCGGGTCCGGCCAGAACGAGGTGCCGGTGCGCGCCAGCCCGCCGCCGGCGCCCATCGGCACGCCGTCGGCGCGCCAGCAGGCCGCCCCGGTCATGCCGCCGTCATCGTCGAAGCCGATGGCACACATGCCGCCGCCGACATGGGCCGACGGCCACACGGGGTGTCCCATCGCGGCCAGCCGGTCGCGCACGGCCTGCGTCATGCCGGTCTCGATCTCGGCCTCCTGCCCCCACGAAAACACGCGCGGCGCCTCGACCGCTTCCTGCAGGGTCATGCCATGGTCGACCAGGTTGATCACGGCCTGCAAGGCACCGGCCGGGATGCGATGCGCGCCGGGCAGGCCCAGGGCGAAGACCGGCCGGCCGTCGCGGACGCCGATCAGCGCCGAGATGCCGCTGGTGATCCGCTTGCCCGGCGCCAGCGACAAAGCATGGCCCGGATGCGGGTCGAACAGGTACATGTAGTTGTTCGGGATGATCCCGGTGCCGGGGATGATGATCCGCGACCCGAACAGTGAATTGATCGTCTGGGTCGAGGTGATGATGTTGCCGTCGCCGTCGGCCACCGTGACATGGGTGGTGTTGGCCGATTCGTTCGATCCGACCGGCACGGTCTCGATGCCCGCCCCCGCCGCGAAGCTGCCGGCATGGCCCGGGTCGATCTGGGCCCGGCGCAGGGCGGCATAGTCCTTGGCGGTCAGGCGGTCGGCCGGCACGCGGATGAAGGCGGGATCGGCGATGGCGGCGCGGCGATCGGCCCCGGCCAGCTTCAGCGCCTCCAGGATCAGATGCGTGGTCTCGGCCGTGCCGAAGCCCGAGGCGGCGATGTCGAAGCCTTCCAGGATGTTCAGCATCTGCACGATCTGCACGCCGCCCGAGGCCGGCGGGGCCGGCCCGATCACCTCGACGCCGCGATAGGTCCCGCGGATCGGCGCCCGTTCGACGGTCGCATAGTCGCGCAGGTCGCCCAGCCGGACGAAGGATCCGGCGGCGGCCAGTTCGTGGGCGATATGGGATCCCAGATCGCCGCCATAGACCGTTTCCGGCCCGCCCTGGGCGATGCGGCGCAAGCTGTCGGCATAGGCACCCTGAACCAGACGGTCGCCGGCCTTGAGCGCCATGCCGCCGGGCAGGAACCTGGCCGCGATCTCGGGGTCGCGCGACAGGTCGGGCGCCATCTCGGCGATGCAGGTGGCCAGATAGGGCGTGACGGCGAAACCGCGCGCGGCATGGCGGATCGCAGGCTCCATGACGGCCTCGAGCGGCAGGCGGCCGAAACGCGCCAGCGCCTCGCACCACGCCTTCAGCGTGCCGGGCACGGCGACCGCCGCGGGGCCCACCGCATTGCGCCGCCCTTCGGTCTCCATGTAGTCGGGCCAGCTGTCCGAGATGGGCGTGTAGCTGTCCGGGCGGCAGATGGCCGGTGCGGTCGACAGCCCGTCGATCGTCGTGGTGCGGCCGTCGGCCAGGCGGATCAGCGCCACGCCGCCGCCCAGGATGCCGACCATCATCGGCTCGACCACCGTCAGGGTGAACAGGGCGGCGACGGCGGCATCGATCGCATTGCCGCCGGCGGCCAGCATCTCGATGGCGGCGGCCGAGGCCAGCGGATGATTGGTCACCGCCATGCCCTGCCGGCCGGTCGCCGACGTCTTCTCGCAGGCAAAGACGGTGCCGGCGCGGTCGCGCCACGACGACGTCGGCATCAATACAGCCTCGTCCGATAGCCTTCTTCCATGATGCGCTCGGCCTCGTCGGCGGCGATCGCCGCGGTCTGGTCGGCGATGATGCGGCCCAGCGGCGGAAACACGCTGCGCTCGACCCGGGCGTCGGGGTTCCACAGCCGCGAGCGCATCAGCGCCTTGCCGCAATGGAAATAGGTTTCCTGGACCCGCACCTTCAGTCCGATGACCGGCACCACGCGCTGCACCGCCAGCGGTTCCAGCAGGGCGGCGTCCTGGCAGATCTCGGCCTGGCCGTTGACCCGCAGGGTTTCGTCGATGCCGGGGACAAAGAAGATCAGCCCGACACCGGGCGAGGCCAGGATGTTGCCGAAGGTATCCACCCGGTTGTTGCCGCGCCGGTCGGGGATCAGCAGCGTGTGGTCGTCCAGCACGGCGACGAAACCGGGCCCGTCGCCGCGGGGGCTGGCATCGGCCCGGCCCTGCCCGTCGCTGGAGGCCAGCACCAGGAAGGGCGACAGGGCGATGAAGTCGCGGCAGAAATGATCCAGGAAGGTCAGGACCTTCTTTTCGGCCAGCGGGCTGACCTGGCCGAAATGCCGGCGCAGGTCGTCCTGGTTGGTGACCAGCGGCTTGCCGCCGGCGCCTGGGCTGTCCATCACGTGTTACCTTTCACAGCGCCACGCCCTGATCCGCCGCAAAACCGAAGAAGCGGCGCCCGGGAATGGCGTTCAGCAGTTCGCGGGTATAGGCCTCGCGCGGGTTTTCGAACAGTGCCCGGGTCGGGCCCTCCTCGACGATCCGGCCCTTCTGCATGACGATCACCCGATCCGCGATCTCGGCCGCGATGCGCAGGTCGTGGGTGATGAAGATCATGGCCAGCTGCATTTCCCGCCGCAATTCGGCCAGCAGTTCCAGCACCTGGGCCTGGATCGAGACGTCGAGGGCCGAAACCGCCTCGTCCGCGATCAGCACCTTGGGCGACAGGGCCAGCGCCCGGGCGATGCAGATGCGCTGGCGCTGCCCCCCTGAGAATTCGTGCGGATACCGGTCGGCCGCGGTCTTGGTCAGGCCGACCCGGGCCAGCAGGGCGCGGGCCTGGTCCATCGCCTGGGCGCGCGGCGTGCCATAGGCCATCGGGCCGCGGGCGATGGCATCGCCGACCTTCTGGCGCGGATCCAGGCTGGCGAACGGGTCCTGGAAGATGATCTGCAGGCCGCGCCGGGCCTGGCGCAGTGCCTCGCCCTTCAACTGGCGCAGGTCCTGGCCGTTCAGGCGGATGGCGCCGTCGTCGGGTTCGGTCAGCCGCATGATCATGCGGCCCAGGGTCGACTTGCCCGAGCCGGACTCGCCGACCACCGCCAGCGTCTCGCCCTCGTGCAGGGTCAGCGACACGCCGTCGGCGGCGACCACCCGGCGCGGCGGCTGCAGCCAGCCGCGCTTGACCAGAAAGGTCTTGCGCAGGCCTTCGACCACCAGCTGCGGCGGGGCCTGTCGCCGGTCCTGGGCACCGGCGACATTGGCCTGCGGCACAGCATCGATCAGCTGCCGGGTGTAATCCGCCTGCGGGTTGCGCAGGATGTCCTCGACCGGTCCCTGCTCGACCACCCGGCCGTGCTGCATCACCACGACATGGTCGGCGATGTCGGCCACCACGCCGAAATCATGGGTGATCATCAAGACGCCCATGCCGCGGTCGCGGCGCAGGTCGTCGATCAGATGCAGGATCTGGCGCTGGGTGGTGACGTCCAAGGCCGTGGTCGGTTCGTCGGCGACCAGCAGGGCCGGCCGGTTGGCCATCGCCATGGCGATCATCACGCGCTGGCGCTGGCCGCCCGACAATTCGAACGGATAGGAATTGGCCAGGACCGGCGGGTTGGGCAGCCCGACCTGGATCAGCAACTCCTGCACCCGCGCCGCCACCTCGGCCGCCGAGGGGGCGGGGTTCTGGTGGACCAGGATGGTTTCCTCGATCTGCCGGCCGACCCGTTTCAGGGGGTTCAGCGACGACAGCGGTTCCTGGAAGATCATCGCCGCGTCGCCGCCCCGCAACCGGCGCAGCTCGCGCCCCGTCAACCGGGTCACGTCCTGGCCGCCGACCCTGGCCGCGCCCGCCTGGACGGTGACGCCCTTGGGCAGCAGCGACAGGATCGCATGCGCGATCATCGACTTGCCCGAACCGGATTCGCCGACCAGGCAGACCACCTGGTTGCGCCCGATGGCGAACGAGACATCCTCGACCGCATAGGGCCGGTCGCCGCCCTTGGGCAGGGCGATCGACAGGCCTTCGACCGACAGCACGGGGGTTTCCATCGCCGCACTCATGCCCGTCGCCTCGAAACGCGGGGGTTCAGGGTATCGGACAAGCCCTCGCCGAACAGGTTGATGGCCAGCACGGTGATCAGGATGGCGACGCCGGGGAACACGCTGACCCACCAGGCGGTGCGGATCACGGTGCGGCCGGCGCCGATCATGAACCCCCAGGACATCAGGTTGGGATCGCCCAGGCCCATGAACGACAGGGCGCTTTCCAGCAGGATCGCGGTGGCGACCGTCAGCGAGCCGACGACCAGGATCGGCGACATCGCGTTGGGCAGGATATGGCCCAGCACGATGCGCGCGGTGCTTTCGCCCTGGCACAACGACGCCTCGACGAATTCGCGGCTGCGCAGGCGCAGGAATTCGGCCCGCGTCAGCCGCGCGACCTGGGGCCACGACACCGCCCCGATGGTCAGGATGATCGTGGTCAGCGACGGGTTGAAGATCGCCACCAGCAGGATCGCCAGGATGAAGGCCGGCACGGTCTGGAACAGTTCGGTCAGGCGCATCAGCACCATGTCGGTCTTGCCCCCGAAATAACCCGAAACGGCGCCGACCAGCACGCCGATCACCACCGCTGCCAGGGCCGAGGCGATGCCGATCATCAGCGAGACGCGGGCGCCATGGGCGATGCCGGCGGCGACGTCGCGGCCCAGCGTGTCGCCGCCCAGCCACATGCCGTCCTCGCCCGGCGGGGTGAACGGGGCGCCGATCATTTCCCAGGGCGATTCCGGAAAGACGAACGGCGCGGATATCGCGACGATCAGCACGGCGATCAGCATCAACAGCCCGGCCATGCCGCTGGGATGCCGCATGAAGGCGCGCACGGCATCCATCACGCGGCCCCCGTGGTCATGCGCGGATCGATCAGGCGATAGACCAGGTCGGTCGCGAGGTTCAGGAAGATCACGACGACCGACAGGATCAGGAAGATGCCGAGCAGCACGGGATAGTCACGCTGCAGCACCGCATCGAAGGTCAGGCGGCCCAGCCCCGGCCAGGCGAACACGGTTTCGATCACGACGGCCCCGCCGACCAGCGCGCCGGCCTGCATGCCGGCAACCGTCACGACCGGCACCAGCGCGTTGCGCAGCATGTGGCCGACGACGATCTGCGGCCCGGCCAGGCCCTTGGCGCGCGCGGTCTTGATGAAATCCTGGTGCGACACCTCGATGATCGAGGACCGCATCAGCCGGGCATAGATCGCCAGGTAGATCGCGGCCAGCGAGATCACCGGCATGATCATGTGCCGGCCGATGTCCAGCACCTTCTGGAACGGCGTCATCTGCACGTTGATGGTTTCGTAGCCGAACGGCGGCAGCCATCCCAGCGTGACCGAGAAGACCAGCACCAGCATCAGCCCCAGCCAGAACACCGGCGTGGCATAAAGCAGCAGCGACAGCACGGTGAAGATCGTGTCGACGACGCTGCCCGCCGCCAGCCCCGCGGCCGCGCCCAGCGTGGTGCCGACCACCAGCGCCAGGACGAAGGCGGTCAGGGTCAGCAGCAGGGTCGCCGGCAGCCGTTCGCCGATCAGGGTCAGCACCGGCTGGCGCTGGCGATAGGAATAGCCCAGGTCGAAGGTCATGACCCGGGCCAGATGGGTGCCGAGCTGGACGATATAGGGTTTGTCCAGCCCGTATTCCTGGCGCAGGTCGGCCAGGATCTTGGGGTCGGAGGCACCGGACTGCCCGGCCATCACCTGGGCCGGGTCGCCCGGCGCCGCGCGCACCAGGATGAAGTTGAAGGTCGCGATCAGCAGGATCACGGCCACGAGCCTGACCAGAAGGGTCGCCGCGGCCAGCCCGAAGGCCGCGGCGCCTTTCATCCCCGTCAAGACTTGGTGACCACGCCGAAGGTTTCGTGGGTGCCGATCGCGGTCGTGACGACGTTCTTCAACGCCTTGTCGTAGAAGATCGGATATTCAAGCTCGAGCGTCCAGGCGACGGGAACTTCCTCGACCAGGATCTGCTGGACCTTGGTGTACAGCTCCTGGCGCTTGGCATCGTCGGTCGCCACGGCGGCTTCCTCGAACAGGCGGTCGACCTCGGGGTTGGAATAGCCTTGCGTGTTCGAGAACAGGATGCCCTTCTTGATGTTGGACGAGATATAGGTCCGCGCCACGCCCAGCGCGGGATCGCCCAGCTGGTAAAGCAGGTTCTGGGTGATCTCGTAATCCCAGTTGCCGACCTTCTCGGCCCAGCCGGCCATGTCGGTGCCGACCAGCACCAGGTCGATGTTCACGCGGGCAAAGCTCTGGCGCAGGAATTCGCCGGCGCGCTGATAGACCTCGCCATAGGGCGGGACCAGGTACTTGATCTCGGCCCGCTTGCCGTTGGCGCCGGGTTTCAGCCCCATCTCGTCCAGCAGCGCCTTGGCCTTGTCGACCGAATAGTCATAACGCTTGACGTTGCCGTCGTAGAAGCGGGTCTTGGACGAGATCGGACCGGTCGCGACCTTGGCGTTGCCGAAATAGACCCGCTTGTTGAACGCGTCGCGATCGATCAGGTGCATCACCGCCTGGCGGAAGCGCTTGTCGTTCATCGGCGCGACACGGTTGTTCAGCTCGAACCACTGATGGGGCGCGAAATACTCGTAGCCCTTGGTGGTGTATTCCAGGTTCGCCTGCTTCTTGAAGCGCTCGACGTCGAAGAACTCGATGTCAGACCACTGCACCATCTGCACCGTGCCGTTCTCGAGCGCCAGGGCGCGCGAGGCGGCGTCGGGGATCACGCGATAGATGATCTCGTCCAGATGCGGCTGGTCCTTCAGGTAGTAGCCGTCATGCCTGACCAGATGGACATGCGAGCCGCGCACCCATTCCTTGAGCTTGAACGGGCCGGTGCCGATGGCCTTGTCGTTCATCGGGTTCTTGCGATAGTCGGTGTTCTCGTAGATGTGCTTGGGCACGATCGGGGCCGAGGTGCAGTCGAAGCAGCCCAGGAAGGGCGCGAACGGCTGCTTCAGCTTGAACACCACGGTCAGCGGATCGGGCGCGGTGGCCGATTCGACGCGGGCGAAATTGCCGCGGGCGCGCGGATGCGTCTCCATCAGCAGCTTCATGCAGCTGAAGATCACGTCGTCGGCGGTCATCGGCTTGCCGTCGTGGAACGTGATGTTGGGGAACAGCTTGAAGGTATAGGTCAGGCCGTCGGCCGAGATGTCCCAGGACTGGGCCATGCCGGGCATCGGCTTCAGGTCGGGGCCGTATTTCAGCAGGCTTTCGTAGATCTTGCCGCCCAGGGTCAGGGTCGGCTGCTGCTGGTTCAGCGCGGTCACCAGGATCGGCGGTTCGGGCTGGATGATCGTGTTCAGCGTCCCGCCCTTGGTCTGGCCGACCGCGCGGGTGATGCCCAGCGGGATGGCCGCGGTGCCGGCCAGCATGGCCATGGTGAATTCACGCCTGTTCATTTTTGCCCCTCCGTTAGATTTGGCAGTCATCTTGAGGAAAATCGTTGACCCGTACCGCTCGAAGAAGGCCATTGATCGTCGAGATCGGGCCATTCATGATGCGTGCCACGGATTGGTTGGGTCGCGTGGTGACCGGATGGTTGTGATGCGCAGAGCGGTGATGGCCAGTGCCACGCAGGATGGCCCGACCGACGCCGCGCGCTATGCCGCCTATCTCCAGGATCAGGAACCGCCTGTTGTCGCGATGGCGGCGATCTACCCGGCCGGCACCGCCAGCCGGCGCCATTTCCATCGCCGCGGCCAGCTGGTCGTGCAGGCCGAGGGCATCACCGCGATGATGACCGATGCCACGACCTATATCCTGCCGCCGGGCCATTGCCTGTGGCTGCCGGGCGGCACGGTCCATCAGGCCCGTGTCTGGGGCGACTGCACGATCCAGACGATCTATGTCGACCCCGACCACGTCCCCGGCTGGGGCGAACAATGCAGGCTGATGCTGGCGTCCAAGCTGGTGCGCGCCCTGATGGACGAGGTCGTGCGCATGCCCGTCGCCTATGACCGCGACGGCCGCGACGGGCAGCTGGTCAACCTGCTGCTGAGCGAGATCGGCCGCCTGCCGGAAGCGTCGCTGCATGTGCCGATCCCGCAGGATCCGCGGCTGGTGCGGATCTGCGAGGCGGTGCTGGCCGAACCGACATCGGACATGACCCTGGACGGCTGGGCCGATCATGTCGGCCTCAGCCGCCGGACATTGACCCGCCTGTTCCGGCGCGAGACCGGCCAAAGTTTCGCCAACTGGCGCCAGCGCGTGCGCCTTTTGCAGGCACTGGCCCGGCTGGGCAGCGGCGAGGCGGTGACGAACGTCGCCCTCGACGTCGGCTACGATTCCCCCAGCGCCTTCACCGCGATGTTCAAACGCGAACTGGGGGCCGCGCCACGCACCTATCTGCGCTGGGCAGACCAGGAAACAGTGCGGCGCTGACGCGGCCCCCCTCATCGGTCGATCGTCAGGTCCAGTAGGGGTCGACCGGCGCGACCGCGGGGGCGCGCGCCTCGATCACCTCGGCGGCGGCCAGCGCGCTGGCTTCGTCGAAACGGGCCGAGACCAGCTGCACGCCCATCGGCACCCGCCCCACCGCGCCCGTCGGGGCGGATACGCCGGGCAGGCCGATCGTGGCCATCTGCATCATGAACGACAGTGCCTTCTGGGTGCGCACCGATGCCTCGTACCCGCCCAGATCGCCGTCGGTCGGCAGCGGCGGCTCGGACGAGACCGGCGTGATCAGGACCGGATATTTCTCGAGGAACAGGGTCCAGTCGCGCAAGAGCGTGGTGCGCCGCCGCATCGCCATCAGATAACCTTCCAGGTCCAGCCGTTCCGACATCTTGACCTGGTCGCCCATGAAGCTCTTGATCGCGTCGTCGCCGTATTTCTCGACCAGCGGCAGCAGGGCGTACTGGTTTTCCGACATGATGATCGGGGCCCACAGGTCGAACCCTTCCAGGCCGGTGATCGGGGCGGCTTCCTCGACCTCCCAGCCGGCATCGGCCAGCCAGGCGGCGGCCTTCTCGACGCTGGCACGGACATCGGGGTGCAGGTCGACGCCATGCGCCCTGGTCCAGAACGCGGCGCGGCGCGCGCGGGGCGGGGCCCCGGTCAGCGGCGCCATCGGCACCTGCCAGACATCGCGTTCGTCGCGCGCCGCCATGGTGTCGATGCCCAGCCGCAGGTCGCGCACCGACCGCGTCAGCACGCCTTGCACCGCCATCAGCTGCGACCCGATCAGGCGATCGACGCCCGCCGACGGGTTGAACCCGCCGACGCGGCCGGCGGTGGGGCGGATGCCGAAGGTGCCGGTGCAATAGGCGGGATAGCGCACCGAGCCGCCGATGTCGTTGCCATGGGCCAGCGACCCGATGCCGGCGGCCACCGCCGACGACGCCCCGCCGCTGGACCCGCCCGAGGTCAGGTCCTTGTTGACCGGGTTCAGCGTCAGGCCGTGCAGGTCGTTGCCGGTGCAGGCGCGCATCGAGAAGGCCGGCGCGTTGGTGCGGCCGATCACCACGGCGCCGGCGCGGCGCCAGGCCCGCGTCGACGACGAATCGTCGGATGCGATCAGGTCCTTGAAGGCAACGACACCGTTGTCGGTCGGCCGGCCGATCCAGTCGACGTTGATCTTCACCGTGACCGGCACGCCGTGCAGCGGCGGCAGATCGCCGCCGGCCTTGCGCGCGGCATCGGCGGCATCGGCGGTCTTCAGCGCCTCGTCGCGCAGCACGTCGACCACGGCATTGATGCGCGGGTTGACCGCGTCCAGCCGGGCCAGGCAGCTTTCGGTCGCCTCGCGCGACGAAAACTGCCCGGTCCTGATGCCATGGGCGGTCGCCACGGCATCCATCTTCCATATCTCGGTCGTCATATCCCACTCTCCCGAAGAAAATCGTCGACCAATCTGAAGAATTCCCCCAGGGGATGCAGCCTGGAAAAGGCCAAGGATCGTCGCGACCGGGCCAAACTCAGCGGGCCGTGAACCCGCCGTCGACCGGCAGGGCCACGCCGGTGACGAACGACGCGTCGTCGGACGCCAGCCACAGCACCGCGTGCGCCGCTTCCTCGGCCTTGCAGGGCCGGCCCATCGGCACCAGCGTCATCATCTTGGCTTCGTTCGCCGCGGCCTCGGCCGGATCGCCCGACCGGCCGGTGAAGCCTGTCTTCATCGGGGTGTCGGCCAGGCCCGGACAGACCACGTTGACACGCACGTTGTCGGGTGCAAAGCGCAGCGCCAGCGACTTGGTCAGGCCGACCACCGCGAACTTGGCCGCCGAATAGACCGGGCTGAACATCGATCCGACCAGGCCCGAGACCGATGCGGTGAAGATGATCGAGCCCGCGCCGCGCCTGCGCATGTGGCCGATGACCTCGCCGGCCGCCAGCGCGGCCGAGGTGACGTTCAGCGCGATGGCCTGGTCATAGGCCGGCAGGTCCAGATCCTCGATGCCGCCGGGGCCGGGAATGCCGGCATGGGCCCACAGGATGTCGATGCCGCCCAGCGCGGCGGCCGCATCGTTGATCGACGAGCGCATCTGGGCGGTCTGGGACAGATCGGCCACGATCGTGACGATCTCATGACCCTTCGCCTTCATGTCGGCGGCAAGTTGGGCCAGACCCTCGGCATTGACATCGACGGCCGCGACGCGGGCGCCTTCACGCAGGAACAGTTCCACGCCGGCGCGGCCCATGCCGGATGCCGCGGCGGTGACGACGGCGAGCTTGTTGGCGAGACGCATGTTTTTTCTCTTTCTGCTGTCAGGTCGCGTAGGCGTCGGGGAAACGGCCGGTCGTCGAAATCACCGTGGTCCGCGTCTCGAGATAGGCGTCGAGCGCTTCGATGCCGTTTTCGCGGCCCCAGCCCGACCCCTTGAAGCCGCCATAAGGCGTCGACCAGCGGATGAAACGGTAAGTGTTGACCCAGACCATGCCGGCCTTGATCCGGCCGGACACACGATGGGCCCGGCCGACATCGCTTGTCCACAACCCTGCGGTCAGGCCGTAGCTGGTATCGTTGGCGATGGCGATCGCGTGGTCCTCGTCGTCGAACGGAATCAGCGCGGCCACGGGGCCGAAGATTTCTTCCCGCGCGATCCGCATGTCGTTGCCGACATGGGCGAACACGGTGGGTTCGACGAAATAGCCGTCGCCCAGCGCGCCGCCCGACAGGCGCTTGCCGCCGGTGACCAGTTCGGCCCCGTCCTGCCTGCCGATGTCGATATAGGACAGGGTCTTGGCCAGCTGTTCGGCATGGGCCTGCGGGCCCATATGCGTCGCCTCGTCCAGCGGCGGGCCGACCCGGACGCGGCCGGCACGCGCCCGGAATGCCTCGACCACCTGGTCGTAGACCGGGCGCTGGACCAGCACGCGCGAGCCCAACGCGCAGCTTTGCCCGCACAGGGTCCAGGCCGAGTTGGTCGCGGCGTTCAGCGCCTGCTCGAGATCGGCATCGGCGAAGATGATATGGGGCGACTTGCCGCCCAACTCGAAGGTGAAGCGCTTCATCGACTCGGCACCCGCACGCAGGATCGCCTTGGCCGTCGTACCCTCACCGGTGAAGGCGATCTTGTCGACATCGGGATGGGTGGTCAGGCGTTCGCCCGCGCCATCCTTGCCGTAACCCGGCACGATGTTGACGACGCCGGGCGGGAAGCCGGCTTCCTCGAACAATTTGCCCAGTTCGAGCGAGGTGACGGGTGTCTGCTCGGCCGGCTTCAGCACCACGGTGCAGCCGGCGGCCAAAGCGGGCCCGAGCTTCCAGGCGGCGGCCATCAGCGGCACATTCCACGGCGTGATCGCGCCGACCACGCCGACCGGCACCTTGGTGGTGAAGGCATGCACGGTGTCGTCGAACGGGATCGTGCGGCCCGCGCCCTTGTCGGCCAGCGACGCCCACCAGTGATACCCGAAATGGTGGCCGCCGATATCGGCGCGCGCCTCGCGCAGGGCCCGGCCGGAATCGCGGGTTTCCAGCACGGCCAGATCCCTGGCGCGGTCGCGGTAGAGATCGGCGAAGCGGCGCAGCAACGCCGCACGTTCATGGCCGGGCATGCGGCCCCAGGGGCCTTCCAGGGCTGCGCGCGCCGCGGCGACGGCCTTGTCGATGTCGCGGGCGCCACCGTAGGCGACGACCGCCCACGGGTGGCCCGTGGACGGATCGATGCTTTCGATGAACCCGCCATCCTCCGGCGCCACCCAGGCGCCGCCGATGTAGAGATGGTCGTAACGGACCAGGTCGGATTTCAGCGAGGCGGACATGTCTACTCCGGCAGGATGACGCGAAATCGGGTTACTGGATCATCGGGCAGCCGCCATCCTTGAGCGGCCGGAAGGCCGTCTCGGCGGGGATGGTGGCCAGGATCTTGTAGTAGTCGTAGGGCTTCCTGGATTCGGCCGGCTTCTTGACCTCGATCAGCATCATGTCGTGCAGGACGCGGCCGTCCTCGCGCAGCGACGTCTTGCCGAACAAGGGATCGTCGAACGTCCCGGCGCTGCGCATCGCCTTGACCACGGCCGCGCCATCCTTGGCCGAGCCGACCTTGTTGACGGCTTCGAGATAGGCCAGCGCGGCGGAATAGGCACCGGCCTGGTTCATCGTGGGCATGCGGCCGTTGTTGCGCGCGGCGTAGCGTTCGCCGAAGGCGCGGGTCTTTTCGTCCTTGTCCCAATAGAACGCGGTGGTCAGTTGCAGCCCCTGCGCGGTCGGCAGGCCCAGCGAATGGATGTCGGACAGGAACAGCAGCATGCCGGCCAGCTTCTGCCCGGCCTGGACGATGCCGAATTCGGAGGCCTGCTTGATCGCGTTGATCGTGTCGCCGCCGGCATTGGCCAGGGCGATCACCTGGGCCTTCGACCCCTGGGCCTGCAGCAGATAGGACGACAGGTCCTTGGTGTCGGTCGGGTGGCGGACCGAACCGACGACGGTGCCGCCGTTTTCCTTGATGACGGCGGTGGCGTCGCGTTCCAGCGAATGACCCAGCGCGAAATCGACCGTGATGAAGAACCAGGACTTGCCGCCGCCCTTGGTGATGGCGTCGGCGGTGCCGTGGGCCAGGGCCCAGGTGTCATAGGTCCAGTGCACCGAATTGGGCGTGCAGGCCTTGCCGGTCAGGTCCGACGTGCCCGAAGCGGTGAACAGCGCGACCTTGTTCTTTTCCTTGGCCAGGGGCGCGATGGCCAGCGAAATGGCGCTGGTCGGCAGGTCGACCAGGACGTCGACACCCTCGGTATCGAACCACTTGCGGGCAATGGCCGACGACACGTCGGGCTTGTTCTGGGCGTCGGCGCCGACGACCTCGATCTTGAAGCGTTCGGCCATGCCCGGGCGCTTCAGGAAATCCTCGGCCGCCATCCGGGTCGCGTCGAGCGCGCCCGGGCCGCCGATGTCGGAAAAGATGCCGGACATGTCGGCAAGCACGCCCAGTTTGACCGGGATCTGCTGGGCCTGGGCCGCAGCCGTGCCCAGCACGGCGGCCATCACCATGGCGCAAGTCAATGAAGCACGGCGCAAGGTCATCATTCCCCTCCCCTGGGGCTTATCGCGTGTGGATCGTTTCCTCGGTTGGGCGCCGGTAAACCCGGCTTGCCCGCCTACCTGTCATTCTTGCTTATGAATTTAAAATGCCTGTACATGAATTTCATGTCAAGCCGCCGTGTCGCCGCATGCTTGCGTTCCGCAGGTCGTTTGGGTTACCGCAATAAATCAGCCGGCCCAGCGGGGCCGTGCCGGGCAGGGGTCGGGTCAGTAGGGGTCGGGTACGTGATCAGGACGCAGGTCAAGCAGGCGGCGAATGTTCTGGAGCTGCTCGAATATTTCGCCCGGCGCAAACGCCCGGCGACGATGGCCGAAATCTCGGACGACCTGGGCTGGCCGCGGTCCAGCACGTTCAACCTGGTCAACACCATGGCCGACAAGGGCTGGCTGTACGAACCCCAGCTGCGCGTCGGTTATTACCCCAGCCCCCGCTGGCTCAAGCTGGCGCGCATCGTCGCCGAGGCCGAGCCGCTGCCCGAGGCGGTGCACGCGATCGTCACCCGCATCGCCGACGAAACCGGCGAGACCACGGCTGTCGGCACCCTGGCCGGTACCTCGGCGATCTTCCTGGACGTCGTCGAATCACGCCATTCGGTGCGTTATTTCGCCGAGGTGGGCGAACGCGTGCCGGTCCATGCCAGCTCGGCCGGCCGCGCGATACTGGGCCAGCTGTCGCCCGACGAACGCCAGGCGATCTACCGCCGCATCCGGTTCGAGCAGTTCTCGGCCACGACACCGATGAGCCCGGAACGGATCGAGGCCGACCTGGCCGAGGCCGCGGCGCGCGGCTACCACCAAAGCTCGTCGGAATACATTCCCGACCTGGCGGGGGTGGCCCTGCCCCTGCCGCTGAACGGCCGGCGGCTGTCGATCGTCGTGGCCGGCCCGACCTCGCGCTGCCTGGAACGCCGGCCGCAGACGGCGGCGACGATGACACGGATCCTGGGCGACCTGAAGGTCGATATCGCGGCCGACTGACTCAGCCGGCGACGCGGTTGCGACCGCTGCGCTTGGCCTCGTAGAGCAGCGCGTCGGCCCGGGCCATCAGCCCGGCCAGGTCGTCCCCGGCCAGGCCGCCGACCACGCCGAACGAGGCGGTGACCGAGATGTCCCCGCCGATGCGCAACCCGGCCAGATGCCGGCGCAGCGCTTCGGCCACGGCCCGCGCCTGGTCCAGCGTGGCGCCGGGCAGGGCCACCGCGAATTCCTCGCCGCCCAGCCGGCCGGGTATGGCATCGGGCGCCAGCCGGCCGCGCAGCATGCCGGCCACCGCGACCAGCACGTCGTCGCCGGCCTGATGGCCGTGGCGATCGTTGATCGCCTTGAAATGATCCAGGTCGAACAGGATCAGCGCATAACCGCCGTCCAGCGCCAGCGCATCGGCCAGGAACTTGCGGCGATTGAACAGGCCGGTCAGCGGGTCGCGCTCGGCCATTTCGGTCAGGCGGTCGTTCGCCGTCATCAGCGCGGCCTGCGAGTGCGCCAGGGCGGCTTCCTGCGTCTTGTTCGCGGTGACATCGACCCAGACCGAGGCAATGCCGCCGTCCCAGGGCTGTTCCTCGATCCGTACCCAGCGCCCGTTGCGCACCTGCAGCGTCACCGGATGGGGCAAGGGGCCGCTGCCGCCGACCTCGGCGGTCAGGGCAAGGTAGGTCGCGTCGTGCACGAAGACATCGGCAAAACCCTGCCAGTAGGCGGCGCGGTCGCGGCGCACGGCCAGCGGCGGCGCCTTCAGCACGAAGCCCAGCGTCAGTTCCGACCCGAAGCGGGTGTTGGCATAGACCAGCCGGCCGTCGGGATCATAGACCATCAGCCCGACATTGATGGTGGCCAGCAGTTCGAACACGCGGTTGTCGGCAACCTGCTGGCGGCGTTCGCCGGTGATGTCGCGCCAGATCTTGAAGCGACCGCCCTGGGGCAGCGGAAACATGCGCAGTTCGACCCAGCGCCCGTCGCTGGCCCGCTGGTACTGCATCGGGCCCTGGTCGGTGCGATGCCGTTCCATCGCCATGTCGACATAGGGCTGCATGCGTTCGGGCGTCGCCTGCTGGGGGTGCTGCAATTTCAGGAACAGCCGCACGGTATCGATGAAGGGCAGGCCCGGCCGGATGATCGGCCGCACCTCGGGGAAGAAATCCAGATACCGGTCGTTCCACCACACGATCGCCTCGTCGGCATCGTACAGGCACAGCGCGACGTCGCCGAACTGGGCGACCAGCCCCAGCAGCGACAGCCCCAGCGACGGGTCCAGCGGCGGCGGGATCATCCCGCCCGCGATCGAATGGTCCTGCTCCAAAACTTTTTCGCTTCCCAACCACTACCTGGGTAGCCGTTATAACCATCGTCATGCCCCGGGAAAACCGTGGCGTTTCGCCGCCCAGGCCGACAGCAGCGCCGGCAGCAGCACCGCCCCCGCCACCCAGGGCAGGGCCGCCGCCCCCAGCCGGTCCAGCACCAGCCCGCCGGCCAGGCCGCCGCCGGCGATGGCGATGTTCCAGACGGTGACGATCATCGACTGGGCGGCATCGGCCGCCGGCCCGGCGGTCTTGGCCGACGCCGTCTGGAACAGGGTCGGCACCCCGCCATAGGCCAGCCCCCACAGCCCGACCGCGCCCAGGATAACCACCGCGCCGCCCAGCCCCAGCATGACGGCTGCCAGGCCGAACAGGACCGTGCTGGCCAGTACCAGCAGGCGCAGATGCCGGTCGATCAGCGCCCCGGTCAGAAAGATGCCGGCCAGGGCGGCGATGCCGAACACCAGCAGCACCAGATCGATGCGGTCGCCCAGCCCCCGCAGCGCCATGAAGGGCGCGATGTAGGTATAGAGGATGTTCTGCGCCAGCACGTAGGCCAGGGTGACGAACAGCACCGATCGGATGCCGGGCAGCAGCAGGACCCGCAGCAGGCCGGGACGCCGCCCCGCCCCCTCGCCGGGAAAATCGGGCACGGCCGCCAGCACCCAGCCGACCAGCAGCAGGGTCAGGCCGCTCATGATGCCGAACGCCGCCCGCCAGCCGACCAGGGCGCCCAGAAAGGTGCCGGCCGGGATGCCCAGCGACAGGGCGACGGGAATGCCCGCCATGGTGACCGCGATCGCCCGGCCCTGCAGAGGCGGGGCGACGATGCGCGCGGCATAGCCGGCCGCCAGCGACCACAGCAGCCCGGCGA
>Ga0206117_100763_pt1 | contig 25027 bp, 27 predicted proteins | sample 3A5Ametagenome_FD_177997 | JGI IMG/M metagenome (GOLD analysis project Ga0206117, IMG submission 177997) | Enriched microbial communities from leaf-cutter ant dump, University of Wisconsin, Madison, United States - 3A5A | ecosystem: Environmental > Terrestrial > Nest > Insects nest > Nest dump... | reverse complement strand
CCTCCTGATCAGCCTGATCGACCTGCCGTTCTCGGTCTCGCCTGTCATCTCGGGCCTGATCTACGTGCTGCTGTTCGGGCTGCAGGGGTATTTCGGCCCCTGGCTGCAGGCACACGACATCAAGATAATCTTTGCCGTGCCGGGTATCGTGCTGGCCACCATCTTCGTCACCTTTCCCTTCGTCGCCCGCGAACTGATCCCGCTGATGCAGGAACAGGGCACGCAGGAGGAGGAGGCCGCGGCGCTGCTGGGCGCGTCGGGCTGGCAGATCATGTGGCGGGTGACCCTGCCCAACGTGCGCTGGGGCCTGCTGTACGGCGTGCTGCTGTGCAACGCCCGGGCGATGGGCGAATTCGGCGCGGTGTCGGTGGTGTCGGGCCATATCCGCGGCCTGACCAACACCATCCCGCTGCATGTCGAGATCCTCTACAACGAATACAATTTCGTCGCGGCCTTTGCCGTGGCCTCGATGCTGACCTTGCTGGCCCTGGTCACGCTGGGGCTGAAGACGCTGATCGAGATGAGCATCCAGGGGGGTGGGCACAAGGCAATTCACACGGCGTGAGCGGTGGAAGAAATTCTTCACATTTCCGCTGTGATCTACGCTGTTGTGTTAGTCTATATGATCTGTATGATTTTATTCGCGGTCGCATTGAGGCGACTGGACGGTCGGTGCCCGGTCAAAGCATCCGCGGCAATTTCAAGGTTCGCTTGCGCCGCGTGACCAAACGCTAAGCGCCACGGTCTTCCCACCCGTGGCTCCGCCCTTGCAGGAGATACCATATGTCGCGCACCGCTTCGTGTTGTCGCCCGGCCTGATCCCGGCCTTCCGACCTTAAAATCTGAATATTTTCCGCATGCGGGCGCCGCCGTCCCGGCAGTGATCGGGCAAGCCTTGCCCATGCGGTTCATGAACAAGGAAAACGGACGATGTCCGAACGCTATCGCCTTGCCTTTTCGCGCCGCATCCTGGCGCTTGCCATCGGCACCGCCGCTCTTGCCCTGACGCTTCCGGCCCATGTTCAGTCAGCGCGGGCCGCGGACAAGGTCGCGATCGCCTATCAGACCGTGGTCGAACCGGCCAAGGTCGCCCAGGCCGACGGCGCCTATGAAAAGGCCACCGGCCGCACGATCGACTGGCGCAAGTTCGATTCGGGGGCCGACGTGATCGCCGCCGTCGCCTCGGGCGACATCAAGATCGGTTATGTCGGGTCCAGCCCGCTGGCCGCCGCGGCCAGCCGCAACCTGCCGATCAAGACCTTCCTGATCGCCGCCCTGATCGGTGATGCCGAACAGCTGGTCGTGCGCAACGGTGCAGGCATCGACAAGCCGGCGGACCTGGCCGGCAAGAAGGTCGCGGTACCCTTCGTATCGACCACCCATTACAGCCTGCTGGCCGCGCTCAAGCATTGGCAGATCGCGCCCGGCACGGTGCAGATCCTGAACCTGCGGCCGCCCGAGATCACCGCGGCCTGGACCCGCGGCGACATCGACGCCGCCTATGTCTGGGATCCGGCGCTGGGCCAGATCAAGGCATCGGGCAAGGTGCTGGTCTCGTCGTCCGAGGTGGCGAAGTGGGGCGCGCCGACCTTCGACGCCTGGATCGTGCGCGACGATTTCGCCACGGCCAACCGCGACTTCGTCCAGGCCTTCGTCAAGGTCACGACCGATGCCTATGCCGCCTACCGCGCCAACCCCCAGACCTGGGCGGCGGGGGATGCCACGGCCAAGATCGTGCGGCTGACCGGGGCCAAGGCCGAGGAAGTGCCCGAACTGCTGGCCGGCAGCGTGTTCCCGACCGCGGCCGAGCAGGCGGCACCCGCGCTGCTGGGCGGCGGTACGGTCACGGCGATCACCGAGACGTCGGCCTTCCTGAAGGAACAGAAGCGGATCGACGCGGTGCAGCCCGACTATGCCCGCTTCGTCGATGTGCAATACGTGAAGGCTGCGGCGCTGACCAACTGAGAGGGGGAGGCGTTCGCGGCCGGCCGGGGGTGTCTCTCCCACCCCCGGCCATTCGCATCCGCCGGTGATGTGTGATGACGGATGTTCGTTTCGACCAGGTATCGGTCCATTATCCCGGCCAGCACGGCCCGGTGCTGGATCGCGTGTCGCTCAGCCTGGCCCCCGGTGAACTGGTCGCGGTCATCGGCGCCTCGGGCTGCGGCAAGACCACGCTGCTGAACCTGGTCGCCGGTTTCCAGACGCCTTCGGCTGGCCGGGTGTCTGTGGCCGGGCGGCCGGTCGCGGGCCCCGGGGCCGATCGTGGTGTCGTCTTCCAGGACGACGCCCTGTTTCCCTGGCTGGATGCCCTTGATAATGCCGCCTTTGCCGCGCGCATGCAGGGCGTGGCCCGGTCCGAACGCGATGCCCGCGCCCGTGCGGTGCTGGCCCAGGTCGGGCTTGGCGGTGCCGAACATCGGCGGGTGTGGGAAATGTCGGGTGGCATGCGCCAGCGCCTGGGCCTGGCCCGCGCCCTGGTCGCCGACCCCGCCATCCTGCTGCTGGACGAACCCTTCGCCGCGCTGGATGCCCTGACGCGCGAAACCGTCCAGGAATTGCTGCTGACCCTGTGGGGCCGCACGGCCAAGACCGTCCTCTTGGTCACCCACGACATCGAGGAAGCCCTGTTCCTGGCCACCCGCGTCGTGGTGATGGCGCCGCGGCCGGGGCGCATCGTCGACGTGATCGAGGCCGGTTTCGGCCGCCGTTTCCTGGCCGGCGAGGCGACGCGGGCGCTGAAATCCGAACCGGCCTTCATCGCCCTGCGCGAACAGGTGCTGGCCGGCGTCTTCGCGCGCGAGCAGGCGGCATGACCATGCATCCCTTCGACAGCCAGCTTGCCCTGCCGGGCGTGGCCGAAGCGACCGGTGCCTCGGCGCCCTGGCGGGTGCGGCGCGAACGGCTGATCCCGCTGGCGACCATCGCCGTGCTGCTGTTCGCCTGGTGGGCGGTGACGCGTTTCGGCCTGATCCCCGACCTGTTCCTGCCGTCGCCCCAGGCGGTGTTCGCCAAGCTGGTCGCGGTGGCGACCGACGGGTTCGTCGACGCGACGCTGTGGCAGCATCTGGCCGCCAGCCTGGGGCGGATGCTCACGGCCTTTGCCGCCGCCGTCGTCACCGGTGTGCCGCTGGGCCTGCTGATCGGGGCCAGCCCCGTCGCCCGCGGCATCATCGACCCGCTGATCGAACTGTACCGGCCGGTGCCGCCGCTCGCCTATCTGCCGCTGATCGTCATCTGGTTCGGCATCGGCGAGCTGTCCAAGGTATTGCTGATCTATCTGGCGGTGCTGGCGCCGGTCGTGATCGCCACCGCGGCCGGCGTGCGCGGCGTGCCGCGCGACCGGCTGAATGCCGCGCGCGCGCTGGGCGCCAGCCGGCTGCAGCTGGGTTACGCCGTCATCCTGCCCAATGCCCTGCCCGACATCCTGACAGGCCTGCGCATCGGCCTGGGCGCCGGCTGGTCCACCCTGGTCGCGGCCGAACTGGTCGCGGCCACCCGCGGCCTGGGTTTCATGATCCAGTCGGCCGCCCAATTCCTCGTCACCGATGTCGTCCTGCTCGGCATCTTCGTCATCGCGGCCGTCGCCTTCGGCCTGGACGGGCTGATCCGTCTGGCCCAGCGCCGGCTGACGCCCTGGCACGGGAGGGTCTGACATGACCATATCCGCCACCCCGCTTACCCCCGTCATCGGCGCGCTGGTTTCCGGCGTCGACCTGGCCCGGCCGCTGGCCCCGGCAGATGCCGCCACCCTGACCGACCTGCTGCATCGCCACCTGGTGCTGTTCTTCGAGAACCAGGCGCTGAGCCCGGCCCTGCAGCGCGACCTGGCCGCCAATTTCGGCCAGCTGCATATCCACCCGATCTATCCCCATGTCGCCGAGGTGCCCGAGATCATCGTGCTCGACACCCACGCCGATAACCTGCCCGACAACGACAACTGGCATACCGACGTCACCTTCATCGAGACGCCGCCGCTGGGCGCGATCCTGTCGGCCCAGCGCCTGCCGCCGACCGGCGGCGACACGCTGTGGGCCAGCGGCATCGCCGCCTATGACGCGTTGTCGGCACCCTGGCGCGATTTCCTGGGCGGCCTCGACGCCGAACATGATTTCGTCAAGTCGTTCCCGCTGGAACGTTATGCCGGCACGGACGAACGCGGCCGCTGGTTCGAGGCGCAGTCGAAGCACCCGCCGGTGCGCCATCCCGTTATTCGCACGCACCCCGTGACCGGACGCAAGGCGCTGTTCGTCAACGAGGGGTTCACGACCAGGATCATCGGCCTGACCCCGCGCGAGAGCGAGGCGACCCTGCGCTTCCTGTTCGATCATGTGGCGCGGCCCGAATTCACGCTGCGCTGGCGCTGGCGCGAAGGCGATGTCGCCTTCTGGGACAACCGCGTCACCCAGCATTACGCCACTGCCGACTACCTGCCGGCGCGGCGGGTGATGCACCGCGCCACCATCCTGGGCGACCGCCCGTATCGAGGAGACCTGCGATGACCCTTGCCGCCATTCTCGTACCGCTGCAGGGCGGTATCGGCGATGCCGCCGTGCTGGCCGCGGGCGCCGGCCTGGCCCGCCGCTTCGATGCCGCCCTGGACGTGCTGCATGTCGATATCGGCGAGGTGAGCGAACCGCGCCTGTTCGACGAAAGCACCTGCGCAGGTTTCGCGCTGGGCACGCTGGAACGCGATGCCGCCTGGCGCCGCGACCGCGCCGCCAGCGCCCGCCGGGCCTATGACATGTGGCAGGCCGATGCCGGCAAGCGGCTGCGTGCCGTGGCCTGGCGCAATGCGGTGGGCGAGCCAGGTACCGAAATCTCGGTGCATGGCCGGCTGGCCGACCTGGTCGTGCTGCCCAAACCCGAATTGACCGAGGACGGCGGCGCGCTGCTGGATCAGGTGCTGTTCGGGTCCGGCCGCCCGGTGCTGGCGGTACCGGCCAGCCCGATCGCCGAACGGCCGCGCCGCATCGCCATCGCCTGGAACGGCGGGGTGACGGTGTCGCGTGCGATGCAGGTGGCGCTGCCCCTGCTGCGCGAGGCCGAGGCGGTCGAGGTGATCACCGTGGCCGCACCCGGCGCCCCCGACGTCAAGATCCCCGATCCGCGCACCTATCTGTCGGCCCACGGCATCGCGGCCGACTGGCGCCGCGTGACCGCCGCCCCGGCCGGGGAAATCGACGCGCTGCGCCAGGCGGTGACCGCGGCCGCGCCCGACCTGCTGATCCTGGGGGCCGGCCGCGGTGGCTGGCTGCGCCGGCTGATCGCGCCGCGCCGGCTGCAGGCGCTGCTCGAGGCGTCGACCGGCCCCGTTCTTCTGACCGCATGAGGCGATGATGTCCTGGTTGCGCCGTCTGATCCTGCCCGCCCTCGCTTTGGGCCTCGTCACCCCGGCCCAGGCCGAGGTGTCCGAGGTGCGTATCGCCCAGCAATTCGGCCTGACCTATCTGCCGCTGATCGTGATGCGGGCCGAGGGGTTGATCGAGAAACGCGCCGAGGCGCTGGGCCTCGGCCCGCTCAAGGTCACCTGGGCCCGGTTCGGCGGCGGGGCACCGGCCAATGACGCCCTGCTGTCGGGGTCGGTCGACTATATCTCGACCGGGCTGGGGCCGTTCCTGACCCTGTGGGACCGCACCCGCGGCAACCTGGGCGTCAAGGGCGTCGGCGCGCTGGATGCCTCGTCGGTGTTCCTTAATTCCAACAACCCGAACGTCCGGTCGATCGCCGACCTGACCGACCGCGACCGCATCGCGCTACCCTCGGTCAAGGTATCGCATCAGGCCGTGCTGCTGCAGATGGCGGCCGAACAGAAATACGGCTTCGACCAGTATGCCCGCTTCGACAAGCTGACCGTCGGCCTGCCGCACCCCGAGGCGCTGGCGGCCCTGGTGTCGGGCAAGACCGAGATCACGGGTCATTTCGGCAATGCGCCATTCATCTACCAGGAACTGAAGACGCCCGGCATCCACACCATCCTGACGTCGGACGAGGTGCTGGGCGGGCCGTCGACGGTGACGTCCCTGTTCACCACCTCGAAATTCCGCGATGCCAACCCCAAGGTCTACCGCGCGGTGTTCGAGGCGCTGGCCGCCGCCCAGACGCTGATCGCCCAGGACAAGGCGCGGGCCGCGCGCATCTACGTGGCCGAGGAAAAACCCAGCCTGACCGAGGCCGAGATCCAGGCGATCCTGGAACGGCCGGAAACGCGCTATACCCTGGTGCCGCTGGCCACCGCCAAGTTTGCCGATTTCATGCACCGCACCGGCGCCTTGAAGACCAGGCCGGCATCCTGGCGCGATTATTATTTCCCCGAGATCCACGATCTGGAAGGCGGCTGACATGACCGCCGGGGCCGAGGTGACCGTGCTGCCCCAGCCGATCCTGTCGGTGAAGGGCGCGACGATCCGCTACGAAACGGCTGAGCACCGCGTCACCGCGGTGCAGCGCGCCAGTTTCGAGGTGCATCGGGGCGACCGGTTCGTCCTGCTGGGCCCGTCGGGCTGCGGCAAGTCCACCCTGCTGAAGGCGGTGGCCGGTTTCCTGAAGCCCGCGGCGGGCGAGATCGAGCTGAACGGCCGCGCGGTGACCGGACCCGGCCCGGACCGCATCATGGTGTTCCAGGAATTCGACCAGCTGCTGCCCTGGAAGACCGTGCGCGACAACGTGATCTTTCCGCTGCGCCGGGCGGGCCTGGCCCCGCGCGAGGCGGGGTTGCGGGCCGACGACTACATTGCTCGCGTCGGGCTGTCATCCTTTGCCGCGCTTTATCCGCACATGCTGTCCGGCGGCATGAAGCAGCGCGTGGCGATCGCGCGGGCCATGGCGCTGGAACCGGCGATCCTGCTGATGGACGAACCCTTCGCCGCGCTGGACGCGCTGACCCGCCGGCGCATGCAGGACGAATTGCTGCGGCTGTGGGACGATGTCGGTTTCACCCTGCTGTTCGTCACACATTCGATCGAGGAGGCGGTGACGATCGGCAGCCGCATCCTGCTGCTGACCCCGCATCCCGGCCGTGTCAGGGCCGAATTGAACGTGCCGCGCAGCATCGCCCAGGGCGGCGATGCCGCGGGGCTGGCCCGCCGCATCCACGGCCTGCTGTTCGACGAGGCGCCCGCGACCGGGCGTGCCGCGCATGGCTGACATCCTGCACGCCCATCCGTTCGAGCGCCCGGAATATGTGCGCGAGCCCGAGGCGGCCGATCCCGGCTGGACCAGCCCGCGGCCCCGCGGTCTGCTGACACGCATCACCGACATCCCGGCGGTGCGCCAGGCCAGCCTGCTGGTGCTGCTGGGCGTGGCCTGGCAGGTCTATGCCGCGCTGCTCGACAATACCCTGATGCTGCCGACGGCCGGGCAGGCGCTGGAGGCATTTGCGCGCGGAATTGTCGACGGGCCGTTGCTGGAACGGGCCTGGACCTCGGTCAGGGTGCTGCTGGGCGGGTATGTCGTCGGCTTTGCGCTGGCCCTGGTCCTGACCGCGCTGGCGGTCGCCACCCGCACCGGATCGGACCTGCTGACGCTGCTGACGGCGATGTTCAACCCGCTGCCGGCCATCGCGCTGCTGCCGCTGGCGCTGCTGTGGTTCGGCCTGGGCACCGGCAGTCTGACCTTTGTCCTGGTCCATGCGGTGCTGTGGCCGATCGCGCTGAATACCCATGCCGGGTTCCTCGGCGTCAGCCCGACCCTGCGCATGGCCGGGCTGTCCTTTGGCCTGCGTGGCCCGGGGCTGGTGTTCCGGCTGCTGATCCCCGCGGCGTTCCCCGCGATCCTGACCGGTCTCAAGGTCGGCTGGGCCTTTGCCTGGCGCACGCTGATCGCGGCCGAGCTGGTGTTCGGCGTCAGCGCCGGGTCGGGCGGGCTGGGCTGGTACATCTTCGAGAACCGCAACCAGCTGGAGACCGCCAATGTCTTCGCCGGCCTGCTGGCCGTCATCGTCATCGGCCTGGTGGTCGAAGGCGTCGTCTTCCGTTCGATCGAGCGGCTGACCGTGCGCCGCTGGGGCATGCAACAACAATGGAGGGCCGAATGAGCCTGGAGATCCGCTCTTTCCCCGGCCCGCTGGGGGCCGAGGTCACGGGCATAGATCTGAATGCCGATATCGACGAGCGGGCCTTCTGGCGCGTGCGCGGCGGCTTCCTCGATCATGGCGTCATCGTCTTCCGCGACCAGGCGGCCTTGACCCCGGCGCGCCAGATCGCGTTTTCCAAGCGCTTCGGGCCGCTGCAGATCCACGTGCTGCACCAGTTCCACCTGGCCGGCCATCCGGAAGTGCTGGTCGTGTCGAACGTGGTCGAGGATGGCCGGCCGCTGGGCCTGGGCGATGCCGGGCGCTATTGGCATTCCGACCTGTCCTACAAGGCGGTCCCCAGCCTGGGGTCGCTGCTGCATGCCCGGGAATTGCCGGCCGAGGGCGGCGACACGCTGTTTGCCAACATGTATCGCGCCTATGCGACGCTGCCGCCGGCGCTGGCCCGTGCCATCGACGGGCGGCAGGCCATTCATTCCTATCTGAAGCGCTACGACACGTTGCGTGAAAAGAATGGGGTACGCCCGGTGCTGTCGCAGGCGCAGTTGGATCAGGTGCAGGAAGTGGCCCATCCGATGGTGCGCATCCATCCCGACACACGGCGCAAGACCCTGTTCGTCAGCGAGGGATTCACCACCCGGATCGTCGGCCTGCCCGAGGATGAAAGCGACGACATCCTGGCCAAGCTGTTCGCGCATTCGACCGCACCCGACAATCTGTGCCGCCATCGCTGGCAGCCGCATGACCTGGTGTTCTGGGACAATCGCTGCACCGTGCACCTGGCCGCCGGCTGCCCCGCCGATCAGCGCCGGACGTTGTACCGCACCACGGTGCAGGGCGACGTGCCGCACTAAAGACAGTTTCAGGATGTACATGAGAGGGAATACGCAAGATGTGTCGAAATTGAATTTGGCCGGTCTGGAAACCGGTGTATATTGAACCTGGGTGTGATGGTTCGCCATTCCCCCCGCGGCAATTTGACTGGAGCAGCTTGCGCCGCGTCACCAAACGCTAAAGCGCCACGAACGCAAGTTTCGTGGTTCCCTTAGGTAAGACGAGGAGAACCCCCATGGCCGACATCCGGTCCCTGTTTACCCCCACGATCCGCCCGGCCGCCCGCATGCGGTGTAGCGCCTGCTGTTGACGCTCTCGTCACGGCGCCGTTGACGCGCCGACGTCACAGGTTTTCGCTATCATCGTCTGAAAAGTCTCCGGTGGGCCATGATGCCCCGGGGCAGAAGGGTTGCCATGTCGACCGCCCAGGCCAATGCCTTTGTCATCGAAATCACCGGCATCACCGCCGGCCTCGCCGTGCCCGAGCGCGGCGGTTATCGCTTCTTTGCCGCCGATGCCCGCTTTGCCGGCCTCGACGGCAGCCGCTTCGGCGGGCTCGACCAGATCGAGCGCGCCGGGCGCCGCCACGTGCGTCCGCCCAATGGCGGCATACGCACCGGCTACTGATTGATTTCCTATCGTTTCCCCAAGGAGGAACGCCGATGAGTATCCAGCTTGGCCAGATCGCCCCCGATTTCACCCAGGATTCGACGCAAGGCGAAATCCAGTTTCATTCCTGGCTGGGCGACAGCTGGGGCATCCTGTTCTCGCACCCCAAGGATTACACCCCGGTCTGCACGACCGAACTGGCCGCGGTGGCGCGGCTGAAGCCTGAATTCGACAAGCGCAACGTCAAGCCGATCGGTCTGTCGGTCGATCCCCTGGGGTCGCACGAAGGCTGGTCGGCCGACATCCATGAGACGCAGGGGATCGCGCCGAACTTTCCGCTGCTGGCCGATGCCGACCGCAAGGTGGCGACGCTGTACGGCATGATCCATCCGCAGGCCGATCCCTCGATCACCGTGCGGTCGGTCTACATCATCGATCCGAACAAGAAGGTGCGGCTGACCCTGACCTATCCGCCGTCGACCGGCCGCAACTTCGCCGAAATCCTGCGCGTGGTCGACAGCCTGCAACTGACCGACAAGCACAAGGTGGCGACGCCGGTCGACTGGAAGCCGGGCGACGACGTCATCATCGTGCCCTCGCTGTCGGACGAGGACGCCAAGGCGCGCTTCCCCGAGGGGTGGAAGACCCTGAAACCCTATCTGCGCGTGGTCAAGCAGCCGGCCGCATAGGCGGGCGTTCGGTGCCGGGCGGTCAGATCTCGTACATCGGGATGTACTGGCCGCCCGCCGCCTCGCGCGCACGCATGTCGGCGATGCTGGTCGAATCCAGCACGGCGGCGATCGCGTCGCGCACCTGCTGCATCACCTGGCGAATGCCGCAGTTCGACTCATCATGGCAATCATCGCAGCGGCGATAGGCGGTGCGGCTGACGCAGGCGATCGGCGCGACGGGGCCGTCCAGCAGGCGCACGACGCGGCCGCTCATGATCGTCTCGGGCGCCTGGGCCAGGCGATAGCCGCCGCCCTTGCCCTTGCGCGACGTCAGCATGCCATCGTTCTTCAACTGCAGCAGGATCGCGTCCAGGAACTTCTTGGGTATATTCTGTTCTTCCGCGATCTCGGCCCCCTGGACCGCCCGGTCACGATGGGCGGTCAGATAGATCAGGGCCTTCAACCCGTATTTCGCCTTGCTGGTTAACATAGTCCACAGATTTGGTGGAATTAGGTGGCGGACTTTGCCGCCGATCAGGCCGGGCTGTCAAGCCATCCTCCACCAAATCTGGTGGTTGCCGCCGGTCTGCCGACATTCTGCAGCGTCGAATTAACCCCTTGACCTTCCAATGATGGGAAGGTGGAGGCTCGGACCTATATGGAAGTCGGTACCTGAGGAGTGCGTGTGATGTTGCGTCTTGAGATTTCCGGCATGACCTGTGGTGGCTGCGTGCGATCGGTGACCCGGGCGGTGCAGGCGGTGCCTGGTGTGGCCGAGGTGACGGTCGATCTACAGGCCGGGACGGTCACCATCGGCGGGACCGCCGAGCGCGACGCCGTGGCCCGGGCGATCGAGCGCGCCGGCTTCACCGTCGGCCGGACCGTGTCGTGACCCCGCCGGTCGAAACCGACCTGGCCATCACCGGCATGACCTGCGCGTCCTGCGTGGCGCGGGTCGAGAAGGCGCTGTTGCGTGTGCCGGGCGTGACCACGGCGGCCGTCAACCTGGCGACCGAGCGGGCCCGGGTGACGGGCGCGGCAGCCGATACCGCCGCCCTGGTCGCGGCGGTCGAGGCGGCGGGGTTCGATGCCCGGCCGCTGGCCGCGCCCGGTGCCGTCAGGGCCGAGCAAGCCGATGCGGTTGCCCGCGACCGGCGCGAACTGCAGCATCTGGTCGTCGCCGTGCTGCTGTCGCTGCCGCTGGTGGCGGGCATGGCGGCGGCGCCGTTCGGCCTGGACCTGATGCTGCCCGGCTGGGCCGAGCTGGTGCTGGCCTCGATCGTCCAGTTCTGGCTGGGCGCCCGCTTCTACGTCGCGGCTTTCAAGGCCATCAGGGCGGGCGCCGGCAACATGGACCTGCTGGTCGCGCTGGGCACCACGGCCGCCTGGGGATTGAGCGTCTGGCTGCTGCTGACGGCCCATCCCGGCCATCGGCCGCATCTCTATTTCGAGGCGTCCGCCGTCCTGATCACCTTCGTCCTGCTGGGCAAGTGGCTGGAGGCGCGCGCCAAGGGCCAGACCGCCGCGGCGATCCGGGCGTTGATGAACCTGCGTCCCGATCGCGCGCGCATCCGCCGCAACGGGGCCGAGGTCGAGGTGGCGGTCGATGACATCGCCCCGGGCGACATCGTCATGCTGCGGCCCGGTGATCGCATCCCCGTCGACGGCCTGGTTGCCGAGGGCGAGGGGCAGGTGGACGAGGCGATGCTGACCGGCGAAAGCCGCCCGGTGCTGAAGGCGCCGGGTGCGCGCGTCACCGGCGGGTCGATCAATCTGGACGGCCTGCTGGCGGTCGAGACGACGGCGGTGGGCGCCGAAACCACCCTGGCCCGCATCGTACGCCTGGTCGAAGGGGCGCAGGCGTCGAAGGCGCCGATCCAGCGCATGGTCGACCGGGTCAGCGCGGTGTTCGTGCCGGTCGTGCTGGCCATCGCCCTGGCGACCCTGGCCGGCTGGTGGCTGGCGACCGGTGATGTCGAACACGCGATCGTCACGGCGGTGTCGGTGCTGGTGATCGCCTGTCCCTGCGCGCTGGGCCTGGCCACGCCGACGGCGATCATGGTCGGGACCGGTGCCGCCGCGCGGCGCGGCATCCTGATCAAGGATGCCGAGGCGCTGGAAGCTGCCCATGCGATCACCGCCGTCGCCTTCGACAAGACCGGCACCCTGACCGAGGGGCGGCCGCGCGTGGTCGAGATATCGGGCGGCCAGGACACGCTGCGCCTCGCCGCCAGCCTGCAGCAGGGCAGCGAACATCCACTGGCGGCGGCGGTACGCGAGAGGGCGGCGGGCGAGGGGCTGGCCCCCTTGACCCTGGCCGATTTCCGGGCGCTGCCAGGGCGCGGCGTCGAAGGGCGTGTCGGCAACCGGCTGTTGATCCTGGGGACACGCCGCCTGCTGGGCGAGCGTGGGCTGAACATCGGCGCGCTGGACGATCGGGCGCAGGCGGCCGAGGCGCTGGGGCATACCGTGTCGTGGCTGGCCGATCGGCACGATGTGCTGGGGTTCATCGCCTTCGGCGACCATCCGCGACCCGAGGCACAGGCCGCCGTCGCGGGCTTGCGCGCGCAGGGCATCGAGGCGGTGATGGTCACCGGCGATGGCCGCGGCGCGGCCGAGGCCATCGCCGCCAAACTCGGCATTGCCAGGGTGTTTGCCGAGGTGCTGCCCGGCGACAAGGCCGAGATCGTCGGCCGGCTGCGGGCCGAGGGGCGGACGGTCGCCATGGTCGGCGACGGCATCAACGATGCCCCGGCGCTGGCCGCCGCCGATGTCGGTTTCGCCATGGCGACCGGCACCGACGTGGCGATGCACACCGCCGGTGTCACGCTGATGCGCGGCGATCCCAGGCTGGTGCCCGAGGCGATCGCGATGTCGCGGCGGACCTATGCCAAGATCCGCCAGGGCCTGTTCTGGGCCTTCGCCTACAACGTCATCGGCATCCCGCTGGCGGCGCTGGGTTACCTCAGCCCGATGCTGGCCGGCGGCGCCATGGCACTGTCGTCGGTCAGCGTGGTGCTGAACGCGCTGACCCTGCGGCGATAGGCGGAAATTCGGGTGCTTGCCGGTAGCGGCGAAGCTCAGTTGACCGGCAGCATGCCCTTCTGTTCCAGCACGCTGGCCGATTCCGGACCCCACAGCGTGGTCAGGAAATTGCGGGCGTCGTCGCCTACCTTGGTGGTCGGCGAAACGGCGCCGGCATAGACGGTGTAGTTCTGGATGTCCGCCGGCAGCGGGCCGACCAGCACGGCATCCTTGACCGCCAGGATCTCGCTGACCTGGTGGATCGCGATGTCGGCCTGGCCGTCGACCACGCGGGTCGCGACCAGGCCGCCCGGCACCAGCACGGCCTTGGCCTTGATGATGTCCGCGATCCCCCATTTCTCGAACAGGCCGGCCAGGTAGATGCCGCTGGACCCGCCGGCCGCCGGGTCGATCATGGCAACCTTGGGCGCATCCAGCAGGGCCTGGCGGAACGCGGCCGTGGTCGAGATGTCCGGGGCCCTGGTGCCCTTTTTGACCGCGACGCCGATACCGACCTTGGCCAGGCCCAGCGGTGCGGGATCGGCGGCGACGCGGCCCTTTTTCGCCAGGTCGGTCAGGGCGGCGGGCGTCAGGATCAGCACGTCGAACGCCTCGCCGCCTTCCACCCGGCGGACCAGCGCGCCGGCCGTGTCGTTGTCGACCGTGACCTTGTGGCCGGTGTCCTTTTCGAACAGCGGCACCAGGGCGGTGACCACGGGTTTGTAGGCACCCGTGGTCAGCACCTTGATGTCGGCGGCCGCGGCCGGTGATGACAGCGCCAGGCCGAGGGCGAGCAGGGCGGCCGGTTTGAACATCAGGAATCTCCGTGGTTCGGTCCGGCCGGCAGACTACCCGATCGTCAGAACCCCGCCAGCACGATCTTGCCCCGGGTGCTGCCCGATTCGATCGCCTGATGGGCGCGGCGCAGGGTGGCGGCGTCGATCCGGCCCAGCGTTTCGGTCGCCGTCGTGCGGATCACCCCGGCATCGACCAGGGCCGACACGTCGTTCAGCAGACGGTGCTGGGCGATCATGTCGGGGGTTTCGAACAGCGACCGGGTGAACATCAGCTCCCAATGGGCCGAGATGCTGGCCCGCTTCAGCGGCACGATGTCCAGGGTCCTGGGGTCGTCGATCAGCGCGAATTTCCCCTGGGGCCGGATAGCGGGGATGATGCCGGGGTAATGGCGGTCGGTCGCGGTCAGGCTGGCCACCAGGTCGACCTGGGGATGGCCGATCGCGGCCAGTTCGGCCACCAGATCCTTGCCATGGTCGACGACGTGATGGGCGCCGAGTTCCCGGCACCAGGCCTGGGTTTCAGGGCGCGAGGCGGTGGCGATCACGGTCAGGCCGGTCAGCCGCGCGGCCAGCTGGATCAGCATCGAGCCGACGCCGCCGGCCCCGCCGATGACCAGCAGGCTGCGGCCGTCGGGCGACTTGCCCGGGGCGACGCCCAGCCGGTCGAACAGCAATTCCCAGGCGGTGATCGCGGTCAGCGGGATCGCCGCGGCCTCGGCCCACGACAGCGACCGGGGTTTGCGGCCGACGATGCGTTCGTCGACCGTGTGGTATTCGGCATTGGTGCCGGGCCGGGCGATCGATCCGGCATAGAACACCTCGTCGCCCGGCCGGAACAGCGTGACCTCGGCCCCGACCGCGGTGACGACACCCGCCGCGTCCCAGCCCAGGATCTTGGGGCTGCCTTCGGGCGGGGCGACGCCCGCGCGGATCTTGGTATCGACCGGGTTGACCGATACCGCCTCGATCCGGACCTTCAGGTCGCGCGGGCCGGGGACGGGTTCGGGAATGTCGAGGTCGATCAGCGCCTGGTCGGCGGCAATCGGCGAGGGCGTGAAATATCCGACGGCTTTCATCGCGGGGTCTCCTGGATGGTTGGTACATCGCGAGATAGACGGTGGCCGCCAAAACGTCGATACGGCATAATTCTGCCGGTAGTACACATTTGGATACTGTGGCGATGGCGACGAAGCGGCGTAACTATGACTGCGCGACCGGCTGCCCGGTCGAGGCGACGCTGGACCTGATCGACGGCAAATGGAAGGGCGTGATCCTGTTCCACCTGATGGCCGGCGCGGTGCGCTTCAACGAACTGCGGCGGCGGCTGGGGGCGATCACCCAGCGCATGCTGACCCGCCAGCTGCGCGAACTCGAGGAATCGGGTCTGATCGTGCGCACCGTCTATCCCCAGGTGCCGCCCAAGGTCGAATATACGCTGTCGGAAGACGGCCGCAGCCTGGCGCCGGTCATCGCCGCGCTGCATGACTGGGGCACCGGCTGGCTGGCCCGCCGGGCCGGCGCGGCGCCGGTTGCCCAGGCGGCCGAGTGACACGCCTTGGCACGCCGCGATCCGCATAACCGCACGCGCTATTGGCGCGACCCGGCGCTGCCGGGATTCAGCCTGCTGGCGGCCGATTTCACGACGCATGATTACGCGCCGCACAGCCACGATGCCCTGGTCGTCGCGGTGACCGAGGCCGGCGGCGCCGAATTCCGCAGCCGTGGCCGCACCGACGAGGCAAGGGCCGAACGGCTGCTGGTGTTCAACCCGGCCGAGCCCCATTCCGGCCGCATGGGGCGCAGCCGGCGCTGGCGTTACCGGTCGCTGTATGCCGGGGCGCCGGCCATCACCGACCTGGCGCGGGCGCTGGGGGTCGAGGCCGTGCCTTATTTCCTGGCGAACCGGATCGAGGACCCCGCGCTGATCGGCACGTTCCTCGACCTGCATCGCGCGCTGGACGGCGCGGCCGACGATCTGCGCCGGCACGAACTGGCCGTTGCGGGTTTCGGCGCCCTGTTCCGCCGCCACGCCGACGGGGGCAGTCGCATTCCCCGGGGGCCGCGCGACCGCGCCTTGCTCGACCGTGCCGTCGCGCTGATGCGCGAGCGCCATGCCGAAACCCTGACGCTGGAGGACCTGGGCCAGGCCGTCGGGCTGACGCCGTTCCAGCTGATCGGGCTGTTCAAGCGCGGCACCGGCATGACCCCGCATGCCTATCTGACCCAGATCCGCCTGCGGGCCGCGACCGCCCAGCTGCATGCCGGCATGGGCCTGGCCGAGGCCGCGCTATCAGCGGGCTTCTATGACCAGAGTGCGCTGCAGAACCATTTCAAGCGCGCCTACGGCATCACGCCGCTGCAGTACCTGCGCGTGCATCTGGCATAGGATGGTCGTCTCAGTCGCGCGGGCCTGAATCCCGGCGGCCGTAGGCCGCCATGAACACCCTGGTCGCGGCCGCGACCCGCCGGTCGATTTCGGTCCTGGGCGGGGGCGCCAGCACGCCCAGCGACAGGCCCAGCGTGCCGCGGTCCAGCAGCATCCCCAGGAACAGTTCGGCTGCCTCGGCCGGGTCGTCGATCGCCAGTTCGCCATGGACCGTCGCATCGGCGAAGTAGGCGGCGAGACCTGCACGGGCCGACGACGGCCCCTTTTCCCAGAAGCTGCGGGCAAGGTCGGGATAGCGGTTCGCCTCGGCCACCGCCAGGCGGTAGAGGCCGATGACCTCTTCCGACAGCACGATGGTCATCGCCGCGGTACCGACATCGGTCAGCACGTCGGCCGGGGCGCGGCGGCGGCCGGCCGCGCCCCCGGCGTCGCCGACGGCGATGGCGGCATCCAGCCGCGTGGTCACGTCGCCGACCACGGCGGCGAACAGGCCCTGCTTGTTGCCGAAGGCGGAATACAGCGTCGTCTTCGACCCGCCCACGGCCTGGATGATCTCGTCCACGCTGGTGCCGTCGAAACCGCGTTCGACGAACAGGCGGGTGGCGGCGGCCAGCATGCGCTGGCGCCGCTCGCGCCCGGGGCGCCGCGTTCCGTCATCCTTCGCCGTCATCGTTCCGCTCCTGGCCGTTGCGGCGTGTTGTGGCCGGTTGGTGCCGGGCCGGTCAAGCCGGCACGGCCGTGATTGCGGTCAGGTCGGGCTGGATCGTCTGTGTCGCGACATGGCGGAAGCCGGCCTCGGCCAGCAGGGCGGCATACTGCGCCTCGGACCGTTCCCGGCCGCCGGTGATCGCCATCATGTGCAGGTCCAGCAGTTTGGCGGCATCCGGCTGATTGGCCGGCCCGACCACCGCCTCGAGGATCACAAGGCGCCCGCCGGCCGCGATCGCCCGTCGGCAATGGCCGAGGATGGCGATGCAGCGGGCATCGTCCCAGTCGTGCAGGACATGCTTCAGCAGGTGCAGATCGGCGCCGTCGGGCACGGCCTGGAAGAAGTCGCCGGCCACCAGGTCGCAGCGCGGCGGCGGGGCGGCCCGCGCGGCCGCGATCGCATCGTCCAGATCGAACAGGATGCCGGACAATCGGGGCTGGCCCTGCAGGATCGCGGCCAGCAGCGTGCCGTTGCCGCCGCCGATATCCAGGACGCGGGTGTGGCCGGCGAAGTCATAGGCGGCGGCAAAGGCCTGCGCCTCGCTGCGATACAGGTCTTCCATCGCCTGGTGGAAGACGGCGAAAGGTTTCGGATTGTTGCGGTAGTAACCGAAGATCGAATCGCCAAACACGGTATCGAAGGCCGGGCGGCCGTCGCGCACGGTGTTTTCCATCGCCGCCCACGCGCGGAACTGTTCGGCCCCCACCATGCGCACGAACCCCCGCACGCTGTCGGGCGCATCGCTGCGCAACGGCCCGCCCAGCGGCCCTAGGGCAAAGCGGCGGCCCTCGGCCTCGTGAAACACGCCGAACGCCGCCAATGCCCGCATCACGCGGTACAGGGCATCCGCATCGGCGCCGGTCGCGGTCGCCAGGTCGTGCACCGGCCGGGCGTCGGCTGCCAGATGGTCGGCGACGCCCAGCGCCGCGACGACGTTCAGCGACTGGGACACCCAGTAGGCGGTGGCTAGCTGCTGCAGCGCCCCGGCGGGCGGCAGGGCAGGGGTCGGCGTCATCGTTCTCTCCATAATGTAACGTACAGTACTGTTACGCCCAAGGAACGACCGACGCAAGGGGCAATTCGGAAAGGGCCGCCGGACATGCCGTCCGGCGGCCCCGGTCAGTCAGTGACCGCCCAGCAGGGCGGCGGCGTTGGCCCGCAGGAAATCGGCGACCGAGGTCGGCGCCCGCCCGCCCAGGTCCTGCACCGTCGAGGTCGCGATCGCGTAGTAGCCCTGCGCGGTCTCGATATCGAAATCGATCAGCACGTCGACCATGAACGGCGGCAGGCCCGCGGCCGTCAGGCCCGGTCGCAGGGCGTCGGCAGTCAGGGCGACATGGGCGACGGGGCGCGCGGTGATGTCGGCCGCGATGGCCGCGACCTGATCCTGGGTCACCGGGGCGGGGCCGGTGACGTCGAAGATCCGCCGCCCGGTGCCGTGGCGCAGCGCGCCCGCGGCGGCCCGTGCGCAATCCTCGCGCGTGACATAGCCGCGGCCGCCGCTGCCCGTGGCGGTGAAATGCCGGCCGGTCGCCACCGCATGGGGCAGGGCCATCAACAGCAGGTCGGTGTAGAGGTTGTTGCGCAGGATGGTCCAGCCCATCGGCGATGCCGCCAGGGCCTGTTCGGTCCAGAAATGATCGTCGGTCAGCGAGCTTTCGGGAGTCGGGTGCGCGGCGGTGACCGAGGTGTAGACGACATGGCCGACGCCGGCCGCCTGGGCCGCGGCGACCGCCGCGCGGTGCTGGGCCAGGCGACGACCGGGCTGGCCCAGCGCGTCGGTCGAGATCAGCAAAAGGCGCCCGCCGCCGGCGAAGGCGTCGGCCAGGGTCGACGGATCGTCGAAATCGGCGCGCCGCACCGTGACGCCGCGGGCGCCCAGATCGGCCAGTTTCGCCGGGTCGCGGGTGGTGGCGATGATCGGTCCGGCGCCGCCTTCCAGCAGCAGTTCCACGACACGGCGGCCGAGATGGCCGCCGGCGCCGGTGACGATCAGGGCGGAAGTCTGAATATCGGACATGAGGGGCTGTTCCATCAACGGGGTTGGTCTCTTTTTGAGACCAGCACTAAAATAGAGATGGCGCCGATGCCGTGAAGGAGGCAGGTTCGCGTCACATGGTTACCTGGAGGGAACCGCCCGATGAACGCGCTGTTGGATCAGGAAGACGAGGCCGGGCTGGTCGAACGACTGCATGCCGCCCGGGCTGATGTCGACGAATTCTCCGACTGCCCGGTCAGGGGCGTGCTGGACCAGATCGGCGACAAGTGGACGACGCTGATCGTCATCACCCTGGCCGAGCGGCCGTTCCGTTTCAGCGAACTGCGCCGGACGCTGAGCGACATATCCCAGCGCATGCTGACCCAGACATTGCGCGACCTGCAGCGCGACGGCTTGGTCGAACGCCGGGTCTATCCGACCGTGCCGCCGGCCGTCGACTACCGCCTGACGCCGCTGGGCCGGTCGTTGCTGGTGCCGCTGCACGCGCTGATCCGCTGGGCCGACGACAGCCATGGCGCGATCCGCGCTGCCCGCCGCGTCTTCGATCAGGAAGGAAACCGCCAGCCATGAACTTCGCGATATCGGGCCTGAACCATTTCGCCTGGCGTTGCCGCAACGCCGAGGAAACCCGCCATTTCTACGAGGATATCCTGGGCCTGCCGCTGGTCCATGTGATCAAGGGCGACATCGTGCCCTCGACCGGCGAATATTCGCCTCATGTCCATATCTTCTTCCGCATGGGCGACGGTTCCTATGTCGCCTTCTTCGACCTGGGCGACGGCGGCGTCACCATGCCCGATCCCGACACGCCGGCCTGGGTCAACCACTTGGCGCTGCAGGTGCCGACGATGGACGACCTGACGGCCGCCCGGGCGCGGCTGGAGGCGCATGGCATCGCGGTGCTGGGGCCGACCGACCATCACATCATGACGTCGATCTATTTCTTCGATCCGAACGGCCTGCGCCTGGAATTGACCGTGCGCACCGCCAGCGCCGCCGACATGGACCAGGCCGCGACCGAGGCGCATGCCCGCCTGCGCGCCTGGACCGACCGGGCGGAAGTCTAGGCCAGGCCCCGCAGCCGCTCGATCTCTTCGATGCGGCCCTTGGCGCTGGGCCACAGCCGCTCGGTGACCGCGGCGATCAGCGCCTCGGTCAGGGCCAGCATGGCGACGGTGGAATCCCAGTTCGACGGCGCCTCGATACGGGCCGACAGCACGTGCCCCGCCACCCGCGACACCGGCGACAGCCACTGGTCGGTGACCAGCACGATGGCCGCACCGCGCCCCGCCGCCTCGGCCGCCAGGGTGACGATGTTTTCCTGATAGCGGCGGATGTCGAACACCACCAGCACATCGCGTTTGCCCAGATCCAGCAGATGGTCGCGCCAATGTTCGACCTGGCCGGCCAGATGGGCGACGCCCGGGCGCAGGATGCGCAGATGGCTGGCGGCGTAGCGCGCGATCGCGTCGGTGAAGCGCCCGCCGACCAGATGCAGCTTGCGCCGGGGATCGGCCAGCAGGGCGGCGACCGCGTCGAATTCCTGGGGCGGCAGATGGGCGAAGGTGTCGGTCAGGTTGGCGACCATTGCCGCGGCAAACCGCCCCATCCGGTCCTGGGGCGGGGCCGATGCCTCGTGGCTGGCCTTCATCAGCGGGGTCTTCAGCTGGGCTTCCAGTTCGTCGCGCAGCGCGCGCTGGAAATCGGGATAGCTGGCATGGCCCAGCCGGGCGACGAACCGCAGGACCGACGGCGCCGAAACCCCCGACCGCGCGGCGAATTCGGCGACGGTTTCCAGCCCGGCCATCGGGTAATGGCTGAGCAGCGCCAGGCCTGCGCGGCGTTCGCTGGCGGTGAAGTCGCGGATGCCTTCCCGGATGCGCTCGGCGATGGTCTGGTCGGGATTTCCCATCTGAAATCGACATTCCAGAATTGACAGGTCTTGGCCGGATCGTATGATCCATTACAGCAATCGGCAAGGTGAATAGCGGCGCGATGGGCAACGGCGCGACGGATGATCTGGTCACGGTCGAACGGGCCCAGGGCGGCGGTCCGCTGGTGCTGGTCTGCGACCATGCCTCCAACGACATACCCGACGGTTTCAGCCCCCTGGGTGTGCCCCCAGCGGTGATGACCACCCATGTCGCGTGGGATCCCGGCGCCCTGGCGGTCGCCCAGGCACTGTCGGCGGCGACCGATTCGCCCCTGGTCTATCCGCGGGCATCGCGCCTGCTGCTCGACTGCAATCGCACGCCGGATGCGCCGGGCTCGATCGTCGTGCTCAGCGAGGATACGGCCGTGCCGGGCAATCGCGATCTGCCGCCGGCCGAACGGCTGGCCCGTGTCCGCCGGATCTATACGCCCTATCATGCCGCGATCGATGCGGTCATCGATGCCCGCCTGGCGGCGCGCTTGGCCACCATGGTCGTGGCGATCCATTCCTTCACGCCGGTCTATCACGGCACTGCGCGGCCCTGGGACATCGGCGTGCTGTACGACCATGACCGGCGGCTGGCCGACCTGCTGCTGGCCGCCCTGCGCGCCGATGGCGACATCGTCGTCGGCGACAACGAACCTTACGCGCCGCGCGACGGCGTCTATCATACGCTGACCCGCCATGCCGACGCGCGGGGGCTGCAAAGCGTGATGATCGAGATCCGCAACGACCGCCTGGCCGATGCGGCCGGGCAGGGGGCCTGGGCCGCGCGCCTGGGCCGCCATCTGCAACAACGATAAGACCGGGAGCGTCATGTCTGGACTTCTGACCCTCGATACCCTGCGCAAGGCCGTGGCCGGCGGCGAGATCGACACCGTCATCGTCGCGCTGGTCGACATGGCCGGCCAGTTGATCGGCAAGCGTTTCCACGCGCAGTTCTTCGTCGATTCCGCCCATGCCGAGACGCATGCCTGCAACTACCTGCTGGCCAACGACATCGACATGGAACCGGTGCCGGGTTATGCCGCCGCCAGCTGGGCGCAGGGCTATGGCGATTTCGTGCTGAAGCCCGACATGGCCACGCTGCGGGTGCTGCCCTGGGCGCCGGGCACCGCGCTGGTGCTGGCCGACGTGCTGGACCATCATCATCACGAGGACGTGCCCCACAGCCCGCGCGCCATCCTGAAGCGCCAGATCAAGCGGCTGGCCGAGAAGAAGATGACGGCCTTCTTCGCGTCCGAACTGGAATTCTACCTGTTCGACGAAAGCTACGAGAGCATCCATAACAAGGGGTATCGCGACCCCAAGACCGCGGCCTATTACATCGAGGATTACCACATCTTCCAGACCGCCAAGGAGGAGCCCGTGATGCGGGCGATCCGCAACGGCCTGCAGGGCGCGGGCATCCCGGTCGAGAATTCCAAGGGCGAATGGGGCCCGGGCCAGGCCGAGATCAACGTGCGTTATGCCGAAGCGCTGGACATGGCCGACCGGCATGTGATCATCAAGAACGCGATCAAGGAAATCGCCTATGCCCAGGGCAAGGCGGTCACCTTCATGTCGAAATGGCGCTACGACTTGGCCGGATCGTCCAGCCACGTGCACGGATCGCTGTGGGATGCCGCCGGCAAGAAGCCCCTGTTCTTCGACCCCAAGGCCGAACACGGGATGTCGACGCTGATGCGCCAGTACATGGCGGGCCAGCTGGCCTATGCCCGCGACATCACCTATTTCCTGGCCCCGTTCATCAATTCCTACAAGCGCTTCCAGGTCGGCACCTTTGCGCCGACCCGGGCGGTCTGGTCGAACGACAACCGCACCGCCGGCTTCCGCCTGTGCGGCGAGAATTCCAAGGCGATCCGCGTGGAATGCCGCATCGGCGGCGCCGACCTGAACCCCTATCTGGCCTTTGCCGCGCTGATCGCGGCGGGCCTGGCCGGCATCGAGCAGAAGATGGAGCTGGAGGCGCCGTTCGTCGGCGACGCCTATGCCGGCCGCAAGCTGCGCGAAATCCCCAAGACCCTGCGCGAAGCGACCGAAACCCTGCGCAAGTCCAAGATGCTGCGCCAGGCCTTCGGCGACCAGGTGGTCGACCACTACCTGCATGCGGCCGAATGGGAGCAGATGGAATACGACCGCCGCGTCACCGACTGGGAATTGAAGCGCGGTTTCGAGCGCTCGTGATCTGAAGCCTGACGGCAGAGAGAGTATGACGATGAGTGACGTGATCCGCTGCGTTTCGCCCGTAGACGGGCGTGTCTATGCCGAACGCCCCGCCGCCACCGACCAGGCCATCGCCGAGGCGATCGCGCGCGCCAAGGCGGCCCAGCAGGCCTGGGCCAGGGTGCCGGTCGCCGAACGGGCGAAGATCTGTTCGGCCGCGGTCGGTGCCATGCTGGCCATGAAGGACGAGATCGTCCCCGAACTGGCCTGGCAGATGGGGCGCCCGATCCGGTACGGCGCCGGCGAACTGCGCGGGTTCGAGGAACGCGCCCGCTACATGATCGCCATCGCCGAAAAGGCCCTGGCCCCGATCGAGCCCGAGCCCAAGGACAAGTTCCGCCGCTGGATCGCCCGGGCGCCGCTGGGGTTGATCCTGGTGGTGGCACCCTGGAATTATCCCTATCTGACCGCGGTCAATTCGGTCATCCCCGCGCTGATGGCCGGCAATGCCGTGATCCTGAAACATGCCGCCCAGACCCTGCTGGTCGGCGAACGGTTCCAGATGGCGCTGGATCGTGCCGGCCTGCCGGCCGGTCTGTTCCAGACACTGATGCTGACCCATGGCCAGACCGCGAAGATCATCTCGACCCGCCAGGTCGACCAGGTGAACTTCACCGGCTCGGTCGCCGGCGGCAAGGCGATGGAGGCGGCGGCCGCGGGCACGTTCATCGGCCTGGGGCTGGAACTGGGCGGCAAGGATCCGGCCTATGTCCGTGCCGATGCCGACCTGGCCCAGGCGGTCGAGAACCTGGTCGACGGCGCCTTCTTCAATTCCGGCCAGTCCTGCTGCGGCATCGAGCGGATCTATGTCCATGCCGCGCTGTACGACCGGTTCGTCGAAGGGGCGGTCGAACTGACGAAGACCTACGTGCTGGGCGATCCCCTGCAGGAGGCGACGACCCTGGGCCCGATGGTCAAGGCCGATGCCGCGACCTTCGTGCGCGGCCAGGTCGCCGATGCGGTCAAGGCCGGCGCCCGCGCGCTGATCGACCCCAAGGCCTTTGCCGCCGATCGCGCCGACAGCCCCTATATGGCGCCGCAGATCGTCGTCGGCGTCAACCACACCATGTCGCTGATGACCGAGGAATCCTTCGGCCCCGTCGTCGGCATCATGAAGGTCGCCGACGACGCCGAGGCGATCAGGCTGATGAACGACAGCGCCTATGGTCTGACCGCGTCGATCTGGACGGCCGATGCCGATGCCGCCGCCACGATCGGCGACCAGGTCGAAACCGGCACCGTGTTCATGAACCGCTGCGACTACCTCGATCCCGCCTTGGCCTGGACCGGGGTCAAGGATACCGGCCGCGGCGCGACCTTGAGCCCCGTGGGTTACGAGACGCTGACCCGGCCCAAGTCCTATCACCTCCGCACGAGCTTCTGAGAGAACCGTCATGACGCTGACCGCCAACTGGAACTACCCGACATCGGTGCGCTTCGGGCAGGGCCGGATCGCCGAGTTGCCGCAGGCCTGCCAGGCCGTGGGCATCCAGCGCCCGCTGATCGTCACCGATCCCGGCCTGTCGGCCCTGCCGATGATCGCCGCGGCGGTCGCCGCCTGCAAGGCGGCCGGGCTGGGCGTCGGGCTGTTCGACCAGGTCAAGCCGAACCCGGTGGCCAAAAACGTCGAGGACGGCGTCGCCGCCTTCCGCGCCGGCAACCATGACGGCGTCGTCGCCTTCGGCGGCGGGTCGGCGCTGGATTGCGGTAAGGTCATCGCCTTCATGTCGGGCCAGACGCGCCCGATGTGGGATTTCGAGGATATCGGCGACTGGTGGACCCGCGCCGACGAGGCCGGGATCGCCCC
>Ga0206117_100762_pt1 | contig 25068 bp, 13 predicted proteins | sample 3A5Ametagenome_FD_177997 | JGI IMG/M metagenome (GOLD analysis project Ga0206117, IMG submission 177997) | Enriched microbial communities from leaf-cutter ant dump, University of Wisconsin, Madison, United States - 3A5A | ecosystem: Environmental > Terrestrial > Nest > Insects nest > Nest dump... | reverse complement strand
AATGGGCTATATGTTCGCAAAGAGACTTTCCATAAGCAGGCTTTTTCCGATACCTTAAGCTATGTGAATTTTTACAATCTCAGTGCAAATGGTTTTATGGCCGCTGCCGCTGAGCTTAAATTACCGGTGCCTAGCACCAGCAGCCTCTTCAGATATGGTATTAGAGATACGATGAATGTGTTTTTAACTCATATTCAGCCTAGCACGAATGCTAATGGAACGGTAAGTCAAAAGCGTATTCCCACATTCAGCTTCCAGTTGGCAGGAACGGTGTTCAGAACAACAAATGATCCAAAAGTGACGCCTTATTACGGCTTTCCTGTTTTTCTGAAATCAAATAAACAGACCTACTCTGATGCTTGGCAGTTTTTCCAGTTTTGCGCTCCGCCAATAAATCCAGCTACGTCGGTAACTTATTCGGAGCCGCCTACGGTTTTTCTCAACTCTCCCGTGGAATCACTAAAGGGACGATATGCGCATCTGCAAATGGACCATGCGCAATATGATCCGAATTTTTATTTGAATACATTTTTTCCAGGGCTAACCATTAATGCACATTCGGGGATATATAACCCTAAAACTTTTGGGGTGATAAACACCATAGAAATTGTCAATGGAAATGTCTTTTTGACTACTGTGCAACGAAAATACCCACAACCTATTTATTAAAGATGAACTATAAGCTATCAGATATGAACTGTAAAAAAATCATACTTTACCTGTTTGCTTTTTTCTTGCCATTATTTCATGCTTGTAAGCATGATGAACTTCAGGTATATCAAGAAAGTGATAATTATAGTAGTGCAGCAGACTTTGTAAAAAACAACTATAATCTCACGCTATTTCATGCTGCTTTAGCACAAGCAAACTTGTTAGATGAACTAAGTAAAGGCGGGCCTTACACGGTATTTGCTCCAAGCAATAAGGCATTCAATGATTTGGGCATTGTTCGTGCAAGTGATTTTGCGGCAATGAACAAGGATAGCCTACGTACCATGTTACAATATCACATCTTGCCTCGGGTACTTTACCGCAATGATATTCCCGCAAACACCATAGATAACAAGTATGTTAACTTGGCCGGTAAAGAGCTGTTTGTTGGATATAAATATGAAAAGCCTTGCACAACATGTAATGTGAGGGCCGATATTTATATTAATGGTGCTTTAGCTCCCAAAACAACCCAAGACAAGGTGCTGGCCAACGGCGTACTCCATATGCTTGATAAGGTATTGAAATATCAGGCAACTGTACAAGATATATTGTCTACTAAAAAAGAGTACAGCACGTTTGTCACGCTACTTAAGCGTATGGGCGATTGGGATCGTTTGGCCCAGCCAGCATATACGACTGTATTTGCACCAGATAACCAAGCTTTTGAAAGGGCTGGTGTAACTATTAGTCAAATCGAAAACCTAGATGCTGCGGCCTATCACAAACGTTTATCACGCGTCTACTTGTTGTACAATCATTTTTTCATCTCGGATATGGAAGTTTATGGAAAGCAAGCAGGGTCAGGTTATTATGCTGGTCCTTTCTATCGTGCGCCTATAGTAGGTGACGAGAACTACTATTTTGCTATTGCCAGTAATCCAGAGAAAGAGCCATTTATTGTGGAAAAGCGACTGATCAATGGAAATAGCCCTCTTCGAAAAACCAATCTGCAACCTGGTTACCGAACAGATTATAAGGCGGATAATGGAGTGGTACATGGCATTGTTGATCTTTTGGTATTACCCTCAGAAGCGAAAATCAATTAATCATAAAATAAATTGACAATGAAAATCATTTCATATACAAAATTAATGGCTTTGCTGATGGTGATGTTCATCACGGCATGTCAAAAAAATGAGTTCATGCCCGAACCCGTAGGCGAAGCTATTGCAGCGCCTAATCTACCCTTGCTGGTATCCGTGCTAGAGGGCGAATATAGCCTATACAAAACGGCCTGGGAAAAAGCAGAAATGGATAGGGTATTGGCGACGGAACAGGCCCAAACTAAAATGACTTTTTTCATCCCTTCCAATAAAGCGATGGAGGAAGCAGGATTTACCAGTGCCAAAATTGCTGCCAGCACTAAAGAGGTTTTACAAGAGCTGTTGCGTTATCATGTGATTTCTGCCAACGTAAACTTGGAACGATTAAAAATGGCCGAAGCAGATTTGATATCGCCTTCTTTGCTGAAGCATCCAAAATTTTTGGAGGGAATAAAATTAGATGGATCACTGACTAAAACCGTTCCTTATCAATACGAGCATTCCATTACTGTTAGGGATGGTCAATTGTTGGATAACGGGATGGCCATTAAGATTAACAAGGAAACTGCTATTGGCCAAGGTAACGCTATTTTTATAGACCGTATGCTCAGAAAGCCAGAAAAGCAGATGATTGATGTGTTGAGAGAGGATGGTCGTTTTAGCCTGTATTTAAGGGCAATGGAAATTAGTAATCAAGGTTATGAAGATGATATGATGATGAATTGGTGGGCAAGTTTTGAACCACCGTTGAGCTACTTGGTAGATTGGAATTTTTATTTTGCAGGTTCAATGCATTCTAATCAAGAATTTCCTCGTCATGTCATTCGTTTTACGTTGTTTGCCCCTACAAATGATGCTTTTAGGCAACTGGGAATTGCCAATGAAGCTGATCTTCTTGCCTTATATCACAGGGTGCCTGCTCCATATATGTTCAATACTGGAGAATTAACTCCAGTAGACAGCTTGCTTAGGTACCAGCATACTGGAAAGACCTACAGCACCATGATTTTTAATGATGATTATACGGAATTTGGTCTGGCAGCGCAAAAAAGCAAGAAGATTAATAATGTGGTGTTCTATGCTCATATGTTGGATGATAAAATACTGGCAAATTACCCCATTACTTATGCTGCTCCAAATGGAATTGATTGGATAACTACTTATGTGCCGTATCATTTCAATCGACCGTCAACTCATCAATTAACCGTAAAACACAATGATTCGAATGCCCAGCCGGCAACTGTGGTTGAAGAAAATATCAATACTATCCAAGGGCCAATCCATGTGGTAGACAGGATTTTTGTTCCGAAAGATTTTACCATGTGGCACAAGAAATAAATAATGAAGATGATGAAATTAAATAGATACCTGTTCTGTACACTATTGTCGCTTACGTTTTTTGCTTGTAAGAAAGACGAAACCACTTCGTCGCGTGACCAGAAGAAAAATACATTAACCGATGTCGTAAGAGATAACTTTGGGTTAACCTATCTGGCTACGTCATTGTATAGAAGTGGATTAGATGAAACGCTTCGCCAGTCCGGAGCCTACACACTATTGGCTCCATCAGACGCGGCTTACAGTAAGTTGTATTATAATCCTGCTGCGGTGTTTGAGGAATCTGTAACAAAACTAGCTGAAGAAAATAAGTACCATATCTTGAAAGGTAGGTTCATTTTTTCTGGCAAGCCTTTACAAATGAACCAGGAATTGGAAACCCTGTTGGGCACAAAAATATATTGGAGTAGGGTAAAACGTGGTCAAGATACCATTACAACCGTAAATGGAGGACGTATTTTACAGGCGGATACCAAAGCTGATAATGGTGCCATGCAAGTTTTGGATCGTATTTTGGTTCCTAATGTTCATGCGAATGTGAAGGATGGCTTGGCGGCGAATACCAGCTTAACCCTATTTTATGAGGCACTTAAGCTTTCAGGATTGCTAGAGACTTTAACCAGCGCTTCTGGCTACACCATTTTTGCGCCAAATAATGATGCTGTTAAACGTTTTGGCTATGCCAATTTGGAAGCCATACAGCAGGCAGACCCCCTAGTGCTCAAAGCTTGGCTGAACTATCATATTGCGCTGGAACGCAAGTTTGCCCAGGATTATTTCCTTCTTAGTGCTGTAGGGACTACCAGTTATGCTGAAAAAATGTTGGACCGTAAGGTTTTGACCATCAATTTGCTAAGTGAATATAATGTGCCGAATAGTTTTACCGGGATAACTGTAAAAGGTGTCGGCAATCTGTCGCCCATTACACCTGTAAAAAATGATATCGTAACGGGTAATGGGGTCATTCATATCATAGGAGAGGTGTTAAAATAATCTAAAATATTGAACAAAAACAATGAAGACAATCAACAATTTATATCGTTGGTTAGGGATGGTTATGGCCTTTTTGGCAATGCTATTCCTTTCTACAAGCCTATATGCGCAGGAAACCAGCGGTGCTTTAACAGGGCAGGTAAAAGATGCGCAGCAACAGCCCCTGCCTGGATCAACCATTGTGGCCATACACACAACTTCGGGTACCAAATATGCCGTGGCGGCCGATGCTGATGGACGCTACTTCCTTAACAACCTAAGGATAGGCGGGCCATATCATCTTACGGTTTCCTTGACGGGGATGAAAAGCGAAGTACGTGACGATATCACTATTAGACTAGGTGGTGCGCAACAGCTCAATTTCATTTTGCAGGACAATGCACAGCAATTGAGTACCGTAACAATTGCGGGAAAAGCAGTTTCTGGCCAAAAAGCCAACACCTATGGCGCAGGTAAAAATATCAGTGCCGATCAGGTGAAGAACATGCCCACCCTGAACCGTAGCATTACCGACATTACTCGATTGACCCCACAGAGCAGCCGCGACAACAGCTTTGGTGGTACCAACTTCCGTTATAACAACGTTACTATCGATGGTGCCATTAACAACGATGCCATTGGCTTTAGCCCTTCCTTGGGTGGGCAAACAGGTACCTCGGGTATGGCAGGCAGCAGTACCAGAACTAATCCATTATCGCTTGACGCTATTGAGGATATGCAGGTATATCTAGCGCCTTTTGATGTGAAGATCGGTAATTTTACGGGAGGATCGGTGAATGCCGTAACTCGCAGCGGTACCAATAAAGTAAGTGGTTCTGTTTACGGTTATGGTCGTAATGCGGCCATTACGGGAAATGATAGGGTAGGTAGTTTGGGCAAAATGAATAGCGATTTCCAGGATTATCAAGCGGGTTTCCGTATTGGCTTCCCCATCATCAAAAATAAACTGTTCTTTTTTAGCAATGAGGAAATCACCCATCGACAAGATCCTACACAACTGATGGTAGGTACAGTTGAAACCAGCCATATCCTAAGCGTTGCCGATGCCCAAAGCATTGCCAATATCGCTAAAAGTCGTTATGGAAACATTTTTGATGTAGGTACTGCAGGTGTGTACACCAATTGGAGCAAGTCGCAAAAATTCTTTAACAGGGTAGATTGGAACATTAATGATAAACACCAATTGGCTGTGCGTAACAATACCATATTCAGTAAAGCCACCCACATGGACCGCGACCAACAGGATTTCCGTTTCAGCAGCATGGCCTTTGAACAGAAAAACAACCAAAGCAGTACCGTTGCCGAACTAAAGAGCCGTTTCAATAACGAGCTTTCTGGAAATATCGTAGTGGGCTACACGCAGGTGAACGATAGCCGTAATCCTTTAAGCGACCCAAGCCTACCACAGGTGCAAATTATGGGACGTACCCCAGGAAGCACCATCTATTTAGGAACGGATAGGGAAGCGAGTATCTTTAACATGAAACAAAAAACTTGGGAGTTTACTGCTAATCTTAATTGGGTAAAAGGTAGACACAAGTTTTTAATAGGTACTCATAATGAACTTTACAATATTGGTTATGGTTTTGTAAATGCTTGGAATGGTCGTGTAGACTATCTTAACATTGAAGATTTTATGGCCAACAATCCTTATCGTGTAAGGGGCAGCTATAATTACACCAATAATACCCGCGATTATATCTTGAACAATCCTGCTGCCGATTTCAATGTAAATATGTACAGTTTGTATGTACAGGATGAAATCAGGGTAAGTGATAAGTTAAGAGTTACCCCAGGTTTAAGAGCAGATATGGCCCATTTGCCTAATATGCCAACCTTGAGCGAAAAGTTGCGTAGCATACAGGCCGATGGCTATTTTGGTTCAACTTATACCTACACGCCACTAAGCCGTATCGAAAACAAATTTCTGAACAAAGTACAACTGTCGCCACGTGTAGGCTTTAGGTATGATGCCCTTGGTGATCAGAAATTGATATTCAGAGGCGGTGTTGGTCTTTTTACAGGACGTATCCCATTTGCATGGTTAGCCTATGCCTATTACAATACGGGCAATACCTACGGTGCTTTTGACCAACGTGCCGATCAAAAACCTTTTGTACCGGGTAGCGATGCCATTAGACCAAGCCAAAATGGTATTGGAAATTTTATTGAGCAAAATGGTGCAGTAATTAATGATCCTAATAGTGGACGTACGCAGGTTGACCTTGTTGACAATGGTTTTGTAATGCCACAGGTGTTGCGTACCAGCTTGGGTATTGATTATGAAACTGGAAGTCAGTGGCGTTTTACCTTAGAAGGCATGTACACCAAGAATATTAAAGATGTGCTTTTTCAGCAACTGAATACCCAGGATAACCCACTTTACTATGGTTATGATAAAAACAAGCAGCAACCTGTTTACAGCGGTTCGGTAGATAACCGTTTCTCTAATATTTACCTGTTGAGCAATACCAGTAAAGGTTACCGCTATAGCATTACGGGTACGGTGGCTAAAAATTTCTTTCAGCAATTGAATACCAGTATTTCGTACACTTATGGACAATCCAAAGACTTAAGCAACGGTGTGCGTAACTCTATGGAAAGTAATTGGCAGCTCAACCAGGCGCTGGTGCCCAATAATCCAGGTTTAGCTTATAGCAACTTTGATGTAAGGCACAGGGTTGTAGCTACGGTAGGCTACAGCCATGAATGGAAAAATGCAGGCAAAACCAGCGTTAATCTGTTCTTCAGTGCGCAGTCTGGAAGTCCGTTTAGCTATGGCATTGTTAACAATAGTATCCAAGGCTTGCCACAACAGGTTTCATTGGCTTATATTCCAACCAACAACGAAGCAGTTCGCTACTTTAAGGATGTTGCAGGTCAAACTGCTGCTCAACAGGCTGCGGCCTTTAACCAGTTTATTGATGGAAACCAATACCTGAGTAGTAGAAGAGGTCAGTTTACAGAACGTAACCAGGGCCGTACACCGTGGAATATTCAGGCTGATTTACATATTGCCCACGAACTTTTTGTAAGTAAAAATAAAGCACAATCAGTTAGCCTCACGGTTGATGTGACCAACTTAACTAACTTCATCAATAAGGATTGGGGAATCCAGTATTTCTCGCCCAATACCTTTAACTCAACCAGTAGTGTGGGGTTAACACCTGTGCTTTTCCCGCCACAACAAAATGCAGGCAACTATCCCGTGTTTACATTCAATAATCCTGGTAAACCGTATAGTATCGACTATTTTGCTTCGAGAGCGCAAATGCAATTTGGATTAAGATATACTTTTTAATTTAAGAATTTTAAATGTCGATCAAGTAAGGGATACCGGTAATTCGGTATCCCTCTTGAAATGGAATATTTGCGGTATTAAATCATAAAAACAGTGGCAGTAGGAATAGATAGGTCTGTACATAGAAAGTTGATTGAAAGTTTGAACGAGCTTTCTGGAGTGATAGGTGAAGATACTTGGAAGTTGATGTTAGATGAACTTCAAATAGCCTATGATCGGGCCATAAACTTGTCAAACCTTGCGATGCTCAGCGCTACTTTTTATAATGAAATGCAAACTAAGATCAGGATTAAGGTGGCTAGTGAACAACGCAGTAGAAAACGTCAGCTAGCCATGGTGAAGAAGTTGTCAAAATTAACTTCAAAATAAATCAATCAAACCGAAGCAGAAACCGTGTTGCTTTTTTGCATCGCCTGATCAAGCTTTTCAACATCAATGCCCGTATTGCTTACATAATCGCTCACAGATACCCCTACAAATTTTTTAAAGTTTTTTGAAAAGGTAAACCTCGAATTAAACAAGCATTTTTCTCCCAAAGAAGCTACGGTATATTTTTCAAGATATCCCTCATTGATTAAGGATAGTGCATAATTAACCTTCACCAAATTGCTGAAATCGTTAACAGAGTAAAGGCAATGATATTTGAAAATAAAATCGAGGTGTCGTTTAGGTGTTTTTAAGGCCTTTGCTAAGCTCTCTGCATTTAAGGTCGTTTTAGAAAGTACTTCTGCCGATTGCTGCAGGGTCTTAATTTCCATAATAATAGTATCAATCCTTTTGGAAATGGTTTGATGTACTATTTTGTCTCTTTCCTCTATGGATTTCAATGACCTGTGGCTCCATATTTGAAAATCCTGATGTTCATTTGATTGTATATTCTTTAAAAAGGTATGTTCTCCAAAGATGATGACCGGATTTTTAAACATATAAATGATCACTCCAAGCCAAACCAAAGAAGAATACCTGTAGAAGGCCTTTAAATCCATTTGATTGGATAAATCCTGAAATGAAATATAATTAGAGTATACAAACAGTAATAAGGTGAGGGCCAGCATTAACATTACCCATTTTTTGATGGCTGGATAGCTCATTTTATCAAGTATGGACAGGTTTTTCCGATAGATGAACTTTCGTGTCATCACAAGAATCAATAGGAAATAAATAATCGTGTAACACAAATAGATTGAGCGGTTAACGGTATAGCTGGCAAAAGCCAAATTGACCACAATCAATACCGATGGAAAAATAAAATGTAACAGCTCTTTTTTAAGAAGTCCGGCACCTTGGATCAATCTGCTAAAAAACAGGTAGTAAATAGGTACGATATAGAAAGCCAGCAGCGGTTTGATATGTAATGGACTATAGGTTTTATGAGTGAATCCCAACGCCTCTATGGCATAGAGAAAACGCTGCAAACCAACCACCATTAAAATGGCAATTAGGTAGCCATTAGTGATTCGATTTGGTTTCTGATTGAAGAGAATAAGGAGGACAACAAAGAGACATAAGAAGCCTATCAGCAGTGAGAATACGTCTAAAAACATGTGTCAAATATTCAAAATATGTAACGAATATAGACATTCTGATGGCGTTATTCCTAATTGATTTAATCTTTATTTTCTTTTACGCCAAAGTTTAAAAATTAGAAGAAAAATATGAAAAAACTCTACTTTGTTTTATTAGTTGTGATTGGTTTTATTTCGAATGCTTTTGCGCAGTCGAGCGTAACTTCTTCTGGAATTTCAATCCAGGGAATTGCTAGGGACGAAACGAACGCGGCGATAGCCAATATTGATCAATTGGGACTTTCCTTTATCATCTATTATTTGGGAACAGGTAATAGCGAGCAAGCTATTTTGACTAAAACAGCCAATGTAAAAACAGATAACTTCGGTGTTTTCTCTTATGTGTTAGACATTGATCAATCACTGTATACTCAAATAGGTTCGCAAACCACTTATTTAAAAGTATCACAAGGGAGTGTAGTTTTCTCTAATGAAAAACTTCAAGCCGTTCCTTATTCCATTTATGCGCAAAATGGCGTGCCTACAGGTGCTATTATGCCATTTATAGGAACAACTGCTCCAAAAGGTTGGTTGCTTTGTGATGGCAGTGCTTTTGCTGACAATCCCACCAATGCAAATTTGAAAGCATTATTGGGCAGTACCACTACGCCAGACTTAAGAGCCATGTTTTTACGTGGAGCAGGTTCTGGAAACGGAAAAACAGGACCAGCTTTAAAAGCGATACAACAAGATGATATCATATCCCACTTGCACTATTTGAATTTGAATACCAATATCATGGGACAACATAGCCATACCACAGGTTTTGGTAATGACGATTATAATAACAGTAAAGGTAATAACCTTAATGGTTTAGGACATGATATCGATGGGCCTGATAACAGATGGTTAAGAACAAGTGCAGATGGCGAGCATAGTCATAATGTTTCAGGTAATACGCAAAGTACTGGTGGTGCGGAAACGCGTCCTATCAACTACGGGGTAAACTACATCATCAAAATATAATTCTGGGTTTTTTAACCTTTTTATTAGCTAAATAATTTTCATAATGAAGAATTATATTCTTGTACTGTGCTTAATCCTATTAAGTGTTGGTACCTCGTTTGCTCAGGAGCAGAAGGGGGTGGCTACCGTGATTGGAGCGGCTTCTTCTCAAAAAGATAATTTGGGAAACACCATTACCACTTCTGTGAATGGCGTAAACAAAACAATTACTATCAAAAGTGTGGGTATACAAGTGGGTATGCCTTATATGGGGGTAACTGATGCACCTTATACCAATAATCCAAAGCAATACTATAAACAAGATTTAGGTTTTCCTTGGGGAATCAGGTATCGTTACAATACCTTTTCTGAAGATGCTTTTACGGTATCTAAAGGTTATTTCAGTGATCGAATAGAACTCAACTGGGATATTAAACAAAACCGTGAGAAGATCGTTAGCATCTCTATTTATCGCTCTGATGACATCGATAGTCAAAATCCGAACTGGGGCAAAGCCCTAAAGACCCTGCCCGCAGATGCAGGAACCTTTTCAGATAATAATGTGGAAGGTGGTAAACTTTATCGCTATAAAGTAGCAGCAAAAGGAGTAGAGGTTGATGGTCTGGAAATTCCATACACAACTTATATTACGGGTATCGGTTACCGAAATCCTACAGGCGTAATTACAGGTAACATCAGTTTTACTGGTGGGAATCCAGTGAGAGATGTATTGGTAACCGCCAATCCTACTGGTGCCCAACTTCGATTTGGAAGCTCTTTGAATGTGCCAGGTGCTGGTTACGTTTCGGTACCCAGATTACACAAAGGATTAAAGGATTCTATTACGCTTCAGACCTGGCTTAAGCCACAAAATAATTTATCCACTTGGAAAACTGGTAGTACCTTATATAGGTTGCAGAGCGACGCCAACGAAAACTTAATATTTGGTGTTTGGAGTGACGTACAAAACTGGAGAGGTGGGTCAGCAGCTCCAGAGAGATTTATACAATTGAGTGTGGGAACTGCATACATTGCGCTTTTTGCTTACTATCCAAGTGGCGAAATAGACAATGCGGGAGAAGATATTTTAGTACCAATAGATAATATTAGTACCTCTTTTGTTCATTGTAGTGCAGTTATTAGGGATAACAAAACGGTTGATTTTTATATCAACGGACGCTTGATGGACGCCGCTTATAGAACTAAAATGACCAACATTTTAGCGAAAAAAGGAATAGCAGCCATCAGATTGGATATCAACAATGGCATAGTTAAGCTAAACACTACGGCTGGCGGACAACCTCAAAGCTGGACCCACTTTTTATTGGGTGGTGGAGAACCTCTTTTTTTAGATGAATTTAGAATATGGGAAACGGCATTGACTCCTTCTCAAATCAAAAGAGATTACCGTCGTTACTTAAACGGGAACGAAGCATTTCTACATACTTATATCAGTGCTAATGAAAGTATAGGTGATTATGCTTATGATTTGGCACATACCGGTTTCAACTATCATGGTAACAATGCAAAACTGAGTAATTCGGCATTAACAGTAGCCAATACACCAAAATTTGATAATACTGGAAACAACATCCCAACCAATACTCAATTGGGCATTTTGGGGGTAACCGATGAATTTGGTAACTACGTGATTTCGGCAATACCTTACAAAGGGAATGGCGATTCTTTCACCATTGTGCCTTCTTTGGGAAAACACGAATTTAATCCTAAGCAGCAGTTAGCATTTTTAGGCGTAGGTTCCACGGTAGTGAATAAAATCGATTTTACCGATAAATCATCTTTTGTATTTAAAGGACATGCGGTTTACGATAGTAGGGGCGTTTTTCCAATCACTGCTGACGCGCCAATTACTGGTGATATTAAGGAAGATGAAGCTTACAATGCCTATGTAAAAGGCAACTTGAAATATCAAAAAGGAGAATATTGGGCAGAGAAGGATGCTACAGGTAAAATTACCAAGTTGAATAGGTATGCTCAAATTCCTGTTCCAGGTGCTTTTGTAAGTATAGATGGGGTGCAGGCTATTGATGCCAATAATGCTCCCGTACAAACAGATATTGATGGTAGGTTTACAGTACAAGTGCCTATTGGCCAACATGCCATCACGCTGACTAAAGATGGTCACACCTTTGCCTATGACGGTAGATATCCCGCAAAAACTACTTCGGTAGTAAACGGCGTAACTACGGTGACCAATACTTATCAGGATTTTTATGAAGACCGTGATGAGCCCATCACCTTTATTGATAACACCAAGGTAATTGTAGTTGGGCGTGTAGTTGGTGGAACCGCACAAGCCGATAAAACCATTGGCTTTGGTTACGATGGGAAAAAGACCTATAATTATAAAGATGCTTCAGGAGTAAGTAAAACAACGGTTTATACTTCCGAAAATAACATCGGAAAAGCACAACTTACCTTGGGCTATTTGCCTACAGGTGCCACTAGTGTTACGCCAGAGTATAAAACCAGCTTTATCACCAATGTGCAAACGGGCGAATACCGCGTGTCGTTATTGCCATTGAGCTATATGTTATCGCAAAACGATTTGCATTTTACCAGCGGTAAAAATCCAGATAACAAACCGATGTTGGATGCAGATAGGGTCATCAACTTTACGACCATCAAACCTGTACAATATCCAAAGTTTATTCAGGGTAAAGACACCATTACGGGGCAACCTTATCAGGAAGTATTAAAGTTTACTCATATTGCTACGCCTGTACAAAAGGTATTGAGCCAAAATTCGGATCAAACCATATTGATGAATGGCATCAACTATACCATTACTTCAGCACAAACTACCCCAGTTTATAGCCAATTTGGAGACTATAAAATAGAAGTACAAGGTCAGGAAATTTATAATAACTACGACAATAGCGCTACTGTACCAGTGGTAACCACCGTTCCTGTAGAAGGTGGCACTTTAGTGGTAACCAATAACCTTGCCTTAGAAAACAGTGAAAAAATAGAAGTTTCTTCAAAAGATCCAAGCATACTCATTTATACCTTTAAAGGAGGGATGCCTAACACCGATGAAGCAACGGGTTTTAAAAGAACTATTGACCTTAAATACAGATCTAACGGTACAGATTACCCTATTACTGGTTATAAAACCGATGGTATTTTGATGGGAGGTGTTGCCGATGGTTCGCAAACTTTTGTAACGGCAGGACCACAAATCCCTGATTTCATTTTACGCGATCCACCAGGTTCAGGTAGTTCCGCTCGAATAGAAAAAGGCTCTACTTTCAGCTTTACGAAAGAAAGCAGCTCTAGTAAAAGTAATGGCACTGATGTAAATACAACCGTTTCGTTGGGCTTTAAATTAACCGTAGGCGGTGGAATGCTGGGACCCGTAATGGAAACAGAAACCACTAATGACCTTTCAACTGGGATTACCATGTCCCAATCATCATCTAACGGAAAATCATTAACCAACACCTACAGTTTTAACCAAACTATTGCTACCAGTGATGATCCGAGCTTTGTAGGTGGCGATGCCGATTTATACATCGGAACTTCTGCCAACCAATATTACGGAACCTACAACAACTTGGCGGCATCAACGGTTACCAACTCCGTTCCAATTAAAGTGAGTTACGTGAGTGGTACCAAAACGTTGACCACCAATCTATATCCAAAAGTAAACAAGGCGATGTACTTTAATGAGGCACCAGAAAAAACCTTGTTTATTTACTCTCAGCATCAAATTTTGAATGAGATTATTCCAAGCTACCAAGAATTTGTTCAGCAAATTGAAGATGGAACATTAATTGAGAATCAGAATGGTGTATTGACGAAAAACGCTTATTTGTCTTCGATCAATCTTTGGAGAAAAATTATCCTGAACAATGAGTTGTCCAAATATCAGGCATTAAAGGACAAGGATAAGTTAAAGGCATCTTTAAACGCCATTATTGAAAGTTTAAAAGATCCCAAAACGGGCACTTTATCTGCCTCTGGTAAAAAAATGAAGGATTTGTTGAATGCAACCTTCTTTGAGAACATTTCATTTGATGCTGGAGTTGGTGAAATTACCAAAGGTTTTCAAACAGGACGTTTATCTGGCACTTCCCAATCTTACGAGTTACAGTTAGAGGAATCTGTGGTAGCTTCTGTTGGGGCAACCTTTAACGAAACTGGATTTGGTGTGGAAACCAGTACCACCAGCGGATCTGGATCTGGAAACTCTAGTGGCGAAGAAGAGGAGGAGACCACCAACGTAAGTTATACGCTGAAAGATAATGACGCAAACAACATGTTTAGTGTGGATGTGATTAATGCTTTTGATGGTAATGGCCCAATTTTTATCACCAAAGGTGGACAAACTTCCTGCCCATACGAAGGACCGCAACTTTCTTATTTCTACAACCCTACCCATGCTAACGTTACTAATCCATCGGCTACTATTGTACCGCTTGAAGATGCGCAACGTTTAGAATTATCAGTAGCGACTATTGCCTTAGAAAAACCTGAAATTACGGTAGCGACGGCAGATGTAGCTGGCATTTTTGATGGTAGAAATGCAGAATTTGTGCTTCACCTTCGTAATACCAGCACCGCCAATAAAGATGTTTCGTTTTTACTAACGGTAGATCAAGCGACCAATCCTGACAATGCAGCCATCAATATTGAGCCTAATGGGACCATTATCAATATCCCAGCAGGTAAAACGGTGCAATACACCATGACCTTAAAGAAAGTGAAGCAAGATCAGTTTGATTATAAAAACATCAAGGTTTTGCTGCAATCAATTTGCGATGGCGATGCGGTAGACAGTGTACTGGTTTCGGCAAGTTTTGTGCCTGCATGTTCGCCAGTAACGGTAATGGCACCGGCTAATAATTGGCTGATGAACAGAAATACGGCCTATTCAGGTGTAGATACAAGGCCGTTGAATATCAAATTGGGTGATTACAATACCAGCTTTGCCAGTTTCCAGAAAATTAGTTTGGAATACCGATTAAAAGGCACGCCAGATTGGATTAATTTAAGAACCTATTATAAAAATCAGCAAGATTATGATGCCGCTCATACAGGTGGCAATACCAATATCGAAATGATTGTAGGTACGGAGCTGAACTATTCGTGGGACATAGCCGCTTTGGGCTTAGCTAACGGGCAGTATGAATTAAGAGCACGTACCAATTGTAATAATCAAACCGCCTTCGAATCGCAAGTGGTACAAGGCCAGGTAGACCTTACCGCACCTGTGCTATTTGGTACCCCTACACCAACTAACGGTACATTAGGCATTGGTGACGATTTAAAATTAAGATTTAGCGAACCTGTTAAGTTGAATGGTACGGTAACCAAATTTGAATTCTTGGTTCAAAAAAATCAAAGTCCGGTAAAACATGAGGTATCGCTGGCTTTTAATGGGACTAACAATACGGCTACCATTAGTAAACCAGCTATTACCACAGGAGATTTCAGTATCGAGTTTTGGTTGAAAAATACAAGTCCGGCAGGAACTTCAACTTTGTTGAGCCAAACTAGCGGCATTAAGATAGAGTTGATCAATAGTGACCTGAAATATACCATTGGCGGGCAAAGTATTACGGCTACCATTGCCAAAGACGGTACCTTTAACCACTATACACTTTCTTATGACGCTACTGCCGGTAAGTTAACCATTATAGAAAATGATATAGAAAAGAAAACCACCACACTGGCTACAAAATTGAGCTTCACTAACGAAAACTCAATTGTATTGGGCGGTAATACCTTTAAAGGGAATGTTCACGATCTCCGTTTCTGGAAACGTTATATCACCAGAGAAGCTTCGGCGGCCAACATGAACCTGGTATTAAACGGTAATGAAATGAACCTTTTGGGCTATTGGCCAATGAACGAAGGAAATGGCACGGTGGCTAATGATTTGGCAAGATATAAACATCTGGCCATTGCCAATACCAATTGGGATATCAACCCGAAAGGCACCGCCTATGCTTTTGATGGAACTAATCATTTAACCTTTACCGAGGCAGCCAAAGTGATTATTTCTAAAGAAATGGACGCGACCATGTCGTTTTGGATGAAAACCGATCAAACAGGGGTAGCCACGCTATTCTCTAACGGCTACGGCGATGCAAGCGATAATGTAGAAAGCAACGGCTACAGAAACAAATGGGCCATTGGCTTAAATGCGGATGGCAAATTGGAGCTGAAAGCAGAAAACAAAACCTACTCCTTTGGTAACGTGAAGGTGAACAATAATAGTTGGCATCATATTGCCATGAGCTTAACCCGAAGCGGTACCATCAGAATGTATGTGGACGGTAGCCAAATGGAATCGTACCCTAGTACAGACTTAGGTGGATTTTCTTCGAGCAGTATTTTTGTGGGTGCTAGAGGCAAGCTCGGTTCGGCCGTTATTGACCAATATTTTAAAGGAACGCTTGATGAGTTGAGCTTATGGGAAACTGCCCGTAATGCCGAGCAGATCAAGGCCGACCAATATCATGAAGTAGATTATAAAGCTACTGGATTGATTTTGTACGCCACCTTTAATAAACCAGAGGTAAGCAATGCCAATGGTCCTGCTTATTATTATCCGGTAAACGCTACCGAAAAGCAAAGCAGTTATGCTTCGTTAAATGCAAAACCGCTTGCTTTCTCTGATCAAACGCCAGCCATTAAACCTTTCCGTCCTACCGAATCGATGGTAGTAAATGCCGTGATCAATAACGATGAAATTGTATTGAACCCACAAATTTCAGACTGGTCTACGGTAGAAGGAAAAGTAGCTTACATCACGGTTTCCAACTTGAACGATATGGCAGATAACAGACAACTATCGCCAGTGACTTGGACAGCATTCATCAATAGGAACCCAACCAAATGGTTTGTAGAAGGACATACCGATGTAGTGAGCTTAATGAAGAGAGCCAATGAAAACCTGACTTTCGATATCACCATTATTAACCGTGGAGGTACCACACAATCATACAACATTGAGTTGCCTAGCTGGTTAACGCTGTCGGCAAGCTCGGGCTCTATTGCGCCAAATACCAAGATGACGTTAAAAGCAACGGTAGATAGTGATTTGGCTATTGGAAACTACAATACCGTTTTGTCTTTATCTACAGGCTACGGCTATAATGAGAAAATCCAATTAGATTTAAGAGTATTAGAAAAAGAGCCTGTACTAACCTTAGATCCTAGCAAGTTCAGCCAGTCGATGAACATCATTGGAAAAGTAAAAATAAACGATGTTTTTACCGATGATCTTTACGACAAAGTGGTGGCTATGGTCAACGGCGAGGTACGTGGAATGGGCAATGTGATTTACGATGCTACTTTTAAAGAATACTTCGTTTACCTAACCGTTTACAGCAATCAGGTAAGTGGCGAAGAAATGTCGTTCTATATTTGGGATGCTTCTGATGGCAAATTAAAAGAGGCGTTGTTGAATGGTAACTTCACCATGTCTTATGTGCCAGATCAAATTGTTGGCAATTATACTTCGCCAGCTATTTTCACCAATACTGATGTTACAGGTCAACAAATTAGCTTTAACCAAGGTTGGACATGGACCTCATTTAATGTTACCGATGCAAGGTTTAGCAACTTAAATGCATTGACCAAAACATTATCGTTAACCACTTCAGATCTGATCAAATCCAATGCCCCTGCACTATTTGATGCCTATCAAACAGATGCAGCTAATCCAGCTAACAGTGGTTGGGCTGGAACCATTTCAAGTAACGGAGGAATTTTTACCAATAGAATGTACAAGGTGAAATTAGAAAACGCACAAAAACTGAACATCAAAGGAGTACCAGTAAATTTAGATACCTGGTTTATTGATTTAACCACCGGTTGGAACTGGTTACCGTTTGTGGTGTCCAAAAACATTCCAATTACCGATGCCTTGGCTAACCTAAAAGCAAGTGATGGAGATGTGATCAAGTCGCAATCGTTGTTTGCCATTTATAGCACTATTGGCGGATGGAAAGGCTCTTTAACTTACCTAAGAGCAGGTGAAGGATATATGTTGCAAACCGCTATCGCTCAAAAATTCACTTACCCAGAATATTTGAACCGACTGAATACCAAAACAACTTTATCTACAGGAGTAAAGCAAAATAGTGTGGCCGTGGCTGCGGTAACAGATGAGTTTGTACCGCTAGCTAAAGAATATGCCAAGTTTGCAAATACCATGAGTGCGGTGGTAAAATTGCCGGAAGGCTATCAGGACCTTTCATTTTACAATGCTGCTGGAGAGTTGAGAGGACAGGCCAAAACCCAAAATGTAGATGGGGTAGAGTTGGCTTTCATCACTCTTTTTGGAGATAAAAAAGAGACGCTTACCGCATACTTGGGTACAGGAAGTAATCTTCAGGCCACTACTAAATCGGTTGATTTCTCTACAGATGCTCTTTTAGGCAATATTGCCCATCCAGTAATTATTGAATTGGCTACAGAGAAACTGAGTGTTTTCCCAAATCCTTTCTATCGTTATTTAGAAGTGTCCATCAACAGTAAGGAAAGAGGTGACGCTAGAATTTCAGTTTATAACATCTCGGGTCAAAAAGTATTCGAAAGTGCTTATAAAATAGAATTGGGTGTTAATGCACTTAAACTGGATTTGAACAATATGCCAACGGGAGCCTACATTTTAAATATCAAAATAGGCAACAAGGTGACTTACCAAAAAATAATAAAGCACTAAAACTAACCTCCGTAGCATGGCATTTAAAACCATGCTACGGAATTTTAAAACGTTTTATGAAGAATATCATACTTTTTTTTACCCTGTTTGTAGCTAGTCAAATGGCTGTTGCGCAGGCGCCCAATTGGACGGTTAGAGAAAGCGATTATCAATACAGCATGACCATTGTGGCCAAGCTGAATGTTGATGGAAAGCGATTGGTGAAGCCAAATGATAGGGTAGCGGCTTTTGTAGGGAATGTTTGCAGAGGGGTAAGCGGGGTAACCTACGTGGCCACCGAAAATAATTATTATGCCTACCTCACTGTATTTGCAAACCAACAAGGCGAATCTATTGCTTTTAGGTTGTACGATAGCTCCACTGATAAAGTGACTGCGGTCAATAAACAGCTTGTATTTGTGGTGAACGAGCATAAAGGAAACTTATTCCAATCTTATAGCATTGCCGAACCAGCATTGAACCATATGGCCGAGATGCTGTCCTTCAATTTCTTTGACGTTAAAACGCTAACCTCTATCATCAGTAATGGGTCTGCAAAAATTAACATTTCCGAAAGCTATTCGCTAAAAACCTTAAAGCCTGTGTTTACCCTGAGTACAGGGGCTAGCCTTTTTAAAAATAGGGTGTTGCAAAAATCTGGAGAAGTAACCGATGATTTCTCTTCGGAAGTTACTTATGAAGTACTGTCGGAGGATGAATCCTTGTTGAAAACTTACAAGGTCAATGTCAGTCAATCTACAGACCCAACCCTGTTCTATAAAAAAGATGCGGTTTGCTATGCAAAAGGTGCAATCAAAGTAAGCTCCAAACGCGAAGGAGCTTTGGTGCAAGTAACCAGTAATGGAAAAACCATTTCTTCCAAACCAATTGTAAATGGTCAGGCTCTGTTTTTAGACTTGGCCGAAGGCTCTTACATTGCTACGCTTGGGAATGAATGGAAAATTATCAATATCGCTTTAAAAACAAAATAACGATGAGAATACTGAATATCAATAAAAGTTTAAGAATTGTTCTGGGCATGTGCCTGCTGATTCTTTTTTTCTTTCTGGGATGTAAGAAAAAGGAAAACTCCTGCAAGGACGTTGTTCAGGGAGATTTTGAACTGGTAGAATAATACACTCATGCTCTCTATACTTATAACGCTCTCGCTCTCGGCGCTCTCCACCCGCCATCTTTAAACTGCATGGGGCAGACTAACATCAAATGTTGTTTCTGCCCCTCTCTTTGATTAAACCAAATTTGGTTAACCTTGCCTTTATGCTGATAGAATTTTAACTTTAAAAAAATAATCTTCTAATCATGAAAAAAATCTTTTGGATGCTCTTGTTGGTTTCAGTTGCTTTTTATGTATCGGCACAAAACGGTTATCAAAAAAAATACCCTTACGACGATTATAACAAAGGCTGGGCATTAGTGAAAACCGTGAGTGGTACTTATGGTTTTGTAGACAAGAGTGGAAAGGCAGTTGTTCCTCCCATTTACTCAAAAATCGAAAAATTTGGGAAGTACGATCAGGACCTCGCCTTGGTAAAATCAATCAGCGACTCCTATGGTTTTATCGATAGGCAAGGAAAAGTAGTCATTCCGGCTATTTATGAATTAAAGGAAATCGAGACTAATTTCGGGTCGATTAAAAAAAAGCATCTCCAATAATATTGGCTTTTAGCAAAGCTGTTGGAGGCAAACAATATGCGATTCTATAAGTTCCGTTTGTTTGCTTCTATGGCAATAAATGCTGGCAAATAGTTGGGCGTACAACCTTTGGACACCATTTCACCTCTATATAACCCGGTTTTCTCGCCAATAGCAATACAACGATCACGATATTGGTGGTCGAAAATGCCAATCCAACCTGCCGTAAAATTCATTGCCCATTGAACTTCTGGCTGCTCTTTCGCAATTCTGGTTTCTATTGCTTTCAGTAAGTACTCTGTGTTGTCAGGAGGAACTTGACCTACCCATCTTAACCTCCCTTGGTAATACCAAAAAACTCGCCTTTGTAAGGCCGATGGACTATTTTCCCATGACAGGATAAGTTCGGTTAACTTTTTATCCTTAGTGAGTTGGTTGGCCATTAGCCAATCCGTTAACTGGTTTCGTTCTTCAAATGGATGAGTTTGGATATCTTGATCAAGTTGTGAAATGAGATCTTGCGTAATTAACTTACCATCCATGATTAAAATGGCTAGTTGCCTTGGCATAAACTTTCCAGTTTCCCAAAGTTCCAGAGCTAGGGAATGGTCTTTCTTAATCTCCTTGGCCATTTTCCTCAGGTCGCCAAGCTTAGTTTGGTGATTGATTTGCGCTAGGATATTTTCTGCTTTGCTGGAGGGTTTCATCTCTATTTCTTTTAAACTGCTAAGGGTAAACTAATGTAGAATGTAGTTCCCGAGCCTTCTCTGCTATCAAACCAAATACGGCCACCATTGGCTTTTATAAAATTCCAAGATAACATGAGGCCTAAGCCTGTACCTTTTTCGCCTTTTGTACCAAAGGTACTGTTCAAACGGCCCTCTGCAAATAAATACCGTTGTTGGTCAACGGGTATTCCCTTGCCATGGTCATGTACGGCAATAAGCGCTTGGTGCTCTTGTTTTTCTGTAGTGATCTCAATTTGGCCACCAGGATAAGAGAATTTAATGGCATTGCTAAGCAAGTTGCGGATCACAAAATCAAATTGGTCTTTATCTGCTAGTACAGGTAAATGGTTACCGTGCGGCGGGATAATTTTAATGTCCTTGGCAGCAGCTTGCGTCATGAGTAGGTCTAAAGATTCTTGGATGGTAGTGAGGGTGTCTACGGAGGTGATTTGGGGTTGAGCTCCTTTCAGCTGTGCAGCCGCCCAATTGAGTAAGGTGTTTAAGGTTTCATTAAATGAACGACTTTGTTGCCTTAACAAGCTGATGATTTGTTTTTCTTCCTGTTGATTCAATATCCCAGCATCTACCATTTCCAGCGCCTGCATAATGCTGCCTGCAGGTCCTCGTAAATCATGTCCAATGATAGAGAACAAAGTATCCTTGATCTGGTTAGATTGGGATAGTGCTTTGTTCAAACGTTTAATACGACGATAATAATAAGCGAAAATGAGCAGAAGTATAATGAGGGCAATGGCCACGGTAACAAAAATGGCTCGTTCGCGTTGGTGCGTTTCCTCATCATGAAGCTGCGCTAATTCTTCTGCTTTATGTTTCTTAAATACTTCTTGTATCAGTTTTTGGTGCGCCTCAAGAGTAGCCAACGATTCTTTATAGTTCTGTTGTTGTTTGTACACGCTGCTCATGGCTAGCAGGATATTGGCACGCAGTTCATGTTTATCCAATTGCTCGGCAATTTTTAGAGCTTTATTAAGGTAGGCATGACTTTGGCCAGTATCCTGTCCCTTCAATAATATCCCGATATGCATTAACGAATGGGCTTCTTGTTCTTGAAGACCATGTTTTTTGGTATGTAAAAGTGCTTTTTTATGGTAATCTAGTGCCTTTGCCGTATCGCCGTTCAGCGCATATTTCTTTGCAGAATCGGTAATGCTTTTATGGGTGGCTACGTGTACAGTGTCTTGCGTGGGTTGAGGTTGGCCTTGGCATCCATATCCCAATAAAAATATTGCAACATACGTTAACAGAGAGACTTTCATGTCCTATTTATATTTCGTTTGTTTCGGGGAATTTGTATTTCTGGAAGACTGTGTTAAGTTAGGCAAAAAGACGGAAATACTGATGATAAAAGGATGAAAAGCTTCGTTGGGAAACATCATTGATAATCACAAAATTTAACTAAATTCGGCCCCGAGTTGAGAGGTCGATGCTAATTGGACTGTTCAACTTTTCACCAAATCAACTGTAGACCAAAAAGAATAAGGAATGGATAAAATTAATGTGTTGGTTATGGTAACCGCAATCTCTTTATTCATTTCACTCTTTCTTGCGTTCTTCTTGGTCACTGTAAAAACAAGGTACAAAACAAGTAATTATCTGTTCGCTGCTTTTCTATTGATAAACGCAATAGATCTTAGTCATCCTTTATTCGGTTTAATGGTTGATGGCCCTTCAAATTTGGGAATGCTCAGAACTACAATTGCTTTCTTACAAATTCCGGTTTTTTATCTATACATTTTATCAGTTTGCTATGCTGATTTTAGGTTTAAACCCAAATACCTATTACATCTACTTCCATTTTTAGTGGCGAATGCAGCTTTATTACCTCGTTTTTATATGGTAGATGCTGCCGCTAAAATTGATTTTATTGTCAATCGTCAAAGTAGGATTGAATTGCAATTTACCCACTTTCTTATTTTTATTCAGGTGGTTGTATATTTTGTGGCCGCCTTTATCTTATTAAGAAAGGCAAAAAAGCTCTATCTGGAAAATTATGCAGGTACCAGTATTAACGCTTATCATTGGTTGTTTCAGTTCACGAGCGTACTTGCCGCTTTATATTTAATGGCCATTTTAAAAAATGCCTTTAAATTTTCTGATTATCCTGATATCTCTGAATGGATAAGAATTTTAATCTTGGTACTTCAACTGTTTATTATCTGTTGGTACCTGTTTAAAGCATTAAACAATCCTGATCTTTTTAGAATTATTGACTCGAAATTAAAACTTGTTTCTGAGATTGTTTCAGAAAAAAGCAGTGAACACTCAATGGTAGAAAAAAAAGAATATCATGAAGATTTACTGAAATTACAGCAATATATGGTGGAGGAAAAACCATTTCTTAATCCTTCTTTAACCATTCAAGAGGTTGCTAAGCATATTAAAGTTCCTGTTCGGGATTTATCTCTTTTAATCAATCATCAATTAGGGCAGCATTTTTATGATTTCGTGAATACCTATCGCATAGAAAATGCCATGAACATTTTAAAAGACGAGGAAAAAAGAGAGTTAACTATTCTTGAAATTCTATATTACGTAGGTTTTAATTCGAAATCTTCATTTAATACCGCTTTTAAAAAGCATACGGGCAGTACCCCAACTGCCTATCGTAAGGGTTTGTAAAATAGTATTTTGTAATTATTCGTACGAGTGTTTTTAAGTACTCGTACTTGTTTTTTGAAACAAATGCGTTCGACTAAGTTTACTCGGTCGCATAGTTTTGACGGCTTTCCCATGTTTGTATCGAAATAATTTTTAACCTAAAATTCGATACGATGAAAAGTACACTTTACCTACTGATTCTTCTGCTAACCATTTCTAGTTGCCAGGTAAGAAATAAAGCTTTGTCGAAAAAAAGAGACTATAGCTTTTTAACAGACAGTTTAAATATTGAGCAACAATTAGCGAAGTACAAGCTTCCTGGATTTAGTGTCGTTGTTTTTGAAAATTATCAAATTGTCTATTCCAATCAATTTGGATTAAAATCTAGCGATGCTAAAGAAAAGATAGATGAAAATACCGCTTTTTCTACCGCATCAATTTCAAAACCAATCACGGCCCTTCTCTGCCACATTCTTGAAGAAAAGGGATTGATTAACTTAAATGACCCCATAGAGAAGTACTTAAAACGTTGGCATTTGCCAAAAAGTAAGTTCACTGAAAACAATAGCCCAACCTGGAAGCAGTTTTTTAATCATACAGCTGGTACAAGCCAAGGTGGATTTGCAGACCATTATGAGGGAGATACCATTCCTACCATCAAACAGAGTCTTTTGGGACAGATACCAAGATATGATAGGGAAATTGAATTCCTTTTCGCTCCCGGAACCAATTTTGAATATAGCGGAGGTGGCTATGTAATTGTCCAAATGGCATTAGAAGATACTTTGAATAAATCTATTGCAGCACTTGCACAAGAGTATATCTTTTCACCCCTTGGGATGAAAAATACCACGATGAATCAGCCCGATGAAAAAGGATTTCTAACGAATGTGGCATTGGTTCATGATAAAGATGGAAAAGTGATCAGAACGGGATTGCCCATCACACCACAAGTAGGAGCTTCTGGAATGTGGTCTACTCCAACAGATCTGGCTAAACTTTCTATCGAGATCCAAAATGCTTTACGCAATAAAAACAATAAAGTGATTTCTCATGAGGTTGCAAAGAAAATAACCGAAGTGACTACTTTAAAAAATGCTGTTGGTGGCTGGAGTTACGGATGGCAAAAGTCTTTTGGTTACAATAACTACGATTGGTTTTCATGCAATGGCTCCAATACAGGAGTTGGTGGTAACATTTTAGCTTCAATGACAGATGGTAACGGAATGGTATATCTGGCCAATGGTGAAAAACCGAATCGTTTTCCTGTGATGAATCATACCAGAATAATGATCCTTAAATTGATGGGCTGGAATAAAACAACGAATGATGATATCCAGGAGTTACCATTAACGCTAAAAAAGCAACTCATAGGAACCTATAACGATTTCTTATACGGACAAGGAATGGAAACCAAAATCGTAGGAAAGAACAATCGCCTCTATGTCGAATCTCCGCTTTTAGATTTCCTTAAGGGAAAAAATGAAAA
>Ga0206117_100761_pt1 | contig 25080 bp, 24 predicted proteins | sample 3A5Ametagenome_FD_177997 | JGI IMG/M metagenome (GOLD analysis project Ga0206117, IMG submission 177997) | Enriched microbial communities from leaf-cutter ant dump, University of Wisconsin, Madison, United States - 3A5A | ecosystem: Environmental > Terrestrial > Nest > Insects nest > Nest dump... | reverse complement strand
GGCTCTGACCGTCCGGTGTGCGCATCATGGCGATCTCAACATGTTGGTCGCCGAGACCCGTCACCCGTCCTGCCCATTCTCCCTCGATCATCGCCCGACCTTCGAGATCGCGGCCGAGCTCGCGAAGGAAATCGACCGCTGCGTCGAGATTCTCGACGACAATGCCGACATTGTCCATCCGCTTGAGCGCCATCCCGACCTCCTTGGGTGCATGCCAGCCGGCCTGGTATTGACCTGCCCGCCAACGCACTGCAGAGGCGCGGTGACCAACCGCTTCCTATTTGCACCGTTTCGGCGCTCACCAAGCCGGTGTTACCGTTCCGCTCGGCGATTACCCCGCAAAAGCCGCTTTCAGGGCTTCGGGCGAGGATGGCCCGTGAGCGCCTCATATTCCCGGTCGGTCAATCGCTCGACCGTGAGCAACTGCGCGGGTATGTCCATCCGCTCGTGCAGGACGGCGGCAATGACGAAGGTGGTCTCGTCCACGACGATATAGGCGGCGTGGTGGTGTTCGATCTTGTAGAGCCGGAACAAGGATGTGCCGACGCGCTCGTCTTTTCTGTTGCGGACGCGCGCATAGGCCTCGGGAATCTCCTCGAAGCCTTGCCGAAGTCGGCGGCCATAGGCCTTTGCCTGTTGCGGCGACCATTTCCGCGCCGTTTCCCGGACCGCCAGACGGTCATTCTCCATAGCCATCGGCAGGAATAAGGATGCGAGGAGCCACTATCGCGGAGCTTCGTCCAGTTCCGCATCGACGGCATCCAGCGCAGACAGGGGAAGCATCTCCCCGCATCGGAATTCCTGCTCGGCCCGCAGCAGGGAGCGAACCGCATAAAGCCGGTCCTCCTCGCGCGCCATGTCCTCGCGGATCAGCACGCGCACATATTCGCTCGGGGTCGTGTACTGGTTCTTCCCGTTTGCGTGCATTTCGTCGGGCAAACTCACATGCAGGCTGCTGGTCATGGCCGCGCCTTCCTGGTTGGTTCAATGACCCCGAATGCTCATGAATCGAAGTGCCAATGTCAATATTTGACATTGGCCTGGCGGATGGCGAAAGGGATACCGTGCATGGAGGGCCGCCGCGTCGGTACGCCAGCCGGTTTCGTCGCAACTCGGAGCCGCCGCACTCCGACTTGGTAAGGTGAAAGTATTGCGGTTCGCGGTACCATGGCGTATATACATCCGCAACACAGGAGTGCACCATGGCACGCACGGCCCCGCGAAAGGAAACACCCGTCTCGATGCGGTTTCGCGACGACGATCTGACCATCATCGATCGCGGCGCGGAATTGCTTGGCCTGTCGCGCACCGAGTTCATGCGCCGCGCCGCGCTGCATGAAGCACAGACCGCGATCCTCAACGAAACTGTCATCCGCCTTTCGCCAGACGCCTATGACACGTTCATGCAGGCAATCTCCGCTCCCGCAGCCACACCGCCACCGAAGGCGGCGGAGCGGCTGCGCCGGACGGCTCCCTGGGAACGCTAAGCGGTGGTTTCACGCCCCGAACTTCTCGATGACGCGCATCGGCTCGACGCATTCGATTGTGGCAAGCCGGCGCTCAATGAATGGCTGACCGGTTTCGCCCGCTCCAACCAGATGCGGGGCTTCACGCGCGTCCTGGTCGTGCACGACGAGCAGGACGTGGTCGGCTATTACGGGCTTGCCCCGAGTGTCATCCAGCCGAACAGCGCGCCGCGGGCGATCCGCACCGGACGGCCACCGGACCCGATTCCTTGCCTTCTGATCGGACAACTGGCCGTCGATCAGAACTATGCCGGTCGTGGCATCGGCAGCGGGCTGGTCAAGGATGCGCTGCACCGCTGCCTCGCCGGAGCCGATGTCGTCGGCGGCCGCGCCGTCGTCGTCAGGGCGATTGACGCGGAAGCCGAACGTTACTGGCAGGGCTGGGGCTTCCTTCCCTCCCGCGACAATTCGTCCGTCCTGATGCGGTCCATCGACGACATTCGCCTCTGGCTCGCGGACACAGCTCACTAAATCTTCTCACGCCGAGGCAAAACACGCAGCCATCCGGTCAATGCCTCGGCAGGTGGATGTCGCCTGGTGCCGCGCCAAGGTCTTCTGGAAGCCGCCGATAGGTTTCCGCCACGCTGATCGCCAGGTTCCGGCCATCCATCGACCCGCGCGCAGCGAAGCGGTCTTGGGTAGCGGATGGTCCCACACGTCTGTTGTCACATGTAGCCCTGGGCGCATCCGACCCCGCCGGACCGGGCTCTCTTCCGCCGGCTTACCGGCTCCACGAAGCCAGCGACGCTGTCTTCGCGCCGAGGCGTCACGATCCCTTGCGCGGAGCCTTCCGCACCGAACGGCGACCATTTCAGCGATGCAGGGGAGGCGGTTGGGTGGCGCGTGGGAGGAGAGGCGGGCCGGGAGAGGGTGGGGCTGCTGGTAGAAAAAGGAGAGCGACCGTGGCGATGATATTCGTAGGTGGATCACGGGACATATTCGAACTGCCGGAGCCGGTGACAGCGCGCATCGGCGCGATAATCGCCGCCGAGCATGGCGTGCTGGTGGGCGATGCGCCCGGCGCTGACGCAGAGGCGCAGAGCCTGCTCGCCGGCTACGGCTATGCGCATGTCGGTGTCTTCCATGCCGGAAGCGAGCCCCGCAACAATCTCGGCGACTGGGCGGCCTATCACAGGCCGGCACCTGGTGGCGCGCAGGGTTACGCCTTTCATGCCGAAAAGGACCGGGAGATGGCCCGGCGCGCCGATTACGGCCTGATGATCTGGGATGGCGTCTCGCCGGGCACATGCCTCAACATGCTGCGTCTTGCCGCCGCCGGAGCGCCCTGCGTCGTCTACGACACGATGCGCGGCATGAAACGCACGCTCCGCAGCCTTCCCGACTGGCACGAAATGCTGCGCGGTGCTGGCCGGGACGTCCGGCGGCAGGTCGATGCCCGTATGACCGACAACGAACGCATCCTCGCCAACGGGTGACCGGCCGTCGGTCCGGTGGTCTTCGTGCTTGGCCGCGACCGGCGGCCAGATTGCGCGCGAGGGTCCGTCGCGATGATCGTCGCGGCATCCCGCCCGCGCGAAAGCCGGCCCCTTGCGGGCCCAGTCCGCTCGGACAGGCCGATGTCGTGCGCAGAAGGATCGTCTTCTTGCCTGTCGCCGCCGCCCGGAGCGGGAAGCCAGAACCGATGACGAAGAGCACGTTGCTCTCGAAGCCATCATCCGGGCCGCGGCATACCGGACCCGCCGCACAGCTCGACCCAGTCCCACCCAACCCGCGCCGGCGAATGCCGGGCGCTTGCGAAGACGGAGGCAGTCCGGAGCACCCTCGCAGGGTGGTCGAACGGGAAGGGCGGCGAAGGCAATGGCGGACGAACCGATCGGCAAAGGCGCATCGACGAGCGGGTCCGGGCACTGGCGGAGAGGCAGCAGGTCGGGACGCCAGGGCACGCATCGCCTCCGGTTCCACCCGGCCCGTTCCCATTGATGCCGACTTTGTAGAGGACTGCCTGCTTTTGCGGCCAACCCCTGAAGGGGTAAGACTCGACAGAAATTTTTGCAATATTCGATTTCGGTTTGGTCGCCTCTGGCGGCAAATCGAATTTTGCAAAATTTTCCGCCGAGCTGACCGCAGCAGGTCAGCCCTCTCCTTTGCCGCCATCGGGAATGGTCCCGATGGAACCGAAGGAGAACTACCATGGCATCCACGATCGCAAACCTCACCACCAAGGCCGACGGCTCGATGGAAGGCGTCTTCGCAACGCTGCGCGTCAATGCCCCGATTGCCGTCCTGCCCAACGCCCACAAGACCCGCGAGGACGCCCCGGACTTCCGCGTCATCAACAAGCGCACCGGGTTCGAGATCGGCGCGGGCTGGAACCGGATCTCGCCGCGCAACGGGGCAGAATATGTCTCGATTCGGTTGGAAGCGCCCGAGATCGGTGTGATCTTCGGAAACCTGGCCCCCGCGCCGGGCGGCGAAGACAACAAGAAGGTGCTCCTCTGGAACAACCCGGAGTGAGGCCAGAGTAGAACCGGCCCCGCAAGGGGCCGGTTTCCGTTCGTGCCGGCGGCCGCAACCGCGCCAGCGGCCACGCATGTCCGGGTGCCCCACGAGAGGAAAGGGTGTCTGCTCAGGACGGCAAGTCTGCCATGACGGAGCGGCGCGCGTCAAAACCGCGTGGTACCCCCAATTTTTCCGCCGAACCGCGGAAGCGGCTCGACAAAAAAATCGGCTCCCCCACGCGCGAGCCGCTAAAGCGGGTTTTGACCCGCACCGCTCCGTCATGGCCGCCAGCGTCATCTTTCACATCTAACCAAGGAGATGACGACGATGACGAACGCCCTCGAAACCCACATCGAAGAACTGCGCCGCGAGGCCAAGCACTGCGCTCCGGCAGAGCGCGCCCAGATCGAAGCGGAACTGGAACAGGCCCGCGCGGACCTGGCGGCGATCATCGCCGCCGAGGACGCCGAACGCGCCGGCGAGCCTCCCCATTGAGGGAGGCTTTTGCCGTGGACGACAGGGCCGAGGCGCCGGATCGATCGGCGCCCCGGCCCGCGGCTGCGCCTCATGCCCACATGTCAAGCCTTGTCGAGCATTGCCCGCGGTCCAATCCTCCGGCGGGCTTCACCCGGTATCCACGGGCCTGTCTCTCCTGCAGAATTCGAAAAACAGGGCGACCGCGTCCTCTTCCCGTTCGACGTGGTGCACCATTGTCCGGCTAAGCGTGCCGATCCGCCCCAACGGCGCAACAGACGCGGCGTGCCGAAAAGCGTCGGCTGGATCGCGAGGGTATGGATCCGCGCGTGCGCTCGTCGCCAATGCTGTGTGGCGCTACCCATTCCCCCTGTTTATCCCGAAGGATCAGGCGATTCAGAACACCCATGACTGCCTCCAAAAGACAGTCTTTATTTGCTCAACCTTGGGAATCTCAAGAGTCTACACGACCTAGAGTGGCCCCTCAGCCAAAATACGCGCGCTCGGCGGTCGGAAGCGTAGAATCCTATGCATTTCTTTTAGCCCCCGTGAACGCGAAGCTGCTACCGGATGGATTGGACGATGATGTTAGGTGCTGTTCTGGGCTAGCAGCAGGCTAAGCAACCTACCATCTATAAGCGGCCCAGCGGTCGTCCATCCTGCGTTCCCGGAGAGGATTGTGAAGGAAACCGGCTCGATCATTGACATAGTGACCACGTCGCCCGGTAGCGGTTTCCCCTGGGCATGGGTGGTGGCGGTGGTGGTTTCACTGGCTGTTGGCTGGGCAATTCACTTTGCACTGTCTGAATTCTTCCGCACTCGACCGGCAGGGCAACCGAGGTCTCCCACCGAGCGCCAGTTTCGGAACGTCTTCGCGATGATGGATGAGGGGCGGCGGCAATCGCTCGTTCGCTATCATATGGAAAAGCATGAATGCGACAGGGAAGAAGCGATGCGCCGCGCAATGGACGAACGCAGACGCGATGCTGACCGCTGGTCGTGATGTCCTACATCCTTGTTAATGGATGCGCAGCCGAACGTCCGCATTCTTGCTGATCTGGAAGGATGGCAGCCAGCGAATTTCATGGTAGTGCGCGCCCGGCTCAAACTCGCCATGGTTATTGCCTTGGGTCGGTAGACCCGTTCCCCCAGAGGCATCAAGATAAACGGTGTTGATGCCCGCGGTTCGCCCTCTCGGCTTGAACCGGTGCCGTCGAGCGGGGTTGCCCAATGCGCTTATCGGTTGACGTTCGCCAGGGCGCGAACCCATTTACCGAGGGTTTGCATACACCGTCCGCACCCACTGCTGGCTGAAGTGAGGCTTCCATTGTAAAACAGAGGGCCAGGCTCGGCCGTGCCGGCGCATTGCCAATGCCCTTGTTCCAGGAGATGAGGAAACAGCGGGACATGTCGGAATTGCCCGGTCTTGATCCTGCCGGCATCGGACAGCAGGGTATTTGACTATCGGTATCCCCCATAGCGTTTGGTACGTGATCAACTTCCTGTGTCGCCTGTTTTGTCCGGTCGCTTATCCGAACTTTACGGCTTGGTCGTTTTGACGAACCGGTTGGCCTCGGCCGCAGCGTTCATCTCTTTCCGCCGAAAATAGATCGCGCGCCCGCAACGGATTGGGCTGTGCCCCTGCACGATGATGATCTGCTCGTCCTTGCGCATGCCTTGCGTGATTTCGTGGGGCATGATCAGCGGCCGCCGCTGGAAGGTGACGCTCTCGGATTTTCGCGAGGCGCTGTTTTTCGTGTCCCAGCCGATATTGCGAGAGCTGCCTTTCACTTCGACGGTCATGTCCCCGCATTGCGCCGAGACACTGCGCGCGGTGTCGAGCGCCTTGATCGCGGCATAGCTCGCGAAGGCGCAACCGTCTATCCATGACACCGCGCCGTCCTTGCCGAAATGCCGTTCCAACTGGCCGACCGACTGGTACATCAGCATCATGCTGATGCCATACTTGCGGCCACGATCACGCGCTTCCTCCAGCACGCGCATATAGCCGAGCAGGTCGACCTCATCGAGCACGAACAGGGCGCGGCGCTGAAACGCGCCGTCGGCCTCGATCATCGCATTGATCAACGAGCCGATAATCACCCGGCCGATGCCGGGATACGACCGCAGGATCGAAGCGGGGATGTTGAGGAACACGTCCTTCCCGCCCTCGGCGATCTCGCAGGATTTGAACGCGTTCCCGCAGACGAGAGCGGCATAATTGTCGAGGGACAGCCATTGCGTATCCTTCGACGCCGTCGAATAGACGCCGGAAAAGGTCTGCTCCGTCATATTGACGAACACGCCGAGTGTCTCGCGGATGAAGGCCGAGGCCGAATGCTCCTGAACGTCGCGGAGCGTGGCGAGCACGGACGGCTCCGGTTGCGAGACCAACTGGCGCAGGCTGCGCAGGTTGCGCTGCCCCTCAAACTCCGGCGACAGCATCACATGCGCCAGAAGCCCGGTCAGGAGATTGTGCGCCTGGTTCTGGAAATAGGAGCCGGTGGAGCTTTCGAAGCGTGCGCTTTCCGACAGCAGCATATGGGTAATGCCGACGATGTCTTCTTCCTTCTTCGTCGAGGTCTCGATCCCGTCAAGAACGTTGAAGCCCATGATCGGGTTCGTTGGATCGAGCACCATCACCTCGCGCCGCAGCGTCTTCCGGCGGTGCTCGACCACCATCGGTGCGACCTCGGTCGAGGGATCGAGACAAATCATCGGGCCGCTGTACCGCAACGCCGTTGGTACGACGTTGCTGGTCGTCTTGTAGCCACCGGAGCCGGCGAAGAAGAGCATGTGCGTGGAATCGAAGTCCTGCTTGTAGGTGAGGAGCGGCGCTTTTCCGCCGCGCCCCCAGGTCGATGGATCGTTCGGATCGAACGGCATCTCATGGACGAGTTCCTTGTCGACCCGATAGCGCTCGCCGACGACGATCTCGCCATTCTCCGGAAAGACCCGCGCGGCTGCACTCATCGCCAGCCAGTCGGCATCGCCGAAGGTTCCGTGCTTGGCGCGTTTGACCGGTTCTGGCACCACGCTGGACATGCGCGCAGACACCGCCGCCGCCATGAAGCCCAGTGCGGCGCTGGCGACCGCTATCATGTCGAGGAAGGAGAGCGCCTGATCCCAGGTCAGCGCACCACGCTCGACGAAGGGCGATAGCCGGGCAATCTCGCGCAGCCCATAGAAGCCTGCCATGAACAGAAAGCAGACGAAGTTTGCCATCGCGATCGGCCGACGCCGATGCAGCGGCAGGGCCCAGACTGTCAGCAGACCCGCGAGCGGTCCGAACAGAAGCACCGGCACAGGTGACAGCCGTAGGAACCAATATTGCGTTTTCCCCGTCATGCCGGCCACTAGCTCCGGCCAACGCCAGTTGGCGACATAGAAGGCAAACCCGCACACGACGATCGGCACAAGGATGAACAAAAGGCTCGAATGCGGTTTTGCTCGTGTCATCACTCCGCGGCCTCCAGCATCCGCCGGCCGTCGTCGAGGACGGAAGCCTTGAAGGCTTCCTCGCCCACGTCGCGCAACCGCCGATATTCCGGTGAACCGGACACGACGCGTGCCAGTTCGATGAGCCCACCGAGCAGAAACGCCCGGTCGACCTTCGACAGTCCGGCGCGAACGACGATCCCGCCGAGCAGGAATTTCTCGCGGGCTTCCTTCTTGCGATCAGCCGTCATGAGGAACCTCCGTCGCCGCTCCAGTCCCGCCATTTGCTGATCCACGCGGCGTAGCAGCAGCGCCGTCAGCCCCTTTCTTAGCCCCTTTGCGAAATCGCGCGGCGATCTCTTCGAAGATGCGATCGACCTCCTCGTCGGCGATCTCCATCTCCGCAAGACCCGCTTTCGTCGCAGCGCGTGCAAAGCGTTCGGCCGATTTTACTATCAGCATTTTGCGACGTTCGCGCAGCTTATCGATTTGCGCGTCGATATCCAGGATTGATGGTTTCGCAGCCATTTACCGGGTTTCCTCTCGTGAAGCGAATATTGTCATTGCCGTTTATACTCACTAGAAAACGATAGTAAAATAAGCTACCTTGTGCAAGTCCCCAAAACGTCGATGCCGGAATTCCGGCCTGGGCCGTCTTCCGGAAAAACGGCATCGGGCCTGCGGCCCGATCGATTTGAGGGCGCAATATACGTCGCTGACGCGACGTGCTTGGGAGATCGGGAGACCGTCGTGGCGATCATGTTCGTCAGAGCGCAGGTGATCGGCAGGGGAGCGGGGCGCAGCGTCGTCTCTGCCGCCGCCTATCGTCACCGCGCCCGGATGATGGACGAACAGGCCGGAACCTCCTTCAGCTATCGCGGCGGCGCTGGGGAACTGAAGCATGAAGAACTGGCGCTGCCGGACCAGATCCCCGCCTGGCTGCGCAGGACAATCGAGGGAAAGACGGTCGCTGCGGCAAGCGAGGCGCTGTGGAATGCAGTGGATGCCTTCGAGACCAGGGCGGACGCGCAGCTTGCCCGCGAGCTGATCATCGCGCTGCCGGAGGAACTGACGCGGGCCGAGAACATCGCGCTGGTTCGGGAATTCGTCCGGGACAATCTGACATCGAAGGGCATGATCGCCGACTGGGTCTATCACGACAAAGACGGCAATCCGCACATCCACCTGATGACGGCGCTGAGGCCCCTGACGGAGGAGGGGTTCGGGCGTAAGAAGGTGCCGGTGATCGGCGAAGACGGCGAGCCGCTGCGCATCGTCACGCCGGACCGGCCAAACGGCAAGATCGTCTACAAGCTCTGGGCTGGCGACAAGGAGACGATGAAGGCATGGAAGATCGGTTGGGCGGAAACGGCCAACCGGCATCTGGCGCTTGCCGGCCATGACATCCGTCTCGACGGGCGGTCATATGCCGAGCAGGGTCTCGACGGTATCGCGCAGAAGCACCTTGGGCCGGAGAAGGCCGCGCTCGCTCGCAAGGGCCTCGAGATGTATTTTGCGCCGGCCGATCTTGCGCGCCGGCAGGCGATGGCCGACCGGCTGCTTGCCGATCCAGACCTTCTCCTCAAGCAGCTCGGCAACGAGCGCTCGACCTTCGACGAGAAGGATATCGCCAGGGCACTGCATCGCACTGTCGACGATCCCACGGATTTCGCGAACATTCGCGCACGGCTGATGGCCTCCGACAATCTTGTGCTGTTGAAGCCGCAGCAGGTGGATCGACAGACCGGGAAGGTCGCGGAACCGGCGATCTTCACGACGCGCGAGATCCTGCGCATCGAATATGACATGGCGCAGTCGGCGGACGTCCTGTCGCAGCGCAAGGGCTTCGGGATCGCTGAAGCGAAGATGGCGGCGGCCGTCCGGAGCGTCGAAACGGCCGATCCGCAAAAGCCCTTCAAGCTCGACCAGGAGCAGGTCGACGCCGTCCGTCACGTGACCGGTGACAATGCAATCGCGGCTGTCGTCGGGCTCGCAGGGGCGGGCAAGTCGACGCTGCTTGCCGCCGCGCGGGTCGCCTGGGAAGCTGAGCGTCATCGCGTCTTCGGCGCGGCGCTTGCCGGCAAGGCGGCCGAGGGGTTGGAGGACAGTTCCGGCATCAGATCGCGAACGCTCGCATCGTGGGAGCTCTCCTGGGAGAACGGCCGCGATCTTCTTGATCGTGGCGACATCTTCGTTGTCGATGAGGCTGGCATGGTGTCGTCGCAGCAGATGGCGCGCGTGCTCAAGGCGGCCGAGGACGCCGGCGCGAAAGTCGTTCTGGTCGGTGACGCGATGCAGCTTCAACCGATCCAGGCGGGCGCTGCCTTCCGGGCCATAGCGGAGCGGATCGGGTCCGCCGAACTTGCCGGTGTCCGCCGTCAGCGGGAAGCATGGGCACGCGATGCATCGCAGCTCTTCGCCCGCGGCAAGGTCGAGGATGGGCTCGATGCCTATGCGCAGCGTGGCCGCATCATCGCGGCGGAGCGCCGCGCGGACGTCGTCGAACGTATCGTCGCGGATTGGAGCGCGGCGCGCGAAGAAGTCATTGCCCTGTCACAGGCGGCCGGTCACGACGGCCGGCTGCGGGGCGACGAGCTGCTCGTGCTCGCCCATACCAACGAGGATGTAAAGCGTCTTAATGGAGCGCTGCGCAACGTGATGAACGCGGCTGGCGCGCTGACGGACGCGCGCGAATTCCGGACCGAGCGCGGTCTTCGGGAATTCGCCGCCGGCGACCGGATCATCTTCCTCGAAAATGCCCGGTTCCTGGAACCGCGGGCAAAGAAGCTCGGCCCGCAATATGTCAAGAACGGTATGCTCGGCACGGTCGTTTCCACCGGCGGCAAACGCGGCGGTCCGCTGCTGTCGGTTCGTCTCGACAATGGCCGCGACGTTGTGATCAGCGAGGACAGCTACCGCAACATCGACCACGGCTATGCCGCGACAATCCACAAGTCGCAGGGCGCGACCGTCGACCGGACCTTCGTGCTCGCCACCGGCATGATGGACCAGCATCTGACCTATGTGGCGATGACCCGCCATCGCGATGATGCCGTCCTCTATGCCGCCCGGGAGGATTTCGAGCCGAAGCCGGAATGGGGCCGCAAGCCGCGCGCCGATCATGCCGCCGGCGTCACCGGCGAGCTCGTGGCGACGGGCCAGGCAAAGTTCCGGCCAGAAGATGAGGATGCCAAAAAAAGCCCCTATGCCGATGTCCGCGCAGATGACGGGACCGTCCATCGCGTCTGGGGTGTGAGCCTGCCGAAGGCTCTGGCCAACGGCGGCGTTTCTGTCGGCGATACGGTCACGCTTCGCAAGGATGGTACCGAAACGGTCAAGGTGGATGTCGTCGTCACCGACGAGGAGACAGGCGAAAAGCGGACGGAGAAGCGCGAGGTCCAGCGGAACGTCTGGACGGCAGAGCTGAAGGAACCCGCGGATGTCCGCCAGGAGCGGATCGCGCGCGAGAGCCATCGGCCCGAACTGTTCAAGCAGATGGTCGAGCGTCTCGGCCGGTCTGGCGCGAAGACGACGACGCTCGATTTCGAGAGCGAGGCCGGCTACCAGGCGCATACCCGCGACTTCGCCCGCCGGCGCGGTATCGACACATTCGCCGAGGTCGCGGCCGGAATGGAGGAGGCGGCTTCCCGGCGGCTGGTCTGGCTTGCGGAAAAGCGCGGGCAGGTGGCGAAGCTCTGGGAGCGGGCGAGCGTGGCGCTCGGCATGGCGATCGAACGCGAGAAGAGCGTTTCCTATGTCGAAGAGCGCAACGAGAACCTCGCGGCACAGATTCCTCCAGATCGAAGATTCCTGATCCCGCCGACAACCCGGTTCGCTCGCAGCATCGAGGAAGATGCCCGCCGGGCACAACTCGCCTCGGACTGCTGGAAGGAGCGGGAGGCCATTCTTCGTCCGGCGCTGGAGAAGATCTACCGCGATCCCGACGGTGCGCTCGCCAGGCTGAATGCGCTGGCGTCAGATGCCGGCGTGGAGCCACGCCGTCTTGCCGATGATCTTGCGGATCGGCCGCAACGCCTCGGCCGTCTGCGCGGATCGGATCTTCTGGTCGACGGCCGCGCGGCGCGCGATGAACGCAAGGCGGCGCTGAACGCATTGGCGGACCTTGTGCCGCTGGCGCGTGCCCATGCGACGGAATTTCGCCGCCAGGTCGAACGCTTCGGTATCCGCGAGGCGCAGCGGCGTGGCTCTATGGCTCTGTCCGTTCCCGCTCTCTCGAAACCTGCGATGGCGCGTCTTGTCGAAATCGAGGCGGTGCGCGAGCGCGGCGGACCCGACGCCTACAAGACCGCCTTCGCCTATGCTGTCGAGGACCGCCTGTTGGTCCAGGAGGTCAAGGCGGTCAATGAGGCGCTGACAGCCCGCTTTGGATGGTCCGCCTTCACGGAGAAGGCGGATGCCATTGCCGAGCGCAACATGGTCGAGCGTATGCCCGACGATCTTGCTCCCGATCGACGCGAGAAGCTGGAGCGGCTTTTCAAGGTCGTGCGCCGCTTTGCCGAGGAACAGCATCTTGCGGAAAAGAAGGACCGCTCAAAGGTGGTTGCCGGCGCCAGTGTCGAACCGGGGAAGGAAACCAGTGCCGTGCTGCCGATGCTCGCCGCCGTCACGGAGTTCAAAACCTCGGTCGAGGACGAGGCGCGGGGGCGGGCGCGTGAGGTTGCCCACTATGGTCACAACCGGGCGGCCCTTGTCGAAACGGCGGCGCGCATCTGGCGTGATCCCGCCGGCGCCGTCGACAGGATCGAGGCGCTGATCGTGAAAGGGTTCGGAGGCGAGCGGATCGCGGCGGCCGTCGCCAACGATCCCGCAGCCTACGGTGCGCTCCGCGGCTCCGATCGCATCATGGACCGGTTGCTGGCGGTCGGCCGCGAGCGCAAGGATGCCCTCCAGGCCCTGCCGGAAGCGGAAAGCCGCGTCCGCACCTTGAGTGCGTCCTACGCCGCAGCCCTCGATAGCGAAACCAAGGCGATCGGCGAGGAGCGCCGGCGCATGGGTATCGCCATTCCGGGCCTGTCGCCGCTGGCCGAAGCCGCCTTGCGCGCGCTCGCGGCGGCGATGAAGAAGAAGGGCGCCAGGCTCGACGTTGCCGCCGGTTCGATCGACAGTCGCATCTGGCAGGAGTTTGCGCAGGTCAGCCGGGTGCTTGATCTGCGGTTCGGCCGCGATGCGATCCTGCGCGGCGAGAAGAACGTGATCAACGGCGTGCCGCCGGCGCAGCGCCCCGCCTTCGAGGCGATGACGGGCCGCCTGAAGGTTCTCCAGCAGACCGTTCGCATGCGAAGCGCGCGGCAGATCGTTACAGAGCGCCAGCGTCGGGCCATCGACCGCGGTCGCGGTGTCATCCGTTGAGAATTTTGAGGAAGCAGAAAGGAGCCGAACATGGCTGAACAGGAAACCGCCTGCGACACGTACGGGGATCGCGGTCGCGGGTTATCATCCAGGCACGCGCGACCCTGACGGCCCCGTGTCTATGAACTAGAAGCCATTGCTTTCGAGGCTGCCGAAGCGTTGCGCTTTCGCCGCAGAGAATTATCTGCGGCACGGCATCACCGCTGCCGACTGCGCGGCGGTCGAGGCCTTGACGCTCTGGGGGCGAGGAGGAAGGGCGAGTTCTGATCATGGCGGAGAACCAGGCATCCGACCCGTTTTCGCCTGAGAGGAGCGAGGGCATTCTCCGCAGCGAAGGAGTAGGTCCGCCTCGAGCATGTCTTCGCCAGGCAAAAGGACAAGGTGAAGCTCTTCATCCGCACCGTTGGCATCAGCAGGGCGACGGTGAAGATCGGCATGGCCAAGATCGCCTGCAACATGCCTAGCTATGTCTTCCACGAAGGGCGAGGCGCCACAGCATGACGCTCCGAAAGGTACATCACGCCACGAAATCCAACGCAAAATCGGATACAAATGCCGCCAACAGCTATCAGCCCCCGCCGCCAATCACCATTTCAGCGGTATTTCTAGGTCTCCGAATGTCTGCCGGGGCTTTTCGGCTTCCTCCGGATTATTCAAATGCCCCTAAATCCGTTACTTAAATAGTTCAGCTATGTCCGCCATCGGCCGAAACAGTTTCAAAGGCTGATCGGGGAACGGCAAAAAGCTCTCTCGCTCATAGAAGCGAAGCGCATTCTCATCCTTGGCCTCAACGATGATCGCAAAAGACGCGATCTCGCTCCGGACCGATCGAAACAGCGCATCGGCCAGAAGAAACCGACCGTAGCCGTTTCCTTGATAACGCCGGTCGACGGCCAACCTTCCGAGCAGTGTCGCCGGAATAACCGGGTAACGCGGAAGCTTTCGGACAGTAGCGGCCGGCCAATCACCCACGTTCACCGCCGTTGATGACAGCGTATAATAGCCAGCAACAGCACCATCCGGCAGCACCAGCACGAATGGTGCTGCCATGTTCTTGCGGGCATCCTGTCCCGCCTGGGTACGGAAGTATCGATCGAGCGGCTCCACGCCGCTTTCGAACGATGCTCGATCATGTTGCGGGCCGAGCACTTCGACCCGCACGAAATCCTCAGCAAACTCTCCCACCCGTCAGACGCCGGTGGTTCGGCGATACCGCTTTACCGTATCGCGCAAACGGTCATTGACCGGCTGCGGCTTGATAAGCGCGTTCACGAACGCCTGGCTGTCACGAAGGGACAGATCGAGACGCTGATGTTCCTCGATGGCGCGCCGTGCCGCTTCCTGTACGCTGGTCAGCACGAAATCCGTCACTGTCCGGCCCTGAAGTGCGGCGGCGTGTTCAATAAGGCTCTTCTGGTCCGCCGTGACGCGCGTCTCCAGACGCTCACCACGGACACGGGCTCTAGATGTGTTCAATGCAGGTGCAGCCATCGTCGTTCTCCTCCCTAGAGTGTACGGCCAGTGGCCGGACTTTTCAAGTTTGCCCGCCCTTGGGCGTTTGTCGCTACGCGAAAACGGCCCTGCCCAACGTCGCATGCCGGGCTCTCTAAAATTGGGGCATTCTGAAGCGGCGCAAGTTCCGGGCGTGAAGCCAAAATTTCCGAAATGACGAGACAGTCGGCCGAAGCAAGCCTTCTCTGGCCCAAAAGGAGGGGGGAGGGTAATCTGCACCATAAATCCTTTTGTCATCCCGCTCCACAAAGACGTGGTCGATTGCGGCCGAGATGGTCGACATGATCGAGCAGGGTATAGGCGTGTCTGCGGCGGAGATTTCTGCTTCTCACTCGAGAGATGCAGCTGAAGCCTCTTCGAGTATGCGCCCTCCATTGGCTCTCCCCGCGCCATCGGTTCCCTTGTCGACGAACGGCTCGCGCCCTGCTGGGCGCCATCCGACCGCTCTGGCCGCCGTGGGGACCGTTGCCAATTGACCTTGCAACAGCATCCGCACGCCGCAAAAGACAACAAGATTCCCCGCTTCGACCCGCATCTGGAGGCCGCTATCGGAGGGACGCAGGATGGCGCGGCCGTCTTCGAACAGAAGACGCCGATCATTCCCTGATCTGTCCATGGACAGGCAATGGCCGCGGCATCGTTCGCACAGCAGATCCGCGACGCTTGTTGCATTCAAGATGGAAACGAATGCCTCGGAAAAGAATCGGTCCGCAAGTTGTTCCACGGGAACCTCCGGATTCAAAGTAACGCTGGACGCGGCGGGTACCGCGCCCCTGAGATTGCAAAGGTGGAAATCGCATCGTGACGGCTGTCCTTGCCCGTCAGTTGCTCGCCGCCTTCGAGAGTTCCGTATAGGGGTGTGGCGCGTAGACGTATTCGGCGGGAATTGCGGGTTCGACCATCAGCGACAGATAGCGCCATAGGTTTTCATGGCTGTTGCTTGCCGCCAGACCATAAAAGTTGCCGCTGTTCCAGGTGATCACGCAATGTTTGAACTGGGCGTAGACGGCGTTTGCCATTTCCACCAAGGTCACCTCATTGTTATGCATGGTGGTCAGCACATTCTTGCTTTTCCGCTCGATCTCCTCGGCTGGGAAGTAGCGGGTTTTGAACCCGAAATCCTTCTGAAATTCACGTGCCCGGTAGTCACGCGGCTCAGACGCACGGAATTTCTCGAGAAAGAGCAGGATTCCGTCGCTCTTCAGGTGATGAGTAACGAATTCGATCTGCTTGTTGCGATTGGGCGAGTACATCTGAAAGGTCGTGTCTTCCAAAATGAAATCGAACCCATCCGCAAAGTGTCTCAGCCTTTCGGCGGACCGGAGGTGATCCTTGGAGAGTCGGTGGAATGGTCCGAGAAAGAAACTTGCATCGGACGGCTCGCCGAATGCCATGAAGCACTCGAGGTTCTCCGTGTTCGGGCTGCAGGAGAGCGACTGGATTTTCCCATGGCTCAATTCCGACAGCGTACGGGCCATCGTGCCTTCGGCCGTTCCGAGACTGTAGAGCAGCACATCGTTTGGACTGAGCTGTGCGTATCGGAAGAGGGCCTGCGCCATTCGGCACTCCTCCTCAAGACGATAAGGAATGCTGCTATGGTAGTGCTGATCGAAGAAGCCCTGGCGACGCGCATGGAGGTCGACAAAGCGATGAAGCAGCGTGTCGCTGGGAAAAAGCCGCGTATCGACGACTGGTTTGCGAATGGGCATGCCATGTTTTCCGGCTGCCGTCTCTGTGAAGAACCCGGCCAGCTGGTTGAGCCGCGGGCCACGGTCGCATTCCTTGAAGAAATCGTCAAAATCCTGCATGGCAATACACCTAAACCGATAAACACAAGGGTACGGCTCCGCACACCAGGCGGACGAAATTCCACAATAGTACTGCTGACTTGCAAAGGATCAGCTTCGAGCGATGCCGTAGCGCGGTGGTAAGCTCCCGCACCACAGCGCGCTTTCATCGACATGCCTTTTTTTCACGAAAGTGCCATCATCGGCCAACCACGGGTTCTCACCGGATTGTTTGGCAACTTCAGATGACTTTATATCGCATCAGGACATAACTGATGCGGGGCATGACCTCTATTGACGGAAACACGTGATTTTGACCCCGGCGAAGCCCGACGCTCGGACCACGACACTCTCGTTCATCAATACCTCGACTGGGGCGTCGTGCGGGCGGATATCGTGAAGCGAACCGGATTGACCCGGCAGGAGACACAGGTTTCCGCCGAACAGCATTCCTTCATGATAAACTTGCAGGGTGAGGCGCGCGCGGGTGAGGACTTTATCGAAGGACGACGTGTTGCCTTCACGCCGCGGCGGCCGGGCTCTGTGGTCTTCCTTCCAGCGCATAGCGAGTGGCGGGGCTGGGACGAGGGCGACGCCACGGGCGCCTATCTGTTTGTTTCCATTGACGCCGCCTTTGTTGCTCGTTCGATCGGGTCCGATCACGTCGCGAGTTTGAAGCCCGCAATAGGGTTTCGCGACCCGATAATCGAAGCTTGCCTGCAGCGAATAGCAGCAGAACTCAAAAACCCTGATCCGATCAGCGCGGTGATGGTGGAAAGTCAGGCTGTCCAGCTCTTTATCCAAATGGTGCGGCTCAATGGTCTGGGAAACGAGCCGGCGAAGGGCGGGCTTTCCCCCTTCGATCTCAAGCGGGTTGTTGCCATCATCGAGGATCGGCTGGGTGAACCACCGAGCTTGGACGAGATGGCTGGAGAAATCGGCGTAAGCCGCCGCCATTTTTGCCGCGCCTTCAAGCAATCGACAGGAAAGTCGCCGCATGCGTTTGTAAGGGCACATCGGCTCGAACGCGCTGTTGACCTTCTCCGCACGACCGAGCTCTCCGCCACGGAAATAGCCTTGGAGTGCGGATTCGCGAGTTCAAGCCACTTCGCCTACGCCTTTTCGAAGGCGTTCGGGGCGGGGCCGCTGGAGTTCCGCCGACGGTGGCGGAGCTGACGGCGACCGAAGGCTTTTGGCACGATTGTGAAAGCCTGTCCTTATTTCAGAAGCGATGCCGGTTCGAATTGACTATTGCAAAGTGGTTCAAACCGCGAAGTAGCAAGATGTCCAGACCATGCATAGCCGCGCCGCCAGATCCCGGCGTTCGCGAGACGCGCCCGTTCAATTGGTTCCTGGCCAGCACGTTTGCATCGGCGGCAGGACGAAATGGCTACCATATCGCATGTGCTTGGCTACTGATCGCCACCGGCTACGGCAGTAGCGCGGTCGCGGGCTTTTTCGCGATTGTCAGTCTTACCGAACTCGTCACCAGCCCACTCGCCGGCTGGTTGGCCGATCGTTTCGACAGGAGAGCTCTTTACATCACTGCGGAAATGACCCGTGTCGTCGCCGCGATTGCGTTGGGTGCGGTCCTGATGGCTGCGAATGTGGTGTGGGCCATTTGGCTATTTGCGGTGCTTTTTGCGATCTGTGATCGGCTAGCGCTGACAGCGGCGCAATCCATGATCCCATCGGTCAGTACAAAATTATCATTGGCAACAGCCAATTCGATGACATTTTTTCTGATGCAAACTGGAAGTCTCGTCGCCGCGGCCATTGTCGGCATCCTCCTGCATGCTACAAACGCACTGGTCACGTTCAGCGCAATTTCCAGCGCGTTCGCTCTCTCAGCAATCATCATGCGCGTCGTCAGGCACCGCAAATGTCCTTCGGAGCAGACTGATGCCCCGCAGATGGGATCACTCGCCATCGATGCTCAGTTCCTCTGTTTGGCGACCGTCTATGCTCTCCTCTATACCGGGGGTATGCTTGTCAGCGTGATCGGCCCCGGCTTTGTGTTTGATGAGCATGGTGGGAATGCGATCGACTTCGGGCAACTTGAGAGCTCCTGGTCGGCTGGATCGATCCTCGGTGCCCTGCTCCTTATTCCTCTCGTGCGGGCGGCGAGAGTTCCAGTCCTGCAGTTCGTCATCCTCGGATCGAGTGCGGTGGCCTTCGCGCTGCTGAAGGTACTCGATCTGCACGCTGCCTTCGTGGCTTTCGCGACGTTGGGCGCCCTCTACAATCTCGGCAGGGTCGCTCTTGAAGTCATGATCCAGTCGAGCGTTTCCAGCGCGACGCTCGGTCGGGCCAAGGGTGTGCTTCACAGCGTCGGCGTGCTCCTCGGCGTTGTTCTTTTCGCAATCGTGTCGGTGGTCGCCGATGAGGTTTCGCCTTCGACGCTGTTCTTCACCTACGGTTTGATCCTTGCCCTCGGCACCGGGGTTCTCATTCTGCTTTTCCGAAAGAGAACGAATACCACGTAGGGTGGGAGTTTGGTTGGAGAACCAATAAAGCCGGAGCGCATGCGCTCGGGCTCGCTCGCCGACGCTGCCCGGTTGATCTGTGCTATCGTCTCTCCTGTCCGATGGACATCGCGCTCTTACAAGTCAGTGCCAGATTTATACAATAGTGCCGTGATTTTGCCGTGGGGACGCAGTTTTCCATCGCGCGTCTCTAGCGAAGTTGAGACGATTCCTATATTTTTGATCGTGAGGCAGTACGTGCTGCCTTGGGGCTTTGTAACCCCTCCGTGCGACTGGTGCTGGTCGTTTCAGCACCGAACTCTCTGACCTTTCGAGTCGGGGAGCCTGTGGCGTATGTCCAGGTTCCTCGGAACTAAAGGCCATAGGGCTGTCACGGACAGTTACAAACTCCCCGATCATTCGGAGGCTTAGTGAGTTTCGCGGGGACGTACCGCGACAAACTCTCTTGCCGGGGAGACGTCGATGCAGCAGCCCGAAAAAAGAAGATGCGTGCGGCTCGCAAAACCGATCGGTTTGATTTGCCGTCATTTCACGAAGGTGCAGTCCTCCAGTTTCAGCGGCCGGCATGATGTTCGTGCCGCCGGATCACTTAGATTTGGCTGGCCGACTGATGTGCCATTGGGCGCAATGGGGGGCAGGGGCCAATGAGAGTCCAGGCGTCATCCCCACTCCCCACATTCAAGGCCGGAAGCTGCCGGACGATTGCCCATGAGCAGAGGACCTGGCGCCACGTGCGAGCAGATCTCGTTCGTCGTACCGGCCTTGGCGCGGAAGAAATCGCGGTCCAGTCCGATCGACACCTCGTTCTTCTCAACCTGAAAGGGAGTTCCGAACGCGGCGAGCACTTTCTTGACGGCAAACGAACGGGTTTCGTTTCCCGTAGGCCAGGCGCCGTCCTGTTCCTTCCCGCCGGGTTTCGTTGGAGTGGATGGGAAGTTGGCGCGTCCACCGGGGCCTACCTTTCCATTACGATCGATCCTGCCTTTGTGACCGACGTGTTTTCGCGGGTCGCCATCAACACGCTTCCGGCGCTTTCTCCTGACCTCGGCTGTGAGGATGCGATCATGATGAGCGCCGCGCGTGGTATTGGCGAGGAGATCCATGACGATAGTCTTCTCAGCACCGTGGCCGTGGAAGGTCACGTGGCAACGCTGTTTGCGCAATTGTTCCGTCGTCAAAAATATGTTGCGAAGACCCGAAAGGGCGGCTTGGCAGCACCGAGCCTGAACCGCGTTATCGAGAAAATCGATGCCGATCTGACGGCCGATCTGTCGTTGGGCCAACTCGCCGCCCTTGCAGGGCTAAGCGTTCCGCATTTTTGCCGGGCTTTCAAGCAATCCCTCGGATGCCCACCACACGCCTTCATCGTTAGACGGCGGCTCGAGCGGGCGAAAGAGTACCTTCGTCTTTCCAGCATGCCGATTACCGATGTGGCGCTTTCGTGCGGCTTTTCCAGTTCAAGCCATTTCGCGAATACATTCCGGCGGGAGACCGGCATGACACCCCAAGATTTTCGTGGCTCGTCGCTGGAAAAATCATTCGAATGATTTTCCGATCGGAATCTGCAGGTACGTCAATGCACTGCAAGCTCTGATCCGGCACGTATCGCATCCTCGGCACAAAACAAGCCGAGGGGATGCTCGTGAACCAACCGCCAATTGCCGATCAAGCCCGTGACGATACGACGACGGCGCGCTGCGCTCTGCGCGTCGCTGGGCTGAAAAAACGCTTCGGCCCGCTGGAAGTCATCAAAGGGGTGTCCTTCGCCGCGCAACGCGGGGACGTCATTTCTATTCTCGGAAGCAGCGGCTCGGGGAAAAGTACGCTCCTTCGGTGCCTGAATTTTCTGGAGGAACCGAGCGAAGGCGAAATCTGGGTCGGCGATCAAAAGGTCAAGATGCGCTCCGGCCTCGCCGGACAACGAGAGGTCAACGCCCTGCGCTGTAAGCTCGGCATGGTCTTCCAGAGCTTCAACCTGTGGTCTCACATGACCGTGCTGGAGAACCTGGTTGAAGCACCAATCCATGTTCGGGGCGTTTCAAAGGCCGAAGCCCGACTTCGCGGCGAGGAGCTCCTTGCGAAGGTAGGCCTTGCCGACAAGCGGCACGCCTATCCGGCTCACCTTTCCGGTGGGCAGCAGCAGCGCGTTGCGATCGCACGCGCCCTGGCGATGGAACCCGAAATTCTCCTCTTCGACGAACCGACCTCGGCACTGGACCCCGAGCTTGTCGGCGAAGTGTTGAAGGTGATCCGCGCCCTCGCGGATGAAGGACGGACAATGCTGATTGTCACGCATGAACTGGGTTTCGCGCGGCAGGTCTCGAACCGTGTCATTTTTCTCCATCAGGGACGGATCGAAGAGGAAGGAGAGCCCGAGGCCATTTTTCGCGATCCCGCATCGTTCCGGCTGAAGCGGTTTCTTTCGGCCGAGGTCGGGGAACTGCAGCAATGATTGAACTCCAAGGCTTTGGCGACCAGATCGCCGTGGGGGCGATAACGACAATCCGCGTCGCCACAACCAGTCTGGTGCTCGGGATCGGTGTCGGTCTTTGTGGCGCGATGGCAAAACTCAGCCGGTTCCGGCCCCTCAGAATGCTGGCGGACACCTATACCACGATCATTCGCGGTGTGCCCGAACTCCTCATCATCCTGATCCTCTACTTCGGTGGCACTGTCGCGCTGACGACGGCTTTCGGTCGCTATGTGGAGGTCGATGCTTTCGCTGCCGGGGTTTTCGCATTGACCATCGTCTTCGGAGCGTACGCGACCGAAGTTTTCAGGGGGGCGATTCGCGCCGTATCGGCCGGCCAGGTCGAAGCTGCACACGCTCTCGGCTTATCAAAGATCCAGGCATGGCGCTTGGTGATCTTGCCCCAGATGTGGCGACACGCATTGCCAGGTATCGGAAATCTATGGCTCACGCTGCTCAAGGATACGGCTCTCATTTCGGTCGTGGGACTTGAGGACCTGATGCGCAAGGCAGGTGTTGCTGCGGGTGCCACCCACGATCCTCTCACCTTCTACACCGTCGCCGCCGGCCTCTATCTTTCCTTCACCTCAGTTTCCCTTGTCGGGCTGACCTTGCTCGAGCGGCACGCAAACCGCGGCGTCCGCGTTGCAGATTGAGAAATCGAAATGGAATGGCACCTGATCATCGACGTTCTGCCCCTTCTGCTTGACGGGGCGCTCTTGACAATCGAGCTCACAGCAACGTCGGTCCTGCTTGGTCTCGTCATCGCAATTCCCCTTGCGTTGATGCGAGCATCACATGCCACCGCGCTCTCTCGCTCGGTGCTGCTCTACACTTTTGCGTTTCGCGGGACACCGCTCCTCGTTCAGCTGTTTCTCATTTATTATGGCGCGAGCCAGATCGAGTGGATCCGCACGAGTGTTGCCTGGGCGATTTTGCGAGAGCCCTGGTGGTGTGCGTTGATCGCATTCGCGCTCAACCATGCCGCCTACGCGACCGAAATTCTGCGCGGCGGCATACGAGCAGTGCCGCGCGGTGAGATCGAGGCGGCAAAGGCACTCGGTATGTCTTACACGCTTCGAACCAGGCGGATTGTCCTGCCCATCGCCTTCCGTCTTTCGTTGCCGGCCTATGCAAACGAGTTCGTCTTGATGCTGAAGGCAAGCTCCCTCGCCAGCACCATCACTATGATGGAACTGACGGGCACGGCACGGAAGATTGTCGCGCAAACCTTCTCGCCTTATGAGGTGTTTATTTCGGCGGCATTGGTCTATCTCGGCATCACATTCGTGGTCGTTCATCTCTTCGGCCGGTTGGAGCGAAGCATCACGAGTCACCAGCGTCGCGTTCCTGCAGAGAACGACGAGGATGATGTCCAATCTTCGGAGGAATACGCTCTCGAGAAGGTGGCACGATGACTGCTCTCTTGCCATCATGTCTCGAACCTTATGAACTCAGCTGTGCTGAAGCAGCCCACCTGCGGGGAACCTGGTACGAGATAGACCTGGGGGCAATCCGGCACAACTATTGCCAACTGCGATCACTCCTGCCGTGGAATGTCAGCATATATGCGTGCCTGAAGCGGAATGCCTACGGATGCGGCGCCGGCCCGGTGGCTAAAGCGTTGGCGTCCGAAAGAGTGGATGGATTTGCGGTCGCGTCGCTTCTCGACGCCATGTCCATCCGAAAGACCGGTGCCGAGCAGCCCATCCTTCTCTACCCCGGTGCCTTGCCATCGGCTGGGCTGATGATCGAAGCGCTCGACCTCACGGTCAGCGTCTCCAGCATTGATGAACTGGAGCGTTGGCGCTCAGCGATGACGAGGACCCGTGCATTCATAAAGGTTGATCTCGGCTTCTTTCGAGCAGGCGCATCGCCAAAGGAGGTCGGTCATTTGCTTGCCGCCGCGAATGCATACTCTGATGTAGAGATCGCTGGAATTTACGCTCACATGAGCGAGCTTCCAGCGTCCCGGCCATCGGATGCGGCGATGCAACTTCGTCGGATGCGAGCAGTCCTCGCCGAGGCCGACGTGCGGGGGGACCGACCGACGGTCGCCATGATGTCGAGTACCGAGGGCGTTCTGACCTATCCGGAAATGGATATGGATGCGGTTGATCCGGGAGCGCTTTTTGTTGGGCTGCCGGAGAGCGAAGCGCGTGCTCGCCGCATTATCCTGCAACCGGCGCTGAAAGCAATTTGCACCACGGTCGTCGCGGTTAAACACCTCGATGCTTCTCTCGGCCCGGTCCCGGACCTGCCAGGATTTCGCGCAGGAATGAAGCTCGGCGTTCTCGGCATGGGGTGGGGGGACGGCTTGCCCCGGCAAATTCCGCTCGGTGCGGAAGCGCTTATACACGGGTCACGGGCCCGTCTTCTGCCGCCCGCTCATCTCGAGCATGTGCGAATTGATCTTTCGAACGCTCCGGATGCGCGCTTCGGCGACACGGTCGTCCTGCTCGGAAGGCAGGGCGACGAATCGGTCACACATGAGGAAATCGCTGCGGTTTGGGGGACCGACGTTGTCGGCCTTTACGCCGGCCTGCGCGATCACGTCCCGAGAATTTACACGTGAGCCCAACCAAAAAGTCCAGAAAGGGGAAACTGATGAACGCCGTCAGAGTAACTGTTTCTACTCTTGCTATCGTATTCTTGGCCGGAATGGCCCAAGCCGAGGAGGAAAGGACGATCAGAATCGCTACCGAGGGGGCTTTCCCACCTTGGAACGCGGTCGATGCGTCCGGGGAACCGGTTGGCTTTGATATTGATGTTGGCGTAGCCGTGTGCGCACGCGCCCACCTGAAATGCAAGTTTGTGACCCAGGCATGGGACGGGATCATTCCGGCGCTGACGGTCGGAAAATACGACGCTGTCATGGCGGGAATGTCGATAACCGACAAGCGCAAACAGGTCATCTCTTTCTCGGAACCGTATGCCCTGACCTCCAACTACTTCGTTGTTGCAAAGTCGCTCGACCTTCCGGCGATGGACAACGGGATGAAACTCGATCTGACAACAGAAACGGACGCCGGCAAACGCCAGTTGGCGGATCTCAAGGCGAACCTGAAAGGTCGGTCAATCGGCGTGCAAGGCTCCACAAATGCGGAGGCATTCGTCAGGGAGTATTTTGGCGACACCGTCGAAGTCCGCACCTACGACAAACAGGATAACTTGAACCTGGACCTCGTGGCTGGCCGGATTGATGGTGGCCTGGCGGATTTCTCTGTATGGAAGGCATTCCTTGAATCCAAGGACGGGAGCTCTGCCCATCTGTATGGACCACGGATTTCGGGCGGAGTGTTTGGTCCGGGTGTCGGAATAGGCCTGAGGAAAGAGGATCGTGCTTTGTTGGAGAAATTTAACGAGGCCATACGGGCCATCGAGGCAGATCGCACACTGAAGGAAATTAGTCTTAGGTGGTTTGGCGCGGACTTGGTTACGCGGTAGCCTGTCTTGCGGAGCTATGGTCGGAAATGGGTGACGCGGCCGATCAGGCGGCGCGGTGGTCTGGCGTCGTCGATTCGGCGACACCGTCGGTGAATTTGACGCCGGCGATG
>Ga0206117_100760_pt1 | contig 25120 bp, 25 predicted proteins | sample 3A5Ametagenome_FD_177997 | JGI IMG/M metagenome (GOLD analysis project Ga0206117, IMG submission 177997) | Enriched microbial communities from leaf-cutter ant dump, University of Wisconsin, Madison, United States - 3A5A | ecosystem: Environmental > Terrestrial > Nest > Insects nest > Nest dump... | reverse complement strand
CTTTGACGACTTCAATGGCTTCGACGTTGAACACTTCACGCGAACGAGCGCCGATGTCGCGCATTCCATCCACGAACATGCTGCTTTGCGAGTCGCTGCCGCGCAGGAAGGGGCGATCTCCGATGGGGTTGCCGCCTTCGCCGGCACCAAAGGTAATACCGGGGGTGGTGCGCAGTGCTTCGGTCAGACTGGTGGAACCCGTCTGGCGGATGACTTCTTCATTGATGACCTGCACCGTCTTGGGCGTATCGATCAACGGTGCGGTGAATTTGCTCGACGGTGCAGTGTCGGTTTTCATCGCACTGGCTTCGCCTGTGACGGTGACGGTGGAGAGGGTGTTGGTGGCCGGGGCCGATTGCGCCAAAACGTTGGTGCTGACCAGGGTCAAGCCAGCTGCCAAGGCCAGTTGCGTGAGTTCGCAGTGCAGGCCGGATTTGCTGTTTTCTGACATAGGGAGTTGAATGGATGAAGGTAAAAAAACCGCCTAAAAAAGGCGGCTCCACCGTCATTTTATAACTGAATAAGAATTGTTTCTTTTATCAAAATCAATATTGTTGCATTTTTGCAGTGGGCGGCGGGCGGGACTTGAAATGTGGTACGTCGCCCCTAATTGCAACGGCATTGCCGGCGTGGGGTCGGCGCTTTTTTGTTGATATACACCTTATGAGTAAACACACCCATTCCTTTCAGGCGGAAGTGGCGCAACTGCTGCACCTGGTCACCCATTCGCTGTATTCCAACCCTGAAATCTTCCTGCGCGAGCTGGTTTCCAACGCTTCGGATGCCTGCGACAAGCTGCGCTTTGCGGCCCTGAACGACGCCAGCCTGTATGGCGATCAGCCCAATCTGGAAGTGCGCCTGTCCTTCGACAAGGACGCCAGGACGCTGACGATTGCCGATACCGGCATCGGCATGAGCGAGCAGGAAGCGATCGACCACCTGGGCACGATTGCCAAGAGCGGCACCAAGGCGTTCATGGAGCAGCTTTCGGGCGACCAGAAGTCCGATGCGCAGCTCATCGGCCAGTTCGGCGTGGGCTTTTACTCGGGCTTCATCGTGGCCGACAAGATCACCGTGGAATCGCGCCGCGCCGGGCTGCCGCACAGCGAAGGGGTGCGCTGGACGAGCAACGGCACGGGTGACTTTGCCACCGAGACGATCACGCGGCAGGAGCGCGGCACCAGCGTCATCCTGCACCTGCGCGAAGACCAGGAGGAGTTCCTGAACGCCTGGAAGCTCAAGTCGCTGGTGAGCAAGTACTCCGACCACATCAGCCTGCCCATCCTGATGGAAAAAGAGGAATGGAAGGAAGGCGCGAACGAGGGCGAACCCGGCAGCATGGTGAAAACCGGCGAATGGGAAACCGTGAACAAGGCCAGCGCCTTGTGGACGCGTGCCAAGAAGGACATCAGCGCCGAGCAGTACCGCGAGTTCTACAAGAGCATCAGCCACGACCACGAAGACCCGCTGGCCTGGGCGCACAACCGGGTGGAGGGCAACTCGGAATACACGCAGCTTCTGTACATTCCGGCCAAGGCGCCGTTCGACCTGTACACCCGCGACAAGCACGCAGGCGTGAAGCTGTATGTCAAGCGCGTGTTCATCATGGACGATGCCGAGGCGCTGCTGCCCCAGTACCTGCGCTTTGTGAAGGGCGTGATCGATTCGAGCGACCTGCCGCTGAACGTTTCGCGCGAGTTGCTGCAGGAAAGCCGCGACGTGCGCCTGATCCGCGACGGCTCGGTCAAGCGCGTGCTGTCGATGCTGGAAGACCTGGCCAAGCACGATAGGCATGAAGCCAGCACCGATGCCGACGGCGTGACCGATGTGGTCAGCGATGAGGACAAGGCCAAGGAGGGCAAATACACCCGCTTTTACGCCGAGTTTGGCCCGGTGCTCAAAGAAGGCCTGGGCGAGGACTTTGCCAACCGCGAACGCATCGCCAGGCTGCTGCGCTTTGCTTCCACCACCAGCGATGCGCCGACTGTCGGCTTTGCCGATTACAAGGCGCGGATGAAGGAGGGGCAGGAAGCCATCTACTACATCACCGCCGACACCCTGGCTGCCGCCAAGAACAGCCCGCAACTGGAAGTGTTCAAGAAAAAGGGCATCGAAGTGCTCTTGATGACCGACCGGGTGGACGAGTGGGCGCTCAATTACCTGCACGACTTCGACGGTACGCCGCTGCAATCGGTGGCCAAGGGTGCGGTGGACCTGGGCAAGCTCCAGGACGAGGAAGAAAAGAAGGCTGCCGAGGAAGCCGCCGAAGCCTTCAAGCCCCTGCTGGCCAAGCTCAAGGAGGCGCTGAAGGACAAGGCCGAGGATGTGCGCGTGACCGCCCGCCTGGTCGATTCGCCCGCTTGCCTGGTGGTGCAGGACGGCGACATGAGCAGCCAACTGGCCCGCATGTTGAAGCAGGCCGGGCAGGAAGTGCCAAGCAGCAAGCCGGTGCTGGAGGTGAATCCGGAGCACGCGCTGGTGAAGAAGCTGGACGGCAGCGTGCACTTCCACGACCTGGCGCACATCCTGTTCGACCAGGCTCTGCTGGCCGAGGGCGGGCAGCTGGAAGACCCCGCAGCCTACGTCAAGCGGGTGAATGCGCTGCTGGTCTGATGCCTGCGCAGTGGCGTTGCGCCTGAACCGGAAAACCTGCCCTGGCTTGCCTCGGCAGGTTTTTTGTGGGCAGGTTGCTATTTATAAAATAGCTGTTTTCGCTGATTGGTAAAAGATTTCAATGTTTAAACAATTTGAAATCATTGCTTGAAGAGCGGTAGCAGCTCCTAAAATAAGAGGTGGACGAAAAAAAACCGCTGCCCAGGAACTGGCACAGCGGCATCAAGAAGGGAAAGGGTCGAAAACGGCAGGGTGTTCAGACCTGCATGTTCATCACGTCGGTGTAGGCCTGCACCAGGCGGTTGCGCACGTGCAGGGTGGCCTGGAAGCCGATTTGCGCTTTCTGCATGGCGACCATGGTTTCTTCCAGGCTGACGGCGGGGTTTTCCAGCTGCACTTCACGCTGCAGGTGGGTTTGGTGGTTCTGTGCGGCGCTGACCGAACGCAGGGCGTTTTCCAGTGCGGCACCGAAGCCGTGCCCTTCGGCTTCGGCGGCTTGCAGGGGTTTTGTCAGGCGGGCGGCGGCATCGGTGGTGCCACGCAGGGCGGACAAGGCGCTTTGGGTGTTCTGAATACGCAGATCCATGGTGTGCTCCCTCAGGAAAAATGGACGCAGGAAATAGCTAACTTGGCCGCAATCGTACGCATTGCGGTGGAGCGCAGCAGTCCGAACAACTGGGCAAAGGGCGGCTTTATCGTGTGAATGGCGGCAGGACAAATCCGAATAATCGACTGCACCTTGGGCTGCGTGCCAGCTCTTGAACTCTGTTGGAAAAAAGAATATGTCCGCCCTTGCTGAAGTTCCTGTTGCTCAGAATCCCCCGGCTGTTGCCGGCTCGTCCGGTACAGGTATTGCTGCGCTGCAGCAGCGCTTGAGTCAAATGGACCGCAGCCAGCGTTTGCGCTGGGGTGGGCTTGCGGCTCTGGCGGCCGTGGCCATCGTGGCGGCGGCCCTGTTTTCCCGCCAGCCCGATTACAAGGTGCTGTTTTCCAGCCTGACGGACAAGGATGCCGGCGCCATCGTGGCGCAGCTGTCGCAGATGAATGTGCCCTACCGCTACACCGAAGGCGGCGGTGCGATTCTGGTGCCGGCCGACAAGGTGCATGACGTGCGCTTGAAACTGGCGACCCAGGGGCTGCCCAAGGGGTCGATTGCCGGTTTCGAAGTGATGGACAACAGCAAGTTCGGTATCACCCAGTTTCAGGAGCGGGTGAATTACCAGCGGGCGCTGGAAGGGGAGCTGACGCGCTCCATCCAGGGCCTGTCGGCGGTGGAGGATGCCCGCGTGCATCTGGCGCTGCCCAACCAGAATGGTTTCTTCCGCGAGCAGCAGAAGCCTTCGGCCTCGGTGATCGTGAATCTCTTTCCCGGACGGATGCTCGATCGCACGCAGATCGCGGGCATCGTGCATCTGGTTGCCTCCAGCGTGCCCGAGCTGTCGCCCAGCAGCGTGAGCGTGCTCGATGAAAGCGGCAAGCTGCTGTCGCAGGAGCCGGACGGCAAGGACAGTCCGGTCGATCTCCAGCAGCTCATGTACCAGCAGCAGTTGGAAAAGCAGTACGTGCAGCGCATCCTGGACATTCTGGAGCCAGTGGTCGGCGCAGGTAACGTCAAGGCGCAGGTGACTGCGGAGCTGGATTTTTCGCAGTCCGAATCGACCTCCGAGCTGCACGCGCCCAACCAGGGCGAGAAGGCCAGCAGCGCCGTGCGCAGCCAGCAGATGCTGGAGAGTTCCGGGGCGCCGAAGGATCTGCCGCCTACCGGCATCCCGGGGGCCACCACCAACCAGCCGCCGCAGGCCGCAGCGGCGCCGATCAATGGACAGGCGCAGCCGCTGCGCTCGGCCGAGGAGCGCCAGCGTGACTTCATGGAAATCCCGGGGAGCAAGCGCGAAGTCGTCACCAATTACGAGGTGGACAAGACGGTGCGCGTCACGCGCAACAGCACCGGCGGCATCAAGCGCATGACGGCAGCGGTGGTGGTGAACTACCTGCCGGGCACCCCTGCCGAGGCCGACGGCGTGGCCACGCCCCAGCCGATGACCGAGCAGCAGCAGGCGCAGATGCTGGCGCTGGTGCGCGAGACGATCGGCTTCAACGCCGAGCGCGGCGACTCGGTGAACCTGATGAATACCCCGTTCCAGGCCGCGCCGCGTCTGGCGTCGGACTTGCCGGTGTGGCAACAGCCCGAGACGATCGAAATGGTCAAAACCATTGGCTGGCCGGTGGGTTTCGTGCTGGCCGCGCTGATCTTGATGTTTGGCGTGGTGCGTCCCCTGGTCAAGAGCCGCCGCAAGAAGGAGATGCAGGCCCAGCTCGATTTGCTGGAGGCAGAGGAGCTGGAGCGCCCCGCCCTGCCGCAGAAACCGGGCGAACTGCCGCCCGAGCAAATCCGCCTCGACCAGGCGCGAGCGCTGGCCAAACAGAATCCGATTGCGGTGGCCAACATTATCAAAACCTGGATCAGTGGCAGCGAAGCCTGAAGAGGCACTGTCGCCGGTTCGCCAAGAGAGAAATAAAGAGTTGTTGCTATGGATGACCGTGGTCTGAACGATGCCGCCATCTTGCTCATGTCCCTGGGCGAGGAGGAAGCGGCCGAGGTGTTCAAGCACCTCTCCCCCAAGGAAGTGCAAAAGCTGGGCGAAACCATTGCCCGGATGCGCGGCGTCACCAAGGAAAAGGTGGATTTCGTCGTGGCGCGGTTTACCGATGATTGCGCTTCGCAAAGCCTGCTGGTCGAGGACGCCAGCGATTACGTGAAGTCCGTGCTGCGCCGTGCCCTGGGTGACGACAAGGCTTCGTTGCTGCTGGACCGCATCCTGCAGGGCGGTGATGTCTCCGGCATCGAAAGCCTGAAATGGATGGACCCGGTTTCGGTGGCCGAGCTGCTGCGCAACGAACACCCGCAGATCGTTGCAGCCATTTTGGTGCACCTGGAGTACGAACAGTCGGCCGCCATCCTGATGCAGTTGCCCGAGCGGATGCGCAGCGAAGTCATGCTGCGCGTGGCGACGCTGGAAGGGATCCAGCCTTCGGCCCTGAAGGACTTGAACGAAGTGCTCTACCAGGTGCTGGCCGGGGGCGACAAGATTCGCAAGACCTCGCTGGGCGGGGTCAAGACCGCAGCGGAAATGCTCAACCTGCTGGGTGGCAATGCCGATGTGGCCGTGCTGGACACCATCCGCAACTACGACGCGGATCTGGCGCAGAAGATCATGGACAAGATGTTCGTCTTCGACGACCTGGTCAAGCTGGACGACCGCTCGCTGCAGCTGGTGCTGCGCGAGGTGGCCTCCGAGACGCTCATCGTGGCGCTCAAGGGCGGCTCCATGGAAGTGCGCGACAAGATTCTGGCGAATATGTCCAAGCGGGCTGCCGAAGCCCTCAAGGAAGACCTGGAAGGGCGTGGCCCGATGCGTCTGTCCGAAGTGGAAGCGCAGCAGAAGGAAGTGCTCAAGATCGTGCGCCGCCTGGCCGACGAGCAGCAGATCACCATTGGCGGCGGCGCCGAAGACGCATTCGTGTAATGGGGGCGTCACATGACAGGTAATTCCACCCACTCCAAGGCACGCTTCATCCCCAGCGAAGAGCTGCCCGCCGATCAAGTACGCCTCTGGCGCTTCGGCGATGTCGCCATGGGCGGTGCCGGGCAGGCTGTGCTGCAGCCGCTCGATGCCGTCGATGGCCTGCAGCCGCTGATGCATGAGCCAGCCCCCGAGCCGCCGGCGGAGGAGATTGCGGAGGTCGAGGTACTGCCGGATGAAGACACGCCCGTCGAGCCTGCAGAGCCTGCCGGCGTGGATGAAGCCACCCTGCAGCATCTGCTGGAGCAGGCCCGGCAGGAGGCTTATCAGCAAGGGCTGGAGCAAGGACACCAGCAGGCTGCCCAGGAGTGGCAGCAGCGGATGCAGGATTACCAGAACAACCAGGGGCGCGAGCAGGGGCAGCGGCTGGCTGAAATCGTCCACCAGGCGCAAAACGGCATCCAGGGCCTGCAGCAGCAGGTCGCGCCGGACTTGCTGCAACTGGCCTGCGACATTGCCCGTCAGGTGGTGCGCCAGGAATTGCGCACCAATCCCCAGGCGCTGATGCCGGTGCTGCGCGAGGCACTGGACATGCTGGGCGCGGAAACCAAGCCTGCTGCCGTGCGCCTGAATCCGCAGGATTGGCAGGTGCTGGAGCCGCACATCCGTGCCGCTCTGCCCAATCCCAAGGTCGAATGGCTGCAGGACGCGAGTGTGCCGCCTGGCGGCTGTCTGGTGGAAAGCCAGGGTGCCCAGGTCGATGGCAGCCTGGAAAAACGCTGGCAGCGGGCCGTGGCTGCATTGGGACTGGTTTCCACCTGGTACGAAGGAGTGCCCCATGGCTGAACTGGCCGGACAACTGCAGGCCCTGCTGCAGCAGGGCAGTGCCCGGCTGCGCCAGCCTTTGCCGCTGCCCAGCCATGGCACCTTGACACGGCTGACCGGGCTGGTGCTGGAGGCATCGGGGCTGCGGGTTCCGGTCGGGGCACAGTGCCATCTGCAAATGCCCGGGCAGGAGCCGGTGCTGGCCGAGGTGGTCGGGTTTGCCGGCGATCGCGCCTTTCTGATGCCGGCCGGTGACATTCAAGGCCTGTCCTGCGGTGCCACGGTGACGCCGGCGCAGCCGTTCATCCCCCCTTTGCGCCTGGGCGATACCACCGTCCCGGACATGGCCACCGGAGTGCTGCGCCTGCCCATGGGCGACGGATTGCTGGGCCGGGTGGTCGATTCGCAAGGTATCCCCCTCGATCATGGCGGCGACCTGCACGACGTGCAGGCCCAGGAGCTGGAGCGCGAACCGCTCAATGCGATGGAGCGTGCCCCGGTGCGCGAGAGCCTGGATACGGGTGTGCGGGCGATCAACAGCCTGCTGACTGTGGGGCGCGGGCAGCGCCTGGGCTTGTTTGCCGGTTCGGGTGTGGGCAAATCCGTGCTGTTGGGGATGATGGCCCGTTATACCCAGGCGGACATTATCGTGGTTGGCCTGATCGGCGAGCGGGGCCGCGAGGTCAAGGAGTTTGTCGAGGACATTCTGGGCGCTCAGGATCGGGGGCGTGCCGTGGTGGTGGCGGCCCCCGCCGACGCGCCGCCGCTGCTGCGGATGCAAGGGGCCAGCTACGCGACCGCGATTGCCGAGTATTTTCGCGACCAGGGCAAGCATGTGCTGCTGCTCATGGATTCGCTCACCCGCTATGCCCAGGCGCAGCGCGAGATCGCCCTGGCGATTGGCGAGCCGCCGGCCACCAAGGGCTATCCGCCGTCCTGCTTTGCCAAGCTGCCGGGGCTGGTCGAGCGCAGCGGTAATGGTTTGAACGGTGTTGGCTCCATTACCGCGTTCTACACCGTGCTGTCCGAGGGCGATGACCAGCAAGACCCGATCGCCGATGCCTCCCGGGCGATTCTGGATGGGCACTTCGTGCTCTCCCGAGCCCTGGCCGAGCAGGGGCACTACCCGGCCATCGACATCGAGCAATCGGCCTCGCGGGTGATGCACAACGTCGTCTCGCGAGAGCATTTCGAATTAGCTAGGCGGTTTAGAGCCGTCTATTCTTGCTATCAAAAAAGCAAGGATTTGATACAAGTAGGGGCTTACGTGAATGGCTCCGATCCGCAGGTCGATGAAGCCATTCGCCTGCAACCAAGTATGAGCAAGTTTCTCCAACAGACGATGTTCGAGGCTGCACCGATGGCGCAGAGTCTGACGGAGATGGCGGCAGTGCTTGAGCCTGCTGCCTAAGATAACGAAAAGGGGATGGTTATGTCTGCACTGAATGCGTTGATGGTGGCCATCGAGCTGGCAACGCGCAAGCGTGACGAAGCACGGCAGATGTTGCGGGAGCGCCAGCAGTCCCATGCCGCAGCGCAGGCCCAGATGGATCAGTTGCAGTCCTATATGCAGGAAATGCAGCAGCGCTGGGGCGCCCACGAAGGCGCACAGTTCAAGCCCGAGGTGATGTACCACCACGATCAGTTCATGCAACGGCTTCAACATGCGACCGATTTGCAGACCAAGGTGATCCGGGATCAGGAGCTGCGTTTGCAGGCGGCGCAACATGCGTTGATGACGACCGAACTGCGCCTGTCCAGTTTGGAGAAAGTAGTGCAGATGCGCCGCCGGGACATGGCGCTGGCCCAGCAGCGGCGTGAGCAGAAACAAACCGATGAACGAGCTGCGCTGCAGTTCATCGGCCGCACTTTCGGTATGCAGTTCCAGGAGGTCTAGGCCATGACACCCGCTTCTTCACCCACTGTGTCCACTACCTCTGCAACAGGTAAGCCAGCCCCTGCTGCGGTTGAGAAAAAAACGTTGGCCAACGAGGACTCGGCAGTGTCTTTCGAACAATTGCTGCAAGGGCTTGCCCGTCCGGCTGCAGAGCAGGAAGGAGACAGCGAGAGCATGCAGCTCCTGGAGAGCCAGCCCAGCCTGGATGCCGGTGTGGTGGACGCCGATGCTGCACTCCTGGCACCAGGGGCTGTCCTCGGTCTGGAGCACATGCACAGTCTGGTTGGACAAACCCTGCGTCTGGATACCCAGGCCGACCGGGCCCAGCGCGATGGCAGCTTTGCCGTCCATGCTGCAGCTTTGCCTGCCTCGGACATGTCCACAGGCCGTTCTGCCGGGGCCGTGCCGATTGTGGCGCTGGGGGTGCAGCCGTTGGTGGAGGATGCCGCTGCGGCGCCAATGGCCGCCCAGGCTGTCACCGCCGACGCACAGCAGACACAGTTGGAACAAGCCGTAGATGACGCACAGGTCATGGGCGGCGCGGCAATCACACAAGAAGCTGCGCCCGATGCTGCTGCAGGCCGGATCGTGCTGCAAACAGGCGTCTGGCAACAGGTCTCGCCGACGATGGTTGCCCCTTTAGCGGCGCTCGCCGGACAGGTAAGTCAGTGGGCAGCGCAGTGGCTGGGAGCCGGGGGACCGGGACGAGCATCGGAGCCGGTCGAGCGTGGACAGGAAGGTGCCGCCCCGGGCATCTTGCCGCTGGGCAGTGGCCACCAGCGCCTGACCGAGCAGGCAGTGCAGGCTGCGCCCGCCAGCGAAAATGCGCAGAACGATGCGGAACCCCAGAGGCAGGAGGATTTGCGCTTTTGGCTGCAAGGCGACCAGCAGCGCGGCGAGGTGCTGTTGCAGCGTGATGGTCAGCCTTTGCGTGTCCAGGTGCACATGCGGGGCAATGAGGCGCATGTGGTTTTCCGCTCCGATCAGGCCGACGTGCGTCAGCTTCTGGATGCGGGACTGGGCCAGTTGGGGGACTTGCTGGCGCAGCAAGGGCTGGCTCTGGCTAATGCCCAGGTGCATCCGGATGCACAGCAGGGTCAACATCAGGATGCTCCGGCCTGGGGGGGGGCACGTCAGGGAAGGGTTGTCGTGGAGGCAGCTCCGGCACCCCAGGCACCCGCGCAATCCCTGTCATTGACTGGACGCTTGAATGTGTATGCTTAAACCGGTGATTGCGGAGAAATCAAGCTTGTTGGCAAGTATCCAGTCCGGAGCTTTGGCTTAATTTGGCTATGATTTGTCACTTTGGTAGTAAATAGAGAAAATCCGCCCCCTACGAATGGAACCCCGGCCCGATGCTGGTGGGGGTAAATCGGTTCAAACAAGGAAACCAACGTGGCAGCTTCTGATGCAGTAGCAGGCGATAAACCGCCAGCAAAGAGCGGAAAAAAATTGATTGTTATTGGCTTCATCGTCGTCTTGCTGGTGGTGGCTGCCGGGGCGCTGCTCGTGCTGAACAAACAAAACGATGAGGACGCGGACAGCAGTGCCAAGGCCGCCGCTGTGGTGGTTCCGACCTTCCTGCCGCTGGAAAATCTGGTCGTGAACCTGGCCGATCCCGGAGGGGATCGCTTCATCCAATTGGGGATTACGCTGGAACTGCGGGATGAAAAGGTGGCCGAGCAGGTGAAACAGTATATGCCCAGCATCCGTGACGGAATTTTGCGGCTGGTGTCGCAGCACACGGCCGAGGACTTGTTGGGCCGGGAGGGTAAGGAACAACTGGCAACTGCAATTCGGCAAGAGGTGGCGCGTCCCCTGGCTGCCGGGCAAAGGTATGCCCGTGCCAGCGAGGATGAGGACGATGGGTTCGATGATGCGCCGCGCCGAAAACCAGCCAATCCGGTGCGCCGGGTGCTGTTTTCCAGCTTCATCATCCAGTAATTGAACCTGGAGCGGTTGCCATGAGTGATTCTTTCCTGTCGCAAGAAGAAGTCGATGCCCTCTTGGAAGGGGTGACGGGCGAGAGCCAGAAAACAGATGTCGTCGAAGCGGAAGAGGGTTCGTTTCGCAATTACGACATTTCCAGCCAGGAGCGCATTGTGCGCGGGCGGATGCCGACGATGGAAATCGTCAATGAGCGGTTTGCCCGTAACTTCCGCATTGGCCTGTTCAACTTCATCCGGCGCAGTCCGGAGATTTCCGTCAGCAACGTCAGCGTGCAGCGCTACAGCGCCTTTTTGCGGCGTCTGGCGGTGCCGACCAACTTCAACATTGTGGGCATCCGACCCTTGCGCGGCAATGGGCTGGTGGTCTGCGAGCCTTCTTTGGTGTTCGGCATCATCGATACCCTGTACGGCGGTGCCGGGCGTTTGCAGACGCGTATCGAAGGTCGGGATTTTTCTGCGACCGAGCAGCGCGTCATCAATCGCCTGGTCGATGTCATTAGCGAAGAGTACAAGAAAGCCTGGAACGGCATCTATCCGCTGGAACTGGCCTACCAGCGTTCGGAAATGCAGCCGCAGTTCGCCAATATTGCCACCCCCAGCGAGATCGTGGTGTCCACGGCGTTCCAGTTGGAGATTGGCGATGTCTCCGGCTCTATCCACATCTGTATGCCATACGCAACGATGGAGCCGATTCGTGATATTTTGTACTCGTCTACCCAGGGCGATTCGATGGAGGTTGATCGCCGGTGGGTAAAGGTGCTGACACGGGAAATTCAGTCTGCCGAAGTCACTCTGGTGGCCGAGCTGGCTCGCGCCGATGCGTCAGTCGAGCAGTTGCTGGCGATGAAGCCTGGTGACTTTATCGAGCTGGTGCGTGAGCCGCGCATTCGTGCCTCCATCGGGGGGGTTCCTATTTTTGAGTGCCAGTACGGCACCCACAATAACAAATACGCAATCCGCATTGAGCAGTGCCTGCGCAGTGTGGAGTCCAGTTGGACCGGAGAGAAATAATGGCAATAGACCAGAACAACGAGACACCAGGCGGCGATGATCCGTTCTCGGACTGGGCCGAAGCTCTGGAAGAGCAAAAACAGGTGGATGGTACGCAAGCGGCCTTGGATGCCGAACAGGGTGGGCCGCTGACGGGTACGCCCAGCAGTGCTTACGCGCCAACGGGGGCGGAAGTGCCAGTCAATGACATCAACATGGTGCTGGACATTCCGGTGCAGTTGTCGGTCGAACTGGGGCGTACCAAGGTGCCGATCAAATACATCCTGCAGCTGGCCCAGGGTTCGGTGGTCGAGCTGGACGCCCTGGCTGGTGAGCCGATGGACGTTCTGGTCAATGGCTACCTGATCGCCCAGGGCGAAGTGGTGGTGGTGAACGACAAGTTCGGTATTCGTTTGACCGACGTGGTTACGCCCTCGGAGCGCTTGCGCCGCGTAAGCCGTGGCTGATAGCCTGAGTACTTCCCTTCTGGTTTTGGTGGCCATGGTTGTTGCCATGGCCGCTTTGCCGTGGGGGTTGCGCCGCTGGCAGCAGCGCAGGCAGGTTACGCGGGCGGGGGCGCAGGTGCAGACCCAGGTGCTGGGGGCGGTGGCCATTGGGCCGGGGCAACGGGTGGTGACGGTGCAGGTGCAGCGCGGTGATGCCACGGCGTGCTTGGTGCTGGGTGTGACGGCACAGAGCATTCAGTGCCTGCATGTGCTGTCCGACGCGCCGGCAGTGCCGCCAGGGGCGACGGCGGATTTTGCTCAGGTCTTGGTCGCTGAACAAGGCAAGGATTGATCGATGCAGTGGGCAAGATCTCTGGCATTACTGGCGGCAGGTACCTTGCCGACTTTGGCGTGGGCGCAGGCTGCGCCCAGTCTGCCGCTGATGGTCGGCAGCGGCGGCAACACCAGTTTTTCGGTGCCGATCCAGACGCTCCTGTTTTTCACGGCGCTGTCGTTCCTGCCCGCTGTGCTGTTGATGATGACCGGGTTCACGCGCATCGTGATCGTGCTGGGGCTGATGCGGCAGGCGCTGGGGACGCAATCGTCTCCGCCCAATCAGGTGGTGATCGGACTGTCGCTTTTCCTGACGCTGTTTGTCATGGGGCCGACGCTGGACAAGGTCTACACCGATGCGTACAAGCCCTACAGCGAAAACACCCTGAGTTTTGAGGAGGCGCTGCCCAGGGCCGAGGCGCCTGTGCGGGCCTTCATGATTCGCCAGACGCGCCAATCGGACTACGCCTTGTTTGCCCGCCTGGCCAAGCTGCCCGAGGGTACGTCGATCGAGGAGGCGCCGTTTCGGGTGGTGGTGCCGTCGTTTGTCATCAGCGAGTTGAAGACGGCGTTCCAGATCGGGTTCATGATCTTCATTCCCTTCCTCGTCATCGACATGGTGGTCGCTTCGGTGCTGATGTCGCTGGGCATGATGATGCTCTCGCCGGTGCTGGTGGCGCTGCCGTTCAAGCTGATGCTGTTCGTGCTGGCCGATGGCTGGAATCTGCTCGTCGGCTCGCTGGCAGCCAGTTTTGCCACTTAGGCCATTGAGCGCAGGAGTGCTGCCATGACCCCCCAAGCCGTTTTGACCTTTGCACGCGAGGCGCTCTCGCTGCTGCTGATGGTGTCGTTGCCCGTGCTGTTGACGGTCATGGTGGTGGGCTTGACGGTGAGTATTTTTCAGGCCGTCACGCAGATCAATGAAAACACGTTGTCGTTCGTGCCCAAGATGATTGCCGCGGTGATCGTGTTCCTGGTCGCCGGGCCGTGGATGATCAGCATGATTGTCGATTTCATCCGCCGCACCTTCGAGAACATCCCGATGGCGCTGGGTTAGCAGCGGGGCCAGGCTGGGCGGCAGGCGTGATTGGTTTTTCCGAAGCTCAGATCATGGCGTGGCTCTCGCCCGTCATCTGGCCCTTTTTGCGGGTACTGGCGCTGTTTTCCGTGGCGCCGGTGTTTTCGCAGCGGGCGATGCCGATGCGCTACAAGGTTGGCATGGCCCTGGTGATTGCCCTGGGGGCGCAGGCCACCCTGGCCGGCCAGCCGGTGATTGCCGTGAATGCCCCGCAGGCCGTGACAGTGGCGATCCAGCAGGTGGGCATCGGTTTGTCCGTCGGGTTTGCTGCCCGGCTCATCATTGCGTCGATGGAGATGGCGGGCGAGGCCATCGGGTTGCAGATGGGGCTGAATTTTGCCTCCTTCTTCGATCCGGTCAGCGGCGGCCAGCTGAGTGCGGTTTCACGCTTCCTGGTGCAGACCTTCACCTTGTTCTTCATTGCAGTCAATGGCCACATTTTTGTCCTGATGGCCGTGCTCAAGAGCTTTGAGGTGTTCCCTGTGGATGGGCACTTTCTCGATGCCATCGCTCAGATGCGGCTGCACGAACTGGGCAGCGCCCTGTTTGCCAGTGCGCTGTGGATTGCCTTGCCGATGATGGGGCTGCTGCTGTTCGTGAACCTGACCATGGGGGTGATCACCCGCATTGCGCCGCAGATGAATATTTTTGCGGTCGGTTTCCCCATCACCCTGACGCTGGGCATGGTGGGCATTACTGCCACGCTGCCGGTCATGGAGCAGCCGTTTTTCCGCCTGCTGGAGCGGGCGTTTGTTGTGTTTGGTGTATAAAAAACAGAGCTGCTTGCGCTTGATTAGCAATAGATTTAGCGATTAATCTATCTAAATTCGTTGATTGGTAAGCGGGGAAAGCTATCTTTTTAGACAAGCTGATTGCGAATGGCGTACACCGTCAGCTCTGCGTTGTTGGCCAACTGTAGTTTCTCCAATACCCGGGCGCGGTAGACGCTGACGGTTTTCGGGCTGAGCATCAGCTCCTGGGCGATGTCCGTCAGGCGTTTGCCGCTAGCAATTTTTTGCAATGTCTGCATTTCGCGCTCGGACAGTGCCATGTGCGCTGCCTGCTGCGTCGGGTCGGCCAGGCTGTCGGCCAGCATCTGCGCCACTTCTGCAGTCAGGTATTTGCGCCCGCTATGCACGGTGCGCACGGCTTCGACCAGTTGCAGGGGATCCCCCGATTTGTTTGCGTATCCCTGGGCGCCGGCCTTGATGCAGCGCAGCGCGTATTGGTCTTCCGGGTACATCGAGACCATGAGCACGCGGATGTGCGGATGGGTCTCGCGCACGCTGGCCAGCACTTCCAGGCCGTTGCGTCCAGGCATGTCGATGTCCAGGAGCAGCACCTGGCAGGCAGCGCTGCGCAGCAGTTCGCGCAGTTCCGTGGCATTGCCGGCCTCGCCGGTGACGCGGATGTCCACCGCCTCGGCCAGGGTGTCGCGGATACCGCGGCGCAGCACGGCGTGGTCGTCACACAGTACAACGTGGATCAATCTCGTCTCCTTTGCAGTCCGGGGTATGCAATGGTAACGAAACGATAATGCTCGTTCCCGCGCCGGGCTGGCTGCTCACGTCCAGCCAGCCGCCTACGGTGCGGGCCCGCTCAGCCAGGCCGCGCAAGCCGAAGGCCTTGGGCTTGGCCCGTGCTGTTGCACTGATGCCACAGCCGTTGTCACGCACTTCGACAGTCAGGAAGTCCCTGTCGCATGCCAGCTCGATGGTTACCTGGCTGGCCTGGGCGTACTTGCTGATATTCGTGAGCGCTTCCTGGGCTGTGCGGTAGGCCACGACCTGCAGAGCCGGGGTGACCTCGTCCAACCGTGTGTGCGGGCAGACCCATTGCACCGGGATCTGGGTGCGTTGGGAAAAGCTGTGTGCCAGCCACTGCACCGCAGCCACCAGCCCCTGGTCGAGTACCGGTGGGCGCAGGTTCATCATGATGCGCTGGCTGGCGCCCAGGGCGTGCTGCAGCATTTGTAGCGCTGCCTCGCCGTGCTCAAGCACGCCCGCCGGATTGTGGGCGTTGCGCACCATCCACGATAGATCGAATTTCACCGCCGTCAGGGCGCCACCGATGTCGTCGTGAATTTCCCGGGCAATGCTGGCACGCTCCTGCTCGATCGATGCCTGCAGGTGCTCGGTCAGGGCCGCCAGTTGCTGCTGTGAGGTTTGCAACTCCTGCAGGGCCTGCGCTTTAGCGCGGCGTGCTTCGGCCATCTCCAGGGCGCGGGTGAGCACGTGGGGCAGACGCACAATGGCATCCTTCAGGACGTAGTCGGCCATGCCTTGCTGGATGGCTTCTACCGCAGCGGCTTCTCCAATGGCACCGGACAGCAGAATGAATGGCGTTTGCCCTCCCGCAGGCTGCTGTTGGAGCACTTGCCACGCGTGCATGGCGGTAAAGCCGGGCAGGTAGTAGTCGGCAACAATGGCATCGAAGGTGTTGGTACTAACCTCAGTAGTGAAATCCTGCAGATTGTCGGCCCAGCGGATGCGGCAGACTATCCCTGCCTGGCGCAGGCTGTGCTGCAGCAATTTGTGGTCGGCTGCGCAGTCTTCCAGGTGCAACAGCTGCAATGGTTGTTCGGTCGTAGTTTTTCCTTGCAGGGACGCTATCATTGGAGACATTTTGAAATAATTGGGTACAGCCGGAGTTTCTGCATGGGGCGCATTGTGCGGCCCCCTACCGAAAAAAATCGAGGACAACCATACGATGTCCCCCAACCCTGGAGAAATCATGCAAGAAACGCAAACACCATCTACTGAGCCTGTCGTACAGGTGCCAGTCATGGTCGCGGCCGAATTGCAAGATTCCTTGTTGGTCGTAATGCGTGATCTGCAACGCCTGATCGGTCTTCTGGATCATGCTACGACGAACCTGATGGAACGCTTTGCCGAAGCCAGCGGTCTGCTCGATGAAGGGGCTGAACTGGGGCGCGATACTACAGAGCTGGAAGCCGCCCGTACCGCGCTGCGTAGCGCGGTGACAGAGTTGCAGTTTCACGACATGGCGACCCAGCTCATCTGGCACACCACCCAGGTGTTGCAAGGTTGCGCTTTTCGCTTGTCGGCAGAGACGATGGAGCGTGATGAAGAGGAGCTGGAACTTCCCATCGAGCCCATCATGCCCGAGCGTCCCAATCCGGTGACGCAAAGCGAAATGGACGTCGGCTCGATCGAGCTGTTTTGAGTTGTAAGCACAGAATTACCTAAACACCCCCACTGCTGGAGTTTGTACATGCACGCTATCCTCACTGTTGATGACTCGCCATCCATGCGCAAAATGGTGTCCTTCACCCTGACCGGGGCAGGCTACAAGGTGGTCGAGGCCGTAGACGGCGTGGACGCCTTGGAAAAGGCCGAAGAACATCAAATTGCCCTGGTGCTGGCCGACCAGAACATGCCTCGCCTTGACGGGATTGGCCTGACCAAGCGGCTGCGTGAAAACCCCCGGTTCAAGCAAACTCCGATTCTTATTCTGACCACCGAATCGAGTGATCAGATGAAGCAGGCTGGCCGCGCGGCCGGAGCGACGGGCTGGTTGGTCAAGCCTTTCGATCCCAATCGCCTGATTGAGGTAATCCAGAAAGTGATTCGCTAAGCGCTGACGTGCTTGGAAACTGCAGCGTTCAAGGAGTTTTAATATGGCAGATACCCATGGCGGATCTGATGGCGATTTCGATCTGACCCAGTTTTACCAAGTCTTTTTTGAAGAGGCTGCAGAGAATCTGGATCAGATGGAGCAAATGCTCCTCAATCTGGATTTGACGCAGGCCAATGATGAAGAGCTCAATGGCATCTTCCGGTGTGCGCACTCCATCAAAGGCGGTTCGGCAACCTTTGGCTTTACCGATGTTGCAGAACTGACGCATAAGATGGAATCGTTGCTCGACCGGCTGCGGCGCCATGAAATCACACCCATTCCCGAGATGGTTGATGTGCTGCTGGAATCTGCCGACGCCTCGCGCAGCCTGTTGGCCCGTCACCAGGCCGGAGATACCGGCGATGCCATGCCTACTGCCGATTTGGTCCAGCGGATTGTCGAGCTGGCGGCTGGTAGCAGTCCGGCGGCTCCCGTTGCCGCACAGCCTGCCGTGGCTGCTCCCCCCCCCGTTGCTTCGTCTGCGGCTGTCGCCGTGGTTGCCGATGCGCCTGCAGCGGTGGCTGGGAGTGGAGAGCGGGTCTTGCAGCTCAAGATCGGCCCTGTGGACAACTTGGCGTCGGTGGACGCCGTCAAGGAGCTGTTCCGTGACATACCTGGGTTGGGCAGTATCGAAGACCAGCCATGCGCCGAGCCGCAATACAGGCTGTTCTTGGTAAAGACCCATTCAAGCAATGAAGATCTGCTGGATTTGATGGTGTTTCACGTCAGCAAGGAGCAGGTGCAGATTCTGGAGTATGACGCGCCTTCGGCGGTTGATCGGACGGCCTCGGGATCCTATGACCCGGATGCCGGTTTGGCTGAAGTTGCCATTGATCATGTCCAGCCCTATGGGATTTTTGATGGCGCACCAGGGGCTCCTGGCATCGCGGCTGCCGTTGCGCATGAAGGCGAGGATGCGAAACCGGTTGCTGTGAAGACGGCGGCTCGCCCGAACATGGCGCAAATGGAATCGACCAGTATCCGGGTAGATGTGAAAAAGGTCGACCAACTGATTAATTTGGCCGGGGAGCTGGTCATCATTCAGGCCATGCTGGCACAGAACAGCCAGGCTCTGGACCCTACAGCCAATCAGCAATTACTGGCCGGGCTGGCCGATCTGGATCGAAATACCCGGGATTTGCAAGAAGCCGTGATGTCGATTCGAATGATTCCAATGTCCACGGTGTTCAGCCGCTTCCCCAGGATGTTGCGGGATTTGGCCAATAAATTAGGGAAAAAGATCAACTTGGTCACCCAAGGGGAGGCCACCGAGCTGGACAAGGGCTTGGTCGAGAAAATTACCGACCCTTTGACACATTTGGTACGCAACAGCCTGGACCACGGTATCGAATTGCCTGAAGACCGGATCAAGGCAGGCAAGAGCGACCAGGGGACGCTGACCCTCTCGGCCTCCCACCAGGGCGGCTCGATCGTCATCGAGGTGCGGGACGATGGCCGCGGCATGAATCGGGAAAAGTTGCTGAATAAGGCCCGTGAGCGCGGTATCGATGTTTCGGACAACATGCCCGACAACGAAGTCTGGATGCTGATTTTTGCCCCGGGTTTTTCGACAGCAGAGCAGGTGACCGACGTTTCGGGACGCGGCGTTGGCATGGACGTGGTGCGCAAGAATATCGCTGCACTCAATGGCTCGGTGGAAATCGATTCCGTTGAAGGTGTGGGGATGCGAGTCTCCATCCGTCTGCCGCTGACCCTGGCGATCATGGACGGCATGTCGGTCGGAGTGGGCAATGAGGTTTATATCCTGCCGCTGTCGTCGGTTGTGGAATCTTTCCAAGTCAATCCGGCCGATGTCAGTACCGTCACCCAAGGTTCACAATTGGTCAAGGTGCGTGATGAATATATGCCGGTGATTGAGCTGGAAAGAGTCTTTGGCGTGCCGCGTACCGAAGGTGATAAACGCAGCGATATCATGGTGGTGATTGAATCTGATGGCAGCCGCGTGGCCCTTTTGGTCGATGAGTTGTTGGGGCAGCATCAGGTGGTGGTCAAGAATTTGGAAAGTAACTACCGAAAAGTACAGAATGTATCTGGCGCCACTATATTGGGGGATGGTACCGTGGCACTTATTCTGGATACCAGCAGTCTTGTACGTAAATCTCGATAACGCAGCAGGGAGCGGAAATGACAGTGCTAAGTAAAAATACAGAAAACACACCTTCCGGTACTCGTGAATATCTTACTTTTCGCCTTGGAGAAGAAGAGTATGGTATTGATATCCTCAAGGTGCAGGAAATTCGTGGATATGAACAACCGACGCGGATTGCCAATGCTCCTGAGTTTATCCGGGGTGTTGTGAATCTGCGAGGGACGATTGTCCCGATCGTTGATATGCGGTTGAAGTTCAATTGTTCCAAAGTGGAATACAACAGTTTCACGGTGGTCATTATCCTCAATTTGCGCAATCGGGTTGTTGGGATTGTTGTCGACTCCGTCAGTGATGTGATGGAGCTGGCATCCGATGCTATTCGTCCGGCACCTGATATCGAAAGCGCTATTGATAGTTCCTGCATTCTTGGCCTGGGATCGGTTGGAGAGCGGATGCTTATCCTGCTGGATATTGAAAAATTAATGTCCAACGTGGATATGGGATTGGTTGCATCCACCGAATGAATGAGGGCATCAAAGCCTTCGATAGGTCGGGTCAGGGGGGTAGTCATTACTGCAGGTGGTGGCAGCAATAGGTGGAATTCATGCGCCAATTTGATCGTTCTACGCCCTCGGCTGCACAGCCGGCTACCGCAGTGGGCAGCGGTTCTGCGGTACAGGAGCGTGAATTCGCTTGGACCCCTGCAGATTTCTCCCGGGTACAGGGGCTGATTTACAAGCATGCAGGCATTAGCCTGCATGACGGCAAGCACGCAATGGTGTATAGCCGATTGTCCCGGCGCTTGCGTGAGACGGGTTACGACAGCTTTGATGCTTATCTGGATTGGCTTGAGCGCCAGGGTGATGCCAATGAGTGGCAGCAGTTTGTCAATGCCCTTACCACGAACCTGACTGCGTTCTTCCGGGAAAACCACCATTTTGAAGCGCTGGCCCAGTTGCTCAAGGCCAAGCCGGCGAGCACTCCGTGGCGGGTCTGGTGCAGTGCTGCATCTACCGGAGAAGAACCTTATTCCATCGTGATGACGGCATTGGAGGCGCTGGGCGGGCAGGCAAACTTTAAGCTGACGGCCAGCGATATTGACTCCAAGGTTCTTGCCACAGGTGCCCATGGGGTGTACCGGATGGAGGGGGTCAAGAGCTTAAGTCAGGAACGCTTGAAGAAATTTTTTTTGCGAGGCAAAGGTGCGAATACCGGAATGGTGCGCATGAAGCCAGAGCTGCGCAAAATGATTGACTTTATTCAGGTGAATTTGATCAAGGATGACTGGCCTTTCAAGGAGGCTTTTGATGTTGTATTTTGCCGGAATGTAATGATCTATTTTGATGCGTCAACGCAGCGAAAAGTCCTTGAGAAAATTCATCGGGTGATGAGGCCTGGCGGTACTTTGTTTGTTGGTCATGCAGAGAATTTCAGTGATTCACGTGATTTGTTTGTCTTAAAGGGAAAAACAATTTACGAACGTGTTTGATATTATCGCGGCAAAGAATAAACCAGATAGCGCAATAAGGGTAAAGCCATGAATCCTATGCAAACAGGACTGGGAAACTCCGTCGGAGGAGCCTGGGAGGGTAAACGCAGTGCCATGCCCCGTATTGCTACACCGAGTATTTCTTCTTTTGGGAGCAAGGCGGCTAGTACGGGGCCGGTTTCCCAGGATTCGCTGAGTGTTTTACGCCAGCGGACCCACAAACCGGGGGAAGCATCGTTTTACTATTTTGATCATCATTTTCAGTATGGTTCCGTCAAGGTTTTGCCGGGTGAGTATTACGTTACCAATGAAAATATGATGATCTGTACGGTACTGGGCTCCTGCATCGCTGCGTGCTTGTGGGACCGGAACCTGAATGTTGGTGGCATGAATCATTTCATGCTACCGGAAGGTGATAGCGCAGACACTTCTGGGCGCTATGGCTCATTTGCCATGGAAGTGTTGATCAATGAGATGTTCAAGCTTGGTGCCCGCCGGGAAAGTATGCAGGCCAAGATTTTCGGGGGAGGCCAGGTGATGGCCAGCTTCACCACCATGAACGTGGGGGAGCGCAATACCGATTTCGTGACCCAATACCTGCAAACGGAGCGGATTCCCATCGTTTCGGAGGATGTCCTGGATATTTATCCGCGCAAGGTGGTGTATTTCCCCACGACCGGCAAAGCGATGGTCAAGCGCCTGGCCCATGCCCATCCCGAGGCGCTGGTCGAGCGCGAACGCGCCACAGGCAGTGCGGACCAACTGGCCAGGAGCAGCGCAGGCGGCAGCGTAGATTTGTTTTGATGAGAAAAAGGGCTGAGAACGCATGAAGAGCAAGATCCGGGTGGTGGTAGTCGATGACTCTGCATTGGTGCGGAGTTTGTTGGCCGAAATCATCAACCGCCAAGACGATATGGAGTGCATTGGCACTGCCAACGACCCGCTGGTTGCCCGTGAAATGATTCGTGAGTTGAACCCGGACGTGATTACGCTGGATGTCGAAATGCCGCGGATGGACGGGATTGATTTTCTGGGGCGGTTGATGCGGCTGCGGCCAATGCCGGTGCTGATGATTTCCACGCTGACCGAGCGTGGGGCCGAAGTAACGATGCGGGCCCTGGAGTTGGGCGCTGTCGATTTTGTGGCCAAGCCCCGCATCGGTGTGGCCAACGGGTTGCAGCAGCTGGCCACGGAGATCGTGGAGAAAGTCCGTATTGCAGCCAAGGCGCATGTGCATCGGATGGTGCGCCCGGCCACTGCCGGGGCTGCGGTCACGGCGGCCAAGCCCGCGCCTTCCAGCGCCAGTCTGCTCGGGCGGGTTTCGACGGAAAAGCTGATTGCCATTGGCGCCTCCACGGGGGGCACCGAGGCGATCAAGGAGGTGCTGGTGCATATGCCAGCGGACGCACCGGCAATTGTCATCACCCAGCACATGCCCCCGGGCTTTACCACCAGCTTTGCGGCCCGGCTCAATAGCTTGTGCCAGATCACGGTCAAGGAGGCGGTGCATGGCGAGCGCATCTTGCCCGGCCACGCCTATATCGCCCCCGGGGGCAAGCAGTTTTCCATCAGTCGCAGCGGTGCCAACTATGTGGCAGTGGTCAATGACGATCCGCCCGTCAACCGGCACAAGCCTTCGGTGGAGGTGCTGTTCAAGTCGGTCGCGCAGTTTGTCGGGCGCAACGCCTTTGGCGTGATGCTCACCGGCATGGGGGCCGATGGTGCAGTGGCCATGCGCGAGATGAGGGATGCGGGCAGCTACAACTACGTGCAGGATGAGGCCAGCTGCATTGTGTTCGGGATGCCGCGCGAGGCCATCGCCCACGGTGCGGCCGATGAGGTCTTGCCGTTGGGCAGGATTGCGGAGGCTTTGCTGGGCCGCCTGCGTTCGGCAGGGGGGGAAGTCCGTCACCGCATCTAGGTGCAGAAGGCTTCTTGCCGGTAGTTTCGTTTTAAAAAAAGGAGTTGCTTGCGCCTGCTATTATTGGATTTCAAGAATAAATCATCTTGATGTCCTTTATTGGTAGGCGAAAGCAGCTCCTTTTTTTATATGCTGGAGAGTTGCTCCCAGCGCTCCAGGGCCTGCATCAAGGCTTCTTCGATTTCCCCGTCGCGAGCGTGCAAGGCCAGCGCACGGGCATTGTCCCTGGCGTAAATCTGCGGGTCGGCAAGCTCGGCACGCAGGCTGGCTTGCTCGGATTCCAGTGCCTCGATGTGCGCCGGCAATTGCTCCAATTCACGTTGTTCCTTGTAGCTGAGCTTGCGTTTCACAGGCACAGGAGAGGGCGCTTTTTCTTCCCTGGGCGCTGGCGCTGCAACGGCGCCGGCAGTTTTGCCGGCCTGCGCCGCCAGCGCCTGGCTGCGCTGCGACTGCGTGAGCCAATCCTGCACACTGCCTTCGTATTCGCGCCACAGGCCATCGCCTTCGGCTGCGATGATGCTGGTGACCACGTTGTCCAGAAACGTCCGATCGTGGCTGACCAGGAACACCGTTCCGTCGTACTGCTGGAGCAGATCTTCCAGCAGCTCCAGCGTGTCGATGTCCAGATCGTTCGTCGGCTCGTCCAGCACCAGCACATTCGCCGGGCGGGCAAACAGCCGCGCCAGCAGCAAACGGTTGCGCTCTCCCCCGGACAGGGAGCGAACAGGGGAAAGTGCTCGCGCCGGGGAAAACAAAAAGTCCTGCAAATAACTTTTCACATGCTTTTTGTTCTTCCCGATCTCGATCCACTCGCTACCAGGGCTGATGAAATCCTCCAGCGTCGCGTCCAGATCGATCTGTGCCCGCATCTGGTCGAAGTACGCCACCTGCAGGTTGTTGCCCAGGCGTACCTGGCCGCTGTCGGGTGCCAGCTCGCCCAGAATCATTTTCAGCAGCGTGGTCTTGCCCGCGCCGTTCGGCCCCAGCAGCCCTACCTTGTCGCCGCGCAAAATCGTGCCGCTGAAGTTGTGCACGATGCGCCGCTGGCCAAACTGCTTGGAGACGCCCGTCAGCTCGGCCACGATCTTGCCCTGGTAGCTGCTCTCCTTGCCGGAGGCAATATCCATTTGCACATTCCCCAGGGCAACACGCCGAGCCTCCCGGTTCGCCCGCAGTTCCTTGAGCCGTTCGACCCGGCTGGCACTGCGCGTGCGCCGCGCCTCCACCCCCTTGCGGATCCATACTTCTTCCTGCGCCAGCAGCTTGTCGGCCCTGGCGTTGATGACCGCCTCCTGCTGAAGCTGCTCGGCTTTCAGCAATTGGTATTGCGAAAAATTGCCGGGGTAGGAGCGCAGTTGCCCCCGATCCAACTCCACGATACGCGTGGCAATCCGGTCAAGAAACGCCCGGTCGTGCGTGATCGTGACCACGCTGCCCCGGAAGTCGAGCAGCAAATCCTCTAGCCAGGCAATGGAATCCAAATCCAGGTGGTTGGTCGGCTCATCGAGCAGCAGCACCTCCGGCCTCGCCACCAGTGCCTGGGCCAAAGCCACGCGCTTTTTCGTCCCTCCGGACAGACTGCCCACCGATGCCCCGGCATCCAGATGCAGACGTTGCAAAGTCTCCTCCACGCGCTGCTCCCAATTCCAGGCATCCAGCGCCTCAATCCGGGACTGCAAGGCGTCCAGATCCACTCCAGGTGCATGTGCCAGGTACTGCTCGCGCAAAGTCGTCGCCTCTGCCAGGCCCAGGGCCGTCGCTTCGAACACCGTGTGACCGGGATCAAGGTCAGGCTCTTGCGCCACATAGGCAATACGGATATCGGTTTGCAACTGCAATTGCCCATCGTCGGGCTGGGCCAGGCCCCCCAGGATTTTCAGCAAAGAAGACTTGCCCGCCCCATTGCGTCCGATCAGGCCGACGCGCTCCGCGCTTTCGAGTGAAAAGTCCGTCCGGTCCAGCAAGGCAACATGGCCAAAAGCCAGTTGTGCGTTCAGTAGTGTGATGAGTGCCATAGGAGGCAAATTATCCAAGGGAAGGGTACGCAGGGCAGGATATTGGCTGTTGCCGAAGAATTTTCGGGAAAACCCCTAAAAACGGTGCTATAGTCCGCTCCCTCGCAACGGCGGTGGCCGGCGAACCGGGCCGAAAGGTTCGGCAGCCGGGAAGAAAAAAAATTCTTCACCACTTGCCAGTCACGCAAAATTCTGTGTAGAATGCGAGGCTTCGCTAAACGAACCGGCCGAAATGTTGGGAATGTTTGCGAAGGGTCTTAAAAATTCTTTTTGAATTTTTTAAGACAAACA
>Ga0206117_100759_pt1 | contig 25137 bp, 27 predicted proteins | sample 3A5Ametagenome_FD_177997 | JGI IMG/M metagenome (GOLD analysis project Ga0206117, IMG submission 177997) | Enriched microbial communities from leaf-cutter ant dump, University of Wisconsin, Madison, United States - 3A5A | ecosystem: Environmental > Terrestrial > Nest > Insects nest > Nest dump... | reverse complement strand
GATGATCAGCGGGGTGACGCGCGACATGACGGACCGTCAGGCAGGAAGCGGAACCCTACGAATGTGAGGCGTCCCGCCACATTGACCATCGCCCATGCGAAAGCCCTGCCATGCGTAAGCGCGGTCGCAGACGCGTCACCTGCCTGCGGAAACGAAGTCCACCGCCGCCTGCGTGTGCAGACGCGTGGTGTCGAACACCGGGAAGCCCGGCAGGTCTGGCTGGTCGATCAACAGGAAGATCTCGGTGCAGCCCAGGATCACGCCCCCGGCACCGCGGCGGCGCAGATCCTCGACGATGCGCAGGTACTCGGCCTTGGAGTCGGGGCGCAGGTCGCGGCGGACCAGCTCGTCGAAGATGATGCGGTCGACGATGGCCTGGTCGGCCTCGTCGGGCACCAGAAGCTCGATGCCGAAACGGTCGCGGAACCGCTCCGCCAGCAGGTCGGACCGCATGGTCGCCGCGGTGCCGAGCAGGCCGACCCGCTGAAGCCCGGCCTTCACGATCGCTTCGCCCGTCGGGTCGGCGATGTGGATGAAGGGGATGCCGCGGCCGGCCATGATCGGTTCGACCACCCGGTGCATGGTGTTGGACACGCAGATGACCAGATCGGCGCCGGCCCGCTCCAGCGCATCGACCTTGCCGGAGAGATAGCGTTCGGCGCCGTTCCAGTCGCCGGTGCGGACGAAATGCTCGATGTTGCCGAAATTCACGCTGACGATGACGATCTCGCCATTGTCCCAGCCGCCCAGCCGGGCATTCAGCCCATCGTTGAGAAGACGGTAATATTCGCCGGTGGCCTGGTTGCTCATGCCGCCGAGCACGCCGATGGTCTTCTGCGGCAGGGGGCGGGCGGTGGGATGGGTCGTCATCGCGGTGTTGCTCCTCATTGGCTCGTCCTGAACAGGCCGGGAGCCTTACCACGTCACCGCCCGGTGAACACCGGCTTCCGCTTTTCCAGAAAAGACCTGTATCCCTCGCGGAAGTCTTCGGTGCCGAAGCAGCGGTAGCATTCGGCGACCTCGGCCTTGGTCAGCGGCGCCGGACCGGACAGGCGGCGGACATAGCGCTTGTGCAGGGTCGCAGCCAGCGGCGCGCCGGCTGCGATGCGCTGGATCGTGGCGGCGATTTCCGCCTCGAAGCCTTCATCCGGCACGATGCGGTGGACAAGCCTCTTGTCCTTGGCCTCCGCCGCACCGAAGACGCGGCCTTCCAGCAGGATCTCCAGCGCGGCGGGCCCGCCGGCGACGTCGGCGACCAGCTTCAGCTCCGTCGGCCCCATGGAGATGCCGAGCCGGCTGACCGGCACGCCGAAGCGGCTGCTCTCCGAACAGACCCGGAGGTCGCAGGCCAGCGCCACCGCCAGACCGATGCCGCAGCAGGGACCGTCGATGGCCGCCAGCACCGGCTGGCGTAAGGCACGCAGGCCATCCAGCCCCTCGTCCATCAGGTCGCCGTAGCTGGCGCCCTGTTCCGGGCTGTTGCGCTCGCTCTCGAACTCCGAGATGTCGGCGCCGGGGGAGAAGGTGCGGGCGCCGTTGGAGCCGGGACCGCCGCGCATGACGACGACGCGGACTTCCTCGTCGGCTTCCAGCGCGCCCAGGTGGCCGATCAGGGCATGCCACATCGGCTTGTCGAAGGCGTTCAGCTTGTCCGGGTTGGACAGGGTCAGGGTCGCGACCGCTCCATCGCGGGTCAGGGTGATGGTGCCGGCCATGCCGCAGTCTCCATCCGTTGCCGTATGGTTGCGTACCATAGCGCCCCGCTGCCGGGACGCAAGCTGCCCGGTGCCGCGGTGCGGAAAGGGCGGCAGCGAGGACGGGAGAGGCCGTCACGAAAAAAGTGAGGGGATGGTGAATTTTCCTCTTGCGGCGGAGGCCGTGTTTCCGTAGAAAGCGGCTCCCGGACGACGGGAGCGCGGGCGTAGCTCAGGGGTAGAGCACAACCTTGCCAAGGTTGGGGTCGAGGGTTCGAATCCCTTCGCCCGCTCCAGTTCTCCGGTAAAAGCGAAGATCAAAGGGCCGGGCGGCAACGCACCGGCCCTTCGCTTTTCCGGCTTCCGCGGCCCGGCAACGGGCTTTTGAAATCGCTGGGCATCCCGTATCGACACTGGCCGTCCGGCGCGCTAGATCCATACACATGACCGACACTTCCCTCGCCGCCCGCGGCGTTGCGCTCGACTTGCTGCGCGACGTGCTGCGCAAGTCCGTTCCTTTCGACGACGCGTTCGACGCGCATCCCGAACTGGCGGCGCTGCAGCCGCGCGACCGCGGCTTCGTCCGCCTGCTGGTCGCCACCGTCCTGCGCCGGCTGGGCCAGATCGACGAGATGATCCAGGCCAGCCTCGCCAAGCCGGGCCTGCCCAAGGCGGCCATCCACGACATGCTGCGGCTTGGCACGGCGCAGCTGGTGTTCCTGAACACCCCCGCCCACGCCGCCGTCGACACCGCGGTTGAGCTGGCGGCAGCCCGCAACGCCGCTCCCTACAAGGGGCTGATCAATGCCGTGCTGCGCCGAATCGGTCGCGAGGGGGCAGAGATGGCGGCGCGGCAGGATGCCGGGCGGCTGAACACGCCGGACTGGCTTTGGCTGTCCTGGCGCTCCGCCTACGGCACCGCCCGCACCCGCGGCATCGTCGAGGCGCACCTGCACGAAGCCCCGCTCGACATCACGGTGAAGTCCGATCCGGAGGGCTGGGCGGAGCGGTTGGGCGCCACGCTGCTGCCGACCGGATCGCTGCGCCGGCCGGCCGGCGGGTCGGTGACCGAGCTTCCGGGCTTCGAGGACGGGGAATGGTGGGTCCAGGATCTCGCTGCCTCGCTGCCGGCCAAGCTGTTCGGCGATCTGGCGGGCAAGCGGGTGTTCGACCTGTGCGCCGCCCCCGGCGGCAAGACGGCGCAGTTGGTGGTGCGGGGCGCGCAGGTCACCGCCATCGACCGCTCGGCCCGCAGGCTGGAACGGGTGACGGAGAACCTGAAGCGCCTGCGCCTTGAGGCCGATGTGCTGGCCGCCGATGCCGCGACCTGGGAGCCGGAGGCGCCGGCCGATGCCGTGCTGCTCGACGCGCCCTGCTCTGCCACGGGTGCGATCCGGCGCCATCCCGACATCCTGCGGGTCAAGACTCCGGACGACATCGCCAAGCTGGCCCGTGCCCAGTCGCGGCTGCTCGCCCGCTCGGTCGAGCTGGTGAAGCCCGGTGGCACGCTGATCTACTGCACCTGCTCGATCCAGCCGGAGGAGGGGGAGGTGCAGGTCGCCCGCCTGCTGGAACAGGACAAGCGGATGGAGCGTTGGCCTGTGACCGCCGAGGAACTCGGCGGCCTGTCGGAGCCGATCAACGAGGTGGGGGAGGTCCGCAGCCTGCCCGGCATGCTGGCCGACCTCGGCGGGATCGACGGCTTCTTCGTGGCGCGCCTGCGCCGTCGCCCGGACTGAAGCCTCTTGCGGTCCGCACTGCGGGATAAATCCTAGCCCTGTCTTGCGGTACGGGCGGCGAATTGATACGACACGAGCCATGCTTCCGTCCGCGTTCTCCCGCACCGCATCATCACCCTCCGCCGGCCGTCGACGCCGCTCGCGGTCCTGAAGGAGTCGGCGCAGATGGGCGACGGGAACGGACGGTTTCGCAGCGGCATGGCACGCCTTGCCTATGGGAACCCCCTTTACGCCCTGATGCTGGGCGGCAAGGCGCCTGGGGCGCTGGCGGTGATCCCGCCCGATCCCTGGCCGGGCGATACCGATAACGGCAATGCGATGCTGGCCGGCCGGATGAGCTTTGCCGGCCAGCCGGTCATGGTCGACCCCAACGGCGCGCCCAACTGGCGGCCCCAAGGCGTCAGCCACGGCTGGCTGCGCGCCGCCCATGGCTTCGAATGGCTGCGCGACCTGCGCGCGGTCGGCGGCGACACCGCAAGGCGCCGGGCGCGGGTGCTGGTGTGGTCCTGGCTGGACCAGAATGGCGGCTGGCATTCGCAGAGCTGGGCGCCCGACGTGCTGGGCGTGCGGTTGTCCAGCTGGATCGGCCTGCATGACTTCTACTGTGCGTCCGCCGACGACGAGTTCCGCGCCCGTGTGTTCGAGAGCATGGCCCGCCAGCTGCGCCATCTGCTGCGGGTGGCGCCGGCCAAGCTGGATGGCGAGCGGCTGATCGGCGCGATCAAGGGCCTGCTCTATGGCGGCTATTGCCTGCCCGACCAGGACAAGGCGGCGCGGGAGGCGTTGCGCCTGCTCGACAAGGAGTTGCCGCGCCAGATCCTGCCCGACGGCGGCCATGTCGAGCGCAACCCGTCGATCCAGATGCGGGTGCTGCGTGACCTGATCGACATGCGTGCCGTTCTGCGCGTCGCGAAGGAGGAGGTGCCGGAAACCCTCCAGCACGCCATTGACCGCATGACGCCGGCGCTCCGCTTCTTCCGCCATGTCGATGGCGGGCTCGCCCTGTTCAATGGCGGGCGGGAGGAGGAGCCGGCGCTGATCGACACGGTGCTGGCCCAGGCCGATGCCCGCGGCCGTCCGCTGAAGAGCGCGCCGCACACCGGCTTCGAACGCCTGCTCGCCGGGCGCACCCTGGTGCTGCTCGACACCGGCGCACCGCCGCCGGTGGGGCTGGACCGCACCGCCCATGCCGGCACCCTGTCGATGGAGGTCTCCGTCAACAAGGAGCGGCTGATCGTCAATTGCGGCAGCCACCCGTCCCAGCGCGGCCCCTGGCGCGCGGCGCTGGCCGGCACCTCTGCGCATTCGACCATGGCAGTTGCCGACACCAACTCGTCGGAAGTGCTGGAAAAGGGCGGATTGGGGCGTCGGCCGACGAATGTCAGTTGCGAACGCCAGGAATCCGACGGCGCCATGCTGGTGGTCGCCAGCCACAACGGCTACAGCAAGGGCTTCGGCCTGCTGCACCGCCGCCGTGTCTATCTGGCCGACAATGGCGAGGATTTGCGCGGCGAGGACACGCTGGAACCGGTGATCGGCGCCACGCCCCAGCCGCAGCCTTACGCCATCCGCTTTCATCTGCACCCCAACGTCCAGGTCGTTCCCGTCCAGGCGCAGGGCAATGGCGGCGACGATCAGGTCCTTCTGCGCCTGCCCAGCGGCAATGCCTGGCGCATGCGGGTGACCGGCGCCGTGCTGGAGGTGGCGGAGAGCGTCTATCTCGGCAGCGGGGAGGAGCCCCGACGCACCCGGCAGATCATGATGCAGGGACAATGCGGCCCCGAAGGGCTGACGGTGAAATGGGCCTTGCGCCGCGAGCGCAAGGCGGCGTAAATCGCGCCCATCCGCGGTGGCCGGGCCTATCTCCTTCGGGAGAGGCGTGGAAACACGGATGAACACGGGATTTGGGGCACGGACGACCACGGGACTCGTCTCGCCGTGCTTATCCATCTCCGTCCGGGCCACCATCGGCCGGGCGGACGCGGATAAGCACAGCTGAGCGGCATTTCCGTGGCCGTCCGTGCTTTTCTTCTTCCGTGCTTGTCCGGGTCTCCCCGGTTGCCTGCGGCCTTATGAAATTCCCGCAGCGATCAGGATGACGCCATGAGCCCGCCCAAAGCCAACCACGCCCCCGCCCCTGACAAGGTCCGCATTGCCCGCGCCCTGATTTCCGTGTCCGACAAGGCCGGTCTGGTGGAGCTGGGCAAGGCGCTCGCCGCCCGTGGCGTCGAGATCCTGTCGACCGGCGGTTCGGCCCAGCGTCTGGCCGAGGCCGGCGTGCCGGTCAAGGAAGTCTCCGACCACACCGGCTTCCCGGAGATCATGGACGGCCGCGTCAAGACCCTGCATCCGCGCGTCCATGGCGGCATCCTGGCCCGCCGCGACATCCACGCCGACGCGATGGCCCAGCATGACATCCCCGGCATCGATCTGGTGGTGGTCAATCTCTATCCGTTCGAGGCGACGGTCGCCAAGGGTGCGGCCTATGACGACTGTGTCGAGAACATCGACATCGGCGGACCGGCGATGATCCGCGCCGCCGCCAAGAACCATGACTTCGTCGCCATCGTCACCGAGCCGTCCGACTATGAGGCGGTGATGGACGAGCTGGCGACCCATGACGGTTGCGTCACGCTGGCCCTGCGCCGCAAGCTGGCCCAGCGCGCCTATGCCCGCACCGCCGCCTACGACGCCGCCATCTCCACCTGGCTGGCCGGCCAGCTGGGCGAAACTTTCCCGCCGCGCACCACCCTGTCGGGCTCGCTGGCCCAGACCCTGCGTTATGGCGAGAACCCGCACCAGCAGGCGGCCTTCTACGTCACCGGCGAGAAGCGTCCGGGCGTCGCCACCGCCGTGCAGCTGCAGGGCAAGGAGCTGTCCTACAACAACCTGAACGACACCGACGCCGCCTTCGAGCTGGTGGCGGAGTTCGAGCAGCCGGCCGTCGCCATCATCAAGCACGCCAACCCCTGCGGTGTCGCCCAGGGGGCCAACCTGCTGGAGGCCTACAAGTCGGCCCTGCTGTGCGACCCGGTCAGCGCCTTCGGCGGCATCATCGCCGTCAACCGCAGCCTGGACGCCGAGACTGCCGAGGAAATCTCCAAGCTGTTCGCCGAGGTGGTGATCGCTCCCGACGCCGACGAGGCCGCCCGCGCGCTGCTGGCGACCAAGAAGAACCTGCGCGTGCTGCTGACCAAGGACGTGCCTAACCCGGCCGAGCCCGGCATGATGATCAAGCAACTGTCGGGTGGCTTCCTGCTGCAAAACCGCGACAGCGGCCGAATCGACCCGGCCGAGTTGAAGGTCGTGACCAAGCGCGCGCCGACCGAACAGGAACTGGCCGACCTGCTGTTCGCCTTCCGCGTCGCCAAGCACGTCAAGTCGAACGCCATCGTCTATGCCAAGAACGGTGCAACTGTGGGCGTCGGTGCCGGCCAGATGAGCCGTGTCGATTCGGCCCGTATCGCCGCCATCAAGTCGGGTGAAGCCGCCAAGGCCGCCGGCCTGTCGGAGCCGCTGACCAGGGGCTCGGTGGTTGCGTCGGACGCCTTCTTCCCCTTCGCCGACGGCCTGCTGGCCGCCGCCGAGGCAGGGGTGACGGCGGTGATCCAGCCCGGCGGTTCGATCCGCGACAACGAGGTGATCGCCGCCGCGGATGAGAAGGGGCTGGCTATGGTGCTGACCGGAATGCGGCACTTCCGGCATTGATGATGTGAAGCGGGCCCTCTCCCTTTCAGGGGGGAGGGCTCTTTCTCAAGCCTCGGCCAGCAGGTCGTCGGAATCCTCGACCCGCTTCAGCATCGACTGCCGCAGTTTCAGCAGAGCCCGGTGCTCCAACTGGCGCACGCGCTCCTTGCTGACGCCGAGTTCACGGCCGAGTTCCTCCAGCGTGGCGCCTTCCTCGCGCAGGCGGCGTTCGCGGATGATCGTGCGTTCGCGCGGACTCAATTCGCCCAGAGCCTCCGCCAGCCACTGCGACCGCGTGTTCGCGTCGCGCATGCCGATCACCACATCCTCGGGCGAGGGGCGCTGGTCGGCCAGGAAGTCCTGCCAGTCGTCGTCGGAGCCGTCGGCCACCGGCGTGTTCAGCGACTGGTCGGAGCCGGACAGACGCATCTCCATCGCCTCGACCTCGGAAACCTCGACCTTCAGTTCGCCGGCGATCCACTCGCGGCCTTCCCTGGTCATGGGCGCACCGCTGCCGTTCTGGGTGGCACTGTCGATCTTGGCACGCAGCCGGCGCAGGTTGAAGAACAGGGATTTCTGAGCGGCGGTGGTGCCGGTCCGCACGATCGACCAGTTGCGCAGGATGTAGTCCTGCATGGCCGAGCGGATCCACCAGGCGGCGTAGGTGGAGAAACGCACCTCGCGGTCGGGTTCGAAGCGGCTGGCCGCCTGCATGAGGCCGACATTGCCTTCCTGGACGAGATCGCCCATCGGCAGGCCGTAATTGCGGAAACGCGATGCGGTGGCCACCACCAGACGGGTATAGGCCCGGACCAGCTGATGCAGGGCGCGTTCGTCGTTGCCTTCCCGCCATTTCCGGGCGAGGTCGAATTCATGGTCGCGCGACAGTAACGGTTCGCGCATAGATGCCTTGATGAAGCTCAGATTAGCACGCTGAGTCTCCGGATCGTCGATGTATGCCATCCGTCCCTTCCTTCCCGTCTGGGCGGCATCGTGTTCCTTCGCATATCCCCGTACTATCGGGTCTTCGCCGCTTTGCCGCCTGCCCCCGGTCGATGCCGTCGGGTTAGACAACAAGCATGAGCGCGCCCTGTTGCGGAATCATACGCAGGTGTAGGGGGAGCGGATCACCAGGGGGACAAAGGAATTTTTCCGGCGACCCGTTCATGGGGGCCGGTGTGGGACGGAGAGTGGAAACTCTTCACTGTTATTGCGCGAAGTCAGGGTCGAACGGAGCGGGCAGGCAGAACCTGAGGTTGGGTCACGCCTGGAAAAGGTCCAGCATCTCGCCGAAAGAATTAAAGCAGGCGCAGACGAGGTAGCCATCACGGCCGCAGCCGCCGTCGAGCGTCACCGTTGCCGGTCCTACGCCGACTCCCGGGCTTTCCGAGGTCCAATTCGGGTCGTAGCCCCGCACCAGACGGCTGAAGCCGCCATAGGGTTGTTCCAGCCGGGCAAAACCAGCACTGCCCCACCAGAAGGCATCGCCCTGGCCGGTCAGCGGGCGGCGGGGATCGATGCCGGAATTGACCAGCAACAGGCTCCCGCCGCCGCGGCTGCTGCCGCTCCAGCCCTCCCCGCCCACCGCGTCCTCCGGAAGCCCGTCGGAGGCGCCATCATCCGAGACTCCACCCTGCGATGTCGGACCGCCGGTATAGGCGGCACGCCGCAGCGCGTTGAACAGCTGCTCGTGTCCGGGCCTTGCGGCCACCGCCTGCCGCAGTTCACGCGTCCAGCGGCCCAGCATGACCGCCCCGCCGCGCGCCGCCGCCATTCCGGCGTCGAGATGACCGCCATAGGCGGCCAGCGTCGGCGCAACGCCCTGACGCAGCATCCAGTCCAGCACGGTGCGCGGATCGGGAGCAAAATGGAGTTGCAGCAACTTCTGCCACATCTCCTCCTGCTGACCACGCAGATAAACGATGTCGGACGCGATCATGCCCGGCATCGACAGAAGGGCGATACGGAAGGACAGCAACCGGTCGACGGTTTCCACCACATGCTCGCCGAAACCGATCATGTTGCCGAGATAGACCAGCCGGTCGCCAGGGCGGAAACGCTGGCCGATGGCGCGGTGGATCAGGTCCAGCCGATCCGGCTGGGCGTGGATGGCCCCGATGGCCCACACCCGGCGCGGCCGGCCGAGCGACGCGAAACGGCTGTCGTCCTCAAGGGCACCGACGAGGGTACCGGCACTGGATCCGGCAGGTCGGTTGGTCTGGCGAAGACCAAGGCGCGGCGGCAGACCCAAACTCGATCCCCTTCGGCGTCGTTCACGAAGCCGTTCCGACGCTGTCCGCCGAAAGGCGGCCGGAGTTTAGGCGTGTCATGCCGCGGAAACAAAGGCGAAAAACGAGACGGGCGCGCGGCGTGACGTAGCAGCCGCGCGCCCGTTCGTGTCACGGACATCTATGAGCCCGGAAACCGGGGCAGGCCATCAGGCGGCCTTGGACAGCACCGATTCCAGGCGCTCCGTCGCCTTGGTCTCGTCGATCTTCTCGACGGCGGCCAGCTCGCGGGCCAAACGCTCCAGGGCGGCCTGATAGATCTGGCGCTCGCTGTAGGACTGGTCGGACTGGTCGGCGCCGCGGTACAGATCGCGCACCACCTCGGCGATGGATACCGGATCGCCGGAGTTGATCTTGGCCTCATACTCCTGGGCGCGGCGGCTCCACATGGTGCGGCGGACGCGCGAACGGCCCTGCAGAGTCTCCAGCGCGACCTTGATCCGGTCCTTGGAGGACAGGCGGCGCAGGCCGGCGTTGCGGGCCTTGGTAACCGGAACCTTGAGCGTCATGCGCTCTTTCTCGAACGTGATCGCGTAGAGTTGAACCTCGAGTCCGGCAATGCTGTGGGTCTCGATCCCTTCGACCCGACCGACGCCATGAGCCGGATAAACGACGAAGTCACCGGCTTCGAAGTCAAGCTTGTTCGACATGTGGATTGGCTCTCACTTCTCGCGATCACGCCATTTTGCCGCCCCGGTGGAAGGGACGAAAAAGGACCCCGGACGATTATGGCGCCGTGGGGATGGGACCCATCCACGACGATCACAAAAGCCACAGGTCCTGGAACGAAGGAAAAACCGGCAATGGCGCGAAGGCCGGCTCCGGGCGCGCATTATAGCGATGTTACGCCCGAGTTACAAAGGGAACGCGCAATCTACCGGGCGGAAATCGTCGTTCGCCCGGCCATGGCCGCCCCGTCGATTTTGCATAGCAACATCGGCGGGTGCAATCGGTTGATGTGGCCCGACTCGAAAAATCCTATTCGGATCGGGGGCCGGGCCGCATCGTCAGTCGGTCTCAACCCGCCTTGGGGGAGAAATACTTCTCGAACTTGCCGTCGACGCCCTTGAACTCGTCGGCGTCGGCCGGCGCGTCCTTCTTTCGGGTGATGTTCGGCCACTGGCCGGAATAGTCGCGGTTCATCTCCAGCCACTTGGTCGCGCGGTCGTCGGTGTCGGGGACGATTGCCTCGGCCGGGCATTCCGGCTCGCACACGCCGCAGTCGATGCACTCGTCCGGGTGGATGACCAGCATGTTCTCACCCTCGTAGAAGCAATCCACAGGGCAGACTTCGACGCAGTCGGTGTACTTGCACTTGATGCAGCCGTCGGTGACGACGTAGGGCATGATCTCTTCTCCGCTGTTCCGGCCGGCGGTGCCAGCCGCGCGTCCATGGTCCCGCTATCGCCCATCTGGGCCGATCGGAGCCGTTTCCCTGGAATAGGGCACGCGCATGGCACCGGGCCGGATGGCCAACCCGCGCCTGCCTAGCACGCCGCAGACGAGCCGTTCAACCCTGCGCGTGATGTGGGCGACCCTGTCGCACCCTGCATTGCGCCATTCGCAGCGATGGCCGGGCCGGGGGCTTGCGAAAACGCCTCCATGAAGGCCCGCAGGCTGGCGGTTTCGATGGCGTCGGCGCGCCGCACGAACTGGGTCGGCATGCGGGCCAGCGCGTCGGGCAGCGGCCGGGCCGCCAGCAGGTCGCGCCAGGGATCGCGCTCGACGACGGCGCGCGGGATGACCGTCACCCCCATGCCGGCGCCGACGCAGCCCAGGATAGCGTCCAGCGCCCCGAATTCCATGACCCGGAACGGCACGCGTCCGGCCTCGCGCATCGCCATCTCCGCCCGGCCGCGATAGGCGCAGGCCCGGCCGAAGGCGATCAGGGTGCGGCGCGCGGAGTCGGTGGTCAGTCCGGCGGCCGGTTCGGCCAGCACCAGTTCCTCGTCGAAGATGCGCCAGGCGATCAGGTCGGGATGGGCCACTTCGCCGCCGACGAAGGCGCCGTCCAGACGTCCGGCCAGCACGTCCGCCAGCAGGGTCTCGGTCGGGCCAGGGGTGATGGTCAGCTCCACGTCGGGATGGTCGCGGTGGAAGCGGGCCAGGACCGGCGGCAGGCGCACCGCGGCGGTCGACTCCATGCTGCCGACAGCCAGCCGGCCGCCATGCCCGGCCGCTTCCGCCACCGCGTCGCGGGCCTGGGCGACCAGCCGCAGCACCCGGTCGGCATAGCCGCTGAGCACCCGTCCGGCCGGCGTCGGCTTCATCCCGCGGCTGAGGCGGAGGAACAGCTCGACGCCCAAATCCTCTTCAAGCCGCTTGATCCGCGCGGTGACGTTGGACTGCACGCAGTTCAGCGCTTCCGCCGCCCGGCTGACGCTTCCGGTGTCGGCCACCGCCTTCACCACCCGCAAACCGGCCAGATCCATATCGATGTCTCCTCCCGACTTCCTGTGCATGGCACCCATCACTGAAAGTGGAGCTTATCATCAGAACAATTCATTGGAAATGAGGGCGGGGCCGCGGCCATGATGGAAACCAAATCAATCGGCCTGCCGGACGGTTCAGTCCGTCTAACAGTTTCCCGTCAAAGGAGCCGGCCGAAAAAACGAGAGGGCGTGGATCATGGTGCGGGTGCTGGTTGGCGGCCTGATCGGGCTGGCCATCGCAATGGGTGTCGCGCGTTTCGCCTTCACCCCGATCCTGCCGGCGATGCAGGAGGCCACCGGGCTGCGGGCCGACGGGGCGGGGCTTCTCGCCTCCCTGAACTATCTGGGTTATTTCATCGGCGCGCTGGGCGCCGGGCTGGTGCCGCACGGCGCCACGCGGACGGCGATGTACCGGCTATCGCTGCTGGTCAGCGTCGCCACCACCGCGGCGATGGGGCTGGATCTGGGCGATGCCGGGCAGGCGATGCCGGGCTGGCTGGTCCTGCGTTTCCTGTCGGGGGTGTCGAGCGCCGGCATCTTCATCCTGGGCATCGCCATGGTGCTGGACACCTTGACCCGCCGGGGCGGCGAACGCTTCGCCGGCTGGCTTTACACCGGGGTAGGGCTCGGAATCGCCTCGTCAGGACTGTTCGTCGCGCTGTTTGGCGACCGGCTGGGCTGGGCCGGCGACTGGCTGGCACTGGGGGCGATCTGCGCGGTGCTCGGGCTGATGCCCGGCCTTTGGGTGCGCGATCCGCCGCCACAGCCGCATTCCGCCACGGCCGGGACGGCGGGGGACGCCGGCACGGCACGGCGGGGCGGGCTGTCGGCGCCGCTCCTGTTGCTGACGCTGGCTTATTTCCTGGAGGGGGGCGGCTATATCGTGTCGGCCACCTTCCTGGTGTCGATTCTGAAGACCGATCCCGGCACCGCGGCGGTGGGCGAGGCAGCCTGGATGGTGGCCGGACTGGGGGCGATGGGCGCCGGGGTGTTCTGGGCCGCGGTCGCCCGCCGGTCGAACAGCTGGTGGTCGCTGATCCTGGCGCACCTGACGCAGGCCGTCACCATCCTGCTGCCGATGACCGGTTCGCCGACGGTGGCCGTCATTTCCGCGCTGTTGTTCGGCGGCACCTTCGTCGGCATCGTCTCCCAGGCTTTCGCGCTGGGGCGGCAGTTGTCGGCCGGTGCCTCGGCCCGGGTGGTCGGGGCGCTGACCGCCGCCTATGGGCTGGGGCAGATCATCGGACCGTTGCCGGCCGGGCTGGTGGTGACCCGCACCGGCAGCTTCAATGCCGTGCTGCTGGGAGCCGCCGCCGTGGTTTTGCTGGGCGCATTGCTGCTGGCGCTGGGCATGGTGATCGCCGGACGGCAGTCATCAGCGGGGCCGGCGCTCGCCTCGCCCAAAGCGTCATGAGGGCCAAAACATCGTAAGAGTCAAAGCTTCGTAAGTATTCGAAAGGTCTCCCTGCGACAATCGGCGCCGGATTTGCTGCGATGCCGTTGTTCTCCCCGATCGTTTGCTTTGGCTACAGTCTGGTCCACAACAACCAGATCCCGGGGGAGTCGATGAAACGCAAGCTGGTTCCGGACGTCGTGAAGTCGCAGGAACTGATCCTGGTGCCGGAGGATACCTCCGTCGCCACCGTGTCGAAGATGATGGCCGACAAGAACATCGGCGCCGTCCTCGTGGTGGACCACGGCGCCCTGATCGGCATCGTCACCGAGCGCGACCTGAACAACAAGGTGCTGTCCAGGGACCTTGACCCGTCGTCGGTGGAGGTCGGTGCGGTGATGACCCGCAACCCCGACAGCCTGCCGCCCGACGCCGATGCGGTCGACGCGCTGAAGCTGATGCATGACAAGCATTACCGTCACCTGCCCATCACCCAGGGCAAGCGCGCGGTGGGTATCGTGTCCATCCGCGACCTGTTCAAGGTCGCCTACGAGCATCTGATGGCCGAACGCGCCGAGGCGTGACGGGGAAGGGGGCGCCGCGCACGGTGCCCCCTTTCTTGCCGTCAGTGCGCTGCGTTGTGCTTGCGCCGGGCCAGCAGGTTCAGCGCCTCCACCAGGGTGGAGAAGGCGATGGCGAAGTACAGGTATCCCTTGGGGATGTGGAAGCCGAAGCCGTCCGCCACCAGCGCCACGCCGACCAGCAGCAGGAAGGACAGCGCCAGCATCTTCACCGTGACGTGACGGTTGACGAAATCGCCGACCGGGCCGGAGGCGAACAGCATCACCGCCATGGCGATGACCACGGCGGCGACCATCACCGGCAGATGGTCGGACATGCCGACCGCGGTGATGACGCTGTCGAGCGAGAAGACGATGTCCAGGAACATGATCTGGACGACCACGGAGGTGAAGGTGGCGTGCTTGGGCGCCGACCCGCCCTCCTCATGGCCTTCGACGGTGTGGTGGATCTCCAGTGTGCCCTTGGCCAGCAGGAACAGGCCGCCGAGGATCAGGATCAGGTCGCGGCCCGAGACATCCCAGCCGGCGACGGTGAACAGCGGCTGGGTCAGCTGCGCCACCCAGGCGATGGATGCCAGCAGGGCCAGACGCGTCAGCAGCGCCAGCGCGAGGCCGACGCGACGGGCGCTGTGCTGCCGTTCGGGCGGCAGCTTCGACGCCATGATCGAGATGAAGATGATGTTGTCGATGCCCAGCACGATCTCCAACGCGGTCAACGTCAGAAGGCTGGCCCAGACATTCGGGTCGGAGAGGAGTTCGAGCATGTAGGGGCGGGGCTCCGGCAGTCAGATGGCGGCAATCGGGTGGCGGTGGCCAGACGGGTGCAACCGACGGGTTTCACGCCGGCACCGCGGGGCGCCAGCGTGACCGCGACCACATGAGGTCGGCTCGGGCCCGCTGCAAGGGGCCAGTTCCATTTTCCCGCCTGCCTGCTCCCCCGACTTGCCGGCCTTTTACCGGCGTCTTACCGCCCTTTTGCCGCCGATCCTGCGACCATGCGTTTCATCTCCAGAAGGTTGCCGTCCTCTGTCCCGCCGCAGTGCCGGGGATGCGGCCGAAAGGGGGCGGTTCGGCGTGCTCGACCTCGTGCCGTTCCACGGTCCGCCGGGTGGCCGTCCGGCTGTCGGTCCGCTCGCTCCAGGCGCGCCGGCGGATCGCCATCTGAAGCCGGCAATCCTGGGAGCAGTAGAAGGGCGCCGGGCCGCGGGCGGACATGCGTACGAAGGGCCTGCCGCAGCAGGCGCAGTAAAGCGTGGTCATGGTCGTTTCCTCCGGAACGGGCGGCCGTTTGCCGGCCTTGCCCAGAGCTTTGCGGCTGGTCGTCCAACGGATGACCGGCTTTTGGCTCTGCTGATGCTGTTGGATGAATTGTGTCGGCTGGCCTCAGGCATCGCCAGCGATCAAAAGACATAAGCCCAGCTGATCTCAAGTATTCGAGGGTAGAATTGAGAGCGTTGACAGCAACTTAGACACACAGGCGCGTCAATTCGCCGCGATGCTCCGCCGCTCGTACAGGCAAGGATTTTTCGACATTCATGTCTTCCGACGGAAGCCTGACGGTGCCATCTATTGCTTTCGGTCAATTGTGCGGAAAAACGAGACGCGATGACGCTGAGACGCCTCATCACCTTTCTCGGAACCGAAAGCGCCAGCGGCGTGGTCCTGATGATCGCGGCGCTGAGCGGCATGGCGGTTGCCGGGGCAAGCTGAGAACCGACAGGCCGGCATGGTGCCTGTCGGGTGTGCGAACTTTGTGCCCGGAGGGTGGAACCGCCGGGGGTGTCGGCGGGTTCTTCCCTTGCGGGTAGGCGCGCTGTGGGCGCGGGACCGCCAGATCGGGGGGACACGCGATGATCGACGCCATCCGCACACGCCGGCACGCCGTTGCCGAAGCGCCGCCGCCGGGCGGCACAGGCGGCTCGGTCCCCATCGATTTCCAACGGCTGGAGCGGCTTCGCCGCCTGACCCGGCTGATGGACACCCGCTGGCGCATTCCCTTCACCCGCATCCCCATCGGGCTGGATGGCATTGCCAGCGTGGTGCCGGTGGCCGGCGACACGGTGACGGCGTTCGTTTCCGCCTACATCATCATGGAGGCCGCCCGTTTCGACCTGCCGAAGACGCTGGTGGCGCGCATGGTGTTCAACGTGCTGCTGGACTGGGCGGGCGGGTCGGTTCCGGTGCTGGGCACCGTGTTCGACATCGCCTTCAAGGCCAACCGGATGAACCTGAACCTGCTGCACGAGCATCTGGAGCAACGTCTGGCCGCCGCCGCGAAGCGCTGAAGCGGCAGCCGGCAAAAGCCGGCTTTTTCCGATCTTGACGTGGATCAAGGCAGGGGTGGGGGGACTGCGGCACTCTGTCGCTTATGAACGCCATCACCGCCCTGGCCGTTTCGCCGGCCCCCGCCAACCCGTCCCATTCCCATGGTGTCGCCCACGGTGTCGATGCCGCGCTGCTCGCCAAGTATGACGGGCTGCGGGTGCCGCGTTACACCAGCTACCCGACCGCGCCGCACTTCACGCCGGAGGTGAACGGCGACGTGTATGGCGGCTGGCTGGAGGCGATCGAGCCGTCCCGGTCGGGATCGCTCTACCTGCATGTGCCCTTCTGCCAGAAGATGTGCTGGTACTGCGGATGCCACACCAAGATCGTCGCGCGCTATGAGCCGATTGCCGAGTATCTCGGCCATATGCGGCGCGAGATCGCCATGGTGGCCGACCGCATTCCCGGCCGTCTGGCGGTGCGCCACATCCATTTCGGCGGGGGCACCCCGACCATGATGGCGCCCGACGATTTCGAGGCGATGATGGCGCTGCTGCTCAAGCGCTTCGACATCGCCGACGATGCCGAAGTGGCGGTGGAGATCGATCCCCGCACCCTGACGGCGGAGATGGCGGCGGCGCTGGGCCGCGCCGGTGTCAACCGCGCCTCGCTGGGCGTGCAGGATTTCGACGGGACGGTGCAGCAGGCGATCAACCGCGTCCAGCCGCGCGCCGTCACCGAGCAGGCGCTGGCCTGGTTGAAAGAAGCCGGCATCGACAGTGTCAACCTGGACCTGATGTATGGCCTGCCGCACCAGTCGGTTGAAAGCGTCACCCGCTCCGCCGAGATCGCGCTGGAGATGGCGCCCGACCGGCTGTCGGTCTTCGGCTACGCCCATGTGCCGTGGATGAAGACCCACCAGAAGAAGATCGACGAGTCGGTTCTGGCCGGCTCGCTCGGCCGCTGGGAGCAGTTCGCCGCCATCGCCGACACGTTGTCCGCTGCCGGCTACAGCGCCATCGGTCTCGACCATTTCGCCCGTCCCGGCGACGAGTTGGTGGTGCAGCAGGAGGAAGGGCGGCTGGGTCGCAACTTCCAGGGCTACACCACCGACGATGCCGAGACCCTGCTGGGCTTCGGCTCCTCCTCCATCGGTGCCTTGCCGCAGGGCTATGTGCAGAACGCGGTGCCCTTCGACCATTACGCCACCGCCGTCGAAGAGGGCCGCCTGCCCACCGGCAAGGGCATCGCGCTGACCCAGGACGACAAGGTTCGGCGCGACCTGATCATGCGGCTGATGTGCGACCTGTCGGTCGATACGGCCGCCATTGCCCGTGCCCATGACCTGCCTGAGTCCGCCTTCGACGCGGAACTGGAGGGCATGGCCGATCTGGTCGCCGACGGCGTCGCGGTGGTGGACGGCCGGCGCGTCCATGTGCCGGAGAGCGCCCGCCCGTTGATGCGCATCGTCGCCGCCCGCTTCGACACCCACCTGTCCAAGGGCGCCGGACGGCACAGCCGGGCGGTTTGACGGCATTCAGGGAAGATCGGGCAAAAGAAAAGGCGGCCGGCGCCACCCGCCGACCGCCTTTCCCCGTGCCGCGCATCCGAACCCACAAGGCTACGCGGCAACCTCGTTGATGCCCTGCATCAATGTCCGCAGCATGTCGCCGCTGAGGCGGTTTGACGTGACGCCGCCCGTCTGCTGCTGCATGCCGCCATAGGCGGCCATCCGTTCCTGTTCCGACACATAGCCGTCCTTGTTGGTGTCCAGCGGATCGTAGCTGGTCGTGCCGCCGGCCGCTGCCGAGCTTGAAGACGCTGAGGTTGAAGAGGTGGAGCCGGAAGACGTGGCAGACGATGTACTGGCGATGTCCCAAGTGCCGGACGTGCCGGTGTCGTTGGCGGGTGGCGGCGGCGGCTGGTTGGCATCGGCCTGCTTCAGCGCGCTGCTCAACTCGTCCTGGGAAATCGATCCGTCCTCGTCGCTGTCGAGGCTGCTGAACAGCGATGCGGCATCGGTGCCCGACTGGCCGGCGGAGGTCAGGACGGACGTCAATTCGTCGGCGCCGATGCCGCCGCTGCTGTCGCTGTCCAGGCTGGAATAGAGGTTCTGGGCGAACTGCTGCTGCATCGCGCCTGCCTGCTCCTGTGCCGCCAGCAGGGCGCTGCCGCTGCCATAGTCGAACTGGCTGGCGAAGGAACTGAACTCCGTCGTGCTGAGCGAACCGTTGCTGTCGCTGTCCAGGCTGCCGATCAGGCCATCGACGGCGGACGGCAGCTTCCCGCTGTCGGAAGCGGCCGAGGTGCCGCCGAGCGCACCCAGCAACTCGTCCTTGGACAGCGACGAGTCGCTGTCGGTATCCGCCTTGGAGAAGAATTTCTGAAGCGTTGCCGCGCTGTTGGAGCTGCCGAGGGAGGAGATCATGGCCAGATGCCCCCGTAAGATGCCGTCGTGATGGTCAAGATACGGGGTGCGGCCTGGGACTCCTGCGCGGAACGGCGTCGAAAAAGATCGAGTTTGAGGTAATTTTTTAAAATCGTGTGGCGTGCCTCAAAAAGCGCATAGCGCATCCGGCTGCGCTGCGGTGGCGAAGAGGGGGTCGCCTCCTGTATGGTCGCGCCGAAGGTCCACAACCCGCCCCTTTGCCTTTTCCCTTCCGTTCCTGCAAAGCACCGTTCCGTCTCAAGGTGAGCGATGATCCGGCGTCTGCGTACTCTTCCCTTGATGGTGGCCCTGGCCACGCTGATGGTTCCCGGCTGCATGCCGTACCAGCGGACCCCCAATCCGCCGACCGTACGGACTGCCCCCGACACCGGAACCGGGCTGGAGCCGATCTATGGGGAGTGGCAGGTGGACAAGCCGACGCCGGCCTATGCCCAGCCGGCGGGCGGATCGGGCGTCATCGCCACGCTTGGGACGGGGCAGGCGGTGACCACGCTGGGCCGGGTGCGCAACAGCGACTGGGTGGCGGTCAAGGTCGGCGGGTCCACTGCCTATGTCCGGCTTCATCTGTTGAGCCTGAAGGGCAACACGCCACGCGGCAGCCGCGGCACCTCCACCACCCTGTCCAAGCCCGTCGACAACGCCGGCCCGACCATCAAGGCCGCCCCGCGCGGCAAGATCGGCGCGACACCGATCGCCAACTGATTCCAGGGACGGTTGGCCTCAGGACAGGCAGCCCGAAAACAAGACAAGAGTCGCAGACTCCCCCTCGATATGGGTTCATGATAGAACATATCAGGAACATATGCCTGTCGAGCGGAGCCGAGTCATGCCTGTCCCGTTGCCCTCCTTTCCATCTGCGGACGCGGCGACCTGCGACCGTGCCGGACTGTTGGCCGACCTGCGCGCACGCATCCGGCGGATCGAGGGGGCGGGTGGGGAAGGGGGGCGGACCTTGCCGTTCGGCATCGACTCGGTCGATGGCCATCTGCCCGACGGTGGGCTGCCGCTGGGTTGCCTGCATGCGGTGGCGGCGGAGGACCCGGGGGCAGGCACCGGATTCACCGCGGCGCTGCTGGCCCGGCTGGCGACCCCGAAAAGGCCGGCGCTGTGGATCCTGCGCGGGCGCGACCTGTACGCCCCGGGGCTGGCGGCCTATGGGCTGACGCCCGACCGGCTGGTGGCGGTCCGCGCGGTGCGCCCGGTCGATGCGCTGTGGGCGATGGAGGAGGCGCTGCGTTGCTCCACCCTGTCGGCGGTGCTGGGAGAGTTGGCGGGGCTGGACCTGACCGCCAGCCGGCGGCTGCAGCTTGCCGCCGAGTCGTCGGGGGTGACCGGCTTCCTGCTGGACGCGAGCGCCGGCGCATCGGGCGGGCGCAACCAGTGGATGGCAGGCCGCCCGATGGCGGGGGGGCGGACAGAAGGACTCAGCGCCGCGGTGACCCGCTGGCGGCTGGATGCCGTCCCAAGTCTGGACGAGGAGGAGGATGCGGCGCCACGCCCGGCCGGAGGCCCGCCGGGGCTGGGGATGCCGCGCTGGTCGGTCATGCTGGAGCGTTGCCGGGGCGGACGCCCAGGCATCTGGACCCTCGCCTGGGACGGGCAGGGCTGGCATGACGTCGGGAAAGAGGATGCAAGCGGCCTTCGGCGGACCGCGCAAAGCGACTCGGGGCTATGGCCGGCCCGTCAGCCGATGTCCGACAATCGACAAGGTCGTTTGTCGGATCACCGCAAACCGGCCAGCTCAGGCTGAGTGCCGGTCAGTAGTTGGTTGCCCAGTCGGGCTCGCGGCGGGCGGGCTGCTCCGACCCGTCCGGCTCGGTCATCCAGCGCGGGTCATCCGCGTCCATCGGGGCGTAGAGCGGCAGCTGGCGGGCGAATTCCGCGCTGTCGGCATCGCGGCGCTGCTTCAGCAGACGGTCGGCAAGGTGGGCGGGCAGCATGGCAGGTCTCCTTCTGAGCGCCGGATGGCACCGCGGATCAGCCTGACTAAGGCCGGTCCTGGCCCACCCGTCGTCCTGTTTGCCTGGATAATACCTACGCAAGTTCCAGGCCAGCTGTTAAGCGCGTCACACGAGTTCCATGACACACGACTAAGTCTCTACAAACGGTTTATACGAAGCCACTTGAACCCACATGAACAGGTATGACACGAGGGACTCTTGAGAGGGGATCTGTCGTACACGCCGTGGCGGCCATCGCTCTTCGGTGAGCATCGCCGTCCTCGGTGTGAGATGTGTTCCCTTCAGCGTCGTTCCAACCCATATTCGCGGCCAATCCCCTTCAAGGAATGCGTACCTCCCATGCACAGCGCCACCGCTCCCGAGTCCTGCCCAACCTGCCTAAAGCCTAATCACCTGTGCATTTGCGAGGCAGTGCAGCCCATCGACAACGGCGTCTTCCTGCTGATCCTGCAACATCCGCAGGAGAAGCGGGAAAATCTGGGCACCGCCCAGATCGCCCATCTGCAGTTCGCCAATTCGATGGTGAAGGTCGGGCTGAGCTGGCCGGGCCTGAAGCGCATCCTGGGGCGGGAGGTCGATCCCAAGCGCTGGGGCGTGCTGTATCTCGGCCCGGTGAAGGACGGCGGCGCTCCCCGGCCGGAGGTTGGGGTGGTCGACAGGAACGGCCAGCCGTTGCGCGACAGTGCGGAGATCCTGGAGGATCTGGAGGGTGTCATCGTCCTGGACGGCACCTGGAGCCAGGCCAAGACCCTGTGGTGGCGCAATGCCTGGCTGCTGAAATGCCGCCGCATCGTGCTGAACCCGCAATTCCGCTCGCTCTATGGGCAGGCGCGCAAGGAACCGCGGCGCGACAGTGTCTCCACCCTCGAAGCCGGCGCCTTCCTGCTGTCACGGCTGGAGGGCGACCAGACCATCATGGACACCGCGCTGAAGCCCTTCTCGCTGCTGCTGAAGAAGCTGCGCACCCGCCGTCCCCGTCCGGCGCTGCCTACCGACGCCGATGCTCCGGCGGCCGCTTCCGACGATGAGGGGGGTGAGGAGGGCTGAAGCTCCTTCGCGCGGCTGCAACCAACCGGCGGCTGCGCCGTTGATGATGGGTGAGAGGGCGGACGGCGTCCGGCCGCATCGCCCGTCATCGACGGAAAGAAGGAGAGGGTTCGTGCGAGGCATCCTGTTGTGGCTGGTCGGCATTCCGATCCCCGTCATCCTCCTGCTCTACCTGTTCAACATTCTCTGATCGGCCGGGTTGACGGGGCTGCGGCGCCGGGTGCCAAATGCTGGCCGCAAATTCCTTCGATTTTCTCCTCCCGCAATCGAACGAGAGAATGATGGCCAGCGATTTCGTGCCTTTCGGCCTGACGGTCTGCGGTCTCAGCGAGCTTTGCAATTTCGGCGGCGGCAAGGTCAGCCATGTGCTGTCGATCCTCGACCCCGAGATGACGGAGCCGAGCGAGTTCGGCGACTATGGCGAGCATGAGCGGCTGGAACTGCGCTTCCATGACGTCATCGAGCCGACGCAGGGCCAGATCGCTCCGGAACGGTCGGATGTGGAGCGCATCCTGGCCTTCGGCCGCGACCTGCTGGCCGAACCGGTGGATTGCCGTCATCTGCTGGTCCACTGCCATGCCGGCGTATCGCGGTCCACCGCAGCGCTGACCATGATCCTGGCGCAGGCGCGCCCGGAGCTGCCGGCGGCCGATGCGGTGGGGGCGGTGGTCGCCATCCGGGCCCAGACCTGGCCAAACCTGCGCATGATCGAGTTCGCAGACGATAGTCTCGGCCGCAACGGCGAACTGATCGCCGCCGTGCGCCAGCGCCACCGCACGCTCGGTAGGCAGCGTCCGGAACTGGTTCAATTCATGATCGACAGTGGCCGCGTCCGCGAGGTCGAGGATCTGATCGACTGAGGGGATGGATGCGGCCCCCTGGCCCGTCGCTGCAACAGCCGGCCCTCAATACCCAGCCGGCTGGCCGCCGAAGACGCCCTTAGCCCAAGCGCCGATGCGGTGGCGCAGTTGCTCGTGCCAGATATAGACGCCGCCCTTGACCCAGTTCATCTGGATCGCGCGGCGCTGGCCTTCGAAGGGATAATGGCCGTGCCAGGAGGTGTCGCTGCGGCGGAAGCACATCAGCGTGCCTTCCTCCGGCGGGACCTCGGCGGCGTAATCCTCCAGGTTCTGGGAGCGCAGGATGCGCAGGCGGCCGCCGGTCGCTTCCCAGGGCGGGTTCATGTAGATCAGCACGGTGATGACTTTGCTGGCCGAATCCGGATGGATCTTGCCGTCGGTCGGCCGGCACATGCCGCGCGCCGTGAACATGGTCGGGTACTTGGACAGATCCAGGTCGAACTTCTCGGAGAAGGCCTTGCAGACCTCCGGCCCCTTCAATTCGGCGATCATCCGGTCGAAGCTCGGTCCCTGGGGGAACACGCCCAGCGGGATCGAGCCCGGCTTGTCCACCTTGGGATAGTCGCGGTGCAGCTCTTCCAGATACTCCCGCTTCACGAAACCCGGAACACATAGGAAATCATAGGGATCGTGCTGCAGGGGGGTAGCGCGGAACTTGTCCAGATCAAGCATGGACATGGGTACGAGACTCCCAAAGAGCGTGCCGACGGTGGCTTTGCCCCCCAAAACCGGCGTCACTTAAACACGGCGGAAGTTTTATGCAACAGGTTTGTCGGGGAAGCACAACTCTTGCCGCGCCCGCCATTCCGGGCCGACATAGTTCACGATGATCGATTTGCGCACTCCGTCGATCGAACGTTTCTCGAACCCATGCCAAGTGTTGCTTCCGGGGATGAAGATCAGCCCCTCGTTGAAGGCGTAGGGCGCGCGGGCGACGACCGTCCGGCTCTCGTCCAGAACGTCGGTGCCCCAGTGCGAGCAGTCCGGCCCCTTCGAGAGATAGATCAGCATCGTGTATTTCTTGACGCCGATGTCGGTGTGCGGCTCCAGCCAGAAGCCGTCGGTATCCTGGCAATATTCGATGCGCAGGCTGGTGCCGGTCAGGTCGACGTTGCAGGTCTTCTGGATCGCGTCCACCACCGGGTGGCTCTGGAAGGCCTGGGCCACCGTCTCGCACACCGCGTACCTGCCGCGGTTCTCCTCGCCGAAATAGGTGCGCGACGCGTTGTTGGTCTCGCGCTTGCCATAGGTGTCGGACACCGGGGGCGGGCCCCAGGGCAGGTCGGCGATGGCGTCGGCGGATTCCTCAGGCAGCGCCTCGGACAGCAGCCAATGATTATAGGGCTGGTCGAACAGCCGGCTGTTTTCCAGGCAACGCAGGAAAGAGGCGGAAACGGCGGCGGAAGTGGTCATGGCGGCGGAAGTTCCGGATGGAAGGACGGCCCCGGACCGTGTCTGTCGAAACGTCCGGTTCGCCAGCGCTTATGGCATGGGCGGCGACCGAACTCCGCAGCAAACTGGTCTTACCAGCGGGGTGCGCGCATTGGTCGCGCCGCACCCCGCCCTCCCGTCATGACAGGTCGAATCGCCTGCGGTGGGCGGACAGGCGGCGACGCACCTCCTCGGCCACCACCTCCGTCTCGTTCAGCGGCGCATAGGTCCAATGCTCCAGGGAGCCGTCGAAGGGCCGCGTGATGCCGTCCTGGTAGAGCCCGTCATGGAAGGCACGGAACTTGGGCGACCCGCCCTCCAGCTCGATCACATAGACCGGCTTGCCGGTTGAGCAGGCCTCCGACGTCATCGACACGCTGTCGCAGGTCACCACCACGGCGTCGGCGAGGCCGAGATAGGCGAAGTAAGGATTCTCGCCGGTGCCGTCCCACACCTCCGCGGGCAGGCCGGACAGGCGGGCGCGCAGGATCGCCTCGTTGTCGGCGCCGGTACGGCGAGACGGGGTGACCATCAACCCGGCGCCATGGGTGCGCGTCAGGTTGGCCAGCCGTTCGGCCACATCGCCCATGATGGTGGGCGTCAGACGGTAGACGCCGTTGTCGCCGCCGATCAGCACGGCGATGCGCGGGTGTGGCAGATGCGCCAGACGCGGGGCGAATCGCTTGGCCGCGTCGGCCAGGATGGCAGGCGTCACCCGGTGCAGGGCACCGCGGGTCACCATCACATTGTCGGCGCGCAACCTGTCGTGGCGCGGTACGACGATCAGGTCGAAATGGCGCGGGTTCATCACCGGATCCTGGATCTGGACGGTGAAGGTCCGGCCGCCCGACTGCTGGCGCACCGCCAGCGAGACGGCGATGGACTGCCGTCCGGTGCCGATCAGCAGGTCGGGCCAGGGCGGCTGCACCGGATCGCCCTTGGGGCCGGCGGCGAAGCGGTTGCCGAGGCGCCAGTAGGGGGTCAGCTGGCGCCAGGGCGTGCGCAGGTGGACGCGCTTGACGACCGGCGTCAGGCCGAGCGACTCCGCCAGACCGATGCACTGGTTTTCCATGCCGGCCTTGCCGTCCGACACGACCCAGCAGGTCAGAGGCGCATTGGTCAGAGGGTGCATGAGAACCCGGATCGTTGAAGCTTCGAAGGGAGGGGAGACCGTGGCTGGGAAGGCTGCGGCGAAAAGACCGTTATCGGGGTTGCTCGCCCTTGCGGGGGTTTCCGTCTTGGCGTAGACACCATGCCCGTGTAATATCCTTTCTCCAAATCATCCCCGGAGCGACCGAGTAAACCATGCG
>Ga0206117_100758_pt1 | contig 25235 bp, 26 predicted proteins | sample 3A5Ametagenome_FD_177997 | JGI IMG/M metagenome (GOLD analysis project Ga0206117, IMG submission 177997) | Enriched microbial communities from leaf-cutter ant dump, University of Wisconsin, Madison, United States - 3A5A | ecosystem: Environmental > Terrestrial > Nest > Insects nest > Nest dump... | reverse complement strand
CCATGCCCAGCAGCAGCCATACCGTGGCCGGAACCGTGCCGGCTTGCACCATCGCCAGTGTCAAGGCGCCGTAGGCGACGAATTCGCCTTGCGGGATGAAGATCACCCGCGTCACCGCGAACACCAGTACCAAGGCCAGGGCCAGCAGCGCGTAGATCGCGCCGTTGGTCAGACCGTCCTGGCCCAGCAGGGCCGCTATCTGTAGATCCATGACGAACCCCTCCACGCCGCCGGCTCAAGGCCGTCGCCGTGGTCTCCTCGTATTCTTCTCTGCGTGGGATCGGCGGCCGGTGGCTGTCTGCGCAGCCGCCGGCCGTCTACTTCTTATGGGTGTTGCCCGGGCTGCTTACTTGACCAGCTTCCAGGTACCGCCCTGGATCTGCACCATGACGCGGGCGCGCTGGTCGAAACCGAGGTGGTCATTCGGGCTCATGTTGAACACGCCGTGGGCGCCCGGCACTTCCTTGACGTTCTCCAGCGCATCACGCAGGGCGGCGCGGAATTCCGGCGTACCCGGCTTGGCCTTCTTCAGCGCTTCCGGCACGGCGGAGCTCATCAGCACGCCGGCGTCCCAGGCGTGGGCGCCGAAGGTGGAAACGCTGCCCTTGCCGTGGGCGGCTTCATACTTGCTGATGTAGGCCAGAGCCGGCTTCTTCGCCGGGTTGTCGTCCGGCAGCTGGTCAGCGACCAGCACCGGGCCGGCGGGCAGGAAGGTGCCTTCGCAGTCCTTGCCACAGACACGCAGGAAGTCGTTGTTGGCGACGCCGTGGGTCTGGTAGTACTTGCCGGCGTAGCCGCGCTCCTTCAGCGTTTTCTGCGGCAGGGCGGACGGGGTGCCGGAGCCGGCGACGAGCACGGCATCAGCCTTGGAGGCGATGATCTTCAGCGCCTGGCCGGTCACCGAAGTATCGGTGCGGTTGAAGCGTTCGTTGGCGATGATCTGCAGCTTGCGCGCTTCGGCCACCGACTTGAACTGCTCGTACCAGCCTTCGCCGTAGGCGTCGGCGAAGCCGATGAAGGCCACGGTCTTCACGCCGTTGTTGGTCATGTGCTCGACGATGGCGGTGGCCATCTGGGCGTCGTTCTGCGGCGTCTTGAACACCCAGCGCTTCTTGTCGTCCATCGGCTCGATGATGCGGGCCGAGGCGGCCAGGGAAATCATCGGCGTGGTGGCTTCGGCGGCAACGTCGATCATCGCCAGCGAGTTGGGAGTCACGGTGGAGCCCAGCACCAGGTCGACCTTGTCCTCGGAGATCAGCTTGCGGATGTTCTTGACCGCGGTGGTGGTGTCGGAGCCGTCGTCGAGGACGATGTAGTTGACCTTCTGTCCGCCCAGGGTGGTCGGCATCAGGCCGATGGTGTTCTTTTCCGGGATGCCGAGCGAGGCGGCCGGGCCGGTGGCCGAAACCACGACGCCGACGTTGATGTCGGCCTGCGCGGCCGCGGCGAAGGCGAGGCCGATGGCGGCCAGCAAGGTGTGCTTGAGCTTCATGGTGTCTCCTCCTCGTGGTTTTAGGTATGGGTAGCCGGGGTCGAGGAAATCCGGCTACCTTGGAACAAAAATTATCACACTCCTAACGCATTCGAAAATATCTAATGCTTTGGTTCTAAACTTTCTCGTCAGATTTTTTCGATGACCAGTGCGATACCCTGCCCGACGCCTATGCACATGGTGCAAAGAGCGTAGCGCCCGCCGCTGACTTCCAGCTGACGCAGCGCGGTGAGCACGATGCGCGCGCCCGAAGCGCCCAGCGGATGGCCCAGCGCGATGGCGCCGCCGTTGGCATTCACCCGGGCGTCGTCGTCGGCGATGCCCAGCTGGCGGGTTACCGCCAGGCCCTGGGCGGCGAAGGCTTCGTTGAGCTCGATGACGTCGATCTGGTCCAGCTTCAGCCCCAGGCGCTGCAGCAGCTTCTGCGAGGCCGGCGCCGGGCCGATGCCCATGATGCGCGGCGGCACGCCGGCGGTGGCCATGCCGAGCACGCGGGCGCGCGGCTTGAGGCCATGGCGCTTCGCTTCGGCCTCGCCCGCCAGCAGCAGGGCGACCGCGCCGTCGTTCACGCCGGAGGCGTTGCCGGCGGTGACGCTGCCATCCGGGCGGACGACGCCCTTCAGCTTGGCCAGCGCTTCCAGCGTGGTGGCACGCGGATGTTCGTCGCGGGCGACGATGAGGGGATCGCCCTTCTTCTGCGGGATGTGCACCGGCACCAGCTCGCCATCGAAGAAGCCGCGTTCGGCGGCCGCGGCGTAGCGCTGCTGGCTGCGCAGGGCGAAGGCGTCCTGGTCGGCGCGGCTGACCTTGAATTCCTCGGCGACGTTCTCGGCGGTTTCCGGCATGGAGTCGATGCCGTACTGGGCTTTCATCAGCGGATTGACGAAGCGCCAGCCGATGGTGGTGTCCTCGATCTTGGCGCTGCGGGAGAAGGCGGAATCCGCCTTGCCGAGCACGAAGGGCGCGCGGCTCATGCTTTCGACGCCGCCGGCGATCATCAGCCCGGCTTCACCGGCGCGGATGGCGCGGGCGGCGGTGCCTACCGCGTCCATGCCGGAACCGCACAGGCGGTTCAGGGTGGCGCCGGGCACGTCCACCGGCAGGCCGGCGAGCAGGCCGGCCATGCGGGCAACGTTGCGGTTGTCTTCACCGGCCTGGTTGGCGCAGCCGTAGTAGATGTCGTCGATGGCAGACCAGTCCACGCCAGCGTTGCGCGCTATCAGCGCCTTGATGGGAATGGCGGCGAGGTCGTCGGCGCGTACGCCGGAGAGGGCGCCGCCGTAGCGGCCGATGGGGGTGCGGATGCCGTCGCAGATGAAGACTTCACTCACAGGGGTTGCTCCTTGTCGTTGTCGTTTCGCGGCGCGTTCAGGCGGCGTCCGCGGTGGTTTGCGCCGGGGCTGCGCGCAGGGTTTCGGTCGCCAGCAGGCCCTTCACGCCGTTGAGCAGGATGGCGGTGACCACCGGCGCCATGTCGGCGTAGGTGAGGCGGCCATCCGCATGCAGCCAGGTGAAGGTCCAGTTGATCATGCCGAACAGGATCATGGCCACCGGCTTGTCCAGCCGCCGCCGCTTCAGCCCCGGCTCCACCCGCTCGATGGCGTCGGCGAAGGCCGCGACCACCCGGCGCTGCTTGTCCACCACCTGCCGCGACTGCTCGGCCTGGAGGAATTTCACATCCTGCACCAGCACCACGTGCTGGCTCTGGGAATGTTCGTATTCCTTCATGAAGCGCATCACCAGCTCGGCCAGGTGCGGCTCGGCCGCCCTGCCCTCGCCCTCCACATCGACGACGATGGCCTGCAACTGGTCCATGTAGCTGTCGGCGATGTCGAAGAGGATGTGCTCCTTGTCGCGGTAGTAGTGGTACAGCAGCGGCTTGGAGACGCCGCAGGCCTTGGCCAGCTCGGCCATGGAGGCGTTGTGGAAGCCTTTTTCGGCGAACAGCCGCGCCGCCTCCGCGAGGATGGCACTGCGTTGTTGCTCGAATGTGGCTGACTTGCCCCTGGCCATGTATCCCGTTCCCGCACCGGCGGCTGCCGGCGAAACCCGCAACTCTACAAGAGCCGCGGCATGCGCGACAGGCGCGCATGCGTGCTGCTCAACGATCGTCGAAGCTGATCACCACCCGCTCGGTCAGCGGATGGGCCTGGCAGGTGAGCACGTAGCCGGCGTCCACGTCCGCCTGTTCCAGGGTGTAGTTCTTGTCCATGCGCACCTTGCCTTCCAGCACCTTGGCGCGGCAGGTGCAACAGACGCCGCCCTTGCAGGAGTAAGGCAAGTCCATGCCGCTGCGCAGGGCGACATCGAGGATGGAGGGGTCTTCCGGGCGGAATTCCATCTCGCGGCGCAGGCCGTCGGCCACCACGGTGATGCGGGCCTGCGGCGCGTCGCCGGCTTCGGCGTGGTGCGTCGGGGCGAAGTCGGGGATGCCGAAGCGTTCCAGGTGCACATGCTCGGCGGCCAGGCCGCCCTTGAGCAGCGCGCCTTCGACTTCGTCGATCATCGCGCCGGGGCCGCAGATGAAGGCTTCGTCGATGCTGTCCGCCGGCACCAGGGTATCGAGGAACTGGGCGACCTTGGCCGCGTCCAGCCGGCCGTTGAACAGCGGCACTTCCTGCTCCTCGCGGGAGAACAGGTTGTACAGCGTGAAGCGCGACAGGTAGCGGTTCTTCAGGTCTTCCAGCGCCTCGGCGAACATCACGCTGGACTGGCGGCGGTTGCCGTAGACCAGGGTGAAGCGGCTCCGGGGCTCGGCCTTCAGCGTGGTCTTGATCAGCGACAGTACCGGGGTGATGCCGCTGCCGGCGACGAAGGCGATGTAGTGCTTGGCGTGGGCCGGGTCCAGCGGGGTGTGGAAGCGGCCTTCCGGCGTCATCACCTCGACGACGTCGCCGACCTGTATGCCTTCGTTGGCCCAGGTGGAGAAGCGGCCGCCATCCACTTTCTTGATGGCGACGCGCAGCTCGCAGTCGTCCACCCCGGCGCAGATGGAGTAGGAGCGGCGCAGGTCCTCCTCGCCGAGGCGGACCTTGAGGGTGAGGTGCTGGCCCTGGATGAAGGTGTAGTCCGGCGCAAGCTCGGCCGGGATGTCGAAGCGCAGGCTGACCGCGTCCGGCGTCTCGCGGCGCACCTCGGCGATCTTCAGGGGGTGGAATTTCGGCGTCATGTCGGTGTCTCCGTGCCCCGCCCTTGTCGCGGCGGGATCAGATCGGCTTGAAGTATTCGAAGGGTTCCAGGCAGCTACGGCAGCGGTAGAGCGCCTTGCAGGCGGTGGAGCCGAACTCGGACAGGCGGGTGGTATCGGTGGAGCCACAGCGCGGACAGGCAAGCGGGCTGCGGCGCACGAAGTGCAGCGGCCGCGCGCCTCCGACCGCGGCTTGCCCGCTGGGCGGAACGATGCCGTAGGCGCGCAGCTTTTCCCGCGCCTCGCTGCCTATCCAGTCGCTGGTCCACGCCGGGTCCAGCCGGGTGTCTATGGACACGCGGCCGGCGCCGGCGGCGAGCAAGGCTTCCTCGATGCTGCTGGCGATCATCTCGGTAGCGGGGCAGCCGGAGTAGGTTGGCGTCACCACCACCCGCAGGCCGTCGGCGCCGGCTTCCACTTCGCGGACGATGCCGAGTTCGGTCACTGAAACCACCGGGATCTCGGGATCGGGTACCGCGGCAAGCGCCTTCCAGGCCTGGGCTTCGGTCAGCATGCTCGTTCGTCTCCAGTGAGGCGGGTGGAAAAGCCGCGGCGGCCGGCGGCCGTGGCGGACTTTTCCCGCGCCGGTGCTACCACTGCGCGCCCGGGTAGGTGCGCTGCATGTATTGCATGGTCGCCAGCAGGTGGCCCATGTGCTCGCTGTGGCGGCCGAACTTGCCGTAGGTCTTGAACGGCACCCGCGCCGGCACGATCAGCGTGGCCTCGGCCAGCACCGGCAGCACCAGGTCTTCCCACTCGGCTTCCAGCTCGCTCCAGGCCGGACCGGCACCCGCGGCGGCCACCGCTTCGTCCGCCGGGCTGGCGGCGAAGAGTTCGGCGGTGTAGGGCCACAGGTAGTCCACCGCGGCCTGGGCCTTGTCGTGGGACACGGCGGTGCCGTCGCCCAGGCGGATGGTCCATTCGGCGGCGTGGCTCATGTGGTAGCGCGCTTCCTTCAGGCTCTTGGCGGCGATGGCGGCGAGGCCGGCGTCGGCGGAGCTGGAGAGGCGGCCGTAGAGCAGCACCTGGAAGGCGGAGAAGAGGAAGTTGCGCACCACGCTGCGGCCGAAATCGCCGTTGGGCAGTTCGACCAGGGTGACGTTGCGGTAGTCGCGCTCCACCCGCAGGAAGGCGAGCTGGTCTTCGTCACGGCCGCGGCCTTCGCTCTGGCCGGCGTGGGTCAGCAGCAGGCGGGCCTGGCCGACGAGGTCCAGCGCCATGTTGGCGAGCGCCATGTCTTCTTCCAGCACCGGCGCGTGGCCGCACCACTCGGACAGGCGCTGGCCGAGGATGAGGGCGTTGTCGCCCAGACGCAGCAGGTATTCCAGTTGCTCGGGCGTGGCCGTGCCGGGGGCGGCGGCCAGGGTCTGTTCGCTCATCGCCATCTCCTCACATGTGGCCGACTTCTTCGGGCAGCTGGTAGAAGGTGGGGTGGCGGTAGATCTTGTCTTCCGCCGGGTCGAACAGCTCGGGCTTGGCGTCCGGATCGGAGGCGACGATGTTGTCCGCCTTCACCACCCAGATCGACACGCCTTCCTGGCGGCGGGTGTAAACATCGCGCGCCACCTGCAGCGCCAGCTTGGCGTCAGGGGCGTGCACGCTGCCACAGTGCTTGTGGTCCAGCCCGTTGCGGCTGCGGATGAAGACTTCCCACAGCGGCCATTCCTTGCGTTCCATCTGTTTCCTCCTGGGGCGGCGATGCCACCCGCTGCGTTCTGTTCTTGGTGGGTTTCTCTCTGCTCGAGAGGCCCCGGCCTGGTCGGCGCCGGCCGGGACTTCCTCCACGCGCTCTCCGGGCCCGCGGGCGCCGGGAGCGCTTGTCTCGTATCCGCCGGCGCGGTGCCGGCGGGGATGTTCCGCTTGCCGCTCAGGCGGCGGCCCGGCCGGCGTTCTCGCGCGCGGCCTGCTTTTCGGCGTGAGCCAGGGCGGCTTCGCGCACCCAGGCGCCGTCTTCCCAGGCCTGCACCCGCTCGGCCAGGCGATCGACGTTGCACTGGCCGTGGCCGTTCACCACGTTCCAGAATTCTTCCCAGTCGATGGCGCCGAAATCGTAGTGGCCGCGCGCCTCGTTCCACTTCAGGTCGGGGTCGGGCAGGGTCACGCCCAGCACTTCGGCCTGCTTGACGGTGGCGTCGACGAACTTCTGCCGCAGGTCGTCGTTGGAGATGCGCTTGATGCCCCAGCGCGCGGAGTCGGTATGCACGCTGTCCTTGTCGTGCGGGCCGAACATCATGATGGAGGGCCACCACCAGCGATTCACCGCGTCCTGCACCATCTCCTGCTGTTCCGGCGTGCCGCGCATCATGGTGAGCAGCAGGTCGTAGCCCTGGCGCTGGTGGAAGGACTCTTCCTTGCAGACGCGGATCATGGCGCGGGCGTAGGGGCCGTAGCTGCACTTGCACAGCGGGATCTGGTTCATGATCGCGGCGCCGTCCACCAGCCAGCCGATGACGCCGACGTCGGCCCAGTTCAGCGTGGGGTAGTTGAAGATGGAGCTGTACTTGGCCTTGCGGCTGTGCAGCGCCTCCATCAGTTCGTCGCGCGACACGCCCAGGGTTTCGGCGGCGGCGTAGAGGTAGAGGCCGTGGCCGCCTTCGTCCTGCACCTTGGCGAGCAGGATGGCCTTGCGCTTGAGGCTGGGCGCGCGGCTGATCCAGTTGCCTTCGGGCAGCATGCCGACGATCTCGGAGTGGGCGTGCTGGCTGATCTGGCGGACCAGCGTCTTGCGGTAGGCCTCAGGCATCCAGTCCTTGGCCTCGATGAAGCCGCCGGCGTCCACCTTGGCATCGAACTCGGCCTGGTAGGCGGCGTTCTCGACGGCGCGCAGCGGCTTGGCGTCGGCGTTCTGTTGGGGAATATCCAAAGCTTGGGTGTACATGGGACCTCCTTGCTTGCGGGGCGCGGCGGCGGGGCGCCGCGCGAGGGTTCAGGATTTCAGGATTTCGGGCGGTGATCGACCACGCGCCGGGCCTTGCCGACGGTGACGCGTTCGATGCTGAAGGGCTCGCCGACGATGACCTTGGCGGAGATGCCGATCAGGTTCTTGATGCCATGGGCCAGCTCTTTGGCCAGCGCTTCCTTCTGCTCCGGATGGCGTCCGACGCCAGCCTCGGGGTTGATTTCGACCTTCACCGTGAGCGTGTCCATGTGGCCCTGCTTGTCCAGTTCCAGCAGGTACTGGGGCGCGAGCTTGGGCATGCGGCAGATCAGTTCCTCGATCTGCGTGGGGAAGACGTTGACGCCGCGGATGATCAGCATGTCGTCCGAGCGGCCGGTGATCTTGGCCATGCGCCGCATGCTGCGAGCCGAAGGCGGCAGCAGGCGGGTGAGGTCGCGGGTGCGGTAGCGGATCACCGGCATCGCTTCCTTGCTGAGCGAGGTGAACACCAGTTCGCCCTCGGAGCCGTCGGGCAGCACTTCGCCGGTCTGCGGGTCGATGATCTCGGGGTAGAAGTGGTCTTCCCAGATGGTGGGGCCGTCCTTGGTCTCCACGCATTCGCTGGCCACGCCCGGGCCCATCACTTCGGAGAGGCCGTAGATGTCCACCGCGTCCATGCCGGAGCGGGCTTCCATCGCCTCGCGCATCGCCGGCGTCCAGGGCTCGGCGCCGAAAATGCCGACCTTGAGCGAGGTGGATTTCGGGGCTATGCCCATGCGCTCCATCTCGTCGAGGATGGTGAGCATGTAGGAGGGGGTGACCATGATGATCTTGGGCTTGAAGTCCTGGATCACCTGGATCTGCTTCTCTGTCTGGCCGCCGGACATCGGCACCACGGTGCAGCCCAGCTTCTCGGCGCCGTAGTGGGCGCCCAGGCCGCCGGTGAAGAGGCCGTAGCCGTAGGAGACGTGCACCATGTCGCCCGGCCGGCCGCCGCCGGCACGGATGGAGCGCGCCACCACGGTGGCCCAGGTGTCGATGTCCTTCAGCGTGTAGCCGACCACGGTGGGCTTGCCGGTGGTGCCGGAGGAGGCATGCACCCGGGCGATCTTGTCCATCGGCACCGCGAACATGCCAAAGGGGTAGTTGTCGCGCAGGTCGCCCTTGCCGGTGAAGGGGAACTTGGCGAGGTCGGAGAAGGACTTGAAGTCGTCCGGATGCACGCCCTTGGCGTCGAAGGCCTTGCGGTAGTGCGGCACGTTCTCGTAGGCGTGGCGCAGCGTCCACTTCAGGCGCTCCAGCTGCACGGAGCGCAGCTCGTCCACGCTGGCCTTCTCGATCGGCTCCAGCTGGGGCGGCGCGTAGCTGTTCAACGGCATGTCCTTTCTCCTCTCTCTGTCGGTTCCGGGTTGCGTGCCGCCGCGGCGGCCGCCCCTCTTGCTTCTTTAAAGTTCGACGACCGGCCGGCCCTTGATGCGGTAGGACTTGCCGCGCATCACCGCGATGAGTTCGCCGCTCTGGTTGGTGACGGTGATGTCGTACACCCCGGTGCGGCCGGATTCGGAGACACGCTGGGCTGCGGCGGTAAGCACGTCGCCCGGACGGCCGGGGGCCATGAAGTCCACGCTGATGCCGGAGGCCACCGTCTGCTCGTTGCCGCTGTTACAGGCGTAGGCGAAGGCGGTGTCGGCCAGGGTGGTGATGAAGCCGCCGTGGCAGATGCGGAAGCCGTTGAGCATGTCCTCGCGCACCCGCATGGTCATCGTGGCGATGCCGGGGCCGATGGCGGTGAAGCCCATCTCCAGGCTGCGCGCCGCCTGGTCGCGCTCGTACATGCCATCGCGCACGCGCTCGGCCAGGGCCTGGGGGTCCAGGCCGCCGGCGATGTCACGGTATTGGGCTTCGCTCATGCCTTTTGTCTCCATCGGGATCGTTTTTATTGATGTGCTTCGTTTTGCCGCGCGGCCGGGGTGCAAGCCGGCCGCGCCGGAGCGCTGCTTACTTGCCGGTGAATTGCGGCGCGCGCTTTTCCATGAAGGCGGCCACGCCTTCGCGGTAGTCGGCGGAACGGCCGCACTGGCGCATCAGGTCGCGTTCCAGGTCGAGCTGGGTTTCCAGGTCGTTGGTGGAGCTGGACCAGATCGCCTTCTTGGTCTGGGCGTAGCCGAAGGTGGGGCCGGCGGCGAGCTGGGCGGCAAGCTGCTGCACGGTGGGCAGCAGCGCCTCGTCATCCACGCACTTCCAGATCAGGCCCCAGGCTTCGGCCTGTTCGGCCGGCAGCTTGTCGCCCAGCAGGGCAAGGCCGAGGGCGCGCGCCGGGCCGAGCAGGCGGGGCAGCGCCCAGGTGCCGCCGGTGTCCGGGATGAGGCCGAGCTTGGCGAAAGCCTGGATGAAGCTGGCGGAGCGGGCGGCGAAGACCATGTCACAGGCCAGCGCGATGTTGGCGCCGGCACCGGCGGCAACGCCATTCACCGCCGCGATCACCGGCAGTTCCAGGCCGCGCAGCGCCATCACCAGCGGCTTGTAGTTCTTCTCGATGGAGGCGCCGAGGTCGGGCGCTTCGGCGCCGGCGGAGACGTTGCGGTCCGACAGGTCCTGCCCGGCACAGAAGCCGCGTCCGGCGCCAGTGATGACCAGCACGCGCACGCTGCCGTCCTCGCGCCCCGCCTTCACCGCGGCCAGCGCCGCGCGCATCTCGCGATGCATGCCGTCGTTGAAGCTGTTCAGCCGGTCCGGCCGGTTCAGCGTCAGCGTGGCCACGCCGCCGCTGACGTCCAGAAGAATGGCCTCGCCGAAGGTCGTCGCTTCACCGCTCATGTGTCTCTCTCCTTGTTTCCGCGTTCATGGGTTCGTGCGCACCGCACGCCGCGGGATTATCGTTCTCGCTGTCGATCGCGCCACCTGGCTTCGTCGGGCTTTCCGACGGGCTTTCGGCGTTGTTTGACCGACCGGTCAATCAATAGTAGGCTTGATCCAGATCAAAAAACAAGCCCTTTGCGCTTGACTTTTCTTGCCGCAATGCAACATCCGGCAAGCACGAGAAAACCAGCCCCGAACCGGGGCGCGCCGCCCAGCCCTACCGGAGGAGACACCCGATGAGCCACCCGCTGTTCGAGAAGCACCAAGCCACCCTGGACGCCGCCGTCGCAGCCATACACGGCCGCGGCTACTGGACGCCCTACGCGGAAATGCCCAGCCCCAAGGTCTATGGCGAAACCGCCGCGGATGACGGCAAGAAGGCCTTCGATGCCTGCCTGGGCAAGGAATTCGACCTCGGCCAGCCCGGCGTCACCGGCTGGACTTCGCCGGAACGCTCGCCCTACGGCATCGCGCTGGACGTGCGCTACCCGGTGAGCACGCCGGCGGTGCTGGTGGAAGCGGCGCAGGCGGCCATGCCGGCCTGGCGCAAGGTGGGCGCGCAGGGCCGCGTCGGCGTCTGCCTGGAAATCCTCGACCGCCTGAACAAGCGCAGCTTCGAGATCGCCCATGCGGTGATGATGACCAGCGGCCAGGGCTGGATGATGGCCTTCCAGGCCGGCGGCCCGCATGCGCAGGACCGCGGCCTGGAGGCGGTGGCCTGGGCGTGGGACGAGATGAGCCGGATTCCGGCCGGCGTGGTGTGGGAGAAGCCGCAGGGCAAGAACCCGCCGCTGAAGATGCAGAAGCACTACGAGATCGTCGGCCGCGGCGTGGCGCTGGTGATCGGCTGCGGCACCTTCCCCACCTGGAACACCTACCCCGGCCTGTTCGCCGCGCTGGCCACCGGCAACCCGGTGATCGTCAAGGCGCACAGCAACGCCATCCTGCCGGCGGCGCTGACGGTGCGCATCGCCCGCGAGGTGCTGGCCGAACAAGGCCTGGACCCGAACACGGTGACGCTGGCGGTGGTGGACAAGCGCGCCGACACCCAGGCGCTGGCCACCGATCCGGCGGTGAAGTCCATCGATTTCACCGGCAGCAACGTGTTCGGCCAGTGGCTGCTGGACAACGCCCGCCAGGCGCAGGTGTATGCCGAGCTGGCCGGCGTGAACAACGTGGTGATCGAATCCACCGACAACTACAAGGCGATGCTGCGCAACCTCGCCTTCACGCTGAGCCTGTACGCCGGCCAGATGTGCACCACCACCCAGGCCATCCTGGTACCGGCCGGCGGCATAGACACCGACCAGGGCCACAAGAGCCTCGACGAGGTGGCGGCCGACCTGGGCAGCGCCATCGACAAGTTCCTCGCCGATCCGGCCACCGCCACCGCGGTGCTGGGCGCAATCCAGTCCGAAGCCACGCTGGCGCGCATCGACGAAGCCGGCGAGTACGGCAAGGTGGTGCTGGCCTCGCGCAAGGTCGAGCATGCCGACTTCCCCAAGGCGGAAGTGCGCACGCCGGTGCTGCTGACCTGCGACGCCGCCGACGAGAAGAGCTACATGGAGGAGCGCTTCGGCCCCATCTCCTTCGTCGTCAAGGTGGCGGACGGCGCCGCCGCGGTGGCGCTGTCGGAGCGCATCGTGCGCGAGCACGGCGCGCTGACGGTGGGCATCTACTCCACCAGGCCGGAAGTGCTGGAGGCGATGACCGAGGCCACGCTGCGGGCCGGCGTGGCGCTGTCGATCAACCTCACCGGCGGGGTGTTCGTGAACCAGTCGGCGGCCTACTCCGACTACCACGGCGTGGGCATGAACCCGGCGGCCAACGCCAGCTACTCGGACGGCGCCTTCGTCGCCAACCGCTTCCGGGTGGTTCAACGGCGCTACCACGTCGAGTAAGGGCTGAGCGGCCCGCTCGCGCCTGACCGGCGTTGGCGGGGCCGCGCCCGGCGCCTGCCATCGTGCCCTTCGGCTGCCCTCGCAGCGGACGCCCACTAGGGTGGCGACGCAAACTCGCCCGGCCAGCCGGACTCAGACACGCGTCGCCTTTCCCCCTCGCGCACGCCCTCCGCTCGGCACGATGGAAGTTGCCGGCCACGGCCCCGTCAACGCCTGTTCCTCCTGTACTCCCATCCCCAAGGACTCATTTGGGGACACCCCTTTGCAAGGAGCACCCAAAGATGCCCTGCTACGAAATCGACGGCCTGCGGCCCGTCATCCACCCCAGCGCCTACGTCCACCCGGACGCGGTGCTGATCGGCGACGTCATCATCGGCCCGCGCTGCTACGTCGCCCCCCTCGCCAGCCTGCGCGGCGACTTCGGCCGCCTGGTGCTGGAGGCCGGCAGCAACATCCAGGACAACTGCACGATGCACGGCTTCCCCGGCACGGACACGGTAGTGGAGGAAGACGGCCACATCGGCCACGGCGCGGTACTGCACGGCTGTCGCATCGGCCGCAATACGCTGGTGGGCATGAACGCGGTGATCATGGACAACGCGGTGGTCGGCGAGGAAGCCATTGTCGCCGCCTGCGCCTTCGTCAAGGCCGGCATGGAGATTCCGCCGCGCAAGCTGGTGGCCGGCATGCCGGCGAAGATCGTGCGCGACCTGAGCGCGCAGGAGATCGGCTGGAAAGGCGACGGCACCCGCACCTACCAGGAGCTGGCGGTACGCAGCCTCGCCACGCTGCGCCTGTGCACACCGCTGGCCGAGATGGAACCCGGCCGCCAGCGCTTCGAGATGCCCGGCGTCGTGCCGCTGGTGGACGCGAAAAAAAGTAGCGGCAGCTAAGCCTCCCGCCCGGCGCCCGCCGGGCCGTCCTCCCCGGACAGCGGCATCCCGGATCAGATATCCGGCCTGTGTAAAGACGGGAAAAGCCGTGATCAAGTACCTAGTAGCAGGTCTATGCCTTTGTTAGCATCTAGACCGTAGACGGCGTATGGTCTTTTCTCGTGGAAATCGTTTCCACACCAGCGTCGGCAATGCTCCCGGTATCGCGATGTCCCCCTTTTTTTCCACCGAACGTCGTAGCCAGCCGCGGTTTGCTCGCGGTGCTTCCCGGCATGCCGGCTTCACGCTGATCGAGCTGATGATCGTCGTCGCCGTCGTCGCCATCCTGGCCGCGGTGGCGCTGCCCGCCTACCAGTCCTACATCAAGAAGAGCCGCGCCAAGGCGGCCGGAGCGGACCTGGTGGCCCTCAGCCTGAACGTCGAGAACTTCTACCAGAAGAAACTGAGCTACCCGAGCGACTCCACCGATACCGACGACTGGCAAGGCGGCTGGAGCGCCGCGGTGGCGGAGTTCTTCACCTATTCCTCTTCCTTCGAGAGCAGCCAGTACACCCTGAAAGCCACCGGCAAGAGCGGCGCCATGAGCGGCTGCGACGTCACCCTGGTGGTGCCGCACACCGGCAATACCACCCGCTCGGCCACCTCCGGTTGCGGCCTGGCGGGCAACAGCTGGTGAAGCCGCGATGAAGCGGCGCATCAGCGGCGTCACCCTGATCGAGCTGATGATCGTCATCGTCATCATGTCCATCCTCGCCATCCTCGGCGTGCCGCTCACCTCGCGCTGGATCTACGGCGCCCAGGTGGGCGAGAGCGAAAGCCTGCTGGCGCAGGGCTACGCCCAGATGCGGGCGGTGGCGCTGCGCAATCCGAACGGCGTCGCCAGCAGCACCGACGCAGCCGGCATGAAGCTGGCGGACGGCACCCTCTACGTCTGCAAGGGCAGCCCCAGCAACGCCGCCTGCGACACCGGCGGCAGCGCCCTGGTGTGGCAGGCGGACCTGTCCCGCGGCGCCAACATCGCCGTCACCCTGGGCGGCAGCACCACCGGCACCATCGCCCTGGACAACATGGGCGTGCCGCGCTCCTCGGCGACGGCCCGCCAGTATTCGATCAGCAAAGGTGGGGAGAGCAGCAGTGGCCTGCTGGAATGACGCGATGAACACGACTGCACGCCGCCAGCGCGGCGATGCCCTGCTGGAAGCCCTCATCGGCATCGTGCTGATGGCGGTGGTCGGCCTCGGCCTGGCCTACTCCACCGCCCGCGCCGCCAACAGCCAGCGCTATCTCAACACCCAGAACCTCGCCATCGCCGAGATCCGCGAGAAGCTGCAGCATGTGAGCGAGCCCTGCGCCACCACCACGCTGACGATCACCCTGGCGACCAAATCGGTGGATTTCTCGCCCACCTGCACCACCGAGAACGTCACCGTGCGCTACACCATGAACGGCACCGAGACGACCGAAACCCTGGCCAGCGTGAAGACGCTGACCTCCGTCTCCACCGCCAGCAGCGACGTCACCCGCGAGCTGTTCGGCGGCGACGGCTCCATCGTGATCTCCCTGCAGTGAGCCCGACCATGAACGCCCCACGCCGGCAGCAAGGCATCTCCCTGATCAGCCTGATGATAGGTCTGCTGCTGTCCATGCTGGTCGTGCTCGCCATGCTCTCTGTTTACAAGAGCACGCTGCGCGTCACCGTGGACGCCGGCCAGGGCGCGCAACTCAGCGGCCAGCTCAGCACCGGCCTGCTGGCGGCACAGAAGAAACTGCAGGGCGCCGGCTTCCTGATCGACAGCGCCAGCTACGGCAACGAAATCGTCGTGCTCTCGGATACCACGCTGAGCAACAACCGCCTGTCCGGCACGGTGCAGAGCAGCCTGCCGGGCACCGGCAATGCCGTCGTCTGGCGCGAACAGACCACCTGCTACGGCCTGGTGTTCACCAACCAGATCCTGTACTTCCTCTCTACCACCAATGCCTGCAGCAATGCCGGCACCGCGGCCACCAGCGTGGCCTGGACCTCCACCTCCAAGCTGGTGGGAGCGGCCGGCGGCGACAACCGCATCGCCATCGAGATGGTCGCCAGCGCCGGCGACTGCAAGCCCTTCGGCGTCACCGACAGCGCCGGCGCACTGACCATCGGCCTCACCGCCAACTACCTGGACAGCAGCGGCAGCCTGGACACCTCACGCCCGTCCATGCCCTCCACCGTCTGCCTGCCGAACTTCCCGGCGACCACCACTTGAGTCCCGCCATGCGCGCCACGCTTCCTTCCCGCTTTTCCACGCGCAAGCGCCAGCAAGGTGTCGCCACCATCCTCATCGTGCTGTTCGCCGGCTTCTCGCTGTCGGCCGCGGTGCTGGGGGTGATGTACCGCATCCGCGGCAACCAGGAACAGGCGGTGGCGCTGCATGCCCAGACCCAGGCCCAGATCCGCGCCTGGACCGGCGCCGAGATCGTGCGCCAGTACCTGGACGGCCTGCAGCAGCGCGACGAACTGGACGCCCTGGTCACCAAGCTCAACACCGCCGACAGCGAAACCGGCGTCAAGCCCACCAATGTACCCATCACCCTGCAGCAGGCGGATGGCACCACACTGAGCGGCATCGAAGCCAAGTTCACCAAGGTGGACGTCAGCGGTACCGCGCCTGCCATCTGGGCCGCCGTCACCGGCATCACCGAGGAAAGCAGCAAGGCCGAGGCGCGCGCCACGCTAGAGGTGGTCTATAGCCTGGAGACGAGCACGACAGAGAGCACCACGCCCGGCGCTAGCATATGCGCGGCAGCGCCTAAGTCAGCGCTGGTTTTTAACGGAAATGTCAACTACACGGGCGGCTCATTGCAAATTCTCAATAGCAATTCTGGCCTTAGTAACGTTGCAATCAGCGGCGCACTCTCAATTTGCAATGCCTCAACCGCAGGCATTGCGGGCTGCACTAAAGGGGACGTAAGTCTCTGCGGAGGCGGGATTGCAGATGGCACTTCTCTGTGGTCGGAAGGCAACATCACTATTACCAATATGAGCACCCCGAGGTCCGTCTCATTGTGGGCTCGCAACATTACCCTGGATCAGGAAGGCGGCTCTTACAGCACGGTCCAGGCAGGTGCTTTTACCGCCAACGTGATTGATACTCACAGCGCTCTTGTCGGCACCACTATCGTCGGCGGCACTCGGCTGACTAGCAACAACATTCAGCCTGCTACTACAAATACCATCGTCGTTACGCTAAATGATGGAACCCAATACGCTGTTCCGCTTGGGTCTGCCACTATTACCAGTTCAGGTTTGGTAACACCCAGTGCTGACGATGTTCAAAAGCTCTCTGGGACGGCAAGTCTGCCGACGAGCTTTACACTTGCCTACACCGGAGTAGATGGTGGCGCAATTACGTTGAAGAGGGACACGATAAGTACCCTCTGGGGCAATGCCGTCACTATTACGGGTTGGAATGGCAGCTACTCCCAAGTCAAATCCTATGGCGACTTCAAGATTAACTCGGGCACTGTTACCAAGCTCACGGGAAAAGCAAACTTAGTCGCGACCAATGGCACTTATAAAGTTCATAGCCAGTGGTATACGCAGATGGATGGCTTTCCCACTATCAGCAGCGGAGCTGTAGCGGGACACCTTTACGACAGCACTGGCACAATGGTTGGGGACTCCGTATCGATAACTAATGTAAATGTGACGCGCAACCAGACAGGGACCGATCCTGGCCTCCCCGGCCGTCCTTATTGCGACACCAGAACACAAGCGGTCGAGATCGATGACTACCGCGATAGCGCAAACTATGTCTTTTACTTCGACGGCAATACGCCGATGCTGAAGATTCAGAACGTCAAGCGCACTGACACCGGAGCAAGTTTGGATGGCACCTACAACCTGAGCCAGAGCAACTACATGACCTCCATCGACAGCCACCCCTTCATGGTTTGCAATAACCAGAAGAACAGTGGCAGCGTGTCCGCCATGAATTGCTTTAGTAACGCGTCTCCAAGCAATGGCTGGCGGTTCAATGGGGTTCAATATTTCCCTACAGGCATCCTGTGGTTCCAGGGGCCGGTATATATCGGACAAGTGGCGCTGGATAACTCCGCCCCGCTATACAACACCTTGCTCGCCAGCGGCAATGTCACGCTAGGTAACTCCGGTGGGTCCAGCACCATATACGCACCGAATTTCACCAAGAGCATCTCCGCCCTGTGCAATGGCTTTGCCTACCCGAGCAATGTCTGCACAAAAAACAATGGCGACTCAGCCCTTGCAACTTGGACAGATGCAGCGGGCACGGTGCATACCGGCCTCCCTCTCGCCAATCAGGCAATTTCGACCGAAGGTAGCCTGACGTCGGAGAGCGGCTGGACTATCTATGGGAACGTTACGGTGGGAACAAGTGCTTCCTTCGCAGGTGCCACAACAACCATCTACGGCGCAGTCACCGTCGGTGCAAATGCATTCAGCTCTACAACGGTATCTCAGGGCGGTTTGAAGATTGTCCTCGACGGTCTCACCTCCGACCAGTTGTATCAGCCCAGCACCGGCTGCAGCTCCTCCTCAAGCACCGAGGAAACCAGCTCCTCCCACATCCGCATCCTGTGGAGCCGCTACCAGTGACACCCCGCCGCGGCAGGCTGCTGGGCGGCTTGCCGCCGGATGGAGGCGAGGAAGCCTTCGAGCCGCTGCTGGAAACGCCTTTCGGCCGGGTGGAGCGCATCGTTTCCTTCGGCCACGCCAGCCCGGCCGGCTTCTGGTACGAGCAGGCGGAAGACGAATGGGTGCTGCTGGCGGCCGGTAGCGCCACGCTGACCTTCGAGGATGGAAGCTCCTTCATGCTGACCACTGGGGACTGGGCGCTACTGCCGGCCGGCTTGCGCCATCGGGTCGACGCGGTTTCCACCGATGCGGTGTGGCTGGCGGTGCATCTTCGCACCGCTTCCCCCACGAACACCGGGGAAGACCCCAGCCCCGCCGGCTGAAACGCCCTTCCCGGGCGGCGCCTTCCGCCCCCTCGCCGCAGCCCCGCCCTACCGCCTTCTGCGCTACATTCCGCACTTTCCTCCGGAGTGTATGCAATGCGCCTTTCCCGCACCCGCGGCTGGCTTGCCGCCGCCTTCATCGCCTGCGCCACCCCGCTGCTGCCGCTGGCGCCCGCCCATGCCGAAGCGCCCCAGGTGAAGACCCAGGTGCCGGGCTACTACCGGATGATGGTGGGCAGCTACGAGGTCACCGCCCTCTACGACGGCTATATCGAACTCGACGCCAAGCTGCTCAAAGGCGCCAGCCAGCGCGACATCCAGCGGCTGCTGGCGCGTCGCTTCCGCGCCGGCGACACCCAGCAGACGGCGGTGAATACCTTCCTGGTGAACACCGGCGACAAGCTGGTACTGATCGATACCGGCGCCGCCAAGCAGTTCGGCCCCTCGCTGGGCTTCGTCATCGACAACCTGAAGGCCGCCGGCTACCAGCCCGCACAGATCGACGTGGTGCTGATCACCCACCTGCATGGCGACCATGTGAACGGCCTGCTGGGCGCGGACGGCAAGCCCGCCTTCCCCAATGCCACCGTGTACGCTTCCCGCGCCGATGCCGATTTCTGGCTGCCGGCGGAAGCACTGGCCAAGGCACCGCAGGAAGCCAAGCCCTTCTTCCAGATGGCGCAGACCGCCACCGCGCCCTACCTCGAGGCCGGCAAGTGGCAGACCTTCGACGACGGCACCCAGCTGCTGCCCGGCATCAGCGCCGTGGCTGCGCCCGGCCATACGCCCGGCCACAGCGGCTTCCTGATCACCTCCGGTGGCCAGCAACTGCTGGTGTGGGGCGACATCGTGCACAGCGCCGCCACCCAGTTCGAGAACCCGGAGATCACCATCGAGTTCGACGTGGATCGCAAGCTCGCCTCCGCCACCCGGCAGAAGCTTTTCGCCCGCGCGGTGCGGGAGAAGCTGCTGGTGGCGGGCATGCACCTGCCCTTCCCCGGCATCGGCCATGTGCGCCGGGAGACCAAGGGCATCTACGAATGGGTGCCGGTGGATTACGCGCCGCTGCGCTGAGGACGGGTGACGCAGCAGAACAGCACGGCTTTCTCAAGTAAAACGGGCGGCTCCCGATCAGGAGCCGCCCGTTTTACTTGCCGCTGTGCAGAAGTCGCGGCTGGCCGTTCAATCTTCGGCAATCAAGGCAAGCGCGCGGTGATCTTCGACTCCGACCACCCCAGCCTCAGACCGCGTACTGCCCTACCGCCTTGCGCATGCGGTCCACCACCGTATCCAGCTGGCGGACCATGTCTTCCGCGTCGCTGACCACCGCCACGTTCTGTTCGGTCATCGCCGCCACTTCCTCGATGTGGCGCGCCAGCTCGTCCATCGCGCCCTGCTGTTCGGCGGAGGCGCGGGTGATGCCGGTGACGCGCTCCATGGTGCGCACCATCTCGTCGTTGATCCGGTGCAGCGAATCCTCCGCCGCGCTGACCCGCTGCACGCCCTCGCCGACCTGGGCGGCGCCTTCGCGCATCGCGCCCACCGCCTGGCGGGTCTCGTTGCGCACGTTCTCTATCATCTCGCCGATTTCGCGGGTGGCCTGGCCGGTGCGTTCGGCCAGCTTGCGCACCTCGTCCGCCACCACCGCGAAACCACGGCCCTGTTCACCGGCGCGGGCGGCCTCGATGGCGGCGTTGAGTGCCAGCAGATTGGTCTGCTCGGCGATCTCGCGGATCACGCCGGTGACGCGGCCGATCTCGTCCGAGCGCTTGCCCAGCGATTCCAGCTGCTCCGCCGAGGCGCGCACGCGGTCGGCCAGGGACTGGATGTTGGCGCTGGCATCGCGGGTGACGCGGGCGCCTTCGTCCGACACCCGGCTGGTTTCCTCCGCCACGCTGCGGGTGGAGTCGGCATGGGTGGCGACTTCGGCGATGGAGGCGCCCACCACTTCGATGGCCTCGCCGGCCGAGGTGGCGGCGACGCGCTGGGTCTGCGCCGAGCTGCGCATCTCGCGCACGCCGGTGCCGACGCGGGTGGTTGCGCCGTTCACCTGCTGCGCCACCTCAGACATGCCTTGCAGCGTGGCCTGCAGCGAGGAGACCACCTTGTCCGCCCGGCGCGAGATGGCGCCGATCACGTCGCGCCGGTCCAGGCCGTGGCGGCTGCGCAGGTCGCCGGTACACAGCACGTCGTCCAGCCAGTCGGCGGTGTCGCCGAGGTCGTGGTTGAGTTGCGGGCCATAGACCAGCAGGAAGTAGAGCGCGTACAGCAGCGCGGCAGCGCCCAGCACGCCGGCGACCGTGGCCGGCAGCTCCGCGAGGCCGCTGGCGGAGGCCAGCAGCGCCAGCGCCGGCAGCAGGGCGGCGAGGCCGACGTAGTTGGTCTGGGCACGCACCGAGCCCAGCCGCGCCTGCCACTCCGGGCGTTTGCGCACTACCCGGCCGTGCCAGACCATCAGCCGCTTGTCGCCTTCGCGCAGGCGCTTGTAGGCCGCGTCCGCCGCCTCGATCTCCGCCCGCGACGGCTTGCCGCGGATGGACTGGTAGCCCACCACCTTGCCGTTCTCCCGCACCGGCGAGGCATTCGCCACCACCCAGTAGTAGCCGCCATCCTTGCGCCGGTTCTTCACCAGCCCGCGCCACGGCCGGCCGGCCTTGAGGTCGCGCCACATGTCGGCGAAGGCCTGCGGCGGCATGTCCGGGTGGCGGACCATGTTGTGCGGCTGGCCGATCATTTCTTCCCGGGTGTAGGCGCTGATGCGGGCAAAGGCGTCGTTCGCCTCCAGGATGTTGCCCTTCAGGTCGGTCAGCGAGTAGATGAATTCCCCGTCCGGTATCACGGTTTCGGCGGCGGTCACAGGGAGAGCGGTACGCATGGGGGTGGCTCCAGAGCTCGTGGTGGCGGAGGAAGGGAGGCCGCGCACGGAAGCGGATAGGAACGAGGGCCCCGTCGTGGGCTGGAGGTGGTCAGTCGTACGGCGGGAGTCTTCGGTGCGGGAAACTTCCCAGAACTTGTCCGAAGTCCATGAAACATACGTCATTTTACGTGTTCCGGATAAGGCAACTTATGACTAAAGTGCTAAATTTAACGGTGGCCTGCTTATTCCTCCGGGGTGCGGAATGAGGGGGCTGCACGGCGGGAGACGAAGGGAATAAGGCAAAAACCGTGCGCACAGAAGGGGATACGTGCGGACAGCGGTGCATTCGGCGGAAGAAGGGGGTAGGAGAGGCGTTTTTTCGCCGGACTTAAAGGCATTTCATGGAGGAAGGTGACAACCGAGCATGCCCTTGTCAGGTTTCCTTCATATTGCACAGGAAGTAGGTGCCGAGGCCCGGCCGCTGTGGTTCAATCCGTCCCCATGCTCGAAGCTCAAGATTTAGCCTGCCTGAAGGGAGACCGCCTGCTGTTCCGCGAATTGGCGTTTGCCGTGGCGCCGCATGAAATGCTGCGCATCGCCGGTCCCAACGGCGCCGGCAAGACCAGTCTGCTGCGTCTGCTCACCGGGCTGGCCCTGCCGGAAGCGGGTGAGGTGAGCTGGCAGGGGCAGTCCATACGGCGCGCCCGCGAGCCTTTCCATCGCGCACTGTGCTACCTGGGCCATTCGCCCGCTCTCAACGACATGCTGAGTCCGCTGGAGAACCTGCGCTTCGCCTGCGAGGCGGGCGGCGACCCGGTGTCCACCGAGGATTGCGAGCAGGCGCTGGTGCGCATCGGCCTGGCGAACCAGCTCGATCTGCCGGCGCGGGTGCTGTCGCAGGGACAGCGGCGGCGGGTTGGCCTGGCGCGGCTTTTCCTCGCCGGCAAGCGGCCGCTGTGGGTGCTGGACGAACCCTTCACCGCGCTGGATGTGAACGCGGTGGCCGATCTGGCGCAGACCCTGTCTGCCCATTGCGCCGCCGGCGGCACCGTGCTGCTCACCACCCACCAGGATGCGCCCTTCGCCGTGCCGCCACGGGTGCTGGACCTGGGGGAGTGGGCATGCTGAACACCTTCGTCGCGGTGCTGCGCCGCGATCTGCTGCTGGCCTGGCGCGGCCGGGCCGACGTGCTGGTGACGCTGGCTTTCTTCGTCATCGTGGTCTGCCTGTTCCCCTTCGGCGTGGGCGCGGAACCCAATCAGCTGCGGGCTATTGCTCCCGGCGTATTGTGGGTGGCTGTGCTGCTGTCCTGTCTGCTGTCCATGCACCGGCTGTTCGCCCAGGACCATACCGATGGAACCCTGGAGCAGCTTCTCCTGTCTAGTGAGCCGGCCGTCGTCTGGGTAAGTGCCAAGGTACTTGCCTTCTGGCTGAGTACCGGGCTGCCGGTGGTGGTGGTGGCGCCGGGCCTTGCCCTGCTGCTTGACCTTGAGCAAGGCGCCCTGCCGGTGTTGGTAGTAAGTTTGCTGCTCGGCACGCCCATCCTTGCCCTGCTGGGCGCGGTGGGGGCGGCGCTGACGCTGGGTGTGCGCGGCGGTGGCATGCTGCTGGCACTGCTGGTGTTGCCCCTGTTCGTGCCGGTGCTGATCTTCGGTGCCGGCGCGGTGGAGGCGGAACTGTCCGGAACCGGAGCGGTGGCGCACCTGCTGCTGCTCGGCGGGGGATGCGCTGGTGCGCTGGCGCTCGCACCTTGGGCATGTGCCGCTTCTTTGCGTATATCGATGGAATGAACAGAACAACTCTCCTTCCCTGCGGCGCCGCCGCAGTCCCTGGCCCCGGAGCCTGTACGCCATGAGTGCCGCAGAGCGCACCGGGCGGCTGTCCTTCTTCCATTTCGCCGCGCCGCAGACCTTCTATCCGCTGGCCGGCCGGCTGGCGCCCTGGTTCGCCGCCGCCGCGCTGGTGCTGACGCTGGCCGGCATGTGGCTGGGCTTCGTTGTCGCGCCCACCGATGCCACCCAGGGCGAGGTGTACCGGGTCATCTTCATCCATGTGCCGGCGGCCTGGATGTCCATGTTCATCTACCTGGTGATGGCCTTCTGGTCGGCGGTCGGGCTGGTACTGAATACCCGGCTGTCCTTCGTCGTCAGCCAGGCGCTGGCGCCCACCGGGGCGATGTTCTGTTTCGTCGCACTGTGGACCGGCGCCCTGTGGGGCCGCCCGACCTGGGGTGCCTACTGGGTGTGGGACGCCCGCCTGACCTCGCAGCTGCTGCTGCTCTTCCTCTACCTCGGCTTCATCGCCCTGACCCGCGCCATCGAGGATCCGCGCCGTGCCGACCGTGCCGGCGCGATGATCGCGCTGGTGGGCGCGGTGAACGTGCCCATCATCTATTTCTCGGTGAAGTGGTGGAACACCCTGCACCAGGGTGCTTCGGTGAGCCTCACCAAGGCGCCGTCCATGGCCGCGACCATGCTGGCCGGCATGCTGGTGATGGCCTTCGCCGCCTGGGCCTACACGCTGGCGGTGACGCTGTGGCGGGTGCGGCCGATGATCCTGGAGCGCGAGCGCCACACCGACTGGGTGGGCGCGGTGCTGGACGCCGAGGGCGCCAAGGCCGGAGGTGCACGCTGATGCAGTGGGAATCCTGGTCCGAGTTCTGGAACATGGGCGGCGCGGCGATGTTCGTCTGGGGCAGCTACGGCGTCACCTTCGCGCTGGTGGCGCTGGAGTTCTTCCTGGTGCGCCGCCGCCGGCTGGACACCGTGCGCCGGCTGTTGCGCTGGCGCCGTGCCGTCGGCAAGGAAAAGAAGGAGCGCGCGGCCTGAGCCGGCGCGATGGAGACGCAAGATGAAAGCCCGTAGCAAACGCCTGATCCTGGTCGGTACCGGGGTCGTCCTGTTCGGCGCCGCAGTGGCGCTGGTTCTTTCCGCCTTCCAGCAGAACCTGGTGTTCTTCCACACGCCCACCGAGGTGGTCGAGGGCAAGGCGCCGCTGGGCAAGACTTTCCGCATCGGCGGCATGGTGGAGCAAGGCTCCATCCGCCGCGACGCCGACGGCATCACCGTGCGCTTCGCCATCACCGATACCGCCAAGGTGATCCCGGTGAGCTACCAGGGTTCGCTGCCCGACCTGTTCAAGGAAGGCAAGGGCGCGGTGGTGCAGGGCAGCCTGGGGCCGGACGGACTGTTCCGCGCCTCCGAGGTGCTGGCCAAGCACGACGAGAACTACATGCCGCCGGAAGCGGCGCACGCGGTGGCCGAGGCGCACAAGGCAGCGGCTACGCTGAAGCAGTAAGCCCGCACATTCTTTCCTGAAACCCCAGCAGGACCGGCATTCCCCTTCCGCCACCCAGGCGGGAGCGCCGGTCCGGAGTCTCCCGCAATGATTCCCGAACTTGGCCATTTCGCCCTCGTCCTCGCCCTCGTCATCGCGCTGGTGCAGGCGGTGGTGCCCCTGCTCGGCGCGCATCGGAACCGCCTGGCGCTGATGGCAGTGGGCCGGCCGGCGGCGCTCGGCCAGTTCCTGTTCACCGGCTTCTCCTTCGCCTGTCTGACCTGGGCCTTCGTGGTCAACGATTTCTCGGTCGAGTACGTGGCGATGCACTCCAACACCGCGACGCCGCTGATCTACCGCATCACCGCGGTGTGGGGCAGCCACGAAGGCTCGCTGCTGCTGTGGGCGCTGACGCTGTCGCTGTGGACGGTGGCGGTGGCGGTGTTCTCCCGCAACCTGCCGGAAGCCTTCGTTGCCCGCGTGCTGGGCACGCTGGGCTGGATCGCGGTGGGCTTCCTCGCCTTCATGCTGGTCACCTCCAATCCCTTCACCCGGCTGATTCCGGGCGCGGCCGAGGGGCGCGACCTCAATCCGCTGCTGCAGGATCCGGGCATGATCATCCACCCGCCGCTGCTCTACATGGGCTACGTCGGCTTCTCGGTGGCCTTCGCCTTCGCCATCGCCGCGCTGCTCACCGGCCGGCTGGACGCCGCCTGGGCGCGCTGGTCGCGGCCCTGGACCACCGCCGCCTGGGTGTTCCTCACCGCCGGCATCACGCTGGGTTCCGGCTGGGCCTATTACGAGCTGGGCTGGGGCGGCTGGTGGTTCTGGGATCCGGTGGAAAACGCCTCCTTCATGCCCTGGCTGCTGGGCACCGCGCTGATCCACTCGCTGGCGGTCACCGAGAAGCGCGGC
>Ga0206117_100757_pt1 | contig 25237 bp, 20 predicted proteins | sample 3A5Ametagenome_FD_177997 | JGI IMG/M metagenome (GOLD analysis project Ga0206117, IMG submission 177997) | Enriched microbial communities from leaf-cutter ant dump, University of Wisconsin, Madison, United States - 3A5A | ecosystem: Environmental > Terrestrial > Nest > Insects nest > Nest dump... | reverse complement strand
GGGCTACATCCAGACCATCGGTCTGTACCGCAGCAAGGCTAAACATTTGCTGCAAACCTGCCGGATTCTGCTGGATCAGTACGGCGGCGAAGTTCCGCCCACCCGTGAAGCCCTGGAGACCCTGCCCGGCGTGGGCCGCAAGACGGCCAATGTGGTGCTCAATGTTGCTTTCGGCCAGCCGACGATGGCAGTGGATACGCACATTTTCCGCGTCGGCAACCGCACTGGCCTGGCACCCGGGGCAACCCCGCTGGCGGTGGAGCAGGGGTTGCTCAAGCGCATCCCCAAGGAATACCTCCAGCATGCCCACCATTGGCTGATTTTGCTGGGCCGCTATGTCTGCCAGGCCCGCAAGCCGCGCTGCTGGGAGTGCAGTGTTGCAGCCTATTGCGATTTCAAACCCAAAACGGAGAAACCTTGAGGCGACCGTTTCATCGAATAGTTTCCGTGCGGGCTTCGGTCTTGTTGGGCCTGGTCTGCAGAAAAACGCCACAGGTGGCCTGGGGCAAGACCAATCCCGGAAAAGCATGGGCGTTCCATTCAAGGGAATGCGTTTTTCGAGGGCAAGGATACGCCCTGGATGCCTGATGTTTTACAATCCCAGGTTTCCTTGCGACAGGGTAGAGGATTCGTCAAGGAAACTAAAAAATCAAATAAATTGATGCCGGGTATAAATTGAAGCGTTCTTTTCTTTTTTTGCAGGGGCCATGCACCCCTTTTTTTGAGCGCTTGGCGCATGCGTTGAAGGCCCAAGGGCACGAAATCCATAAAATAAATTTTTGTGCTGGGGATATTTTTTATGGAGGTCGGTATTCTACAACGTCCTGGTTTAAAAAAACTCCAGATCATTTAATGGATTTCTTGCCGGATATTTATCAGCGTTGTGGTATTACGGATCAGGTGCTGTTTGGCGATCAGCGGCCAGTGCATCGTCCGGCAGTGCAGCTTGCCAAGCAGCGGGGCATCCGCAATCATGTCTTTGAAGAAGGTTATTTTCGCCCACGCTGGATCACGTTGGAGCGCGAGGGGGTCAATAACCATTCTTTTCTGCCGCATGATCCCCAGTGGTACTGGGACGTCGGTGGACGCTTGGAGGGGGATCCGCCTGCCATCGCTTTCAAATCGTCTTTTCTGGATCGGGCGGTTCATGATGTGGCCTACCATGTGGCAGGATTATTGAATCCTCTGATTTTCCCAGGATATAAAAATCATGCGGGGATTTCAGCGCCAGTGGAATATGCGGGCTATATCAAAAGATTTACCCACCTGCGTTTTATCAGAGAGCGGGAGAAAATCAGGGCCAGAAAAATCGCCTTGGGGAAGGCGCCCTTCTATGTTTTGCCCTTGCAGCTGAACAGTGATGCGCAGATCCGCCATCACTCGCAATTTTTCGATATGAAGGAGTTGATTGAGCATGTTTTGGCATCGTTTGCAAGACATGCTCCATCTGATGCCCATATCGTGATAAAAAACCACCCTTTGGACATCGGGTGGATGAATTATCCGAAAATTGTTGCCGATTGCGAAAAACGGTTTGATATTGTGAGCCGTGTGCATTATCTGGAAGAGGGCGGCTGGGCCATGCTGGGTTCCAATGCCCGTGGCGTTGTGACGGTGAACAGTACCGCAGGCACCGTGGCGCTGGAGTATGGGGTGCCGCTCAAGACGCTGAGCGATCCGATCTATAACTTGCCCGGGTTGGCTTGCCAGTTGCCGCTGGACGATTTTTGGCGCGAAGGTACGCGGCCGAATGTGGAGCTGTTCAAGCGCTTTCGTCGCTGCGTACTGCATGCCACGCAGGTCAATGGTGGTTTTTATTCGGATGAATCCATTGCGCTGGCTGTGCAGAACAGTGTGCCGGTGCTCACGGCGGAACAATCCCCCTTGGAGCGGTTGTTATGAAAGAACCAGGCTGTGTATTGATTACCGGCGCCACTGGGGAGATAGGCGGCGCCCTGGCCTTGGCCTATGCCCGCCCGGGCTGCACGCTGATTTTGCAGGGGCGCAGGGTCGAGCGCCTGCACGGCCTGGCCCAGGCGTGCCAGGCGCGAGGCGCACAGGTGCAGGTGCAGGCCTTGGATGTGCGTGATCGGGGAGCGCTGCGCTCCTGGCTGCAGGGCGTGTGCGCCAGTGTGGTGCCCGATCTGGTGATTGCCAATGCCGGAGTGAATACCGATATCGGTCCCGATGGCGCAGGGGAGCGCTGGGAGGATACCCAGGCCCTCGTGGAAATTAATCTTCTGGCGGGCATGGCCACGGTTGATGCGGTGCTGCCGGCATTGCGCCAACGTGGCTGCGGGCAGGTGGCTTTGGTGAGTTCTTTGGCGGGCTATTTCGGGTTGCCGGTCACTCCCAGCTACAGCGCCAGCAAGGCGGGGCTGAAAGCCTATGGCGAAGCCTTGCGCGGGTGGCTGGCACCGGAGGGGATTTCGGTGAATGTCGTCATGCCCGGATACGTGCAATCACCCATGTGCGATGCCATGCCCGGGCCCAAGCCGTTTCTGTGGACGCCCGAGCGGGCTGCGCAGGTGATCCGCCACGGGTTGGCACGCAACAAGGCACGCATCAGTTTTCCGTTCCCCCTCAACTTTGGCTGTTGGTGGCTGGCCGTACTGCCTGCCGGAGTGTCACAGCGAATCGTGCGTTGGCTGGGTTATGGCGCCAAGTAGCGGTCTTTGGGTGCCATGGTGTGCAGCCGGGCTGGGCCTGGGGCTTTCCGTGCTGCTGGAGCAATGTATGCAGCCGCGCCCTTTGTTGCGCCGTCCGGTGGCGGCCTGGGCGGTACATGCCGGGGTGTGGCTGGTTTTGCATGGTGGATTGACGCTGCTGGTAGGGCGGCCCTGGTTTGCCATGGCCGCAGGCCTGGCCTTGCTTTTGACCGTGGTGTTGGTCAATAACGCGAAGTTCAAAGCCTTGCACGAGCCGTTTGTGTTCCAGGATTACGAATACTTCACCGACGCCATTCGCTATCCGCGTCTTTACATTCCGTTTTTTGGCTGGTGGAAGTTTTTGCTGGCCACAGCAGGCTTTGTGGCGGCCGTGAGCATCGGCTGGTGGTGGGAAGCTGTACCTGCGGGGCGCTGGCGTATCACCGGTCAGGCCGGCGCTCTGGCATGGCAATGCTTCTTGGGCCTGGTGCTTTTGCTGCTGGGCAGCCGTAAGCGGTTGAATCTGGGACTGGATGCACAACGTGACATCCTTGCCCTGGGTTTGCTCGCTTGCCTGTGGCGCTATGCGTGGATGGGGCGGCGCCTGCCAGAAGTGCCTGGGGTGTTTTCGGCGGCGGCACCGTCGCCCCAGCTTTCTCGGCGTCTGCCGGATTTGGTGGCGGTGCAAAGCGAGTCGTTTTTCGATGCACGGGCTTTGTTTGCCGGCATTCGTCACGAAGTGCTTGATGAGCTGGATGTGCTGCAGGCAGCCGCCTTTTTGCATGGCGGCATGCAGGTGCCGGCCTGGGGGGCCAATACCGTACGTACGGAGTTTGCCTTCCTGACCGGGATTGAAGGGCTGGATATAGGGGTGCACCAGTTCAATCCCTACCGTGCCGTTGCCGGAGGCTGGCAGGTCACGTCGCTGGCCCAGTATTTGCAGCGCCTGGGTTACCGCACGGTATGCGTGCATCCTTACCCAGCGGGTTTTTACCTGCGTAACAAGGTCTACCCTTTACTGGGGTTCGATACGTTTATCGATATCCGGGATTTTGCGGATGCAGAGCGCTACGGCCCCTATGTGGCAGATGCGGCGGTGACGGAAAAAATCATTCAGCTACTGAGCGAGTCGGCTGTGGACGAGCGCCCCCTGTTCGTGTTTGCCATCACTATGGAAAATCACGGACCCTTGCATCTCGAGCGAGTGGCCCCGGAAGATATTGCCCGGCTCTACACCGCAGGAGTTCCCGATGGGTGCGAGGATTTGACGATCTACCTGCGCCATTTGCGCAATGCCAACCGGATGATCGGTCGTCTGCACTCGCAATTGGATGCTTTGGAGCGGCCAGCCAGCCTGTGCTGGTATGGCGACCATGTGCCCATCATGCCTGCGGTATATGCCACGTTTGGCCAACCCAGCGGACTGGTGCCGTATGCCTGCTGGAGTAATCGACAGGCCCGGGAACAAGCCCGCGCGTCTGGTCACGCCATGCAGACCGAGACTGCGGCCCCCTCCATGGCTGCACACTCGCTTTCGCGTCAGTGGTTGGCAGGATTGGGTTTGTGGCGAGAATGAGACATGGATAACTCCCCCCAGGATAAGACTGAAATGCCCAGCGTTCTTGGGAATGTCTACACGAATCACATGAATGACTAATGCGGCAATGCCCCCAGGCTGCGCCTGCTGCTGAATCTGCGTTCCTGCCCGGTGATTGGATCGGTAAAGGCAATTTCCTGCGCCAGCAGCCGCAGGGGGCGGGAGAAGTCGCCTTCCGGCGCGTCATCGACCTCGGGATACAGGCCATCGCCCAGCAGCCCCAAGCCCAGGGCGGCCATGTGCACGCGCAGCTGGTGGCGCTTGCCGCTGACGGGGTGCAGGCGGTAGCGGGCCCAGCGTGTGTTGTGTTCCAGCAGTTCCATGCGGGTGTGGCTGTTGGGGGGGCCGGGCACTTCGTGCATACGGATGAAGTGGCCGCTTTCGACCATGCGGCTGGCGTGTTCGCGCGGGAAGGCGATGCCGGGACGGTAGGGGGCGATGGCTTCGTACACCTTGTGGATGCTGCGCTCCCGGAACAGCGCCTGGTACGAACCCCGGTCGCAGCGCCGGGCGGAGAGCAGCACCAGCCCGGCAGTGTCGCGGTCAATGCGGTGGATGGGGGAGAGGTCGGGCAGGTCCAGCCGGTTTTTCAACTGCACCAGCAAAGTGTTCTGGATGTAGCGCCCGCCGGGTGTGACGGGCAGGAAATGCGGCTTGTCGGCCACAACCAGGTGCGCGTCCTGGTAGAGCACTTCGGCACGAAACGGCATGGGCGGCTCCTGCACGACTTCGCGGTAGTAGTAGATGCGCAGGCCGGTGAGAAGGGGGGTGAGCGCTGTGACCGGGCGGCCCAGCTCATCGACCACTTCGCCCATGGCCATGCGGCGCAGCCAGTCGGCACGGGCGACGGCAGGCAGGCGCTGGCAGAGAAAATCCAATGTCGAACCCTGGCCCTGGCTGGGCAACACCACGCAACTGGGCTTGACACCATTCTTTAATGGGAGCACTTGCGGGTCGTGGGTATTGAACATACGGATTAAAAATAGCTGAAATCCTTATTTAACAGGCGGTAGCAGCTATTTATTTTGCTATTCGTTGGAGTATTTCTTCTCCAGCATCACCCGCACGATGGCCTGGGCCTGGGCCTGGGCAGCACCCCGGTGCGCCTGGGCGAAGTCCAATGCGGCATGGCGGGCGGTTTTCAGTGCGTCGCTGTGGCGCAGCCAGTCCAGCGCCTGCTTCACGGCATCGGGCATGTCGCTGGCCCGCAGGGCTGCGCCGCAGGCGCAAGCCTGATCGGCCGCCTGGCGGAAGTTGAATGTGTGCGGCCCCACCACGATGGGGCAGGCGCAGGCCGCCGCTTCGATCAGGTTCTGCCCGCCCAGCGGGGCGAAGCTGGCGCCCAGCAGGGCCGCGTGGGCGCTGGCGTAGAACAGGGGCATCTCGCCCAGGCTGTCGCCCAGCCAGACATCCACGTCGTGCGGGGGCAGGCGCTCGCCCCACTGGCTGCGGCGGGCTACGCGCAGACCGGCTTCGGTGAGCAGCTGCGCCACGGCATCGAAGCGCTGCGGGTGGCGCGGCACGATGAGCCACTGCACTTGCTGGGCTGCCGGGATGGTTTGCCAGGACTGGAGCCAGGCGGCTTCCTCGCCCTCGCGCGAACTGGCCAGCAGCAGCACCGGGCGGCGGCTGGCCGAACGCCAGGATGCCCCCAGGGCGAGCAGGGCCGGGTCGGGCTGCATGTCGAACTTCAGATTCCCTAGCACCGAGGGCTGGGGGGCGCCCAGATCACGCAGCCGTTCGGCATCCTGCGTGGTTTGGGCCAGTACGGCAGTCAGCCCGGCATATGCCGCGCGGGACAGGGCCGCCCAGCGCTGTGCACCGGCAAAGGAATGGGCGTTGAGCCGGGCGTTGGCCAGCACCAGGGGTACCCCGGCCTGCTGGCAGCCCGCCACCAGGTTGGGCCAGACCTCGGTTTCCATCAGCACGCCGACCAGGGGCTGGAATTGGTGCAAAAAACGCTGCACCGCAGCCGGGGTGTCCCAGGGAAGCCAGACCTGCACGTCTCCCGGCAGCAGCAGCTTGCGTCCCTCCGCGCGGCCGGTGGCGGTGCTGTGCGTAAGCAGCAGGCGTAGTTGCGGCAGATTGGCCCGCAGGGTATCCAGCAGCAGGGCTGCAGCGCGGGTTTCTCCGAGGGAAACGGCGTGAATCCACACCCATTGCCCGGCGCCGTCACGCCCCAGGTTGTCGGGGTGGTAGTAGCCGAAGCGCTCCGGCATCGCCTCGGCGTAGCCCGGTTCGGCCTGGGCGCGGCGGTGCAGTTTGCGCTTGAGCAGCGGCTGGGCGGCCCAGGCCAGCAGGCTGTAGAGGGCGCGGGCGATGCACATGGCGGCCGGATGTCGGTTCAGTGGACCGCGCTGCCGAGCTGGGTGTCCGGCTTCACACGGTGCAGCAAGGCAAGCATGTCCGCCTCGATGCGGGCCAGGGCTTGCGGGGTCTGGCCTTCAAAGCGCAGCACCAGCACGGGGGTGGTGTTGCTGGCACGGATGAGTCCGAAGCCATCGGGCCAATCGACGCGCAGGCCGTCGATGGTGGAGATTTCCGCCGGTGCGGCAAAGGCCTGCGGGGCCAGGGCCTGCAACTGCGCAGCCAGGGCGTGCGGCTCGCCCTCGGCGCAGGCCACGTTCAGCTCCGGGGTGCTGTGGGATAGGGGCAGGGCGTTCAGGATGGCGCTGGGGTCGGCGTGGCCGCTCAAAATTTCCAGCAGGCGGCAGCCGGCGTAGGTGCCGTCGTCAAAGCCGAACCAGCGTTCCTGAAAGAAGATGTGGCCGCTCATCTCCCCGCCCAGGGGGGAGGCGAGTTCCTTCATCCGGGCTTTGACCAGGGAGTGCCCGGTCTTGTACATATGCGGCACGCCGCCTGCGGCGCGGATGGCCGGGGCCAGTTGCTGACTGCACTTGACATCGAACAGAATCGGTGCGCCGGGGTTGCGCGAGAGCACGTCCTGGGCAAACAGTACCAGCTGGCGGTCGGGGAAGATGTTCTGTCCGTCCTTGGTGACGATGCCCAGGCGGTCGCCATCGCCGTCAAAGGCCAGGCCCAGTTCTGCGTCCGAGGCTTGCAAGGTGTCTATCAGATCACGCAGGTTCTCGGGCTTGCTCGGGTCGGGGTGGTGGTTGGGGAAGTTGCCATCGACTTCGGAGAACAGTTCGATCACCTCGCAGCCCAGGGCGCGGAAAATCCCCGGTGCGGTGGCACCGGCGATGCCATTGCCGCTATCGACGACGATTTTCATCGGGCGTTGCAGTTTCACATCGCCCAGGATGCGCTTGCGGTAGGCAGGCAGCACATCCTCCTGGCGCAGGGTGGCGCCGCCTTGTAATTGCCAGTCCTGGGCCTGAATGCGCTGGTACAGCGCCTGGATTTCAGCGCCGTGGATGGCCCGCCCGGCCAGTACCATCTTGAAGCCGTTGTAATCCTTGGGGTTGTGGCTGCCGGTGACCTGAATGCCGCTGGCGCACAGCGTGTTGGCGGCAAAGTACAGCATCGGGGTGGTGCACAGGCCGATGTCGATCACCGAAATGCCCACGTCCATCAGCCCGGCGATGAGCGCCTGGCTCAGTTCCGGTCCCGACAAACGGCCATCACGCCCGACAGCTACGGTGGCCTGCTGCGCCTGGCGGGCGGCCATGCCGAAAGCACGGCCCAGGGAGCGAGCCACGTCGGCGTTCAGGGTGCTGGGCACGATACCGCGCACGTCATAGGCTTTGAAGATGGTGGGGGAAATCTGCATGGGGCCGGAAAAATCTGTGGTCAATAAAAAAGCGGGGCATTGCTGCCCCGCCGCATTGTAGTGGCGCTGCCTGCGGGCTGACTTTTAGGCCGAGGTCAGCAGTTCCTTGACCTGTTGCAGCGCTGTGGGATCTTCCATCGTCGTCAGGTCGCCGGGGTCACGCTGCTCGGCCACGGCTTGCAGGGCGCGGCGCAGCAGCTTGCCGCTGCGGGTCTTGGGTAGCAGATTGATGAAAAGCACCCGTGCCGGGCGTGCCACGGCTCCGAGCTGGCCGTCCACCTGCTTCATGATTTCCGCCTCCAGGGCGGCCTGGCCTTCGGCAGTCGCAACCTGGTCGGCATGACGGGCTACGGCAAAAGCCATGGCGACCTGGCCCTTGAGTTTGTCGGCCACGCCGACCACGGCCACTTCGGCAATGCCAGGGTGGCTGCTGATGCTTTCCTCGATTTCCCGGGTGCCCAGGCGGTGGCCGGCGACGTTGATCACGTCGTCGGTGCGGCCCAGGATGAAGTAGTAGCCATCGGCATCCTGAATGCCCCAATCGAAGGTGCTGTAGATCTGGCGGCCCGGAATGCTGCTCCAGTAGGTATTGACGAAGCGCTCGTCATCGCCCCACACGGTTTGCAGGCAGCCCGGGGGCAGCGGCCCTTCTATGGCCAGCACGCCTTTCTGGTTCGGCTCCTGTAACTGCTGGCCCGTGGTTTCGTCGATGAGCTTGACGTTGTAGCCATACACCGCCTTGCCCGGGCTGCCGAAACGGTTGGCCTGCTTTTCCACTCCGTTGCAGACGGTGAGGATGGGCCAGCCGGTTTCCGTTTGCCAGTAGTTGTCCACGATGGGTACTTGCAGCGCTTCGCTGATCCATTGGGCAGTAGGTTCGTCCAGCGGTTCGCCGGCCAGCCACAGTGCCTGCAGGCTGGAGAGGTCGTACTTCTTCAGGTATGCCGGGTCTTGTTTTTTCAGCACCCGCACGGCAGTGGGGGCGGAGAACATGTGTGTGACGCGGTACTTTTCCACCAGACTCCACCAGACACCGGCGTCCGGGCGCACAGGCAGTCCCTCGTACATGATGGTGGCCATGCCGGCAATCAGGGGGCCGTAGATGATGTAGCTGTGCCCGACCACCCAGCCAATGTCGCTGGTCGAGAAAAAGGTTTGTCCCGCCTGCGCATGAAAGATGTGCTGCATGCTGGAGGCCAATGCCACGGCATAGCCGCCGGTATCACGCTGTACGCCCTTGGGTTTTCCGGTAGTGCCGCTAGTGTAAAGAATATAGCTTGGATCGCTGGACTGGAGCCAGTTACAGGGCACCTTGGCATCCTTGTATTGTTCCCGCAAGGTGCTCCAGAGGTGGTCGCGTCCAGCCTGCATGCTCATTGGTGCCAGGCCGCGATCGACCAGCAGCACCGCTGCTGGTTTATGCCGGGCCAGCGTGAGGGCTTCATCGAGAAGAGGCTTGTAGGCAATGGCCTTGCCGCCGCGCGAGCCGGCGTCGGCGCTGATGACCACTTTGGGTTGGGCGTCGTCGATGCGCGAAGCCAGGGACACCGCCGCAAAGCCGCCGAATACCACGCTGTGGATGGCCCCCAGGCGTACGCAGGCGAGCATGGCGAAGGCCGCTTCGGCAATCATCGGCATGTAGATCTGCACCCGGTCGCCCTTGCCCACGCCAAACGATTGCAGCACTGCGGCCATGCGCTGCACTTCTTCGTGCAATTGGGCAAAGGTGTAGACCTGCTCGGTGTTGGTTTCGGTGGAAACGGCAATCAGGGCAGGCTGCTCGGCGCGAGCGGCCAGATGGCGATCAACGGCGTTGTGGCATAAATTGAGCTGGCCATCGGCAAACCAGCGGGCAAAGGGAGGATCCTGGTAATCGCAGGCTTGTGTGGGACGCTGGTGCCAGTCGATTGCCAGAGCTTGCTCAAGCCAGAAGGCATCGCGAGTTTCCGGTGCGATGGATTGGCGGTAAAAATCGGCGTAATGGGGCATTGGTTTGTCTCCTTATGGCATGTTTTTTGCATTTTTTGCAAAACAGCCTTGCGAAAGACTGACAAACCAGTCAGTCCGCTTGGTCATAGGGTGACAGTTTGGCCACCGGTGCGGTTTTATTTTTTGAGAAATGGGAGATGGTATGTGGCTGCTGGGGATTGCCGTTGTTTTTGCGGTGCTCAAGATATTGGCGTACCAGGAGATTTTCACCATCGCCTGGATTGCACAGCTGTCGTGGTGGTGGGTGATTGGTTTGTTTGCAGCGACGGTGGCGTGGTGGACCTATGCCGACGCATCCGGCCTGACCCGGCGCAAAGCGCAGGAGCGCATCGAGCAGCGCAGGCACGAGCGCCAGCGCAAGGCCCGCGATGCCTTGAGCAATACGGCACAGCGGCGGCGCAAATAGGCCGCTGCAGTCGTTAATGGCGCAGGCGGCAGCCGCCGCTTGGCAGCAATCGATGGCAGTTTCCGACAAGGGGGCTGGGACATAATTGAAGCATCGGGCCTGCTGGAGGCGGGCCTTTGGCTTTCAAAGAGACGTGCTATGCCTGCTTACCGCTCCAAAACTTCCACTGCTGGCCGCAATATGGCCGGTGCCCGCGCCTTGTGGCGTGCCACGGGCATGAAAGATGCCGATTTCCAGAAACCGATCATCGCGGTGGTGAATTCATTCACCCAGTTTGTGCCCGGGCACGTCCATCTCAAGGACATGGGCCAGTTGGTTGCCCGCGAGATCGAGGCCGTCGGCGGCGTCGCCAAGGAGTTCAACACCATTGCCGTGGATGATGGCATCGCCATGGGGCATGACGGTATGCTCTATTCGTTGCCTAGCCGTGATGTGATTGCCGACTCGGTGGAATACATGGTCAATGCCCACTGTGCCGATGCCATGGTGTGCATTTCCAATTGCGACAAGATTACCCCCGGGATGCTGATGGCTGCCATGCGCCTGAATATCCCGGCAATTTTTGTCTCCGGCGGCCCGATGGAAGCGGGCAAGGTGCAGTTGCTGAACCCGCAGACCAAAACCTTCCATGCCCGCAAGCTTGATCTGGTCGATGCCATGGTCATGGCCGTGGACGACCAGGCCAGCGATGGCGTGGTGGCCGAGGTGGAGCGCAGCGCCTGTCCGACCTGCGGCTCCTGTTCGGGGATGTTCACTGCCAACTCCATGAACTGTTTAACCGAAGCCATGGGCCTGTCCCTGCCGGGCAACGGCACCATGCTGGCAACCCATGCCGACCGTGAAATGCTGTTCAAACGTGCCGGCCAGCGCATTGTGGAAATGGCACGCCAGTATTACGAGGGGGAAGACGCCAGCATCCTGCCGCGTGCGGTCGGCTTCAAGGCCTTTGAAAATGCCATGACGCTGGACATCGCCATGGGGGGATCGACCAACACTATCCTGCACCTGCTGGCGATTGCCCAGGAGGCGGAGATCGCCTTCACCATGCAGGACATCGACCGTCTCTCGCGCAGCGTGCCCCAGTTGTGCAAGGTGGCCCCGAATACCGAGAAGTACCACATCGAGGATGTGCACCGCGCTGGCGGTATTTTTGCCATCCTGGGCGAACTCGAACGTGCCGGCAAGCTGCATACCGACGTGCCCACCGTTCACGCCAGGACTCTGGGTGACGCCTTGGCGCAGTGGGATATCCTGCGCACCCAGGACGAAGAAGTACACACCTTCTTCAAGGCTGGCCCCGGCGGCATTCCGACCCAGGTGGCCTTCAGCCAGAATGCCCGCTGGCCCAGCCTCGATCTGGACCGCGCCCTGGGCTGCATCCGCTCCTATGACCACGCTTTCAGCAAGGAGGGGGGGCTGGCCATCCTGACTGGCAACATCGCTCTGGATGGCTGTGTGGTGAAAACCGCCGGGGTGGATGATTCCATTCTGGTGTTTGAAGGCGCCGCCCACGTGGTGGAGAGTCAGGACGAGGCCGTGGCCAATATTCTGGGGGACAAGGTCAAGGCCGGGGATGTGGTCGTCGTGCGCTACGAAGGCCCCAAGGGCGGCCCCGGGATGCAGGAAATGCTGTACCCGACCAGCTATATCAAGAGCAAGGGCCTGGGCAAGGTGTGTGCGCTGCTGACCGATGGCCGCTTTTCCGGCGGCACCTCGGGCCTGTCGATCGGCCACTGTTCGCCCGAGGCGGCGGCTGGCGGCGCCATTGGCCTGGTACAGAACGGGGACCGCATCCGCATCGATATTCCGAACCGCAGCATCAACGTACTGGTCAGCGACGAGGAATTGGCCCGCCGCCGTGTCGACCAGGATGCCAGGGGCTGGAAACCCGCCCAGCCGCGCCCGCGCAAAGTCTCGGCGGCGCTCAAAGCCTATGCTAGGCTGGTCACCAGCGCCGACAAGGGCGCGGTTCGGGATCTTTCCTTATTGGATTGACGATCGGCGGGCAACGAAATAACAAAGTGGCAAAGCCAGGAAGGGGCCGCAGGGAGGTTCCTAGTCCTGGCTTTCTTCCTTCTTGGCCTTGTGGATGATGGTCGGCTCCAGAGGGGTCGGCACTTGCAACTGAGGCAGGCCGGGCAACAGGTCGGCCAGGGTGTACTGATCCAGGTGGGTCAGGAAGGCCTTGAGCGCCCCGTCCAGGATGTTCGTCAGGCGGCAGTTCCCAGCCAGCAGGCAACTGCTGGAATCGTCGAGGAAGCATTCGACCAGGGCCATGCTTGGCTCGATGCTGCGCACGACGGCGCCGATACGGATATCTTCCGGCCGGTGGGCCAGACGGATGCCGCCACCCTTGCCGCGCACGGTGGTCAGCCACCCTTGCAGGGCCAACTGGTGGGTCACCTTCATCAAATGGGTTTGGGAAATTTGTTGGGCTTGCGCAACCTCGGCAATCGTGCACAGGCGATCGGAATGTTGGGCCACATGCATCAGCAGGCGTAAAGCAAAGTCGGTCAGGGAGGTCAGGCGCATAGTGGCAAAGATGAAATTTTTATCGATCTATTCCGGCATATTCCCATATTCTAAAAATGCAGAGTGCTTACTAAGGTTTGTGGCGCATCAATAGATGCGACACTATTGCCCGTATTTGGGAGAACACGATGCAGCAAAGCAAGCTTTTATCCGCCGTGGCCCTGGCGCTGGCTTTGGCCGGTTGTGCCAGCACACCGGCGCCGCAGAACAAAGTGGATGGTGTGCAGGTACAGCGCAATGCGCGGGGCGAGGTGTTGGATGCGCAGTTTGCCCCGTTGCCGCTGGATTGCGGCAATGCCTTGCACTGCCCGACGTTCGGCCTAGCCTGGAGTGAGGACAAGCCCAAGCAGGCGCTCTTGAGCCTCGGGTTTACGCGCGGCAGCCATGCCCCGGTGGAGATGGTGGAGTTCGATGCCCGGCCCTTCGGCCCGATGCGGGTGCGTTCCCTGGCAGCCGACCAGCCGGGGCAAGGGCAGACGGTGTTCCAGGCTCCGATCGAAACGTTTGAACGGCTGGCGGTTTCGCATGGCGTTCTGGTGCGGGTACATGCCGGGGGGCAAGTGTTTGAAGAAAGCTTTTCGACGGGCGAACGCTCCAGCCCGGCGGCCAATGCCTTGAAGCGCTGGTTGCAGCAGATCTACAAAGGCACCGAAAAGGAGCAGGAACTGGGCCTGCGCGGCCTGTTTGCCGATCAGCCTTATGAGCGTTGAGTCCAGGAGCGAGGATAGGCGTTAAAGGCGCTTTTCTGGACAAGTTTTTGCGCAGCTATGCGGCAGAACTCCATTTTTTCGGCATGATGGCGGGTTTTTCGCAGTTTTATTCAGGCGGGCCGCAAGGCACGGCCTGTTTTTCCAGATTCCATGATAGATATTCAGGATTTATCCCTGACCTACGCCGGCACGCAGGGGCCGGTGCATGCACTCAGAGGCATCGACTTGCAGGTTCGGGCAGGGGAGATTTTCGGCATCATCGGGCGCAGCGGTGCGGGCAAAAGCTCGCTGGTGCGCTGCATGAACCTGCTCAATCGCCCCACCGCTGGCAAGGTGCGGGTCAATGGCCGCGATTTGCTGCAACTGTCGGATGCGCAGCTGCGCCAGGCGCGTCGGGAAATCGGCATGGTGTTCCAGCACTTCAACCTGCTGTCCTCGCGGACCGTGTTCGACAATGCGGCGCTGCCGCTGGAGCTGGCGGGCGTGGGGCGTGCGGAAATTGTCCAGCGCATCACGCCGTTGCTGGAATTGGTCGGCCTGGCGCACTTGGCGGATCGCTACCCGGCGCAAATCTCGGGTGGGCAGAAGCAGCGGGTGGGCATTGCCCGGGCCTTGGCCAGCAACCCGCGCGTGCTGTTGTCGGACGAGGCCACCAGTGCGCTCGACCCTGAAACCACTCGTTCCATTCTGGACTTGCTGCGCCAGGTGAACCGGGAGCTGGGCGTGACGGTGGTGCTGATCACCCACCAGATGCAGGTCATCAAGCAGATCGCGGATCGTGTCGCTGTCATGGAGGCCGGGCAGGTAGTGGAGCTAGGCCCCGTGCTGGAAGTGTTCACCAACCCCACCCAGCCGATTACCGAAAGCCTTATCGACGAAATCGTCCCGCAGGAACTGCCCGCCAGTGTGCAGGAGCGTGTGCAGGCGCTCACCCAAGCGTTGCCGGCAGGTGAAAGCGGGCAGTTGCTGCGCCTGTCCTATGCGGGCGACTCGGCCTACCAGCCGGTGCTGTCGCACCTGATTCGGGAGCTGGGGCTGGACTTGTCCATTCTGCATGGCCAGATTGACGAAATCCAGGGACAGACTTTTGGTTCGTTGGCCGTGTTTGCCAGCGGTCCGGCTGCGCAAATCGATGCGGCCGTCGCCTACTTGCGGCGCAGCGGCGTGCAGGTGCGCCAGCAGCAGAAAGGACGCAGCGATGTTTGAGAATTTTTCCGCCATGATGCTGGAACTGTTCGTCGAGGCCCTGTGGGAGACGGTCATCATGGTTGGCGTCTCCGGCGTGCTCGGCGCTGCATTTGGCATCCCACTGGGCGTGTTTTTGCGCCTGACCGATCAGGGCGGCGTGCTGGAACACACGCCGCTGAACGCCATCGTTGGCGGGCTGGTGAACGCTGCCCGCTCTACGCCGTTCATCATCCTGCTGGTAGCCATCATCCCGTTTACCCGCTGGGTGACGGGCACCTCCATCGGTACTTGGGCCGCCGTGGTTCCCTTGACCGTGGCGGTGGCACCGTTCATTGCCCGCCTGGTGGAGACCGCACTGCGCGAAGTGGATGCGGGCTTGGTCGAAGCAGCCCAGTCAATGGGGGCTACGACCTGGCAAATCGTCTTCAAGGTGCTGCTGCCCGAGGCCATGCCCGGCATCGTCGCGGCCCTGACCATTAGCCTGGTGAGCCTGACCGGCTACTCCGCCATGGCCGGCGCCGTCGGCGGTGGCGGCCTGGGCGACCTGGGTATCCGCTATGGCTACCAGCGCTTCCTGCCGGACGTGATGCTGGCAGTCGTGGTGATCCTGATCGTTTTTGTCCAGGCCATTCAAAGCCTGGGGGACTGGCTGGTGCGGCGCATCAGCCACCGCTAGAGACTGCCTGGCATCTCATCCACCCATCACACAAGCCTGAGAAAATAAAAGGAGCACTCTCCACTGATGAATAAAGCGTTTCAGGTGTAAAAGTACCTGATATCGATCATTCATCAGCGGTAGGCGCTCTATTTTTTAAAAACAAAACCTGCTGTCCGGTACGGCGCAGCAGGTTTTGCTTATGTGGAGGGGAAACACCGGGAGGGGTCAGCGCACCGCGTCCACCAGATCCTTGAAATCGTCCACATCCTCAAAGCTGCGGTACACGCTGGCAAAGCGGATGTAGGCGACCTTGTCGAGTTGGTGCAGTTCCTGCATCACCATTTCGCCAATGCGGCTGGAGGGCACTTCCCGCGAACCGGCATTCAGAAGCTGTTCCTCCACATGCTCGATCGCTGCATCGATGGCCAGTGCTGGCACCGGGCGCTTGCGCAGCGCCAGTGCCAGCGAATCCTTGAGCTTGTTGCGGTTGTATTCGGTGCGCCGCCCGTCCTTCTTCACCACCATCGGGAAGCTTACGTCCGGGCGCTCGTAGGTGGTAAAGCGTTTGGCGCAGGCCGCACACTGGCGCCGCCTGCGGGTGAAGCTACCGTCTTCGGCCACACGGGTTTCCATCACCTGGGTTTCCGGGTGGTTGCAAAAAGGGCATTTCATAGCGCGGTGCCGGTGTCCGTGAACGGCTTAGTTGCTGTAGACGGGAAAGCGGGCGGTCAGCTTGGCCACTTCGGCACGCACACGGGCCAGGTTGGCTTCGTCGTTGGGCGCTTCCAGCACGTCTGCCACCAGGTTGGCGGTGATGCGGGCTTCTTCTTCCTTGAAGCCGCGCGTGGTCATCGCCGGTGTGCCCACGCGGATGCCGCTGGTCACGAAAGGCTTTTCCGGGTCGTTCGGAATGGCATTCTTGTTGATGGTGATGTGGGCCGCGCCCAGAGCAGCCTCTGCGGCCTTGCCGGTAATGCCCTTGGAGCGCAGATCGACCAGCATGACGTGGCTTTCCGTGCGGCTGGAGACGATGCGCAGGCCGCGAGCGATCAGCGCCTCGGCCACGACCTTGGCATTTTTCACCACTTGTTCCTGGTAGGCCTTGAATTCGGGCGAGAGCGCTTCCTTGAAGGCCACGGCCTTGCCGGCGATGACGTGCATCAGCGGGCCGCCTTGCAGGCCGGGGAAGATGGCGCTGTTGATGGCCTTTTCATGCTCGGCCTTCATCAGGATCACGCCACCGCGCGGGCCGCGCAGGCTCTTGTGCGTGGTGGTGGTCACCACGTCGGCGTGCGGCACCGGGTTGGGGTAGGCGCCAGCAGCGATCAGGCCGGCGTAGTGGGCCATGTCCACCCACAGGATGGCGCCGATTTCCTTGGCGATTTTGGCGAAGCGGGCAAAGTCGATTTCCAGCGCGTACGCCGAAGCTCCGGCGATGATGATGCGCGGCTTGTGCTCGCGGGCCAGGGCCTCCATCTTGTCGTAGTCGATTTCTTCCTTGGCGTTCAGGCCGTAGGAGACCACGTTGAACCACTTGCCCGACATGTTCAGCGGCATACCGTGCGTCAGGTGGCCGCCTTCGGCCAGGCTCATGCCCATGATGGTGTCGCCGGGCTTGGCAAATGCCAGCAGCACGGCCTGGTTGGCCTGCGAGCCGCTGTTGGGCTGCACGTTGGCGGCTTCGGCGCCGAAGAGCTTTTTCACACGGTCAATGGCCAGTTGCTCGACCACGTCGACGTTTTCGCAGCCGCCGTAGTAGCGCTTGCCAGGGTAGCCTTCGGCGTATTTGTTGGTCAATTGCGAGCCTTGAGCCTCCATCACGGCAGGGGAGCAGTAGTTTTCGGAGGCGATCAGCTCGATATGGTCTTGCTGGCGTTGGTTTTCGGCCTGGATGGCGGCAAAAACTTCAGGATCGACAACTTGAACAGTGTTGGTGCGTTGGAACATGGTTAGTGGCAGTTGCTGTGTGTGAGTCCCTTGGTAGGCCAAGGGCTGCCCAGGCGAACGGCTGAAAACGCCTGAAAGTCAGGCGGTACGCTCCCCGGTGGTTGGTGTGCGCCAAGGCGCAAAACTGATCCACATCAGCGTGGCCGGACATGTTTGCCCGGCCTTGCCTATCGCCAGTTGCGTACCCGGTAATTTTAGCTTACCGCCAGCGGTGGGGTGCAAGGCGGGGCTTGGCAGGCGGGAAAGCCTATATCTACATATTCCCCGGGGGCGCCGCCTCAGCCGGTTGCGTGTCGGCCAGCGCCAGGGCAGGGCTGGTCGCTGCGGCAGTGGTGGTCTGGGGTGCCGGGGCGGGGGGCTGCTGCACTGCACGGCCTGCAACCTGGCGAATGCGCTGGTATTCGGCCAGCACCTTGGCTGCGTAGCCGCCATCGGAGGGGAGATTCGCCGCGCCGACGTAGTACTTCAGCCCGCCTTCAATGGAGCCGGAGCGGCGGATGTACTCTTTCAGGATTGACACGCCCACACGCATGTTGCTGATGGGGTCGAACGCTGCCAGATCGCCGCCGAAGTTTTCATACTTGTCCGCATGCACGCGGGTCATCACCTGCATCAACCCCTGGGCGCCGACGCTGCTTTGGGCAAAGGGGTTGAAGCGCGATTCGATAGCGACCACCGCCAGGATCAGGGTCGGGTCGATCTTGTGCCGCCCCCCTTGCTCATACGCTTCAGTGACCAGGGCTGCCATCGGTTCGGCGGCGACTTTGTATTTCTTGCTCAGCCAATAGGCAATGGCCGCTTGTTCGCGTGGCAGTTCTTTGGGGTTGGTCGCGGTTGCACGGTCAATGGCGCCTGGCTCGGGGGCCAATTCGGCCAGTGCAGCGTCATCCTGGCGTTCTTGCAGCCAGGTGCGCAATTGCGCCTCGCTGGCAGAGCGCCAGTCGGGACGGACGAGGAAAACCACGATCGTGCAAGCTACCGCAATGCCCAGCAGGGCCAGGGTGTTGCGAATAATTTCAAGAAAGCCTTCCGTAGCATCGGAAAAAACAGAGCGCACGGCGGCGGTGAGGTTTCTTGACGGAGTCATAGCGGATCCTTTTCTTTCGGTACACACAGCCACTTGTTGCTGCAGGCGGCTAGACGCCAGGAGCAAAACAATCTGCATGAACCGGGAGTGGAGGGTGCTGCTTCTTCGCAGAAAGCGCCGGGTTCGGGCGTTCTCTGGAAACAAGGCCATGGAGCAGCGTCAAACAAAAAGCCCTGGATAAAACCAGGGCACGCAGCGAATTCTAGGGGGTGTCAAAATTACCCGTCAATTGTAAAAAAATGCTTTCTAAGACGGAAAGGTTATTTGGGTTATGGGGAAGAAATGTTTTTCCAGTGGTTTTCCCCTTGTTTTGAGCCTTGCGCTGCCCGGCCTCTTGGCATTTGGGGCACAGGTGTCTATTATTGGCAGGGAGTGCTCAGGCACTCTCGTTCGCAAGTCCACACCACCGAGCTGGCCCTTGCTGGCTTTTCAGCCCCTGTTTGGCATCAGGATGTGGCGGCGAACCCGAAGGGGTAATCGTTACCCCGTGGCGTGCGGACACTGACTCTCTGGGCGCCACTCCGCGCAAGGTCTTGGACTTTGCCTAAAGACCCGCATTCCGGCGCTTGCCTGGGTGTGGGTCTTTTCATTGTCAGCACACATTTACCGAAATAAGCTTGGGTGCCTGGCGTTTCAAGGCGAAAATACCAGATAGCCCACAATGCCCGCGGTAGTGCTGGGGACCTTTTTCAAGTACGCCCAGGATGGCATCCATCCTGGGCGCCTCCTTTTTTCTCTATTGACAATCGTTTTTAGTATTCAGCGCTATGTCTGACGCCACCGAACTTACTTCCACCAGCGGCCATGGTGCCGATGTTCATCCTTTAGATACCTTGACTGGAGGCGCTTTTTCTGCGCAGACCTCGGGTGATCGTGCTGCTTGCTTGCGTACCTGGCTGGCAACCGATCCTTCTGCCGAGCAACTGCAGGAAGTCATGAAAGAGCTGGGTAACCGCGACAAAGGGGCCACCCGTTTGCTACGTGAGCGTCTGGATGAGATGCGCCGTACCCAGGATCAGGATTTGATCGTTGGTGAATGGGCTGCCAGCGCCCAGGCATTGTTGCAGGCGGCGCGTTTTTCTGCCGAGCAGGCCGCTCTGTGGCAGCGTGATGCCGCCAGGGCGGGAGCCCCCTTGTCACGCGAGCCCTTGGCCAGTTTGAAGGCCCAACTGCTCGAACGCGCCAAGGGGATCGAGGAACTGCAGCACAAAGTCCAGGTGCAGCGCGAGGTCGCCGTGTTGCTGGCCCAGCGCATTGAGGTGCTTTCCACCAAGCCCTGGAAAGATGCCGAGGCTGCCCTGGACGGGCTACAGGCTGACGTTACCCAGTGGCGTCAGCAGGCCCTGGATCTGCGCAGCGATGCCGGCTGGGCGTGCGTGCCCGAACGCTTTACCAGTACCCTGGAAAGCTCCGAGGCCCAGCTCCTGCTGGTCTGGCAGGCATTTTTGGATGCGCTGGCCGTGACCAAGCTGGCGGCAGAAGATGTCAATGCTGCGCTGCCCGCCGTGCCGGTATGGGCGGATGAAATTCGTGTCGCGCGGGGAATACCTTCGGAGCTGGCCACGCCAACCGTGATGAAACCCGATCCTGCCGTCAAGCAGCATGCCGCCCAGGCAGTGCTGCAGCCTCTGCTGCAAGGCTTGGCCGATGCTGCTCCGCAGGATAAGGCGGCGGTCATTGCCCAGGTGCGCAGCGCCTTGAAGCAGCATGGCCGCTGGCTGGAGGCGGCTTTGGCCGAGCAGGTGCATGAGCAGTTGCTGGCCGCTGGCGACCCCCTGGGCTGGCAGCCGCAGCAGGCCGATACCCTGCGCCAGCAGTTGATCGAGCAGGCAGTCGCCCTGGCGCAAAACCCGCAAGGCGGGCGCAAGTTGCAGGATGCCCTGCGCCACTTGCGTGACCAGTGGCGCCAGATTGACCAGGGCGCTGCGCCCAACCATGGTTTGTGGAAGAAGTTCGACGAAGCCTGCACTCAGGTTCATCACCAGGTGCAGCAATGGCTGGGCAAGGTGCGTGCCGAATCGAACCAGCACAAGGTGGGCCGTCAGGCGCTGATCGATGAAGTCAAAGCCTGGGCACAGACGCCGGTGTCCGATTGGAAAGAGGCCGCTCGCGCTTTGCGTCAGTTTGGTCAGCGCTGGCGTGATGCAGGGCATGTCGGAGAGAAAGCCTTTGCCGAGCTGCAAGCCGCATGGAAAGAGGCCATTCATGCTGCAGAAGCGCCCTTGCGGGCTGCGCAAAAAGAGAGCATTGCCCAGCGAGAGGCATTGATTTCCAAGGCAAAGGCTTTGCAAGAAGCATCAGGGCTACCGGTAGATGCTATTAAAAATTTGCAACAACAATGGCAGGCGCTGGCCCAGGGCGTACCCCTGGAGCGCAAGCTGGAGCAAAAGCTCTGGGACGCTTTCCGCGCCCCGGTGGATGCCCTGTTCCAGCGCAAAGCGGCAGAGCGTGGCCGCGCCCCGGCGCAACATGCCTTGTCTGCGCATGACCGGGCGGTGCTGGATGCCGCGCAGGCACTGCAGGCAGCCAATGCCAGCGGCGATGCGCAGCAAATCCGCGTGGCACTCCAGGCGCTGGAAGCTGCCCGGCAGGCATCGCACGATGCTGGACAGGCTCCTGAAGCTGCCCCGCAGGCGGCATCTGAACCGTCGGTCGTACCTGCCAGCATCGAGCGCCCGGTGGTGGCCGTGCGTGGGGACGATCGCCCCGGCGCGCGTAAGGAATCTGCTCCTTTGGTCGGGCGTGACGCTCGGGGTGGCAGGGAGCGCCGTCCAGAGCGTGCCCCGCGTGCCGACCGGGTCGAGCGCGGCCCGCGCCTGTCTGACGCTGCTTTCCGTGCCCAACGTGATGCCGTCGATGCGGCCCAGCATGCCTTGCGCAAACTGGCAGCGCAGGCCCACGGCGAAGCCATAGGCCAATTGCTTCAGGCTTGGGCCCAGCGTGATGCGGCTGCTTTGCCGGCGGCCCAGGAATTGGGCAAGCTTCCAACGGTTGCCCGCAACCAGTGGGGGCAGGCGCTGGCGGGGCAGCCCAAGGGCGATGCTGCAGAGGCCTTGCTGCGGCTGGAGGTGGCGGCCGATGTACCCACCCCCGCCGAGCAGCACAGCCAGCGCCGCATGTTGCAGTTGCAACTGCTGACCCAGCGCAATGCGGCTATGCCGCAGGAAACCTGGGCGCAGGATGTGGCTACCGTGTTGGCCGCAGCCCATGAAGAAGCACAGGCGCGGCGTCTGCAAAATGCTCTCAAGGTGTTGCTGCGGAAATGAGGTGAATCACAAGCCCGCCTGTGTCGGCGGGCAGGTTTTCCGGCAAGGAGCCCATATGGGCTCCTTTTTTTGGGGTATGAAAAAATGCTGGGCAACGAAAAAGCCGCTGTGCAATTGCACAGCGGCTTTGAAGTGGTGCCCAGGAGAGGACTCGAACCTCCACGCCTCGCAGCGCTAGTACCTGAAACTAGTGCGTCTACCAATTCCGCCACCTGGGCCGAACAACCTGCCTTTTCTTCGGGATGTGGTAGCACCCGGCGGGTTGTCTGCAAATTTTTTAAGCTATTCAACGACTTTGGTGCCCAGGAGAGGACTCGAACCTCCACGCCTCGCAGCGCTAGTACCTGAAACTAGTGCGTCTACCAATTCCGCCACCTGGGCTAGTTGCTAAAGCACGTTGGATAAACTTGTTTCCTGATTTTTCTCTGACAGTCCGGTGAACATATCCACCGCTTGTCGTTAAACTTGGTGCCCAGGAGAGGACTCGAACCTCCACGCCTCTCAGCGCTAGTACCTGAAACTAGTGCGTCTACCAATTCCGCCACCTGGGCATTTCAGGAAAGATTTAAATTGTATAGTAAAAAAAATACCTCTCGCAATAACTCTCGCGACTTTTTGAAAGAAATTGAAGGCCAGGTACAAGGCCACCGCGATGGACACGGTTTTGTGTTGCGTGGCGACGGGCAGTTGGATATCTATTTGCCCCCCAATGAGATGCGGGCTGTGCTGCATCAGGACAAGGTGCGTGTGCGCATTACCGGGCAAGACCGCAAAGGCCGCCCAGAGGGGCATGTGCTGGAGATCGTCGAGCGCCCGGTACGCCAATTGATTGGCCGCCTGTTGCAGGAAAGCGGCGTGTGGCTGCTGGCCCCGGAGGATAAACGCTTTGGCCAGGATGTGCTGCTGCCCCAGGGGCCAGGGGAAGGGAAGTCGGGGCAGGTTGTTGTTGTTGCCCTGACCGAGGCTCCGGCCCTGTATGGTCAGCCTGTGGGCCAGGTGACCGAGGTGCTGGGGGAGGTGGACGACCCCGGCATGGAAATTGAAATTGCGGTGCGCAAGTACGGCGTGCCGCATGTGTTTTCCGAGGCTTGTCTGGCCGCTGCCCATGCACTGCCGGAAAAGGTCATGGCCAAGGATCGCAAGGATCGCGTGGACCTGCGTGACGTGCCGCTGGTGACGATCGACGGTGAAGACGCCCGAGATTTTGACGATGCCGTGTACTGCGAGAGCGCCAGGATCGGTCGTGCCAAGGGATGGCGCCTGCTGGTGGCGATTGCCGATGTGAGCCACTACGTGCAGAACGGCAATCCGATTGACGTGGATGCCTACGAGCGGGCGACCAGCGTCTACTTCCCGCGCCGGGTGATCCCCATGCTGCCGGAAAAACTCAGCAACGGCCTGTGTTCGCTCAACCCCGAGGTCGATCGCCTGTGCCTGGTGTGCGACATGCTCGTTACCGCCGAGGGGCAATTGCACGCCTATCAGTTCTACCCTGCGGTGATGAACAGCCATGCGCGGCTGACGTACACGGAAGTGGCTGCCATCCTTGGTAACACCCGTGGCCCCGAGGCGGCCCAGCGTGCCGAGCTGCTGCCGCATCTGCTGGATTTGCACGGTGTTTACAGCGCCTTGCTGAAAGCCCGCGAGGCCCGTGGTGCAGTGGACTTCGATACGGTGGAGACGCAGATCGTCAGCGATGAAGCAGGGCGCATCGAAAAAATCGTGCCGCGCCAGCGCAACCAGGCGCATCGGTTGATCGAGGAGTGCATGTTGGCAGCGAACGTCAGTGCTGCCGATTTCGTGCTGCACAACCAGCGCCTGGCATTGTTCCGCGTGCACGACAAGCCTTCGATCGAGAAGGTCGAAATCCTGCGTTCCTATCTGAAAGCCCTGGCCATTCCTGCCAGCATCAGCGACCACCCCAGTGCCGCCGAATTCCAGGCCATTGCCAAGGCCTCGCACGAGCGGCCCGATGCGTTGCAGGTGCACACCATGCTGCTGCGCTCGATGATGCAGGCCATGTATACGCCGGAGAACAGCGGTCATTTCGGGCTCGCGTACGACGCTTACACCCACTTCACCAGCCCGATTCGCCGCTATCCGGATCTGTTGCTGCACCGTGTCATCAAAGCCATCCTGCTTGACAAACCCTACACACTGCCGGCCTTGCCCACGCCCGGCGAAGCCCAGGCCAAACTGGCCAAGCGGCTGGCCGAACGGGTCGTTGCGCCCAAAAGCACCATGGCCACGCGCACCCGGGTCAAGCAGGCGCAGATGCAGGGCTGGGAAGCGGCGGGCCTGCATTGCAGTGCCAACGAGCGCCGCGCCGACGAAGCCAGCCGCGATGTGGAGGCATGGCTCAAATGCAAATACATGCGTGACTATTTGGGCGAGGAGTTCCAGGGGACGGTATCCGCGGTCACGAGCTTTGGCCTGTTTGTCACACTGGACGCCATGTACGTGGAGGGGCTGGTGCACATCAGCGAACTGGGCGGGGACTATTTCCGCTTTGACGAGATGCGCCAGGAATTGCGCGGCGAACGCACCGGGGTGCGCTATGCCATCGGCACGCGGATGCAGGTGCAGGTCAGCCGCGTCGATCTGGATGCCCGGCGCATCGACTTCTGCCTGGTGCGCGATGAGGATGAAGCGGCGCCCCTGCCCCAGCGCGGCCCGGGACGCAGCCGTGCAGCACGGCGCACGGCTGCCCTGTTGCAGCAGCAAGAGGGCGAGGGGGTGGTTGTGCCCGTCACCGCTCGGCCGGCAGAGGTGGTCAAGGCGGTGAAAAAGAGCAAGGCGGCAACTGCAGCCAAGGCTGGGAAGGCCGCAGCGGGTAGCCGCAAGAAAGGGAAATAAAAAATATAGCTGCTTCCGCTTATTCAACGTTGCTTTCAGTATTGTTTAATTATGAAAGCACTGATAAATAAGCGGAAGCAGCTATATTTTTATTAAAATAGCGTCCTGGAAGAGCTTCTGCTCAAGATTTGGGGAGTGCCTGCTTGGCTTTGTCCGGGTCTTCTCCCAAGCGGATTTTTCCGAGGAAGAGGATCGTGAACCAGATCCACATGGCGATCACGATCACGATCACCGCCAGGCTCATCAGGCCATAGTCGGTAGAGAACAAATCAATCAGCATCTGCATAACAGCCCTCGGTTCATTAAAGTTGATAGTTCTCCAAATATCCCTGTTCCCTGTAGTTTTTTATTTGATGAAAATCAACAGTCAGTATTAACCCTAGATGATCGCCTTCTGCTTTTCCTGGACACGTTTTGTAAAGACCTGACCGTGATGGATATCACCACCGTTTCCCAAAGTGTGCAGCTGGCCCTGGCGCCAGTGTTTTTCCTCACGGCCGTGGCCGCGATGATTGCCGTGGTAGCCGGGCGGTTGGCCCGGATCGTGGACCGGGCGCGGGTGGTAGAGCAGGTCATTGAGGCATCCGCCCACAGTGCCGAGGTGGAACGGGCGTTGTTGG
>Ga0206117_100756_pt1 | contig 25268 bp, 21 predicted proteins | sample 3A5Ametagenome_FD_177997 | JGI IMG/M metagenome (GOLD analysis project Ga0206117, IMG submission 177997) | Enriched microbial communities from leaf-cutter ant dump, University of Wisconsin, Madison, United States - 3A5A | ecosystem: Environmental > Terrestrial > Nest > Insects nest > Nest dump... | reverse complement strand
CGCGATGGTGGCCAAGCTGGAAAGCTTCGAGCCCAAGGACGGCACCGAGACCAACGTGCCGCTCGAGAAAGTCTCGATCAGCTACCAGTCGATCAAGTTCACCTATGCGCCGCAGAAGACCGACGCGTCGATGGGCGGCAATGTCCAGGCCGGCTGGGACGTCATCGCCAACAAGGCCGCCTGATCCTCAAGGCAGATGTCCGACAGACAGCGGGGCCGGAATTCATTCCGGCCCCGTCGCCGTCTGCCACCTTTGGATCGTTGCGCTGCCACGGTCCGACGGGCAACGTGGGCCGGCATCCGACGGAGAGTTGCCATGCCGCCTGCCGACCCGCTTTTCCGCATTCGACCCGGCCGGTCGGACGATGCGCCGCCTTTGACGCGGCTGCTGAACGAGATCATCGCGGCGGGCGGCACCACGGCGATGGAGGAGGCGCTGACCGAGGACGGGTTCGCGGCTTATTTCCTGACCGGGCCGGACGTCCTGTGCTGCCACGTGGCCGAGCTGAACGCGACCGGCGAACCGGTCGGCTTCCAGGCCGTATGCCATTATCCCGACCTGCCGGCGGGCTGGGGCGACATTGCGACATTCGCGCGGCGCGCACCGAAACTGCCCGGCATCGGCGCGTCGCTGTTTCCCCGCACGGTAGCGGCGGCCAGGTCCCGTTCGCTGATCGCCATCAATGCCGCGATCCGCGCCGACAATACCGGGGGCCTGGCCTATTACGACAAAATGGGGTTCCGGACCTATCGGACGCTGGCGGCGGTGCCGTTGCGCGACGGCACGCCCGTCGACCGCATTCTCAAGCGCTACGACCTGGCTTAGCCGGTCAGGCCGGCACCCAGGACCGCACGCTGTTGCCGCCCTCGGCCTTGGCGCCCTGCAGGGCATCGTCGGCGCGATAGAACAGCTGCGCGCCTTCGGCCTGTTCGGTGGCGGCGTTCATCACGCCCGAGACGCCCGCGCTGAAGGTGATGACGCCGTGGTCGGATGCGTCATGCGGCAGGGCCTGGCGGCGCAGGACCCGCAAGGCATCGCCCAGCATCATTTCGGCCTGGATCGGGTGCACGCCGGGCAGGACCAGGGCGATTTCGCGGCCCTCGTGCCGGCCGACCAGTTCGCCGGGGCGGCGGAACTGGGTCGACATCAGCCGGGCCAGCTTTTTCAGGACGATGTCGCCGCGGTTGCGGCCGTTGGCATCGTTATAGGCCCGGAAATGGTCGACATCGATCATCGCCACGCTGATCGGCTGGCGGTCGCGGGCGCAACGCCGCCATTCGACGGCGGCCTGCTCGGCCAGGTAGTTCGAGGTGTAGAGGCCGGTCAGCGGATCGCGGTTGGCGCTGCTGCGGCGCATCAGCGCATCGTCGGCCAGCTTGGCATAGTCGCCCAGCACGGCCAGTTCGTCGTAGTCGATCTGGGAATAACGCGGGTCGATCACCGCCAGCGCGCCGACGACATTGCCGCCCGGCGCGGTGACCGGGGCGCCGACATACATATGCGCGCCCGGGGCGGCGGCCAGGATCGGATGGCCGGCAAAGGCGGGGTTGGCCGACAGGTCGGCGATGACGACGGGTTTTTCGGTCGCGATCACCTGGGCGCAGGGGCTGGCGGCGCGGTCGACGAAACCCCGCGGCACGCCCGTGCCGGCGGCGATGTAGAGGCCGGCGCCGACATCGACCGTGACCAGGGCCTGGGTCGCGCCGAAGGCGCGTGCCGCCAGGGCGGCGGCCCGCTCCAGCCCCGGGTCGGGATCGGTGCCGATCAGGCCGAACGGGTCGAACTGATAGGGCTGAACATTCTGTTGAGCCATTGTGGTCCCCGCAGCAGTCAGTGTTTGTTCGCCCGCACACTAGCCCGCTGCCGCGTCGCCATGGGTTTGGGTTTGTGAATTCGTGTAACCGGTATGCAAGCCCGGCAGCCGCCCCCGATCGGCTGCCGGGCGGCAGGAATCACGATCGCATCGAGCCGAGGTCGCGCCCGACCAGCCGACGATAAAGATGCCAGGTCGCGTGGCCAAGTACTGGAATGACCAGGATCAGCCCGACGAACAGGGGCAGCGAGCCCAGGACCAGGCTGGCCGCGACGAACAGCCCCCAGGCCGCCATTTCCCGGGGATTGGCGATCACGGCCCGGACCGAGGTGGCGATGGCGGTGTGGACGGCGACGTCCTGGTCCAGCAGCAGGGGAAAGGACACCACGCTGATCGCCAGCACCACGACGGCGAACAGGAAACCGGCCCCGATCCCCGCGATCATCATGATCAGGCCGGGCCGGGTCGTGAACACGTCGCGCAGGAACGATGACAGCGCGGCCGGCGGTTCGGGGCCCAGCGTCGCGGCATAGATTGCCTGGGCGGTGAACAGCCAGGCGATGAAGATCGCGGCCAGGATCAGGCCCAGCACGGCGATGCCGGCAATGGCGGGCGATCGCGCCGCGCCGAAGGCGGCGGCCCAGGTCGCGGGCTGGCCCAGTTCGCGCCGCCGGCTCATCTCGTACAGCCCGACGGCGGCGACCGGCCCGACCAGCACGAAACCCGAAGCCAGCGGAAAGACCAGCGGCAGCATGTCGAGCGAGACGGCGGCGCGCGCCAGGATGATGCCGGCAATGGGATAGATCAGCGCCAGGAAGATCACGTCGGTCCGGCAGGCGCCGAAATCGGCCAGGCCGGCCCGCACCGCCGCGCGCAGGTCGTTCATGCCGATGCGCCGCACCGACGGGGCGCTGCCCGCGCGGGGCTGTTCCAGGCTGCCGATCGCCCGGCCGGCCGATCCCAGGCCCGACGCCACATGGCCGAGTTGGTCCCAGGTCCATTCAACGGGATTGCGGATGGTCATGCCGTTTCCTCCTGAACCGTCATGGGTTCGGGCGGGCGGATGCCTGGCCGGTACAGCGGGCCGCTCCGGCCGCCGAGGGTCGGAAGTCTACGCTTTTTTCGGCCGGGCGTCACCTTGCGGCGGAACATTCGTGCCGCATCGGTGTTTCTGCTCGCCTTGTCGCGTGGTAAGCCTATATGGCGCTGGGGGTTGAAACGGGCGGAATGACGGCGGGCGGACAGGACAAAGTCTCGGCATCGATCTCCGAGGAGGAGCGTTATCGCATCCTGATCGATGCGATTGCCGACCACGCGATCTACATGCTGGACCCGAATGGCGTGGTGACCAGCTGGAGTTCCGGCGCCCGGCGCTTGAAGGGCTATGAGCCTGGCGAAATCATCGGCCAGCATTTCTCTCGTTTCTATACGCCCGAGGATCGTGCAGCCGGCCTGCCTGACCGGGCGCTGCGCATCGCGCTGGCCGAGGGTCATTTCGAGGCCGAGGGATTCCGCCTGCGCAAGGATGGCAGCCGGTTCTGGGCGAACGTGGTGGTCGACCCGATCCGGGATCCGGCCGGACGGCTGATCGGCTTCGCCAAGGTTACCCGCGACCTGACCGAGCGCCGCGCCGCGCAGGAGGCCTTGCGCCGCAATCAGGAGCAGTTCCGGCTGCTGGTCCAGGGCGTCACCGACTACGCCATCTACATGCTGGATCCCGACGGGCTGGTATCCAGCTGGAATGCGGGGGCCGAGCGGATCAAGGGTTATCGGCCCGACGAGATCATTGGCCAGCATTTTTCGCGTTTCCATACGCCTGAGGATCGCGAGCGGGGCGAGCCGGAGCGCAGCCTGACGATCGCGCGCGCCGAAGGGCGGTTCGAAAAGGAAGGCTGGCGGCTGCGCAAGGACGGCACGCGGTTCTGGGCCAATGTAGTGATCGACCCGATTCGCGACGATGACGGCACGATCATCGGTTTTGCCAAGGTCACCCGTGATTCGACCGAACGCAAGCAGGCCCAGGACGCGCTGGACCAGGCGCGCGAAGCCCTGCTGCAATCCCGCAAGATGGAAGCGTTGGGGCAACTGACCGGCGGCATCGCCCATGATTTCAACAACCTGCTGATGGCGGTGCTGGGCAGTCTGGAATTGTTGCGCAAGCGCATGCCGGACCAGGCGCCGTTGCTGCGCCTGCTGGACAACGCGATGCTGGGCGCCCGGCGCGGCGTGTCGCTGACCCAGCGGATGCTGGCCTTTGCCCGCCGCCAGGAACTGAAATCGATCCCCGTCGACATCCCCGCCCTGGTCGCCGGCATGGCCGACCTGATGCAGCGCGCGCTGGGCCCCGACATCAGGGTCGAGACCGATTTTCCCGCGGCCCTGCCGCCGGTGCGCACCGACCCCGACCAGTTGGCGACGGCGCTGCTGAACCTGGCCATCAATGCCCGCGACGCCATGCCGCAGGGCGGCCGGATCACCATCGCCGCGGCCGAGGCGGCGGTCGAGCCGCCCTGGACCGGGGTCTTGCTGCCCGGCAGTTATGTCCGCGTCACGGTGACCGACACCGGATCGGGCATGGACGAGGCGACGCTTGCGCGGGCCACCGAACCGTTCTTCACCACCAAGGGTGTCGGCCAGGGCACCGGGCTGGGCCTGCCGATGGTGCATGGCCTGGCCGAACAGTCGGGCGGCCGGCTGGCGCTGATCAGCCGGCCGGGCGCGGGCACGACCGTCGAACTGTGGCTGCCGGCAACCGTGGTCGGCACCGAGGGCGGCGATGGCGCCGATCTGCCGGACCGGGCGCCGTCGGCATCGCGGCGGCTGACCGTGCTGGCGGTCGACGACGACGGTCTGGTCCTGACCAGCACCTCGGCGATGCTGGAGGATCTGGGCCACCAGGTGTTCGAGGCCGGATCGGCCGCCGAGGCGCTGGACATCCTGGCCGGCCAGCCCGGGATCGACCTGGTCATCACCGATCATGCCATGCCGCAGATGACCGGGGCCGAGCTGGCCCAGGCCATCGCCCGGCGTTGGCCGGCCGTGCCGGTCATCCTGGCCACGGGCTTTGCCGAACTGCCGGCCGGGCCGGCCGCGGACCTGCCGCGCCTGCCCAAACCCTTCGATCAGGAGGAGTTGCGCCGGGTGATCGATGCGGTTATGACGCCGCACCAGCCGGTTCGGGTATTCCCCCCCGACCCCGGCGTCATTTAAGCTCCGCGCTCCTCTGCCGATGGAGCGTTGCATGCCCAACCGAGGGCGACGACTGACGATAGTATGACCACACCTCTGGCCCGCCGGCTGCGCAGCCGCTGGGGTATCCCGCTTCTCATTGTCGTTCTGGTCGCCGCCGCGGGATTCGCGGGCGTCTACCGCTATAACGACGCGCGCGCCGACCGCGAGCGAGCGCTGGCGGCCGCGCTGGAAGGATCGGTGCGGCTGTCGGTCGACACCGCGCAGAAATGGGTGTTCGAGCGCCTGGCCGACACCGACGTGGTGGCCGAGATCGGCGGCGACCTGACGCCGGCCAACTTCATCCCGCGGTTCCGCAATTCGCTCGACGGTTTGCTGGATCAGATCACGACGCGTTATCGTTATCTGTCGGTCGCCGTCTATGCGCTGGAGGGGCGCCAGCGCCTGGCGGGGTCGCAAGGCGCGCCGGCTACCTTGCCGGATTGGCTCGCCGCCCGGCTGGGCCAGGCCGGGAACATGCGGATCGGCCAGTTGGCCTATTACGGCGGCCCGGATGGGGCACGCAGCGCCGATCGGCGCGAATCGCGCCAGCTCGTCTTCTTTCGCGGCATTTATACCAGCGCCTCGGCCGATCGGCCGTTCGCCGTCGCGGTGTTGACCGTGCAGGGCGGGGCGCTGGACGATATCGTCGCCCGCGACGGCGCCGCCGTGCCGGCGGACGGCCGGATCTATTTCGTGCGCAACGATGCCGGGCGGGTGCAGACCCTGCAGGCGGTCGACGATGTCGCCGGCCGTCTGGCGGCACTGCGCGACATGCGCGCCGCCACCTCGGTCGAGGCGCGCATCCTGGGCGGCGAGACCGCGATGATCGAGGGCCCCGACGTCAACGGCACGCCGGTCTATGCCGCCGGCCGCCGGATCGATCCCTATTCGACCTTCGTGGTCGCCGCCATCGATGCCGACGATGCCTTCCGCGATTTCCACCGCGACACGCGATCGAACCTGGCGCTGGGCGCGCTGGTCGTGGGTTTGACCATCGCGGTCGCCGTGGTCTGGCGGCGCGGCGAGCTGTACCGGTTGCGCCTGCGCGAGGCCGAGATCCAGCGTCGTTTCGAGTTCACCGCCAACAGTGCCGAGGAAGCGGTGCTGCTGGTGGTCGACGGCGTGATCCAGGACGTCAACGACCGTGCCATCGCCATGTATGGCCATCCCCGCGTCGCCCTGATCGGCATGCCGGTGCGCGAACTGCGCGTGCCCGACGAACGCGCCCGCCTGGACGAGGTCGAACGCGCCTTCGAGGTCGGCCAGGACCTGTCCTACCACACCATCCACCAGCGCCAGGACGGCACGCGCTTTCCCGTCGAGGTCGCCGTCGACAAGCTGCGCGGCGGACGGCGTACGGTCCTGAACGTCGTCATCCGCGACCTGAGCGAGCGCCGGCAGGCCGAGGCGGACCGCCGCATCGCCACCGGCGTGTTCGAGCATTGCGTGGAAGGCATCCTGGTCGCCGATGACAGCGGACGGGTGGTGCTGGTCAACCCGGCCTTCTGCACGATGTCGGGTTACGGGCCCGGCGACGTGATCGGCCGCGATGCCGGCCAGTTCATCGATGCCTTCGCCCGGATGAGCAGCGACGCGGCGATCGGCGACAGTCTCAGGGCCAACGGTTTCTGGCAGGGCGAGGGCACGGGGCGGCGCAAGTCGGGCGATCATTATCACGCGCATCTGTCGCTCAGTACCGTGCGCAACCCCGAGGGCGAGGCGGTGCAGATGGTTGCGATCTGCAACGACCTGACCGCGGTTCGCGAGGCGCAGCGGCAGATCGAATACCTGTCGCGCTTCGATCCCGTCGCCAGACTGCCCAGCCGCCAGCGCCTGGTCGCCGACCTCGAAGTGCTGCTGGCCGAACGCCACCCCGGCTGCCTCGTCGCCGTCACCGGCGTCGACCGGCTGCACCAGTTCAACGAGACGCTGGGTTACAAGGCGGGCGACGCCCTGATCGCCGAGATCGCCCGGCGGCTGACCCATGTCGCCGGCGAGCTGGCCCAGGTCTACCGCTTCTCGGGCTCGGAATTCGTGCTGCTGCTGACCGGCGAGGCGATGGAAGGGGCGCAGGTCCTGGCAGCCCAGGCGATCCAGGCGCTGGCGCGGCCGATCCACCTGGAGGGGCGCACGCTGTACCTGACCGCCTGTGTCGGCACGGCGGCCGCCCCGCATGACGGCCCGGACGCGGTCGCCCTGCTGCGCAACGGCCAGGCCGCGCTGTACGCGGCGCGGACCGAGGGCACGGGTGTCGTGCGCGCCTATCGCCCGGCGATCAACCGCGCCAAGCTCGAGGACCTGGCGCTCGAGGAACGCCTGCGCGGCGCCATCGGCCGCGGCGAGTTGACCCTGCATTTCCAGCCCCAGGTCTCGCTGGCGACCGGCAAGATCATCGGCGCCGAGGCGCTGATGCGCTGGACCCACCCCGAATTGGGGCCGGTGCCGCCCTGGCGCTTCATCGCGGTGGCCGAACAGACCGGCCTGATCATCGATCTCGGCACCTGGGTCATCGAACAGGCCTGCCGCCACTGGCGCGAATGGTCGGCGACCATTCCCGACCTGCCGCCGATCGCGGTCAACCTGGCCGCGCTGCAGTTCCAGCGTCCGGGGTTCGCGCGCGAGGTCGTCGACCTGCTGCAGAGTTACGTGATGCCGAGTGCCGCGCTGCAACTGGAACTGACCGAAAGCATGGTGATGGGCGACGCCGAGGCGGCGATCGCCATCATGCAGGAACTGACCCGTGCCGGCATCGACCTGGCCATCGACGATTTCGGCACCGGCTATTCCAGCCTCAGCCACCTGCAGCGTTTTCCGGTGGCCAAGCTCAAGATCGACCGCTCGTTCGTGCTGCATTGCGATCGCCAGCCGGGCGATGCGGCGATCGTCGGCGCCATCATCGCCATGGCGCGCAGCATGAAGCTGCGGGTGATCGCCGAGGGCGTCGAGACCGAGGGCCAGCGCGCGGTGCTGCGCGATCTCGGCTGCGACGAGATGCAGGGTTACCTGTTCTCGGCCCCGATCCCGGCCGACCAGTATGCGGCGATGCTGCGGGCGCGGTGAAGCTGGCCGGTCAGCGTTTCGTCGCCAGCCAGATCATGTGGCGGCGGCCGCCGCTCTTGCCGCGGGCGCGGACGGTGTTTTCCTCGGCGGTGAAGCCGTTGCGGCGCAGCCGGGCGGTGAACCGGCCGTCGGGGGCGGCAGACCAGACGGCCAGGATGCCGCCCGGGCGCAGCGCCGCATGGGCCATCGCCAGCCCGGCGGCGCCGTACAGCATGTCGTTGTCATCCTTGGTCAGGCCGTCGGGGCCGTTGTCGACGTCGAGCAGGATGGCATCATAGCCGCCGCGGCCCTTGGCGATCATGTCGACGACATCGCCCAGGCGGATCGTCACCCTGGGATCGTCCAGGCAGCCGGCGAACAGCTGCGCCATATGGGTGCGGCCCCAGTCGACCACCGCGGGGACCAGCTCGGCCACCTCGATCCGCGCATCGGGCCCGAAGCAGGCCAGGGCGGCGCGCAGGGTGAACCCCATGCCCAGCCCGCCGATCAGGATGCGCGGTGCCTTGCGCCCGGCCAGGCGTTCGGCGGTCAACGTCGCCAGCGCTTCCTCGGACCCCCATTGGCGGCTGTTCATCAGCTCGCCGGTGCCCAGCAGGATCGAGAATTCGTCGCCGCGCCGCTTCAGCCGCAGTTCGCCGCCGCCGGGAATGGCGGCGCTGTCCAGCAGTACCCAGGGGATCATGGCGCAAAACCTCCGGCAGACGATCGCGGCTGAGCGATAGCCGGCCAGGGCCTGCCTGTCGACAGGTTTCGAATACCCCCGCCGGGGTATCGGCCCGGCACCGCCGCAGCGATTAGCATCGGCCGGTGCCTGATCAGGAAGGGGCGATCCATGAAGATATCCATCGGAACGGGACTGGCCGCCGCGGTGCTGGCGCTGACCATCGCCGGCACGGCCGATGCGGGCTGGGCCGACGGGACCTGGCTTTGTTATGCCAACGGCAACGTCGCCATCGGCACGCTGACGATCAGCGGCGGCGATTATCGTTTCGTCGTCACCCGCAGTGTCGATTTCCGCGTGCCCAAGCCCGAGGATGCGGGCAACGGCAGCGGCAGGCTGACCTTCGACGGCAATGTCTTCATGCCGAGCTCCGGCCCGTTGAAGACCGCCTACCAGGTGAACGGCGCGCGGTATGCCGACGGCCTGGCGCTGAACAACGACGCCGGTGCGCTGATGCGTTGCCACATCAGGTCCTGACGGCACCCAGATCGACGGTCACGGTGACCGCGGTACCCCGCGTGTCGCTGTGCAGGTCCAGCGCCGCGCCGGCGCGCAGGGCGCGCTGGCGCATGTTGGCGAGGCCGCGCCCGCCCGGCGCCTGTGCGTGGCCGATGCCGATCCCGTCATCGGCCACGCACAGGGTGCCGGTACCCCCGGCCCGATCGACCCGCCAGCTGACGGCGACCGTGTGCGCCTGCGAATGTTTCAGCGTGTTGGTCAGGGCTTCCTGCAGGATGCGCAGTATCTGCAGTACCGCGCCCGGCGCCAGGCCGGGCGGTGTTTCGTCGATATCCCAGGTCGAGCCGATCCCGGCAGCCGACAGCCGGCTTTCCAGGCGGAAGCGGAGGTCGGCCAGCGCATCCGACAGGCCCTGGGCCTCGCTGCTCAGCGAATCGATGACCAGGCGCAGGTCGTCGATGCATTCGCGCAGCAGGGCCGCGGTCTGCACGGGGGCCAGCCGGCCCTTCTCGATGGCATGCAGCATGGTGATCAGCTGGGATCCGACGCCGTCATGCATGTCGCGCATCAGGCGGTCGCGTTCGCCGGCGATCGCCGTGGCCCGTTCCAGTTCGGCAATGCGCGCGTAATGGCCCGATATCTCTGCCGTCTTGTCGGCCACGCGCCGTTCCAGGTCGCGGTTCAGCCGCGCGGCATCGTCGAAAGCCGCGAAATAGCGGCCGCCCAGGGCCGCGACGACGGTTGCCAGCATGACCGGCGGGCCGTAGACCTGCCAGGGCATCGGCGTGAAGTCGACCAGCCCCGCCACGACCAGCCAGTCATGTACGCCCGTCGCCAGCATGAAGACGATGCCGGCCAGGATGATCGCATAACTCCAATGCCGCTCGGCCCAGGCCAGCCGGCCGGCAGTGGCGACCGCGGCGGCCGCCAGCAGCACGGCCAGGCCGTGCCAGGCCGGCAGCAGCGGGGCCAGCACCTGGTTGCCCAGCGGCACCACCGCCAGCGGCAGGATCAGGCAGAGGCACAGCGACAACCGCTCGACCATCGGCGCCTGGCGGCGGGCGAAGCGGTTGACGACGATGACCAGCAGGGCGAAACCGAGCGACAGGGTGGTCGCCAGGAACAGGTCGTTGCCGCCCAGGCCCACCAGCCGGCGCAGCGGCATCAGCCACATGTCGTCGCCGGTGAAATACATCGACCGCAGCGCCCAGGTCACCGCCAGGGCGCAGAACCAGGGATAGATCGCCTCGGCCGGCCGGCGCAGCCACAGCAAGGCGACGAACAGCGCCGCGACCAGGCCGGCCATGTTCAGGGCGCGCGGCAGATCGATGCGCCAGAAACGCTGCGCCTGGTGGCGCGGCATGATCCATTCCTGCGGCCCGATCTCGACCGCCGACAACCCGCCGTTGATGTCGCGCTCGACCCGCAGGTGGATGGCCAGCGTGTTGCGCCCGGCATGCAGCAGCGCCGCCGGCACGACGAACAGCAGCGGGGGCGAGGCGCGGGCCGCCACATGCACCGCGTCGAACGGTGCCTCGCGCCCGACTTCCAGCCCGTTGACCCGCAGGGCCATGGCCGAATTGGCATGGTCGACCAGCACCGCCCAGGGCGTATCGGGCTGGTGGGCGATGTCGAAACCGGCTGTGTACCAGCCGAAACCGGCATCGTTGGGCCGGTGCCGCCGCCACAGGTCGGGCAGGTCGCGCCGTTCCCACGGCTGGCCCGCCTGGCCGCCCGGGTCGGCCGCATCGCTTTTCAGGAAGGCGGCGGTGGTGATCGACTGCACCTCGGGCGGGGCGGGGGCGGGCAGGCCGGCCAGCAGCAGCGCGGCCAGCGCCAGCCCCAGCACCGCGGCTGCCGGCAGCAGCGCCTTCATCGCGCTACTCGATGCCGCGCAGGAAACCGCCCAGCGCCTGCCAGTACAGCGGATCTGCCGAAACGGTGTCGTGGTTGGTGCCGGGGACCAGGATCCAGTCGCGCGGTCGGCCGCCCCAGTCGTCGAACAGGATCCGGGCGCGCGACGCGGGTATCGTGCGGTCCTCGGCGGCGACGATGAACAGGCTGGGGGCGCCGACATGCGGGGCCAGCGACCGGCTGTCCATCGGATGGCGCAGCAGCAGCCCGACCGGCACCAGGGCCAGGCGCGACTGGACATAGTCGCGCACGCTGTCGAACGGTGTGGCCAGGATCACCGCGGCCACGGGCCGCGCGGCCGCGACATGGGTGGCATAGAACGATCCCAGGCTGGTGCCCATCACGGCGATCGCGCGCGGCGGGACGATGCCGTCGAGGCCCGCGGCCAGCCGGTCATACCATGCCAGCGCGTCGGCCTGCAGCCGGTCCTGGCCGGGTTCGCCGCCGCTGCGCCCGTAACCGCGATAGTCGACCGCCAGCAAATCCCAGCCGGCATAACCGTCGATGCGGCCCAGGCGCCAGTGGACGTCTTCGGCGTTGCCGCCGAAATAGAGCACTACGCGACCCGACGCCGGGGCAGCGGGCCGGTACCAGCCGTGCAGCCGCGTGCCGTCGGCGGCGGTGATCCAGACGTCGCGCGCACCGGGCGTCCGGGCGATCACTGCATCGGCCCTGACGGCATCCATCGCCTGGGGGAAAAAAATCCTGCTTTCCTGGGTCACCCACAGATAGGCCAGCGCCGCGACGTAGCCGCCGACCAGCAAGGCCAGCCAGATCAGGACGAGGCGGCGCAGGCGCCGGGGGCGCGTAATACCGGTCACGAGACGATCAGGCCGCGTTGGCGCGCGATATAGACCGCATGCGGCCGGGAATGGGCATCCAGCTTGCGGTAGATGTTCTTGACGTGGGTCTTGACCGTATGGGGCGAGATATACAGCCGCTCGGCCACCTCGGCAAAACCGATGCCGCGGGCCACCAGCTCCAGGATCGCGATCTCGCGCCGCGACAGTGCGGCTTCGCCCGCCGCCGGATCGGGCACGTCGGCCCGGGTACCGGCCGGGCGCTGATAGCGGCGCAGCAGCAGGCGCGCCAGCGACGGGCTGATCGGCGATTCGCCGGCGCGCAGCGCCCGGATCGTGGCATTGAAATCGGCCGGCAGCGAATCCTTGAGCAGGTATCCGGTCGCGCCCGCCTCGACCGCGCGCAGAAGGTTGGCTTCGCCGCCGAAGACCGACACCACCATGATCTCGGTCGCGGGCGCCGTGCGGCGGACATGGGCGATGACGTCGAAGCCGCTGCCGTCGGGCAGTCCCAGATCGACCAGCAGCACGTCGGGCCCCGGCACCGGCATGCCGTCGATGGCGGCGCGCATGCCGGCGAATTCACCGATCAGCACCAGGCCGGGATCGGCGCGCAGGTTGTCGCGAAAGGCTTCGCGATGCAGCGGGTCGTCCTCGACCACGGCGACGGTGATGGGCCTGGTGTCCATGTCCGGACCTTAGCAAGCGCGCCGCGGGCCATCCACCGGCGCGTCGGGGGGCGGGTGCAAAATACCCCTGCCGGGGGATCGGCGGGTCGGCGCTGTGGGGCTAGCGTAGCCGGCAGCGATCATCGTCTCGAGGAGAAGCGGGTCATGACATCAGGATTGCTTGCAGCCCTTGCCGCCGCCGTCGCCCTGTCGCTGGTGCCAGGGGGACCCGCCCGCGCCGACGTCTTTGCCTATAACGGCCAGTGCCTGGCCAACAGCGGCGGCAAGGCGGTGATGGCGCCCTGCAGCATGAGCCGCCATAACAACAACATCCGCTACATCGCGGCCGAGAACGTGTTCTTCGGCCAGCTGCAGCAAGGCTCGCAATGCCTGGAGATGAACCGCAGCGGCCAGGTGTTCTTCGCCAGCTGTAATTTCTCGAAATTCCAGGAATGGAAATTCACCGGCAGCGGCCAGTTCAACAACGCCGATCCCGGTCTGTGCATCGTGCCGTCGGGTTCGGGCCTGGTCGGCAAGCCCTGCGGCGGCGGGGGCTGGACCAATCTCAGCTACGCCGTGGTCAAGGTGCCCAACCTGAACGTGCCCAAGGGCACGCCGCTGGCCATCCGCGGCGCCGACCTGATCAACAAGCAGACCGGGGCGATCGTGGCTTCCGGCGGCGGCAATATCGTGTCGGGCGGGGCCGGCAACATCGTCGCCTCGGGCGGCGGCAATATCGTCTCGGGCGGGGCGGGCAACGTCATCGCCGCGTCCAGCCGCAGCCCGGCGGCGGCGGTGGCGGCGATCGTGGCCGGCGGCGCGGGGAACTGAAGGCCACGTGCCCCGGATATGGCGCCCGCGGCCCCCACCGCCGCGGGCGCCATATTTCCATGATTTCATACGCGTCAGCGGCGATGGTATGGTCGGCCGATGATCGGCCATGCCATGCCCCGTTCCCGCGTTCCCGACCCGACATGCTGACCCAGCTTGCCGTATCGGGCTATCGGTCCATCCGCGATCTGTCGCTGGAGCTGCGCGCGCTCAACATCGTCACCGGCGCCAATGGCAGCGGCAAATCCAGCCTGTACCGGGCATTGCGCCTGCTGTCGGAAATCGCGCAGGGGCGCCTGGTCGCGTCGCTGGCCCAGGAAGGCGGGCTGGCCTCGGCCCTGTGGGCGGGGCCGGAAAAGATCAGCCGATCGATGCGGGCGGGTGAGCATCCGGTGCAGGGTACCCGCCGCGCCGATGTGATCAGCCTGAAGCTCGGCTTCACCAGCGACGATTACGGTTATGCCGCCGATCTCGGCCTGCCGGTCATGGGCGGGCCGTTTCTCCGCGATCCGCAGGTCAAGGCCGAGGCGATGTGGACCGGCCAGAAGCTTGGCCGCCACAACGTATTCGCCGAACGCCGCGGCGCCTCGGTCCGGCTGCGTCGCGGGACGACGGGCGAATGGCGCCAGGCCAGCACCACCCTGTCGCCGTTCGACAGCATGGTCACCCATTGCGCCGATTCGGATGACGGCCTGGAATTGCTGCGCATGCGCGAGCGGATGCGCAACTGGCGCTTCTACGATTCGTTGCGCACCGACCGCGAGGCGCCGGCCCGCCGGCCCCAGGTGATGACCTATACCCCGGTGCTGGCCGGGGATGGTGCCGACCTGGCCGCGGCCATCACCACCATCCGATCGATCGGCGACGCAGGAGCGTTGGCCGGTGCGATCGACGATGCCTTTCCCGGCGCGACACTCGCCGTCGCCGGGGACGATTTTGCCGGCGTCGAGATGCGCCAACCCGGCCTGCTGCGGCCGATGGGCGCTGCCGAACTGTCCGACGGCACGCTGCGCTACCTGCTGCTGGTCGCCGCCCTGCTGTCGCCGCGCCTGCCCGAGATCATGGTGCTGAACGAACCCGAGGCCAGTCTGCATCCCCAGCTGATCGAGCCGCTGGCCCGGCTGCTGATCGCCGCCTCCGCGCGATGCCAGATCGTCGTCGTGTCGCACAGCGAACGCCTGGTCGAAACCTTGCGACTGGGCCAGGATGTCGCCGCCTTCACGCTGCACAAGGATCTCGGCGAAACCCGGGTCGACGATCCCGGCGACACGCACTGGGCCTGGCCGTCGCGATAGGGCGGGGCGGTTGTTGGGCGCCAGACAGATGTGCTTGCGACAGTCATCAACGCGGGTTGATAAGTTGTCGCATCTGGCCGGTAACATCCGTTTCAGAATTGATAAAAATCATCCCATATTTTATCAGGCCCTTTCCTAGGCATTGATACCTCGGCAGTGGATGAGGCTGACGCAAGTGTTTGTCGTGAACCTTGCGGATTGTAATCCCATTGCTGCATCACTCGGAAAGGTTGGGGTTGGATGCGACAGAATCTGCCGGTCACGACAACTGAGTTTCCCCTCGAAGACGATATCCATCTGGTGTCGCAGACCGACATCCACGGCCGCATCACATCGTTCAACGATCGTTTCGTCGAGGTATCGGGCTTCGATCCGTCGGAACTGCTCGGCGCGCCGCACAACATCGTGCGCCACCCCGATATGCCGGTGCAGGCCTTCGCCGATCTGTGGTCGACGCTGAAGGCCGGGCGGCCCTGGACCGGGCTGGTCAAGAACCGGCGCAAGAACGGCGATTATTACTGGGTGCGGGCCAGCGTCTCGCCGACCTTCGGTCCCGGCGGTATCGACGGCTTCGTCTCGATACGTACCAAGCCGACGCCTGAGGAAAAGGCCGAGGCGGCCGCGATATACCAGCGTTTCAGCCAGGGCCGGCAGGGCAGCCTGGAAATCGCCGAGGGGCGGGTGCGGCGCGCCGGCCTCGCCAACCGGCTGGGCGACATGCTGTGCGGCACGTTGCGCCGCCGCGTGGCCCTGACATTCGCCGTGCCGATGCTGCTGGTGGCGGTCGTCGTGGGCCTGGGCGCCGATCAGTTGATCGATGATCGCGCCGCGATGGCCGCCGTGCGCGATGCGGTGACCCTGCCGCCCCCGGTGGCGGCGGGCATCGACCAGGCGATCGCGGCCCAGCAGCGCGACCTGGTCGTGATGGTCGTGGTGCTGGCGCTGGCACTGGGCGTGGCGGTGTGGATGGTCTGGTGCCTGCTGCGGACCATTGCCCGGCCGGTGGCCGAACTGAACCGCGGTTTCGACCGCATCATCGCCGGCGAATTCAACAGCCGGCTGAAGGTCGACAGCGACGACGAACTGGGCCGCGCGGTCAAGGCGCTGCAGAACATGCAGATCCGCCTGGGGTTTTCGCTGTACGAGGGCGAGGCGAACCGGGCGCGGGCCGAACGCGAGCGGCGTGAACGCGACGAGCAGGACCGCCGCAACGCCGAGATCCAGGCCGAAAGCGACCGTCGGCGTTACGAGACCGAGGCCGCCCTGCAGGCCGAACGGCTGCGGGGCATCGAGCGCGACGCGCGCGAGCAGGAGGAGCGCGCGGAAGGCGAGCGCCGCGCGGCAGCCGAACGGGTGCGGCGCGCCGATGCCCTTTCCGAACTGATCGGGGATTTCGACGGTGTCATGACCGGCGTGATGGCGACCCTGTCGACCGCCGCCGATCGGATGAGCGGCACGGCCGAGGATATCGGCCGCCTGGCCGGCGCGGCCAATACCGAGGCGACCAGCGTGTCGGCCGCGGCGATGCAGACCGACGGCAACCTGCAGACGGTCGCTGCCGCGGCCGAGGAGCTTTCCGCTTCGATCGGCGAGATCGCGCGCCAGATCGCCCGTACGTCCGACATGGCCCGCACTGCCGCCCGCCAGGGCGAGGAAGCGGGGGCCCGCATCCGCCGCTTGCACGAAACCGCCCAATCGATCGGCCATGTCGTCGCCCTGATCCGGTCGATCGCCAGCCAGACCAGCCTGCTGGCGCTGAATGCGACGATCGAGGCGGCGCGGGCCGGCGAGGCCGGCAAGGGCTTTACTGTGGTGGCCTCCGAGGTCAAGAACCTGGCCGGGCAGACCGGCCGGGCGACCGAGGAGATCGGCAACCTGATCGCCGGCATCCAGCAATCGGTCGACGACGCGGTCGAGACCATCGTCGAAATCTCGTCGACCGTGGTGCAGTTGAACGAGGCGGCGACCACCGTCGCCTCGGCGGTCGAGGAACAGTCGTCGGCCACCCGCGAGATCAGCGGCAATATCCAGCAGGCCGCCCAGGCCGTCGGCCGGGTATCGCAAGCCTCGGTCGAGGTGGTGTCGACCGCCGGCCGGTCGTCCGCGGCGGCGATCGCGGTGCGTGCGGAATCGGCGCGGGTCGAGGATGTCTCGCTCGACCTGCGCCAGCAGGTGGCAAGCTTCCTGAAGGCGGTCAAGTCGGCCGGCGAACGGCGCAGCTTCGTGCGCGCCAAGGTCGACCGCGAAGCGACGGTGACCGTGGCCGGGCGCAAGATCGGCGGCCGGCTGAGCGACCTGGGCGTAGGCGGCGCCCGTTTTGCCACGCCCATTCCCGGGGTGGTGGCGGGCATGACGGTGACCCTGGCGATCGCGGGCATGGCGCGCAGCCTGCCCGGCCGCATCGCCGGCAGCGATCAGGCGGGGATACGCATCCAGTTCCTGCTGGGTGACGACCTGTCGACCGAGGTCGAGGCCTTCATCGCCCGGGCCTAGCGCCTGATCCGCCGGGGCGGGCAGCCGCCACGGCCCTGCGGCCCGGCGATCAGCGCGGCGCCGGCGTCGTCGCCACGGTTTCGGACGGGGTGTCGCTGCCGGCCCGTTCCAGGCCGCGGATATGGGCGCGCAACAACGCCACGGCGCGGTCGAAATCGCGTTTCTTAAGGGCGGCGACGATCTGGCGATGGGCATGGCCCGATCCCGGCCGCCAGCCGGTCGACCGGGTCGCGGCAAGGATGACGCGGGAATTGGCCAGCTGCAGGTCGTCCAGCATCGCCAGCAATCTGGGCATGCGGCAGGGGGCTGCCAGGGCGCGGTGAAAATCGCGGTTGGCGCGCTCCCATTCGACGATCGATCCGGCCTGGTCGCCGGCGGCCAGCGCCGCTTCGATCCGCTGGAAACTGGCGGCGTTCATCTGCGGCGCCGCGATGCTCAGCGCCAGGGTTTCGAGCGCCGCGCGGATCTCGACCAGTTCCTGGATGGCGGCGGGATCGAGGGCTGCGACACGCACGCCGCGACGCGGTTCGTTGACCACCAGGCCGCGGGCGCGCAGCAGCTGGAACGCCTCGCGCGCCGGGACGTGGCTGGCCTCGAACTCGGCGGCGACATGGTCCTGCCGCAGCGCCGTGCCCGGCGTCAGTTCGCCGCTGACGATCCGCTCGCCCAGCACATGGGCGATCCGCTCGGCAACCGTCTCAGCCATTGCAGATCATAGATAATCTATGAGAAATCGCATTGACCATGCCCTGATTCGGCCGCCAGTTTAGGAAAGAACGACAGAATAATAGATTATCTATGATTTGCAAGAGGAAATCGTCATGGCCGACTGGTGCTTCGACAATGCCCGTGCCGTCTACGACCTGCCGTTCAACGATCTGGTCTTCCGCGCCCATGGCGTCCACCGCGCGAATTTCGATCCGAACCGGTTGCAACTGGCCCGGCTGCTGAACATCAAGACCGGCGGCTGCCCCGAGGATTGCGGTTATTGCAGCCAGTCCAGCCGGCATGGCGGTGCGCTGAAGGCCACAGGGCTGATGGCGGTCGAGGCCGTGATCGATGCGGCGCGCCAGGCCCGCGCGGCCGGCGCCACGCGCTATTGCATGGGGGCGGCCTGGCGCGGGCCGAAACCGCGGGACGAGGCCGCGATCGTCGCGATGATCCGGGGCGTCAAGGCGCTGGGCCTGGAAACCTGCATGACGCTGGGCATGCTGTCGGCGGATCAGGCGCAGACCTTCGGCCGGGCCGGCCTGGATTACTACAACCACAACATCGACACGTCGGAAGCCCACTATGCCGCGGTGGTGACGACGCGCGGCTTCGACGACCGGCTGGCGACGCTGGCCCATGTGCGCGCGGCCGGGGTCAAGGTCTGCTGCGGCGGCATCCTGGGCCTGGGCGAAACGGTCGACGACCGCATCGCCATGCTGGTCACCCTGGCCGGGTTGCCCAGCCCGCCCGAAAGCGTGCCGGTCAACATGCTGATGCCGATGGCGGGCACGCCGCTGGCCGATGCCGCACCGGTCGATCCCATCGCCTTCGTCCGCATCGTCGCCCTGGCACGGGTGATGATGCCGCAGGCCCATGTCCGCCTCAGCGCCGGGCGCACCGCGATGTCGGACGAGATGCAGGCCCTGTGTTTCTTCGCCGGGGCCAATTCGATCTTCGTCGGCGACACGCTGCTGACCGCGGCCAACCCGGGCGATGACCGCGACGGCGCGCTGATGCGGCGCCTGGGGCTGCAGCCCGAGGCCGCGGCCTGATGCTGGCCCGGTATCAGGCCCGGCTGGACGAACTGGCGGGGCTGGGGCGGCGGCGGGCCCTGAGCCCGCCCGCCGGCATCGATTTCACCTCGAACGATTATCTGGGCCTGGCCGGATCGGCGCGGTTGAAACAGGCTGTCATGGCGGCGCTGGACCGCGGCGTGCCGGCCGGCGCCGGCGGGTCGCGCCTGCTGCGCGGCAACCACGCCGAGCATGAGGCGCTGGAGGCCGAGGCGGCGGCGTTCTTCGGCACCGCCCGCGCCCTGTACTTCAACGGCGGTTATGCCGCCAATCTCGCCGTGCTGTCGACCCTGCCCCAGGAGGGCGACGTGGTGATCCACGATGCGCTGATCCATGCCAGCGCCCATGCCGGCATCGCGGCCGGGCGGGCGGCGGCGATCGCGGTCGCCCACAACGATACCCAGGGTTTTGCCGATGCCTTGCAGCGCTGGCGCCGGGGCGGCGGCCGGGGTCATCCCTGGATCGTGGTCGAAAGCCTGTATTCGATGGACGGCGACCGCGCGCCGCTGGCCGAACTGATGGCATTGGCCGACCGGCATGACGCCTTCCTGTTCGTCGACGAGGCGCATGCGACCGGCGTGCACGGCCCCGGCGGCCGCGGCCTGGCCGCCGCCTTCGAAGGACGCGACAACCTGCTGGTGCTGCATACCTGCGGCAAGGCATTGGGATCGGCCGGGGCGCTGGTCGGCGGCAACGCGGTGTTGTGCGATTATCTGGTCAACCGCGCCCGGCCGTTCATCTTCGCGACCGCGCCCGCGCCGCTGCAGGCGGCCTGCGTACGCGCGGCGCTGAAGGTGCTGGCCGACGAACCCGAACGCCGGACGCGCCTGCAGGCACTGATCGCCAGGGCCGATGCCCAGGCCCGCGGCCGGTGCGGCGGATCCAGCGGATCGCAGATCCAGCCCGTGATCATCGGTGACGACGCCGGCGCGGTCGACATCGCCGGCGCCCTGCAGGCCGCCGGCTTCGACGTCCGTGCGATCCGGCCGCCGACCGTGCCGCCGGGGACCGCGCGGCTGCGCCTGTCGATCACGTTGAATGTCGCGGCGGCCGACATCGATGCGCTGTTCGATCATCTGGGGCCGCTGGTGGCATGAGGCCCCCGCGCATCATCGTCGCCGGGACCGACACCGGCATCGGCAAGACCGTGTTTGCCGCGGCGCTAACCGCGGCGCTGGGCGCCAGCTACTGGAAACCGGTGCAGGCGGGGTTGGATGGCGAAACCGATTCGCAGGCGGTGGCCCGCCTGGCCGGCCTGGGGCCCGACCGCATCCTGCCGGAAGCCTGGCGCCTGGCCACGCCCGCCTCGCCCCACCGCGCCGCGGCGATCGACGGGGTGGTGATCGATCCGGCGCGGCTGGTGCCGCCCGACATCGACCGCCCGCTGGTGATCGAAGGGGCGGGCGGGCTGCTGGTGCCCTTGACCGTGGACACCGTGTTCGCCGATGTCTTCGCCCGCTGGCAATGTCCCGTGGTCCTGTGTGCCCGCACTGCCCTGGGCACGATCAACCACACATTGCTGTCGCTGGAAGCCCTGCGCCGCCGCGCCATCCCGGTACGGGGCGTCGCCTTCATCGGCGACGATCCCCCCGATACGCAGGACGTCATCGCCCGGCTGGGCGGGGTGCCTGTGCTGGGCCGGCTGGCCCCGCTGGATCCGCTGACGCCGGCCGCGCTGCATGCCGCGTTCCGCGCCGGCTTCGACCTGGCGGCGTTCGGCGCATGACCGTCTGGCATCCGTTCACCCAGCATGCGCTGGAACCGGCCTTTCGCCGTGTCGTGCGGGCCGAGGGTGCTTGTCTGACCGATCAGGACGGCCGATCCGTATTCGACGCGATCTCGTCCTGGTGGGTGATCACCCATGGTCACCGCCATCCCGCGGTGATGGCCGCGATCACCGCGGCGGCCGAGGCCCTGGACCAGGTGATCTTCGCCGAATACACCCACCAGGCCGCCGAGGATCTGGCCCGCGGCCTGATCGCCCGGGCGCCGCCGGGGCTGTCGCATGTCTTCTATTCCGACAGCGGGTCGACCGCGGTCGAAGTCGGGCTGAAGATGGCGTTGGGTTATTTTCACAATCGCGGCCAGGCCCGCCATCGTATCGTGGTGATGCAGCACGGTTATCACGGCGATACGGTCGGCACGATGTCGGCCGGCGCGCGCGGCGTGTTCAACGCACCCTATGCCCGGCTGCTGTTCGACGTGGCGCCGATCCCGTTCCCCGAACCGGGCGGCGAACAGGCGACGATCGACGCGCTGGCGGCGTTGTGCCGGGGCGGCGACGTCGCGGCCTTGCTGGTCGAGCCGCTGGTGCTGGGCGCCGGCGGCATGAAGATCTATGCGCCGGCCGTGCTGGCCGAGCTTCGCCGCGTCACCGCCGCGACCGGCACGCTGCTGATCGCCGACGAGGTGATGACCGGCTGGGGGCGGACTGGCACGCTGTTCGCCTGCGAGCAGGCCGGCATCACGCCCGATATCCTGTGCACGTCCAAGGGCCTGACCGGCGGGGCGCTGCCGCTGGCGGCGACGTTATGCGCCCCGGCGATCTTCGAGGCACATCTGTCGCCCGATCGCCGCCGCACCTTCTTCCATTCCAGTTCCTACACCGCCAACCCGATCGCCTGCGCCGCCGCGGTGGCGAACCTGGGCGTCTGGCGCGACGAACCCGTGATGGCGCGGATTGACGGGCTGGCGCGGTTGCAGGCCGAACGCCTGGCGCGGTTCCGCGGCAATCCGCGCTTCGCCGATATCCGCCAGGCCGGCACGATCGCGGCGCTGGAGCTGAGCGACGCGGGGGGCGGTTATCTGTCCGATGCCGGGCCATGGCTGCGCCGGTTTTTTCGCGACCGCGACCTGCTGATCCGGCCGCTGGGCAACGTCATCTATCTGATGCCGCCCTATTGCACCGATGCCGCAACCCTCGACCGGGCCTATGACGCGATCGGGGAGGCGGCCGAGGCGATCAGTCGCGATCGATGATCGCCATGGTCCGCGGATCGATCTTCAGATCGACGTCGCGCTCGCCGGGCCTGGTGCGGGCATCGTCGACCTCCCAATAGCCGTCGTCGTCCAGCTCGATTTCCTCCCAGCTGACATAACCGTTGGCGCGCAGCACACCTTCGATCGCGGCGCGCTCCTCGGGCGTGGGCGGACGATCGGCCAGCGCCACGGCGGGCGCGGTCATGATGGCCAGGCTGGCTGCGGCGATCAGAAGTTTGGACATCCCACGGCTCCCTCGCTGACGAATGTCCACCATATCTATGGCCTGCCGGCCGGCATTTTCACCATCCGGAAGGCGGTGGCGGCATCGTGCCAGGGGGGCGGGCTCTTGACATGCCCGCGAAATTTGCCAGGGTGGCGGCATGGTCGAGAAGGACATCCATATTGTCGCCCGGTTGGCCGGCATCTCCATGGCGGGATGCCGGGGTGTCGATCACGCGACCTGATCACGTGTAGCGCCAACCCTGGCCTCGCCCCTCGTGGGACGGGGTCTTCCGGCTTGGGTCGTGCCTCGTCCTCCCCCTTTGATGACGGAGATGACCATGGCACAGAATATCTACGACAATCCCGATTTCTTCGCCGGTTACAGCCAGTTGCCCCGCCAGGTGCACGGGTTGGACGGCGCGCCCGAATGGCCTGCCATCCGCGCCATGCTGCCCGACCTTGCCGGCCGGCGCGTGGCCGATCTGGGTTGCGGTTTCGGCTGGGCGTCGCGCTGGATGCGCGGGCAGGGCGCGGCGGCGGTCCTGGGGGTCGACCTGTCCGAGAAGATGATCGCGCGCGCCCGGGCCGATACCGCCGATGCGGCAATCGACTATCGGATCGCCGATCTGGAAACGCTGGACCTGCCGGCCGGCGCCTTCGACCTGGTCTACAGCGCGCTGGCCTTCCACTACATCGCCGACTTCGACCGCCTTGTCCGGATGATCGGCGCGGCGCTGACGCCCGGCGGCGACCTGGTCTTCACCGTCGAACACCCGGTGTTCATGGCGGCAGCCCACCCCCACTGGATCGCGGACCAGGACGGTCGCAAGACCTGGCCGGTCAACGGCTACGCGATCGAGGGCGAGCGGCGCACCGACTGGTTTGCCAGGGGCGTGCTGAAATATCATCGCCGGCTGGGCACCACCCTAAACACGCTGATCGGTGCCGGGTTCACGCTGCGCCGCGTCGAGGAATTCGCGCCAACGCCGCAGCAGATCGCCGACATGCCCGCCCTGGCCGAGGAACTGGAGCGCCCGATGATGCTGCTGGTCGCGGCGCGCAGGGCCTGATGCTGCCCATCGTTCGGATCACGGTGTCAGGTCGCGTTTCAGCACCTTGCCGGCGTTGTTCTTGGGCAGGGCCGGCACGAACCGGTAGTCCCTGGGCCGTTTGAAACGGGCGATCTGGTCCAGGCATAGCGCATCCAGATCGGCCGCGGTGACCGCGGCGCCGTCGCGGGGGACGATGAAGGCCACGACCTTCTCGCCCCATTCGGCGTCGGGGGCGCCCACCACGGCGGCCTCGGTCACGGCGGGGTGGCGCAGCAGCACTTCCTCGATCTCGCGCGGATAGATGTTGGAACCGCCGCTGATGATCAGTTCCTTGACCCGCCCCTTCAGGGTCAGCAGGCCGTCGTCATCCATCACGCCGACATCGCCGGTCATCAGCCAGCCATCGCGCAGCGCCGCCTGCGTCGCCGCCAGATCGTTCCAGTAACCGTGCATCACGATCGGGCCGCGCACCGCGACCTCGCCCTCGCCGGTGGGGTGCAGCGTGCCGTCGGCCGCCCGCATCGCGATCTCGACACCGCTGCGCGCGATCCCGACCGAGGCCAGCCGGCGGTCGAAATCGGGATGGGCGGTATCGGCCGCCCAGGCCTTGGGCAGGGCGGAAATCGTGCAGGGCGCCTCGCCCTGGCCGTACCCGTTCCACACCTTGGGGCCCAGCACGGCCAGCGCCCGTTTCATGTCCTCGACATAGATCGGGGCGCCGCCGCACAGGATCGTGCGCGTGTGGGCGATGACGTCGCCGTCCAGCGACGGCGTCGCGATGAACCGCGCCAGCATGGTCGGCGACATGAAACTGGTGGCCGACCCGAACGCCCGGGTCAGGCGGCAGACATCCTCGGGGTCGAAGCCCGGCGGATCGGGGATGACGTGGCGCGCGCCCTTCATGATGTGGGCCAGCATCAGCAGCCCGGCGGCATGTGACTGTGGCGCCAGATGCAGGAAGGTGTCGGCGGGCGACAGGAAATCGGCATCGGCAAGATAGGCATAGGCCATGGTCAGCAGGTTGCCATGGCTGAGCATCGCCCCCTTGGGCCGCCCCGTCGTGCCCGAGGTATAGAAGATCCAGGCGATGTCCGACGGTCCGGCCACGGCCATGCCGCGGTCGTCGCCCCGCAGGCCGTCGAACGTCGCCGGATCCATCGGCAGGACCGCGCGGTCGGGCAGCAACGCGGCCAGCGCGGCGGTCCGGTCGGGTCCGGCAAGGCACAGCCTGGCACCGGCATCGCCGGCGATGCTTGCGACCTCGCGCGCATGCAGCGCCGGGTTGACCGGCACGATGATCGCGCCGGCATACCAGGCGGCAAACATCGCTTCGACGTAACCGGGGCTGTTGCCGGCCCACAGCAGGATGCGGTCGCCGCGCGCGACACCCAGTCTTTCCTGCATGCCGTGGGCCAGGGTCGCTGCCGCCCGGGCCAGGTCGCGATAGCTGCGGACGGGCGCGGTCCCGTGGAACAGCGCGGTTTCGTTGCCCTGGGCGCGGGCGGTGTTGGCCAGCAGGGTGGCGATATTCATCTCAATCCCTTCCCAGGATGGTGATCGCGACGGCCGCGGCCTCGACGCCGATCACGCCGCCGCCGTTCTCGGCCATCGCAATCCGCGCGCCCTCGACCTGGCGGGGTCCGGCCTCGCCGCGCAATTGGGTGACCAGTTCGAAGATCTGGCCCAGCCCCGTGGCGGCGATCGGGTGGCCCTTGCTTTCCAGCCCGCCCGATGGGTTGATCGGGATGCGGCCGCCGATGCGGGTGGCGCCCGATTCCGCCAGCGGCCCGCCGTCGCCGAAGCCGCAGAACATCAGGTTTTCCGCCTGCTGAATCTCGCCGAAGGCCGTGGCGTCGTGGACCTCGGCCACCGAGACGTCGGCCGGGGCGATGCCGGCATCGTCATAGGCCTTGCGGGCCATCAGATGGCTGGAATCCTGGTC
>Ga0206117_100755_pt1 | contig 25292 bp, 24 predicted proteins | sample 3A5Ametagenome_FD_177997 | JGI IMG/M metagenome (GOLD analysis project Ga0206117, IMG submission 177997) | Enriched microbial communities from leaf-cutter ant dump, University of Wisconsin, Madison, United States - 3A5A | ecosystem: Environmental > Terrestrial > Nest > Insects nest > Nest dump... | reverse complement strand
GGGCGATCGGAGGGCTGGTCGAATCCGGCCTGGACAACACCCTGGGGCAGTCCCTGCGGGAGTCGGGCACCGAGCTCGGCAAGTGGGACAAGCTTGCCTACATGGTCGCCGCGATGGTCGCAGGGGGCGTGGCAGCGGAGGCAGTCGGGCATGACGGGGTGACGGCCGCACAGACTGCGCAGAATGCGGCATTGAATAATTTCTTAGGCCCCAAAAGTCAGAAGCGGCTTGAAGAGCTGAGAGCGAAGGAACTGGCTCAAGGCCTATCGGCCTCCGAATCGGCAGAACTCGTGGGGCTGGACAGGCTGGACCAGATGAGCGATGCAATACTCAGGTCGGTCAGGGCCAACCCGGATCAAGTACCTCCGGATGTGCAGGACTGGCTATCCGGCTATCTGAGAATCTATGCGAACGAACTGATAGCAGCAGGTTATACGCCGCAGCAAGTTGCTGATGATGTACTCAGCCTCGTCGGTGGGAGCGCCTCTGTTCGGCCGATAAACTACACCTATCCTTTTGCCCTGGATGCGGATCAGCAAAGCCAATACATCCAGAAAATGCAGGAGTCCGGGAATTGGGCCTGGTGGCAGGATTATCTGGGCCATCCGAAAGAGGCAGGCGAAGTAGCGTACAACCAGGCTTCTGGGCGGCTCACGATTGGTGATGACCATAAGTACTGGGCACAGATCGGAGATCCCGTACTGGGATTTATCGCATGGCCTGTTTCTGTTGCCCATGGCGCATACACATTAGGGTATGGCGTAGGAGCAACTATAGATGGGCAGTATAGCGAAGGGCTTGGCAATATGCTGCTGGGCGTCCTTGAGTCTGTCGGAGCGGGAGCGTATGGCGCCGTGCGGATGGGGCTGATTGGAGCGAATAATGCTGCTAAATCTGTCAGTTGGTCTGGGTCAGGCCCTGCTTCTGGAGTATTGGGTTTAGAGCCGGGCTCTTTATCTTCAAAGGCAATAAGTAACTATTATCCTAGCACCGCGTCGGGATCGATTGAGTTTGTTTTTGATCCTATAACGAAAACCTTCCTCGTAGGAAAGCCTGCCACGAATCTGGGAGGATCGCCGCATCAGCAACTTGCTGCCTCAATTAATGCAAACTCAACATCCCTCGTTGGGGGAATGTTTAGGCGAGGAGAGAATGGAGAGATTATTACTAATGAGTTTAGCGGCCATTATTGGATGAACTGGAACCCTGAGGTTAGAGCAAGTTTTGCGGATACTCTTAGGCGCCATGGTCTTAATGTAAAACACTACCCTGGGATGTAATTAGGGGGGCGTGATGATTAGCTTGGATTTTGGTAATAGTCTTCGAATTTTTCAGGATAACGGGGAGTGGAGATTGAATGGATGTGGTCGTATTTATCCTCTTGTTGTCAAGAGTGATTTCAAACGAGTGGTTTCTCTCCTAGAGTCTCCCTATCAAGTTATTAGAGAGATCCTAGGTGATGGTTTTCCTTATGTTAGAGTGGTCGAAGCCGGATTAAATTCTGGGTCTGACTATTGGGTGGAGTTAGCGCTTTGTTGGATGAAGAAGATGCCTCAGAAAGACTTAAATGAGTTGAGAGTTGGTGTGAATGGATTATTGGCAGAGAGACTTATTTCAAAAGAAAATAGTGAGATTTTAAGAAAAATATACGATCAAAATAAATAGGTTCATTGTAGGGATAATTTTTTGGCGTATGCATTCATCAAAATTAGGGGATTGAAGGTCATAGGAGAAAGCTAATCCCTTTCTTTCACAGGTCGAAAGCCGGTTAATAGTGCTGCGGTGTTGCTGGCGGCCGAGAATCAGGACTACTTCCTCTACGACAAGAAGAAGAAAGGCAGCCTGGACGCCGGCGGCGACATCGACTTCGAAGGGGTGAAGGACCTCAAGCAGGAAAGCCACGAGAAGAGCAGCAGCAGTTGGGCGTGGACTTCCGCCAAGGGCAAGGGCACGACGGACGAGACGCTGCGCCAGAGCGAGCTGGTGGCCGCGGGCAACCTGGTGATCGAGGCGGCGAGGAAGATCCGGATCGACATCCCGGAGGTCAATGCGCAGACGGTCACCCAGACCATCGATGCGCTGGTGGAGGCGGAGCCCAAGCTGGCGTGGCTGAAGGAGATGGAGAGCCGGGGCGACATCGACTGGCAGCGGGTGAAGGAAGTCCACGACCAGTGGAAGTACAGCCCTCGGGCATGGGCGCGGGGCTGGCGATCATCGTGGCCATCGTGGTGACGGTGCTGACTTGGGGGCTGGCTCAAGCGTTGCTGCATCGGCCTCCGCCTGGGCGGGTGGTGGAACCGCTGGGGCCATTGCGGGCACTGCGGCACAGGCGGCGTTCCAGGTGATGGTAAGCAATGCGGCGATCAACACGATCAACAGTGGTGGCGATCTGGGTAAGGCTTTGGAGGCGACTTTCTCGGAAGAAGCACTCAAGGGCTATGTTGATGCAGCGGCTGCAGCGGGTTTGACAACGGGGCTGATTGGTAACCCAGGTACTTCCAGTTTCGATCTGAATTCGATCAAGGGCATTGGTGAGTTCGCCGCCTATCAGGCTAGCAAGGCTGTCATCACCTCCAGTGTTGATGCCGCGATCAATGGGGGAGCTTCGAGGAGAAGCTGGCGGCCTCCCTGGTCTCCGCGGCCGTCCATGTGGTCTCGGCAGGCGCTTTTAACCAAGTGGGAAATCTCGGGCTTGAAGACGGCTCCCTCGAAAAAATTGCCGTCAAAGCGCTAGTGGGAGGCTTAATCAGTCAGGCAGCCACTGGGGATTTTGCGACGGGGGCGCTGGCGGCTGGAGCGAATGAAGCGCTCGTAAAGCACCTGGATACGCTCGTTCAAGGGGATAAAGATCTGCTGACAATGGCTTCACAGTTGGTGGGGGCTGTGTCATCGGCGGTGTCTGGAGGTGATCCTGGACTCAGCACCGATATTGCCGGATACGACACTCAGTACAATTATTTGAACCATAACCGGCCAAATATGATGTCTCTATCTGAGAAAGAGAAGTATGAAAATGCGGTGGCAGCCTGCTCGGGAGGGGATCAAGTTGCCTGCACGACGCGAAATGAGTTGGCTGTTATGTCCGCTCAGAGAGATCAAGATCTTCAGAGTGCTTGTTCTGGGGCTACGCCAGTACTCTGCAATGCCCTCGCGAGCGAGGCAAGAGAGATGGGCAACATCGTTTATCGGGATGGGGCATGGGTCTACGCCAATAGCGCAGAAAGTGGACTAATTCGCTATTTGAATACAGCAAGTATTGGTTCCTCAGAGTTAAGCGCCGCCTATGAAAATTCCTACCATTATCTGCAATCGGAAAGCGTCTCATATGGACTGCCCATTCTTGGAGTGGCTGCAGCCGGTTCGCTTGGGAGTCAATGGCTCTTAGGACAGATGTCTATCTCGCCTTTAGGTAGCTTAGGAGGGGCTCAATTAATAAAGGGGGCCGGGGTAAGTGGGGCGATGTCTACCTTGATTTATGGCGCAATGAAAAGAGAAGAAATGACGCCGGCAGGGTTGGCAACGGCTTTCACCGCCGGTGCAATTGGGGGAGGGCTTGTAAAGCAAGGGCTAAACTACGGGGCTGGACTGGCTAATACGGCTATTCCCCTTACTGGGTCGAATCTAATTACGCAAGGCACGGGGGCGGTCTTGGGGTTTAGCACAATTGGCTGGATAAATTGGAGTGGTACTGCATCAGGCGGTAATTCTTGGTGGACTTCGCCGTTGTTTGGTTCAAATGCGGCTCCATCAAATAAGGAAGGGGGCAATTAAGTATGGAGTGCAAGAAAAATATTCTGTGGAAGAAGTGTGGTAGACACCTTCTTGCAAGCTTCACGGGCGAAGGTGGATGTCGAGATTTGGCCCGGGATTTTTATAGAAAGGAAAATATTTGGGATCCAGAAATAGAGGTTCCGTATCGGTGGGCTAAATTGGCTTGGGTTAACTTTGCGGCGGCGGTAACTCAGCTATTGATTCCGGGCATTATTGTGTTTCTTTTTAGTTATTTTATTAAGGGGCCTTTCCCGTTGCAGATTGGTGTTTATGTGGTAGGAGGTATGTTTCTGGTTGTTTTTATTTTTTTAATGACAGTTCAGTTTTTTGAATATAGGGCTGAAGAAGAAAAAATATCGAGGCGTTCCGGGCGTCAGTGATTGATTGTAGATAGAGTAAATTTAATTTTTATGGGGGTGAAATGGATCCAAAGGCCAATTTCTATTGAGGGTTTGAAGTCTTGTCGCAGTATTTTGCGACTCTGATATGGTCTATTTGAATCGGGTTTGTTCATGAGATGGCTTGGGTTGTTTGTATTCTCTATTTTTGTAGTTGCTGGATGTCATACGACCCCTATAGATCGAGCCACCGTTTTCTACGAGCGCAGTAGTTTTCTGTCACGGATTAAAAAGGATCTTGACCTGGATGCCGCGGAAGTCCTGGCGCATGGCCGATGTGCCCTGCAACTAACGACTCCCGGCTCGAATCAAGCTCCTAGCCGGTTCTGCGTTTACTTTCTTGAAAAGGGCGCGCTTAACGTACTGAAATGGAGCGCAGCTTCCTTGAGGTACGAGCGAGAGGTTCGTCTGGACTTTTCTGCCATCCGAAGTGCGGGCGTCTCTTCTTTCCTGGGGCGCTCGGTTCAGCTGCAGTTGGTGGAGGATGCACGCCTGACAGGTTTCCGCGCCGTAATCGACGATGGGGGTTATTACGATAATGACGCGACGAATACCGTCTATAAGACCATTCTGGGTTTTGGCGTTCCTTTGTCTGAGGCGAGCGGCTTGATCAAGGAACCGACGGCTGGTTATCCAGTAGCAGTACCCATTATTCTGCATAGGTAGCAGTCTCCTCCAATATCTTCCGTGACGTTGCCTAGAGGGAAGGCGTAATTTAGCCCCTCGGCGTGTAGATGCCTTGGTAAGCCAGGATCCATAAGTAATGTTCCGTTCTTGATGGACGACACGGTCACTCCAAGAATGCCTGCCGCTTTGGGTGGGCGCAGGCTTGGTGGCCGAAGAGGTAGTAGTGCTCTACCTCGCTCAAGGGCAGCCTTGGCCCGCTTACCCCGCGTGTTAAAATCCACCCTCGCAAAAGTTCCAGGTCGCCGCATGATCCAGGTCACTCTCAACGGCCAGCCAGAAGTGCTGGACGACGGTATTACCGTGCTCGCGCTGCTCGAGCGGCGTCAGCTTGCGGGTAAGCGGCTGGCAGTCGAGCGCAATGGCGAGATCGTGCCGAAGGCGCGGCATGGCGAGACGCCGCTGGCCGAAGGCGACAGGCTGGAGATCGTCGTCGCCGTTGGCGGCGGCTGACGGCCGCGACGCCTTTCGCCCAGCGGGTGCTGCCCGCCCCTCAAAACTCCACAGACAGGTTTCCCCATCATGAACGAGCCTTTGGTGATTGCCGGCAAGGCCTATGCCTCCCGGCTGCTGGTCGGGACTGGCAAGTACAAGGATTTCGCCGAGACGCAGGCGGCGATCGAGGCCAGCGGCGCGGAGATTGTCACCGTGGCGATCCGCCGTACCAACATCGGCCAGAACCCGGGCGAGCCCAATCTGCTCGACGTGCTGCCGCCGGAGCGCTACACCATCCTGCCGAACACCGCCGGCTGCTACTCCGCGGACGAGGCGGTGCGCACGCTGCGGCTGGCGCGGGAGCTGCTGGACGGCCACTCCCTGGTGAAGCTGGAAGTGCTGGGCGATGCGCAGAACCTCTTCCCCAACATGCCGGAGACGCTGAAAGCGGCCGAAACGCTGGTGAAGGAAGGTTTCCAGGTGATGGTGTACTGCGCCGATGATCCCATCCAGGCCAAGATGCTGGAAGAGATCGGCTGTGTGGCGGTGATGCCGCTGGCGTCGCTGATTGGTTCCGGCCTGGGCATCATCAATCCGTGGAATCTGCGGCTCATCATCGACAACGCCAAGGTGCCGGTGCTGGTGGATGCCGGCGTGGGCACCGCGTCCGACGCGGCCATCGCGATGGAGCTGGGTTGCGACGGCGTGCTGATGAACACCGCCATCGCCAAGGCCGGTAATCCGGTGCTGATGGCGAGCGCGATGAAGAAGGCGGTGGAAGCTGGCCGCGAGGCCTTCCTTGCCGGCCGCATGCCGCGCAAGTTCTATACGGCCGACCCCAGCTCGCCCACCAGCGGACTCATAGGCTCGTGAGCGTTGAGCATGAAAAGGTCGAGCTGATCGGCCAGGACAGCCCGGAGCAGCGCTTCTCCAGCCGCAGCATCCGCAGCTTCGTGCTGCGCCAGGGGCGGATGTCGGTGGCGCAGCAGCGCTGCCTGGAAGAGGTGCTGCCGCGCATCGGGCTGAAGTACAGCACGACCGAAAAGCTGGACCTGGACGCCGCTTTCGGCCGCCAGGCGCTGCACATCGTCGAGATCGGCTTCGGCATGGGTGAGACCACGGCGAAGATCGCCGCTTCCATGCCGGACAAGGACTTCGTCGGCATCGAGGTGCATGGCCCCGGCGTCGGCAGCCTGTGCAAGCTGGTGGCGGATGGCGATCTGCAGAACGTGCGCATCATGCAGCACGACGCGGTGGAGGTGCTGCGCGACATGGTGCCGGACGGTTCGCTCGCCGGCGTGCATCTGTTCTTCCCCGATCCCTGGCACAAGAAGCGTCACCACAAGCGGCGCATCGTGCAGCCGGACTTCGTTGCCCTGATCGCCGCCAAGCTGGCGCCGGGCGGCTATTTCCACTGCGCCACCGACTGGGAAGAATACGCAGTCTGGATGCTGGAGGTGCTGTCGGCGGAACCCTTGCTGCAGAACTCCGCCGAAGCCTATGCCCCGCGGCCGGACTACCGGCCGCTGACCAAATTCGAGAACCGCGGCCTGAAGCTGGGCCATGGCGTCTGGGACCTGGTGTTCCGCCGCCGCTGAAACAGGCGCGCCCTCCCCGGTGCGCTTTACGTAGGGAGAGGAAAGCTTGTTTCGATTGATAGGTCGTCTATTCAAGGGCCTGTGGTGGGCTCTGGATCTGGTGCGCCGCACCGCTCTCAACCTGGTGCTGCTGGCGGTGCTGGTGGCGGTGGTCGCGGTGCTGATGCGGCCGGCGCCGGGCGTGCCGCAGGGCGCCGCGCTGGTGCTGCGGCCCGCCGGCGCGCTGGTGGAGCAGGCGGCACTGGTCGAGCCGCTGAACGTGCTGCGCGACGGCGGCGTTTCCACCGAGCAGGCGGTGCTGCCGGATCTGCTGGAGGCCATCAATGCCGCCCGCGACGATGAGCGCATCACCGGTCTGGTCATCGAGACCGATGGCCTGAGCGGCGGCGGCCTGTCCAAGCTGGCCGAGTTGCGTGCGGCCGTGCTTGCCTTCAAGGGCGCCGGCAAGCCGGTGCTGGTGCGCGGCGAGCGCTACACCCAGGCCCAGTACTACCTCGCCTCCGCCGCCGACGAAGTGCGCATGTCGTCCGACGGCTTCGTGCTGCTGCGCGGGCTGGCGCGCTACAACACCTACTTCAAGGGCGCGCTGGATACGCTGGGCGTGAAGGTGCATGTGTTCCGCGTCGGCGAGTACAAGTCCTTCTCCGAGCCCTTCACCCGCAGTGACATGTCCGAAGAGGACCGCGAGTCCTCCCGCGACCTGCTGGATGCCCTGTGGAACGCTTTCCGCACCGATGTGGCCGCCACCCGCAAGTTTTCCCCGGACGTGCTGGACGGTTATGTGACCGGTTACCGCGACGTGCTGGCGGCGGCCAGCGGCGACGCCGCCAAGGCGGCCAAGACGGTCGGCTTGGTGGACAAGCTGGATTCCCGCGACGAGTGGCATGCGGACCTCATCGCCCGCTTCGGCGCCGATGGCAGCGGCAAGGACTATCGCCAGATCGACACCGGCGGCTACCTGGCGGCGGTGCGCGGCGGCATGTCGCGCCCGGCGGCCAAGGTGGCGGTGCTGGTGGCGCAGGGCGCCATCGTCGATGGCGAGCAGCCCGGCGGTTCGGTGGGCGGCGACACCTTCGCCCGCATGATCCGCGAAGCGCGCGAGAGCGACGCGGTGAAGGCGCTGGTGCTGCGCATCGACAGCCCGGGGGGCAGCGCCTGGGCTTCCGAGCTGATCCGCCGCGAGCTGGAGCTCACCCGCCGGGCGGGCAAGCCGGTGATCGCCTCCATGAGCTCGGTGGCCGCTTCCGGCGGCTACTGGATCGCCACCGGCGCCGACGAGATCTGGGCGGCGCCGACCACGCTCACCGGCTCCATCGGCATCTTCGGCATCTTCCCGGAGTTCGCCGAGCCGATGAAGCGCCTGGGGCTGACGGTGGATGGCGTGGCCACCGCGCCGCTGGCCGGCGCCTTCGACCCGCGCCGTCCGCTGGACGAAGCCGCTGCCGAGGCGATGCAGCTCGGTATCGAACACGGCTATCGCCGCTTCCTGGAAACCGTGGGTACTGCGCGCAACATGCAGCCCGAGGAAGTGGACAAGGTCGCCCGCGGCCGGGTGTGGACCGGCGAAGCCGCTGCCAAGCTGGGCCTGGTCGATTCCCTGGGTGGGCTGGACGCAGCGGTGGATGCGGCGGCCAAGCGCGCCAAGCTGACCGAGTACGAGGTGGTGTGGCCCATGGTCGGCGCGTCGACCAGCCAGGTGCTGCTGCAGCGCCTGCTGACCAGCGTCGGCCTGCAAGCACCGGCAGCGCCCACGGGCTCCGCCCTCGGCCAGATGCTGGATGGGCTGCAGGCGCAGGCGGCGGAATTGCTGCGCTGGAACGATCCGCAGAACCTCTACACCCACTGCTTCTGCGAAGCGCCCTGAGGCGGTTTGCAGCATGAGGCGCTGCCGCGGGCTGCGGCGGCGCCTTCACCGGGCCGTTTTCAGTGCGGCCTGTACGCCAGGCGCTTGACCCGGCAAATCAGACAGGAGAGGCCGTTCGCCTTGAGTCTGTCGCAGGGCGTCGTGGGGAGTGGGCTTCGACAAGCCCAGCCCGAAGCTGTGTATTCAGCTGCCGGGTTGATGGCCCCGGGCGCGCTCAATCCTTCAGGAACAGCTGCAGCAGATCGTTGAGGAAGTGGCGGCCGCGCTCGGTCGGGCGGATGAAATCGTTGCCGACTTCCAGCAGGCCCTGGGCTTGCGCCTGCTTCAGCTCCGCCGCTACCGCCGCCAGCGGCAGGCCGGTGCGGCTGGCGAACAGGCTGGTCTGGAAGCCGCCGGTGAGGCGCAGCGTGTTCATCATGAATTCGAAGGGCAGCTCTGCCACGCTCACCTCCCGCTTTTCCTGCACGAAATCGCCCCTGGCCGCGCCTTCGAGGTAGCGCGCCGGGTGCTTGTGCCGCATCTCGCGCACGATGCCTTCGTGGCTGGAGAGCTTGCCGTGGGCGCCGGGGCCTATGCCCAGGTAGTCGCCGAAACTCCAGTAGTTCAGGTTGTGGCGGCTGTGCTGGTTGGGGCGGGCGAAGGCGGAGGTTTCGTAGTGTTCGAAGCCGGCCGCGGCCAGCCGGCTTTCGATCGCGTCCTGCATGTCGGCCGAGGCGTCTTCGTCCGGCACCGGCGGCGGGCTGTGGCCGAAGGGCGTGTTCGGCTCCATCGTCAGGTGATAACAGGAGAGGTGGCCGGTGCCGAAGGCCAGCGCTGTTTCCAGGTCGGCCAGTGCCTGTGCCAGGCTCTGTTCCGGCAGGGCGTACATCAGGTCGAGATTGACGCGCTCGAAGTTGGCCTGGGCGATCTCTATCGCCCGCTTGGCTTCGTCGCCGCCGTGGATGCGGCCGAGGCGGCCGAGCATGGCGTCGTCGAAGCTCTGGATGCCGAGGGAGAGGCGGTTGATGCCGGCGGCGCGGTAGTCGCGGAAGCGTGCCGCCTCCACCGTTCCGGGGTTGGCCTCCAGCGTGATTTCCGCCAGCGGGTCCAGCGGCAGGCGCATGCGGATGGCGGTCAGCAGCGCGTCCAGCCCGGCGGCGGAGAGCAGGCTGGGCGTGCCGCCGCCGATGAAGATGCTGTGTACCCGTCGGCCCCAGACTTGCGGCAGTGAGGCTTCTAGGTCCGCCACCACCGCCTGCAGCCATTCGGCCTCCGGTAGCGTGCTGCCTTCGCCGCGCACCGTGTGCGAGTTGAAGTCGCAGTACGGGCATTTGCGCACGCACCAGGGGAAGTGCACATACAGGGCCAGGGGGGGCGGGGCGCTGAGCTGGGGGCGTTGCGGCAGCGGAAGGGGGGAATCCGGCAGCCCTCGTCCGGCTGGGGAGATGGGGATGATGCGGCGTTCGTTCACAAGGGGTGGTATTTGAGGCGGTCCAGCAGGTGGCGCATGGCGGCGCCACGATGGCTCAGGGTGTTCTTCAGCGCGGCATCCAGCTCGGCGGCGCTCTGCTCCAGGTCCGGCAGCCAGAACAGCGGGTCGTAGCCGAAGCCGCCTTCGCCGCGGGCGGCGTGCAGGATGGTGCCGTGCCACTCGCCGTCGGCGATCAGCGGGCGCGGATCGTCGGCATGGCGCACCAGCACCACCGCCGAGTAGAAGTAGGCGCGGCGCTCGTCGGCTTCCTCGTAGGCGGCCAGCCGCTCCAGCAGCAGGGCGTTGTTGCGCGCGTCGGACTTGGGTTCGCCGGCGAAGCGGGCCGACAGCACGCCGGGCGCGCCGCCCAGGGCGGCGACACAGAGGCCGGAGTCGTCTGCCACCGCCGGCAGGCCGGACAGCGCGGAAGCGTGGCGGGCCTTGGCCAGCGCGTTTTCGACGAAGGTGGGATGCGGCTCTTCCGCTTCCGGGATGCCGAGCGCGCCCTGCGCCACCACCTCGATGCCGAGCGGCGCCAGCAGAGCCTGCATTTCCACCGCCTTCTTGGCGTTGTTGCTGGCGAGGACAAGGCGTTTGGCGCTCACTGCGGCTTCCTCCGGTTGCACTGGGTTTGCATGGTGCGGCGATGGCTCATGCGGCCGCGCCGGCTAGCGCGGCCTTCTGCAGCTCGATCAGCCGGGTGATGCCGTTCTCGGCCAGGCCGAGTAGGGCGTCGAGTTCGGCGCGGGAGAAGGGGGCGCCTTCCGCTGTGCCCTGGACTTCGACCAGCCCGCCGGAGCCGGTCATGACCACGTTCATGTCGGTCTCGCAGTCCGAATCTTCAGGATAGTCCAGGTCCAGCACCGGTACGCCGCGGTAGATGCCGACCGACACCGCGGCAACGAAATCCTTCATCGGGTTCGCCGCCAGCAGGCCCTTGGCGACGAGCTGGCTCAGCGCGTCATGCACCGCCACGCAGGCGCCGGTGATGGCGGCGGTGCGGGTGCCGCCGTCGGCCTGCAGCACGTCGCAGTCGATGGTGATCTGGCGCTCGCCCAGCGCGGCCATGTCCACCACCGCGCGCAGGCTGCGGCCGATCAGGCGCTGGATCTCCTGGGTGCGGCCGCTCTGCTTGCCCTTGGCCGCCTCGCGGGCGCTGCGGGTGTGGGTGGCGCGCGGCAGCATGCCGTACTCGGCGGTGAGCCAGCCCTGGCCCTTGCCGCGCAGGAAGGGCGGCACGCTCTCTTCCACGCTGGCGGTGACGAGGACGCGGGTGTCGCCGAACTCCACCAGCACCGAGCCTTCGGCGTGGCGGGTATAGCCCCGGGTGAAGCGGATGGGGCGGAGTTCGTCGGCTTGGCGCTTGCTGGGTCGCATCGGGGATTTCCTGCTCAGTTGCGGTTGAATTTCTGGATGGTCGAGTTGATCTCGGCGATGGTGCGCTCGATCTCGTCATCGCTGAGGTCGATGTCCGGCGCGCCGGAGGCGCTGCCGCGGCCGCGCTGGAAGGTGTCCATGCGGGTGTTGAAATCGTCCAGCGCCATGGTCTGGGTGGACACCGCGGCCGGCGTCGGCTGGCCGGCGTCCTCATGCCAGGCCATGGCGATCATGGAGAGATTGTCGCAGCCATCGCCGGCGATGCTCTCCGCCCGGCTCATCATCTTGGGCACCGCGCTCATCACGTTGCCGCCGAGGAGGCCGAGCACCACGCCCTCGTTGCCCAGCGGCCCCCACAGGCCGTCGGTGCACAGCGCGATGAGGTCGCCGTCATGCAGCGGAGTGCGGCGGGAGAACTCGATCTGCGGCAGATGCGAGCCGCCCAGGCAGGAGTAGATTCGGTTGCGGCCGGGGTGGCGGGCAGCGCCTTCGGCATCCAGCAGGCCCTGGTCCATCATCAGCTGCACGCGGGAATGGTCGCGCGTCTGCGCGGCGACGCGGCCCTGGCGCAACAGGTAGAGGCGGGAGTCGCCGGCATGCGCCCAGGTGGCGCAGTTCTCCTGGATCACGCAGGCGACGATGGTGGTGCGCGGCGCTTCCGGCAGGTTCTTGTCGAAGGCGTAGTCGAGGATGGCGCTGTGGGCGCGGCTCAGGGTGCGCGACAGGAACAGCGCCGGGTCCAGCAGCGCCGGCTGCGCCTCGCGCTGGAAGGCCTGGGTGATGAACTGCACCGCCAGGTGGGCGGCGACCTCGCCGTGCAGGTGGCCACCCATGCCGTCGGCGATCAGCATCAGCAGCGCGTCGCGCGAATAGCAGTAGGCGATGCGGTCCTGATTGGTCTTGCGCCGGCCTATCCGGCTTTCCTGGTAGATGGTGAATCGCAAGGGCGCGCTCCTAACGCTTGCCGATGAAGGACTTCAGACGCGAGCCCAGATCGGTGAACCAGCTCGCCGGCATCGCTTCGCCGGCCTCTTTCTGCATCAGTGCCTTCTGCAACGTATAGACGCTCTGCGGCCGTGCCAGCGGGTCCAGCCGCAGGCACCAGTCCACCAGCTCCAGCAGCTGCGGGCTGTAGCGCGAGGCGTGCTGGCGGGCGATGGGCTGCAGGGTGTCCTGCTTGACGCGGTCATCCGAGCGCGGCGGCGCGGTGCCGACGATACAGGCGTACATGCTGGCGCCGACGCTGTAGATGTCGCTCCACGGCCCCAGCGCCTCGCGGTTGGCGAACTGTTCCGGCGAGGCGAAGCCCGGCGTGTACATCGGTTTCAGCATCGGCTGGTCCAGCGCCAGCGTCTGTCGCGCGGCGCCGAAGTCCAGCAGCACCGGCGTGCCGTCGTTGCGCAGGTAGATGTTGGAGGGCTTGATGTCCAGGTGCAGCAGCTTGTGCGCATGCACCTCGCGCAGGCCGTTCAGCATGCGGGTGAAGATGGCGCGGATGAAGCGCTCCTTCACCTCGCCCTTGTGCTTCTGGATGTAGTCGTGCAGCGTGCGGCCGCGCTCGAACTGCATCACCATGTAGACGGTGTTGTTGGCGCGGAAGAAATTCAGCACCCGGACCACGTTGGGGTGCATCAGCTTGGCCAGCGAGCGGCCTTCCTCGAAGAAGCACTTCATGCCGTAGCGGAAGGCGGGCATGTTCTCGTCCGGAACCCGCGGCTCAACCTCGCCATCCTTGCGCAGCGCAAGGGAGTTCGGCAGGTATTCCTTGATTGCGACGGGGCTGCCGTCCTGGTCGAAAGCCAGGTAGACGATGGAGAAGCCCCCCAGCGACAATTGCCGCTCTATACGGTACTGGTCGAGCTGAAAGCCGTGGGGCAGGGCGCAGTTGGCTTGAGGCGGCATCTTGGGGGGCGCTAAGATTCGGCTTTCCGCGGCACATTTATCCTGAATGGGGCCTGCAGTGTAAACGATCGCAGGTTCCCCGGAGACTCTTACCCATGATCCATAGCATGACCGGCTTCGCGGTGCAGACCCGCGATCTGGGGCCTGTCAGCCTCCATCTCGAGCTGCGCAGCGTCAATTCCCGCTACCTGGACCTCACTTTCCGCATTGTCGAGGACCTGCGTCAGGCCGAGCCGGCCATCCGCGAGCAGCTGTCCGCCCGGCTGACGCGCGGCAAGGTGGAGTGCCGTCTCAACCTGCACACCAGCGATGCCGCGCCGCGCAGCCTTGCGCTGAACAGCGCGCTGCTGGCCCAGCTGGTGGATGCGCAGTCCGCGGTGAAGGCGCAGTTCGCCGATGCCGCGCCGCTGTCGGTGGCGGAGATCATGCGCTGGCCCGGCATGCTGGCCGACGACAGCATGGCCTTCGAGCAGATGCAGCCGGCCATTGCCGCGCTGGCCAAGGCCGCGCTGGACGAACTGGTCGCCACTCGGCGGCGCGAGGGCGAGAAGCTGGCCGACATGATCCGCGAGCGCGTCGCCCGCATGCGCGAGCTGGTCGCCCAGGTGGAGCCGCGCATGCCGGCCATCATCGGCGAGTACCAGGACAAGCTCACCGCCCGCCTGCGCGACGCGGTCGCCTCGCTGGACGAGGACCGCATCCGCCAGGAAGTGGCGCTGTTCGCCCAGCGCATCGACGTCGCCGAGGAACTGTCGCGGCTGTCCACCCACCTCGACGAGGTGGAGCGCATCCTCAAGGCCGGTGGCGCCGCCGGCAAGCGGCTGGATTTCCTCATGCAGGAGCTCAACCGCGAGGCCAACACCCTGGCCTCCAAGTCCGCCGCCACCGATGTCACCGGCGTCGCCATGGAACTGAAGGTCCTGATCGAGCAGATGCGCGAGCAGGTGCAGAACATTGAGTAGGAGGCCGCGCCATGCCCGGAACCCTGTTCATCGTCACCGCGCCCTCGGGCGCCGGCAAGACCACCCTGGTGCGCGGGCTGCTGGAGCGCGATCCGCAGGTCCAGCTCTCCATCTCCTACACCACCCGCGCGCCGCGCGCCGGCGAGCTGGATGGGCGCGAGTACAACTTCGTCGACGTGCCCACCTTCCGCGCGCTGCGCGACCGCGGCGAGTTTCTGGAGTGGGCGGAGGTGCACGGAAACTACTACGCGACTTCCAAGGTCTGGCTGAGAGAGCAGATCGAGGCTGGCCGCGATACCCTGCTGGAAATCGACTGGCAGGGCGCCCAGCAGGTGCGCAAGGCCTTCCCGGAAGCGGTGGGCGTGTTCATCCTGCCGCCCTCGCTGGAAGAGCTGGAGCACCGCCTGCGCGGGCGGGGCACCGACAGCGACGAAGTCATCAGCCGCCGCCTGCTCGGCGCCCGCGGCGAGATGCGGCATGTGGGCGAGTTCGACTACGTTATAATTAACAACGAGTTGCAACTTGCATTGGACGATCTCGTTGCAGTCGTCCGCGCCGCACGCCTACGCTACGGCAACCAACACCTGCGGCATCCGCAGTATTTCGCATTTCTCGAACAGGACTGACCATGGCCCGTATTACCGTCGAAGACTGCCTGAAAAGGATCCCGAACCGCTTCCAGCTGACCCTGGCGGCGACCTACCGTGCGCGCCAGCTGACCGCCGGCGGCACGCCGCAGCTCGAGTTGGACTCCGCCGACCGTGACAAGCCCACGGTGATCGCCCTGCGCGAAATCGCAGCCGGCAAGGTCGGCCTCGAGATGCTCAACCGCGGCCAGGCCTGACCCCGTTGCAGGGGGAACGCGCAATGGAAGCCGCTGCCATTCCGGTCCCCCAGCCGCCTGCCGCTCCGCCCTCGGGCGAAAGCGCAGTCGCGGCGAACTTCGCACGGCTGAAGCTCAAGGTTGCGAGCTATCTCAAGCCGGAAGACGTCGCCCGCGTAGAGGCGGCGTACCACTTCTCCACGGCGGCCCACGAGGGCCAGTTCCGTATCAGCGGTGAGCCTTACATCTCCCATCCGGTCGCAGTGGCGGACATCGTCGCCGACTGGAATCTCGACCCCCAGGCGCTGATCGCCGCGCTCCTCCATGATGTGATGGAGGACACCCACATCTCCAAGCAGGAGATCACCGAGCGCTTCGGCAAGGCGGCGGCGGAGCTGGTGGATGGCCTCTCCAAGCTGGACAAGATCGAGTTCCGCTCGCAGGAAGAGGCGCAGGCGGAGAACTTCCGCAAGATGCTGCTGGCGATGGCGAGCGACCTGCGGGTCATCCTCGTCAAGCTGGCCGACCGCCTGCACAACATGCGCACGCTGGACTACGTGCGGCCGGCCAAGCGCCGCCGCATCGCCAACGAGACGCTGGAAATCTACGCCCCCATCGCCAACCGGCTGGGGCTGAACAACCTGTACCGCGAGCTGCAGGAACTGTCGTTCCAGCACAAGTACCCGCTGCGCTACAAGGTGCTGTTCAAGGCCATCAAGGCCGCGCGCGGCAACCGCCGCGAGGTGGTCGGCAAGGTGCTGTCCACCATCGAGGAACGGCTGCCACAGTGGGGCATTTCCGCCGAGGTGCAGGGGCGGGAGAAGCACCTCTACGGCATCTACCGCAAGATGGTGGAGAAGCACCTGTCCTTCTCCCAGGTGCTGGACATCTACGGCTTCCGCGTCATCGTGCGCGACGTGCCGGGGTGTTATCTCGCGCTGGGCGCGCTGCACTCGATGTACAAGCCGGTGCCGGGCAAGTTCAAGGACTACCTGGCCATCCCGAAAGCCAACGGCTACCAGTCGCTGCACACTACGCTGATCGGCCCCTTCGGCACGCCGGTGGAGGTGCAGATCCGCACCCGCGAGATGCACCACATCGCCGAAACCGGCGTGGCCTCGCACTGGCTGTACAAGGAAGACGAGAAGACGCTCACCGAGTTGCAGCAGAAGACGCACTCCTGGCTGCAGTCGCTGCTCGAGCTGCAATCCACTTCCGGCGAGGCCACCGAGTTCCTGGAGCACGTCAAGATCGACCTCTTCCCCGGCGAGGTGTATGCCTTCTCGCCCAAGGGCAAGATCTTCTCGCTGCCCAAGGGTTCGACGCCGGTGGACTTCGCATACGCGGTGCATACCGACATCGGCAACCGCTGCGTGGCCTGTCGCATCAATGGCGACCTGATGCCGCTGCGCACCGAGCTGCGCAATGGCGACCAGGTGGAAGTCATCACCGCCGCCCACGCCAACCCGAACCCGGCCTGGCTGTCCTACGTGCGCACCGGCAAGGCGCGGGCGCAGATCCGCCACTTCCTCAAGAACGCCCAGCAGGATCAGTCGGTGGCGCTGGGCGAGCGCCTGCTCAACCAGGCGCTGCGGCCCTACGGCCTCACGCTGGGCCAGCTCTCCACCTTCGCCTGGGACCGCTTCCTGCGCGACCGCGGCGTGCGCAGCAAGAAGGAAGTGTTCGCCGACATTGGCTTGGGCAAGCGCCTGCCGGTCATCGTCGCCCGCCGCCTGTCGCAGGCGCAGGATCAGGAGTCCGGCCGGCCGGACGTGATCAAGCCCAAGCCCGCGGGCGCCATCCTCATCCGCGGCAGCGAGGGCATCGCGGTGCAGTTGGCGCGCTGCTGCCACCCGATTCCGGGCGATCCCATCATCGGCACCATCCGCAAGGGCCAGGGGCTGGAAGTGCACCTGCACGACTGTCCGGTGGTGGCCAAGCTGCGTGGCGACCGTGGTCGCTGGGTGGACGTGGAATGGGAGCCGGGCGACGACCGCATGTTCGACGTCACCATCCGCGTGCTGACCAAGAACGTGCGCGGCGTGCTGGCCAAGGTGGCGAGCGTGATCTCCGAAGAGGAATGCAACATCCTCAACGTCGGCATGGACAACGAGCAGGGCGCCTACATCGCGCTGAGCTTCACCCTGCAGGTGCATGACCGCATGCATCTGGCGCGGGTGATGCGCGGCGTGCGCCGCGTGCCGGACGTGGTCCGCATCGGCCGCGTCAAGGGCGACGGCCGCGTCGGCTGATCCTGGCTGCGGGCGCGCCGTACTGCGCTAGAATTGCGGCCGACTTGAATCCCAAGCGAATCCGAGGCCGACCATGGCGATCTACGAATCCGAGCACACCAAGTTCATGCGCGAGTGGATGGAAAAGCACCCGCAGGAAGCCGTCGAACAGAAGGAAGGCCGCGCCCTGTGGTGGGACAAGCCGCAGGATCTGGAGACCCAGCGCCGCAATCGCGATTCGCGGGTAGCGGTGAAGGCCTACTACTACGACAGCAACAACCACTGATGTCCGGTTTCCGTCCGGAAAGTCCCGCCGGGCGGTGCCGATGAGCGATTCCGCTTCCCGCACCGCCTCCGCTCCGCGGGCCGCCGCAGCGCATAGCCCGCTGCAGGCCGATCCCCAACTGCAACGCTACTTCTCCGCCGAAGGCGAGCGCCGCGCGGCCACCCGCGAGCTGTTTGACCGCGCCGCCAGCGGCTACGACCGCGCCGAGAGCATCACTGCCCTCGGCTCCGGCGCCTGGTACCGTCGGCGTGCCCTGCAGCGCTGCGGCCTGAAACCCGGCATGGCGATCCTGGATGCGGCGGCCGGCACCGGCCTGGTGGCGCGCGAGGCGCAGCGCATCATTGGCGACCACGGCCGCCTGATCGCGCTGGATCCCTCGCCCGGCATGCTGGCCGAGCTGCGCAAGAAGCTTTCGGTGGAAACGCTGGAAGCCGGCGCCGAGGCGATCCCGCTGCCGGAAGCAGAAGTCGATTTCGTCTCCATGGGCTACGCGCTGCGCCATGTGGCCGACCTCGACCAGGCCTTCGCCGAATACTTGCGGGTGCTGCGCCCCGGCGGCCGGGTGTGCGTGATGGAGATCACCCGCCCGCAGAGCGCCTTTGGCCGCCAGATGCTGCGCTTCTACCTGCGCGCGGTGGTGCCGGTTCTCTCCCGCGTGGCGCGCTGCAGCGCCGACGTGTCGCTGCTGTGGGAGTATTACTGGGACACCATCCAGGCCGCGGTGCCGCCGGAACGGGTGCTGGAGGCGATGCGCCGCGCTGGTTTCGAGGAGGTGGACTGCGCGCTGACGCTGGGCGTGTTCCGCGAATACGTGGGGCGCAAGCCGGCCGCCCGCTGAGTTTCTGCCGATGGCGCTGCCCGACCGCTATGTGATCGTCGACGTCGAGACCACCGGCGCCCACCCGGTGCGCGACCGCATCACCGAGATCGCGGTGATCCGCATCGAGGGCGGCGTCGAGACCGGGCGCTGGGAAACGCTGGTGCATCCCGGCATTCCCATCCCGGCGATGATCCAGGACCTGGTCGGCATCACCGACGAGATGGTGGCGCGGGCGCCGCCCTTCGCCGACATCGCCGGCACGCTGGCGGGCTGGCTGGAAGGCAGCGTCTTCGTCGCCCACAACGCCCGCTTCGACTACGGCTTCATCAAGAACGCTTTCTCCCGGATGGCGAGGGAATTCGAAGCGCCGGTGCTGTGCACCGTCAAGCTCTCCCGCGCGCTCTATCCGGAGCACCACCGCCACGGCCTGGATGCGCTGATCGAGCGCCACGGTTTCGTCTGCGCCGCCCGCCACCGGGCGATGGGCGATACCGAGGTGCTGAAGCAGTTCGTCGCCATGACCGGCGGCGCCTTCCCGGCCGAGGTGCTGGCGCGGGCGGTGGTCAAGGCGATGAAGGCGCCGCAGCGCCCGGCCGGGCTGCCGGAAGGCTCGCTGGACGGCCTGCCGGACGCCTGCGGCGTCTATCTCTTCTACGCCACGCCGGAGGCCGAGCCCGGCCGTACGGATACGCCGCTGCTGGTCGGGCAGGCACTCAGCCTGCGCGCCAAGCTCACCGCCTGGTTCGCCGCCGCCAAGGGCAAGGACGCCGAGTTGGCCGCCCGTGTGCGCCGGCTGGAATGGGTGGAGACGCCCGGCGAACTGGGCGCGCTGCTGCTGGAACTGGCGCTGCTCAAATCCCATCGCCCGCTGGCCAACCGCATTCCGGACGGCGACGCCGCTTTCGGCCTGCGCCTGCTGCCCAATCGCCGCCGGCCGCCGGTGCTGGAGCGGGTGGCGATTGCCGGCAGCGATCCGCGCAGCTGGGCCGGCGACGTGTTCGGCGCCTTCCGCAACCGCGCCGAGGCGGACAACCGCCTGCGCGAGCTGGCCATGCTCTACCGGCTGTGCCCTCAGCGCCTGGGGTTGGAGGCGGGTACCGGGCCGTGCGATGCGCATCGCGCCAAGCGCTGCGCCGGCGTCTGCGCCAGCAAGGAGCGGCCGGAGGAACACGATGCCCGCCTGCTGGGCGCGCTCGGCAGCGTCGGGCTGAAAGCCTGGCCCTGGAACGGGCCGGTGGTGGTGGCGGAGCGCAACGAGGACAACGGCCAGACGGCTTTCCATCTGCTGGACGTCTGGTGCCACCTCGGCACGGTGGCCGACGCAGCGGCACTGCCCGCGCTGGCGGAGGCGCCGCGCGTTTTCGATCTGGATGCCTACCGGCTGCTGTCGCGCTGGCTGACGGTGCCGGCCAACGCGGCCAGGGTGCAGCCGCTCTCCCGCTGAGTTGCCGCGCTGCCGCTGGGTTTAATGGCGTTCGGTGCCTTCAGCGCGGGCTCAGCCGGCAGCGCACAGCCGCAATTCGGAAACCTTGTTCACCACCACGCCGCGTCGGCCCTGCGGCCGGATCATGCCGTCGCGGGTGAGGCGGGACAGCGCACGGGACAGCGTTTCCGGCGTCAGGTTGAGCTGGGCGGCGATGGTCTGCTTGTCGCTTTCCAGCCGGATCTCGCAGCGCTCGGCGTTGGCCGGCGCCAGCCGCGCCAGGTAGTGCGCCACCCGCTGCAGGCTGTTGCGCTGGAAGCACAGCTGCAGGTTCTCCAGCAGGGCGTACATGGCCTCGGCCAGGTGGGCGCTCAGCGCGGCGGCGAAGGCTGGGCTGGCGTGCATGGCGGCGCGCAGGTCGCTGCCGCGCAGGCGCAGCAGGCGGCTGTCCTGCACCGCCTGGTTGGTGACCAGCGGCGCGCGGGCGAGCAGGGCGACATCCTCGCCGAAGCTGTCGCCGGCGCCGGCCAGCTGCACCACCAGCTCGGCGCCGGTGGCCGACAGCAGGTAGCGCTTGATGCTGCCTTCCAGCACGAGGAAGACCTGGTCGTCGTGGCCGTCGGTGGGCAGCAGCATCTCGCCGCGCAGCAGGTGCTGCGGGCGGCTGTGTTCCAGCAGGCGCTGGCGCAGACTGTCGTCCAGCAGGTCGAAGGGCGCGATGCTGCCGAGCACATCCTGTTGCGGCATGACTCTATCGACGCTCATCCTGACCTCCGTGACTGCCTGCCCAGCTTTTGACTTGCGTCCAGTGTAGGGCGGCGGATGTCGCGCGGAAGTGGCGCAGAACCGGGGTAGAGCGACCGGCATACCTCCAAGGAGGTATAAGACGAAATGGGTAAGGTCTTGTTTAATCGGGGCTTGCCTCCCGGTGGCTGAAACCGGACGCGGTGCTGTGGCGCTATCGAGGTATGTCCACATTCATCCGCGAAACCGCAGAGAAGGAGCGCGGAATGCGAAAGAAATACGGTGATGCGCTGGCCCGGCGCTCCATCCTGTTGCTGGTCGGGCTGGCGATGGCGGCGGTGACCATGATCGGTCTCGCCGGCATGACGGTATCGGTGGTGGTGGCCGAGACGGTGCAGGGCAGCGCCAGCGCGGTCAACGTTGCCGGCAGCCTGCGCCGGCTCACCCACCGCATCGCCAGTCTGGCGGCGGCCGATGTCGCCCGCGGCGAGGTGCCCGGCGAGCGGGTGGCGAAGGCCATCGCCCAGCTGGAAGCGCAGCTGGACAACGATGAGCTGCAGCGGGTGCGCGAGCGCGCGCCCGGCGGCCTGTTCGCCGCCACCTATCGCGGCGTGCTGGCGGGCTGGGGCAGCGGGCTGAAGCCGCACATCGAGGCGCTGATGACCGCCGGCAGCGTGCCGGACGAAGCGCAGATCGAAACCATACTGGTGGAGGTGGATGCCTTCGTCGATCAGCTCAACGCCCTGGTGGCGGTGCTGGAGCACGACACCGAGGCGCGCATCGCCGACCTGCGGCAGACGCTGGCCATCGCCATCGTCGGCACGCTGGTGCTGGTGTGCGTGGCGCTGTTGCTGCTGCACCGGCTGGTATCGCTGCCGCTGAGCGATCTGCTGGCGGTGGCCAGCCGCATCGGCCGCGGCGACTTTTCCGCGCGGGCGGCCTACACCGGGCGCAACGAGCTGGGCCGCGTCGGCGCCGCCTTCAACCTGATGGCCAGCGAGCTTTCCAAGCTCTATCGCGACCTGGAACAGCGGGTGGAGGCGAAAACGGCGGAACTGCAGCGCAGCAACCGCTCGCTGGAACTGCTCTACCACGCCATCGCCCGCCTGTACCACGCGCCGGCGGCGGCCGACGCCTACTCCGACACCCTGCGCGACATCGAGCAGCAGATGGGGCTGGACGGCAGCTTCGCCTGCATAGAGCCGCGCCACGACGGCCCCGCCACCGTGCTCGCTTCCACCCTGGGGCCGTGCCCGGAACGCCACAGCGCGGATGGCGAAGGCTGCGGCCTGTGCCGCGAAGACGCGCAGCCCTGGATCTACCGCCGTGAGGGCGAGCACGAGCTGCTGCGGGTGCCGCTGCGCGACAGCGAGCGCCACTACGGCATGCTGCGCTTCACCCTGCCCGCCGGCCATCGGCTGGAGGACTGGCAGCGCCAGCTGGTGGAAGCGCTGTCGCGGCACATCGGCATGGCGCTGGGCACCGCGCGGCGCAACGAGCAGGAGCGCATGCTGGCGCTGCAGGAAGAGCGCTCGGTGATCGCCCGCGAGCTGCACGACTCCCTCGCCCAGGCGCTGTCCTACATGAAGATCCAGGTGGCGCTGCTGCAACCGGTGCTGGGCGACCCGGCGCGGCAGGCGGAGGCGGCTACCATCGTTGCCGACCTGCGCACCGGCATCAACGCCGCCTACCGTCAGCTGCGCGAGCTGCTGAGCTCCTTCCGCCTGAAGATGAGCGGCGATTTCCCCAGCCTGCTGCGCGCCGCGGTGGCGGAATACGCCGGCAAGGGCGGCGTGGACATCCGGCTGGAGACGCGGCTGGCGGACTGTCCGCTCAGCCCCAACCAGGAGATCCACGTCTTGCATATCATCCGCGAAGCCCTGTCGAACATGGTCCGCCACGCCGCGGCCAGGAACGCCACCGTCAGCCTCAGCAGCAATGCGCTGCAGCGGGTCACCGTCGTCGTCGAGGACGATGGCGTCGGCCTGCCGGCCGAACCGCTGGACAGCCGCAACCACCACGGCATGACCATCATGCGCGAGCGCGCCCGCAGCCTGGGCGGCGAGCTGGACGTCAGCGCCGGCCGTGGCGCCGGCACCCGCGTCGCCCTGCGTTTCCAGGCGCGGCCGGGCACGCTGGGCGTGGAAGAAGAGGGCCCGGCGGTGGCGATGAACTGGGGAGGCCGGCCGGCATGAGCGAGGAGCGACAGCGCGTCGTGCTGGTGGACGACCACCCCCTGTTCCGCAAGGGCCTGGCGCAGCTGCTGGCCACCGTGCCGGCCTTCGATCTCGTCGGCGAGGCCGCCGGCGGCAGCGAGGGCCTGGCGCTGTGCCTGCGGCTGGCGCCGGACCTGCTGCTGCTGGACCTCAACATGAAGGACGTGGGCGGGCTGGAGGTGCTGCGCGGCGTGCGCGCGGCCCAGCTCGACACCCGGGTGGTGATGATCACCGTGTCCGATGCCGGCGAGGATCTGGTCGCCGCGCTGCGCGCCGGCGCCGACGGCTACCTGCTGAAGGATATGGAGCCGGAGGCCATGGTGGAGGCGCTGGCCGAAGCCGCCGCCGGCCGCATCGTCATCTCCGAGCAGCTCACCCACCTGATGGCCGCCGCGCTGCGCGGCGGAACCCGCCCGCGCTCGGTGGAGGCGGCCGGCCTCACCGAACAGGAGTTGCGCATCCTCGGCCACATCGCCAACGGCCTGTCGAACAAGCTCATCGGCCGCGAACTGGACATCGCCGAAGGCACGGTGAAGGTCCATGTGAAGCACATCCTGCGCAAGCTGGCGGTGCGCTCGCGGGTGGAGGCGGCGGTGTGGGCGGTGGAGCATCTGCGCGCGCCCGGCCAGGCGCAGTAGCCGTAGTCTTTTCCCGGCGGCCTGCGGGCCGCGCGGGAATATCCCTTTCCCCGGCAGGGCGATGAGAGCGATTCTCGTCTTGACTGCCATCAATGACGCGCCGGGGGGCGCCCGCATCCAATAGACCCCGCTGAAGAGTTTTTTTGCGGGGAGCTGGATCGTGGAAGCCGTGTCGATGTCGCGCCGCACGCTGTTGCGGACGCCGGGTGGGAAGGAGGGGAAGTCGCCCCTGCGGCCGCCCTGGGCGTTGGCGGAAGCGAGCTTCATCGAGCTGTGCAATCGCTGCGATGCCTGCATCACCGCCTGCCCGACCGGCGTGCTGCGCAGGGGCGGCGGCGGTTTCCCCATCACCGATTTCTCCCTGGGCGCTTGCACTTTCTGTGGCGCCTGTGTCGCCGCCTGCGCCGCTCCCTCCCGGCCGCGCGCGCTGCGCCGGCAGGAAGCCGTGCCCGCCTGGGCCCGGGTGGCCGTCATCGGCGACAACTGCCTGTCCCATCGCGGCATCGAGTGCCGCGTCTGCGGCGAAGCCTGCGACGCAGCCGCCATCCGCTTCCGCCCGCGCCTGGGCGGCGTCGCCCTGCCCGAGCTGGATGCCGGCCGATGTAGCGCATGCGGCGCCTGCCATGCCCCCTGTCCGGAAAGCGCGATCACGCTGGAACCGATCGCACCGCCTTCCGGCATCCATTCCCTCTCCGCTCCGAACCTGGAGGACGCCGCATGAAGATCGCAAGCCTGGTGCTGCGGGCCAAGCCCGAGCATTTCGCCGAGTTGAGTCACACCCTGGGCGAAATCCCCGGCGTGGAAGTGCATTCCAGCTGTGCCGACAGCGGCCGGCTGGTGGTCACCGTGGAGGACGGCGAAGGCTACTCCACCAGCGATTCCATCCTGGCCGTGAGCCTGACCCAGCACGTGCTGGTTGCCACCCTGGCCTACGAATACACCGACGAAGGATTGGCCGGAGCGCCGGCGGCAGAGCCGGCGCTGGCCATGGCATGAGCCGGCCGCACGAAATCAGCATCCGCGGAGCCTGGCGCTCCACCCAATCGAAGCGGGACGCCCGCGCCGCGTGGCCGGGACAACCGACTGGAGAAACAAAATGAGCATGGATAGACGCGACTTCATCAAGGCCAACGCGATCGCCGCGGCGGCCGCCACCGCCGGCATGCCGCTGGCGGTGCAGGCCCAGCCGGGCAGCGCCGATACCCGCGTGCGCTGGGACAAGGCCGCCTGCCGCTTCTGCGGCGTCGGCTGTTCCGTTCTGGTGGGCGTGCAGAACGACCGGGTGGTGGCCACCCAGGGCGACCCGGATGCGCCGGTGAACCGCGGCCTCAACTGCATCAAGGGCTACTTCCTGTCCAAGATCATGTACGGCGAGGACCGCCTCACCAAGCCGCTGCTGCGGATGAAGAACGGCAAGTACGACAAGGAAGGCGAGTTCACCCCCATCAGCTGGAACCAGGCCTTCGACATCATGGCCGAGAAGTGGAAAACGGCCATCAAGCAGCATGGCAACGATTCCATCTGCATGTACGGTTCCGGCCAATGGACGATCTGGGAAGGCTATGCCGCCTCCAAGCTGTGGAAGGCCGGCTTCCGCACCAACAACATCGACCCCAACGCCCGCCACTGCATGGCCTCGGCGGTCACCGGCTTCATGCGCACCTTCGGCA
>Ga0206117_100754_pt1 | contig 25307 bp, 20 predicted proteins | sample 3A5Ametagenome_FD_177997 | JGI IMG/M metagenome (GOLD analysis project Ga0206117, IMG submission 177997) | Enriched microbial communities from leaf-cutter ant dump, University of Wisconsin, Madison, United States - 3A5A | ecosystem: Environmental > Terrestrial > Nest > Insects nest > Nest dump... | reverse complement strand
GATAAAGTATGAATAAAATTTAATTATCAAGATTTTGTGTAATTTTGCATCCTGTAAAAATGAAAATATAATGTCTTGTATTTTAAGTATAGAAACTTCTACAGAAGTATGCTCAGTAGCTGTCTCTAACCGAGGTGAAATAATATTTGAAAAAGAAAATATAGAAGGCCCTTCCCACGCTGTTCTCCTCGGAGAATATGTAAATGAAGCAATCCAATTGTTGAGATTGGAGCAGATGTCGTTAGACGCCGTTGCTGTTAGCTGCGGGCCGGGCTCTTATACGGGGCTTCGTATCGGAGTGTCTGAGGCAAAAGGTCTTTGCTATGGATTGAATATTCCTCTGATTGCAATTAATACATTAGAATTGATGGCTTATGGGGTTGTAAAATCAAACGTGATTGATCGGTCAATTCTTCTTTGTCCGATGATAGATGCCCGTAGGATGGAAGTCTATGATGCCTTGTTTGACTTTGACTTAAACTTGAAAAAAGAAATATCTGCTGATATTATAGACGAAAATTCTTTTGCTGACATTCTGAATGAAAATAAGATAGCCTTTTTCGGCAATGGTGCAGACAAATGCAAAAACGTCTTGTCGCATGCGAATGCTCAATTTATAGATAACGTATATCCGAAGGCTGCAAATATGGTGACATTAGCAGAAAAAGCCTATGAGGAAAAATCATTTGTAGACGTTGCTTATTTTGAGCCATTCTATCTCAAAGAATTTGTAGCAACTACACCTAAAAACAAGGTTTTGTCGGGGAAATAATATTTTAGTCGAATACAAAAATATCTTCGATCGGGGTCTTCAATGTTCTTGATATATCAATAGCTAATTTTAGAGAAGGATTGTATTTTCCTGCTTCTAAACGGATAATTGTTTCCCTGCGTACTTTTACTATTTCCGCCAGTTCTTCTTGTGTCAGCCCGGCTTTTAATCTATAGTCTTTTAGGTATGATTTAAATTCAGACATATATAAACTATTCTCTTTCGTAATAGAAAAAAGCACAAACCTGAGTTACTATTGCGCAAAAGAATCCTATTGCTGCTGTTCCAATAAAAAAAGATGGTGAATATGCTAAACCAAAAGAATGATACAGTATGTTTGGTATTATACCTAGTATAAGTAGTGTGCCGACAGCTATTATTGCTGCTATACGATTCGATTTAGCTATATTTTCTTCTGTTCTCTCGTCTACTCCTTTTTTTAATTCTCTATATAGCGGGATGTAGGCTAAAAATGCTAGATATGACAGGTTGAATAAGTTTTGCAGATCATAATCTATGAAATAGTTTAATCCAGACAGCCCAAAAATCCCTAAGAATGATAGATTCTTATATGTCCTAATTTGCTTCTCGGTCATAATATTTAATTTAAGTCATAAAAATAATATTTACGTGACAAATATATCACTTTTATTTATGGTGACAAATATATCACATGAAAAATAAATGATAAATATTTGTATTATAAAAAATAACATCTATATTTACGAAAAAATAGTAGATTTACGTAAAATTTATAATAATGGAAAAGTTAACCCATCAGGAGGAAGCGGTAATGCTTCATATTTGGCAATTAAAAGAGTGTGTAGTAAAAGACATTCTAAATGAAATGGATGATCCAAAGCCGCCTTACACTACTGTTGCTTCTATTGTTCGTAATCTGGAGCAAAAGGATTATTTGAACTCTAAGAAATATGGAAATGTGTGGGTTTATACTCCGAAAGTAGCCGAAGATGATTATAAGAAGGCTTTTATGTCGAATGTGGTGAAGAGTTATTTCGAAAACTCGTATAAAGAGTTGGTCTCGTTCTTTGTGAAAGAAGAAAAGATATCCCCTGAAGAGTTGCAAGAAATAGTGAAAATGATAGAAAAAGGAAAAGAGTAAATCATTTAATTGTTAACGCCATGGAACACACAATTATACCTTATTTGATTAAAGCTTCTGTATCATTGGCTTTATTTTATGGCTTATATATGTTGCTGTTAAGAAAGGATACTTTTTTCCGCCTGAGGAGATTTTATTTTCTTTTTTCAATCGTTTTTTCATTACTATTTCCTTTTTTGATGATTGAAGTGACGGCTAAAGAAGAGGTTCCTGTTCAGATACCGGCATATTGGCTTTCGCAAATAGAGGTATCCGCAATGCCCGCACAACAGGTTTCGGTGATTGATTGGAAACTGATTGCTTTATTTGCAATAGGAGCAGTATCTCTGATTTATGCACTAAGATTTATAATGCAATTATTTTGTATACTAAAGTTGAAGGTCAGTCATGATTCTGAAAAATTGGATACATGTTGTATTGTAAAAATAAAAGACAGGAAAATCTCGCCATTCTCATTTTTTAGATGGATTTTTATCGGCTCTCAAATTGACGGAGAAGAAAAGTTAAAAGAAATTATAGCCCATGAGATGGTTCATGTCAGACAATTACACTCTGTAGATGTATTACTAGCCGAAATCGTGTGTATATTATTCTGGTGGAATCCTTTTGTCTGGCTTTTGAAAAAGGAAATAAAAATAAATCTTGAATATCTAGCGGATGAGGGGGTCTTGAAAGAAGGATTCAGTCCCAAAGAATATCAATATATATTATTGCAAGTATCAAGCGTAAATACCGGTATACCAATTATAAACAATTTTAATGTATCACAATTAAAAAAACGAATTACTATGATGAATAAAAATAGGACATCGCTAGGTAAAGCAACGAAATATTTATTGCTTGTTCCGGTTGTTTTTGTTTTGCTATTAGGAAATGCTGTGCAGGCTTCGCCGGATATAGCAGATATGATAACGATACCTTTTGTTAATGATGGGCAACAAGTGCCTCAGAAAAAAGGAGATGTATACGTGACTGTAGACAAAATGCCTGAATTTCCGGGAGGACTGAATGCTCAGCAAAGGTTTATTGCGCAAAATTTGAAGTATCCTGTTGAAGCTCAGGAAAAAGGCATTGAAGGGCGTGTGACTGTACGTTATGTAGTGAAAAGCACGGGAGATATATCAGATGTAGTGGTTATAAGAGGTGTTCATCCGTCTTTGGACAAAGAAGCTGTTCGTGTCGTGAAAGCTATGCCAAACTGGATTCCCGGAAAGCAAAATGGAAAAGCTGTTGATGTGTACTATACATTACCTTTGATATTCAAAATATCAGGCAGTAAGAAAAATTTTTCGGAGGGAGAAAAAGATAAAGATGTTATGGTTGCCGTCGGATATGGAACTCCTAAAAAAGAAGGCATTACATTGAAAGAAGGTGGTTCTGAGTCATCACTAGATCACCCTTTCATTACCGTAGAGGATATGCCGGTGTTTCCCGGAGGGGAGTCGGCAATGCAGAAGTTTGTAGCAGATAATCTGAAATATCCTGAATCTGCACAAAAAGCAGGTGTACAGGGGCGTGTAACTGTTCGCTTTATAGTGGGCAAAACAGGAGAGATCTCAGATGTAAGAGTTATTAGAGGTATCGACTCCGAATGTGACGCAGAGGCAGTGAGAATGATACAATCTATGCCAAAATGGACTCCCGGCAAGCGGAATGGAATAGCTGTACCTGTGTATTTCACATTGCCGATTGTATATAGACTTAAAAAAGATACTGTAGTAAATACAACAAAGAAATAGCAGATTTTTTTCTCAAGATTATATAGAGGCTGGGTGATATATAGCCTACCTCTATTAGTCTTGAATTGCAAAAGATAATCTATGAAAAAGACCTTGATACTCCTTTTTTTTTTAATTGTGCATTCTGTTTTGTTTTCTCAAACTGTAGAAAGTGAGCTGGAAACTTACATTCAAAATTTTCAATACCAAAAAGCGTTGGAGTATATTTCCGATAAAGAACCTTCGGCGTATCTACAGTTTCAGGAAGCGATGTGTCATAAAGCTTTGGGTAATTATTTGAAATCGATCGATATTTTACAAAGACTATCTACCGATAATCCCGAAAATGTTCGGGTTAAATCTGAATTGGCAAATTGCTTTGCGATAACAGGACGGAGGCAGGCAGGGATAGATTGTTATAATGATCTGATTCGTTTGGACTCAACGAATTTATATTATAAGATACAAAAGGCTGAGCTGCTATTCCAGCAGACGAAGTATGAAAAAGCGTTGTGTTTGTTTAAAGAGATATACGGTCGGAATAATTCTCCCAACACTTTAACTCAGATCGCTCAGTGTTTTGAGAAGATGAATCAAGCTGATAGCGCTATGGTGTACTTCAAAGCGGCATGGGATACTAATCCCTCTGATAGTTATTCTGCGGCAAGTCTTACTAACCTATGCTTAAAGGCTGGTCGTAGCCTAGAGGCTTTAGCTCACTCTACAGTATATCTTGAAAAAGACAGCACCGATCAGCAGATGAATTTGCTGAATGCGTTGTCGTATTATGTGATGGATAATTATGAGGAAGCGATCTCCCGATTTAAGAAGTGTTATGAAGCCGGTGATTCCTCGCTTATTGTTAATCGTAGTCTTGGAATTTCTTACTATTCATTGAGGGAGAATTACGAAGCTGAGATTTTTTTAGACAAAGCTTTTCGCCAGGATACTACAAATAATAATGTGCTCTATTGTCTCGCTGTAAGTTCGAACGAATTGGCAGATCATAAAAAGGCAATTCCCTTGTTTCGGAAGTTGTTGGATAGGACAATTCCTCCTGATCTGACTTTATATCTTTATTATAAAGGATTGGCATCGGCTTATGATAAGGGCTCTCTTTTCGAAGATGCTGTAGAGGCATATAAAAAGGCATTGATATATGCCGGTACGAATCAGAAAATGACAATAAATTTTGCGATAGGTCAATTGTACGAAAATCAGGTAAAAGATAGTTCGAACGCTCTTATATACTATCAGAATTATAGACAGGATTTGAATGAATATCTTGAAGGTCTGATAAGAAAAAATGAAACGGATGAAAATATTGATGATACTAAGAAAAGACTTAAATATTTAGATGAACATATCAAAGAGTTAACAAAAGCGATGTCTGTTAATTAGCTGATCAAACCCCAGTTGTACTTGTTACCACCTAGTTTGCGTAATTGTCTCTTTAGTAATAAGCTCTCGGGTTTTTCCATTTGCGGATCTTCATCCAGTACTTTCTGGGCGACTTCGCGTGCATATTGCAATATCTCCCCGTCTCGTACAAGATTTGCTATCCGCAGATTGAAAGGGATGCCGCTCTGCTGAGTTCCTTCCAAATCGCCCGGGCCTCTTAGCTTTAGGTCGGCTTCGGCTATTTCAAAGCCGTCATTGCTTTCTACCATTATGTCGATACGCTTCCGTGTGTCAGCTGATAGCTCGTAAGGCGTCACCAGAATACAATATGATTGGTCTGCTCCACGACCAACACGTCCTCGTAATTGGTGCAGCTGTGATAGCCCGAAGCGCTGAGCCGATTCTATCACCATAACGGATGCGTTTGGTACATTTACACCTACTTCAATAACGGTAGTGGCTACCATTATCTGAGCCTCATTGGTGACGAAGCGTTGCATTTCTGCATCTTTTTCTTTGGGCTTCATCTTGCCATGAACCTTGCAGACCGTATACTCGGGGAAGATTTCTTTTATATGCTCAAATCCCTCTTCAAGATTCTTGAGATCGAGTTTCTCACTTTCTTCTATCAGTGGATACACTATGTATATCTGTCTTCCCTCTTGCAATTGTCTGCGAATGGACTCGTATAAAGCTCCTCGTTTTTTGTCATACTGATGAATTGTTTGTATGGGCTTGCGTCCCGGTGGAAGCTCGTCTATTACCGATACGTCCAGATCGCCATATATGGTCATTGCCAGCGTGCGGGGAATAGGGGTGGCGGTCATTACTAAGATATGTGGCGGGTTTACGTTTTTCGACCACAACTTGGCTCGTTGTGCTACTCCGAAGCGATGTTGCTCGTCAATAACCACTAAGCCTAAGTTTGAAAACTGTACGGTGTCTTCGATAAGGGCATGTGTGCCAATTAATATTTGAAGGTCTCCCGTCAATAGAGCATTGTGTATGCGTTCTCTATCCGATTTTTTTGTTGAGCCTGTTAGTAATTCTACATTTACATCAAGCCCAGCTAATGCTTCTGTGATTGTTTGGTAATGCTGAGTTGCCAATATTTCCGTTGGAGCCATCAGAGCTGCTTGGAAGTTGTTGTCCAACGTAATTAACATGAGCATAAGTGCTACAAGCGTCTTTCCGCTACCAACATCTCCTTGCAGTAAGCGATTCATTTGTTCGCCGGTAGCCATATCTTGCCTGATCTCTTTTATGATTCGTTTTTGCGCATTGGTCAAGGGAAAGGGGAGGTTTTCATCATAAAACCTGTTGAGGTAATCGCCTACCTTAGAAAAAACGAATCCTTTTAACTTTGACTTTCTATCGGCGGTATATCTTAGAATATTTAGCTGAATATAGAATAATTCCTCAAACTTTAATCTGTATTGTGCTTCTCGTAACAATGTTGTACTTTCTGGAAAATGGATGTTGCGCATAGCACTTTTTAACCCCATCAAGCGAGCTTCGTTGATGATGCTGTCCGGTAGCGTTTCGGGTAAGCTTCTTACGACTGAAGAAAATGCGGCTGCCATTATTTTCTGAATTGCTTTTGAGTTCAGATAATGGTTTTTCATTTTCTCTGTTGTGTTGTAATAAGGCATCAAGCCTGTAGGGCGTTCTTCTTCGCTGATATATGGGTCAATATCGGGATGTGGAATATTAAATTTGTCTCCAAAAAGAGTCGGTTTCCCAAAAACAATATAGGGTAAGTTCTCTTTATATTTATCCGTAATGAACTTTGCTCCTTGAAACCATACCAGATCAATAAATCCTGTGCCATCCGTAAAATGTGCTACGAGTCTTTTTTTTCTGCCTTCACCGAATGTCTCAAAAGCTGTAATTCTTCCTCTTATTTGTATATATGGCATATTACCGTCTATCTCGTGTATAAAATAGATACGGCTACGGTCTATATATTTGTAGGGGAAATAATATAGTAAGTCTTCAACCGAAAATACATTTATTTCCTTGTTGAGTATTTCGGCCTTCTTGGGGCCTACTCCTGCCAGATATTTTATGTCAGTCTGAAACGAATCTGTCATCTTTCGGTTTAATGCCTAAATTCAAATAAAGTTAGCTTTCTGTTATTTTTGTTCTACGAAGATAATAAATAAAAATGTTTTGCGATCAAGAGGAGGTTGTTATTGCCTATTGGGAGGATAATGTTTAATGTGTCTTGTTTTAATAAAGGATGAAATTTTTATTAAAAAATTTAAATTAAAAGGCTTGAAGGTTAAAATTGTAAAGCTTATTCGTTTATTTTTAGCCTCATGTGATGTCATATTTAAATAATAACGAAAGTAAATGTTAATTAACATTTGTGCTAATAGATATTCTTAGAATGCTCTGTATATTTGTATTACCTGACGATTTATTATGAAAAATGAGTAAAATAAGGATGTCCGGCAGCTTTGGCGATGATCACATGAATGAACATTAATTGTGTAATTGCATTATAATAACATAACAGGCGCATGTAGTTTATTATGAGAATCGGAATAGATATAGGTGGATCAAAAATCCGTATGGCAGTGGTTGATGGCGGGCAGATATATAAAAAAATAGAAGCTCCTACGAATGCTGCTGAGTCAGAAGAAGCGATCCTTGCTAACTTGTGTGATATGATCCGCAAGATAATGAACTCAAATATTAGAGGGATTGGCATTGGAGTACCATCCGTTGTTGATGCAGAACAGGGAATTGTATATAATGCTGTGAATATACCTTCATGGAAAAGAGTCTACCTGAAAGATATTCTGGAAAAAGAATTCAGAATTCCTGTTTTTGTAAATAACGAGTCTAACTGTTTTGCTTTCGGCGAGCGTTACTATGGAGAAGGCACAGCTTACCGGAATATTGTTTGTGTAACTCTCGGTACCGGGGTAGGAGCCGGAATTATCATCAATGACGTATTGTATAACGGAAATAATACCGGCGCCGGAGAAATAGGGAGTCTTCCTTATCTCGATGCCGATTATGAATATTATTGTAGTCGTAAATTTTTTGATCGTAACAATATTTCCGGTCGTGATGCTTTAAACATGGCTTTGGTTGGAGATACACAGATGATTTTACTGTGGGAAGAATTTGGTAAGCATATCGGCAAACTGATAAATGCTATCTTGTTTACTTACGATCCGCAAGCTATAATACTAGGGGGTGGGCTCTCGGCAGGATATCAGCTGTTTTCGGAGAAAATGTTTGATGTGATTACGACCTTTCCTTATCCTGAGACAATAAAGAGAATGAAGATACTACTATCTCGTAAAGAAGATATATACCTACTTGGAGCAGCTGCTTTAGTTGTTTGATTTTTTATAATAAATATTTACAATAGAACCATTAATAAATTTTTAACATGAGATTGGATTTAAGTTCGCAAATCGTATTAGATCGGGTGTCACCACGATATTATCGTCCCGAAAATGAATTTGAGCTTTCTGCTTTAACTCGTTTCGAGAAAGTACCCACCCAAATATATGAATCTTCAGTAGAGGCTTCACTAAGCATCGCTAGAGATATTGCGCATAAGATTAAAAACAAAACTATTGCCGGACAAAAATTTGTCTTAGCACTTCCCGGAGGACATTCACCTCAAACTATTTATCAAGAGCTGATACGTTTGCATAAAGAAGACGGACTAAGCTTCAAAGATGTTGTAATATTCAATATCTACGAGTTTTATCCTCTTGCGCCTCAGTCTAGTGGTAATCTGAAACTACTGAAAGAGTCTTTCTTGGATTATATAGATATTGATCTGAACAATGTATATTCTCCTGATGGACAAGTACGCAAAGAGGAAATATTGAACTATTGTAAAGCCTACGAACAGACTATACAAAACGTTGGAGGAATTGATTATTTGTTATTGGGATTGGGCCGTGCCGGTAATATCGGAATTAACATTGCCGGATCGAGTATGAATTCAAATACTCGCTTAGTCCTGTTGGATCAGCAATCGAGAAAAGAAGCTATAAACACATTCGGATCTTTAGAGCAGGTTCCACCTAGTGCAGTAACGATGGGGATATCTACTATTATGAGAGCTCGTGAGATAGCTCTTATCGCTTGGGGTGAGGATAAAGCAAAAAGTATAAAAGATGTGGTAGAGGGCCCGGTTTCTGAGTCCGTTCCTGCTTCATGCTTGCAAGCTCATCCAAATACAACTGTGCATATCGACCTGAATGCGGCATTTAGTCTGACTCGTATAAACCAACCATGGTTGGTAACAAGCTGTGAATGGACTAGCAAAATGATTCGCAGAGCTATTGTTTGGCTTTGTTTCAAAGTGAATAAACCGATCTTGAAATTAACGAATAAAGATTATCAAGATAATAGCCTCGAAGAGTTGTTGGCACTATACGGTTCTGCCTACAATGTAAATATCAAGATATTTAACGATCTTCAACATACAATTACCGGTTGGCCCGGAGGTAAGCCAAATGCTGACGATACTAATCGTCCTGAACGAGCAACTCCGTATCCCAAAAAAGTAATCGTTTTCAGCCCGCATCCCGACGATGATGTAATCTCTATGGGAGGAACATTCAAACGTCTTGTTGACCAGAAGCACGATGTGCATGTGGCATACCAGACATCAGGTAATATTGCGGTAGGTGATGAAGAAGTTGTTCGTTATGTTTCTTTCTTAGAAGATGTGAGAAATAAATACGATGCCAATAATGAGGTATTAAAGAAAAAATATGCTGATGTTTTGCAGTTTTTGTTGCAAGATAAAAAAGAAGGTGATGTTGATACCGCAGACATTCTTTTCATGAAAGGGCATATTCGCCGTCAGGAAGCTACAACAGCTTGCCGTTATGTAGGAGTGCAACCAGAAAACGTTACATTCTTAGATCTTCCATTTTATGAAACCGGCCGTGTGAAGAAAAATCCGATTTCAGAAGCAGATGTAGAAATTGTGAAAAACTATTTGGTAAGCGTACAACCTCATCAGATATTTGTTGCAGGTGACTTGGCCGACCCACATGGAACTCACAAAGTGTGTCTTGATGCTATACTTGCTGCTATTGACGAGCTAAAGGGTGCTGAGTGGCTCAAAGAATGTCGTATCTGGATGTATCGTGGTGCTTGGGCTGAGTGGGAAATTGACCATATTGAAATGGCCGTGCCTATCTCTCCTGAAGAACTTCGTAAGAAAAGAAATGCAATTTTGAAACATCAATCGCAAATGGAGAGTGCTCCCTTCTTGGGCAACGATGAGCGTCTTTTCTGGCAACGTTCCGAAGACAGAAACCGTGCTACAGCGGAATTGTACCGACAATTAGGATTGGCATCTTACGAAGCTATTGAAGCTTTTGTAGAATATCATCCTTTATAATATTATTACGAAGACAAACCTTTTAGTATATTGTACTAAAGGGTTTGCTTTGTTTTTTATAAACTAACATATTTAAGATTTAATAATCATGAGATTAATTATTCAACCAAATTACGATTTACTTTCGCAATGGGCGGCAAACTATGTAGTTTCTAAGATTAAAGCTGCAAATCCAACTGCTGAAAAACCTTTTGTGTTAGGATTGCCTACGGGTTCTTCGCCTATGGGTATGTATAAAGCGTTGATAAAGCATTATCAGGAAAAGAGAGTTTCCTTTCAGCATATTGTCACTTTCAATATGGATGAGTACGTCGGTTTGCCGAAAGATCATCCGCAGAGCTATCATACTTTTATGTGGAGCAATTTTTTCAGCCATATAGATATCAATCCGGCAAATGTAAACATGCTGAATGGTAATGCATCAGACCTAGAGGCTGAGTGTGCGGCTTACGAAGCTAAAATGAAGGCTGTAGGCGGTGTTGATTTGTTCTTGGGAGGGATTGGTGCAGATGGTCATATTGCTTTTAATGAGCCGGGATCTTCTTTGTCTTCTCGTACTCGTATAAAAACGCTGACGCAGGATACCATAATTGCGAACTCACGCTTTTTTGATAACGATGTAAACAAAGTGCCAAAAACATCAGTCACTGTTGGCGTTGGAACAATTCTTGATGCTAAAGAAGTGCTAATCATGGTGAATGGTCATAACAAAGCCCGTGCTTTGGCTCAGGTGGTAGAAGGTTCTATCAACCAGATGTGGACTATCACGGCTTTACAATTGCATCCAAAAGGAATTATTGTTTGCGACGAGATGGCAACTTATGAACTAAAAGTAGGGACATACAATTACTTTAAAGATATTGAAGCTGTAAACTTAAATCCGGATAGCCTCCTTTAATTTTACATTATTAACGATATGTAAGCTGTGTACATTTTTGTATGCAGCTTTTTTTATTGAATAAGCTTTTGATATTTATTCAAAATTTATATATTTATCCTTATATATGGATTGAATCTATATGTGTGTATTGTTTGTTGTTTTTGTGTATAAATATAGATTGAATGGAAAATAGGAATGTATCGATGATAACCAAGTCGATGGAGTTGCTTGAGCTTTTGTCGGAGCATCCTCAAGGACTGACTTTGCAAGAAATTGTTGGGCTTCTCGATTATCCAAAATCATCCATTTATAAAATAGCGACAAATCTTCTCGAGATCGGTTATATAGGGCGAGAACCCGGTAACTTTCGTTATTTCCTTTCCCGAAAATTACTTTTGCTCGGACTTAAAGCTGTAAGTAGCTACGATATCATTGAGATGTCGGAAGAATATATGAAGCGTTTGCGTGATAATGTCGGAGAATCGGTCATGATAGGAACACTTGTTGATACAGAAGTGGTTTTATTGAAGCAAGTGCAGGGGAATCTTGACTTTGTTTTCATCTTACAGCAAGGGATGCGCTTCAATCTTCATTCTACTGCTCCGGGGAAAGTATTACTGGCTTTTATGTCGGGGAAGAAACAAAAGGAAAAACTTTCGGAGATACGCTTTGAAGCTTTGAATGAATATACGATAACAGATAAAGAACAATTGGAGAAAGAATTGAATAAGATAATTCAGGACGGATATGCAATAGATCTGAATGAGACTGTTGAAGGTGTGCATTGCATTGCAGCCCCCATATTTGACGAAAAAGGAAATGCAATAGCCTGTATATGGACTTCGGGTCCGGCAGGACGCTTACCCAAAGAAAAAGTGAAAAACATAGGACTCCAGATCAGGGATACAGGATTGGAGATATCTCGTAATATAGGATATAATCGTAAATTAAAAACAAGATAGAAAAATGAAAAAAATCGCAGTTAGTTTATTTGCTGTAGTATTAGCCCAATTTGCTTCAGCACAGAGTTTTGAAAAAATGCAATGGTTTAATGAACCTGAAAAATGGGAAGTGAAAAATAAAACATTAAGTATGTTTGTAACACCTCAGAGTGATTATTGGCGTATATCTCATTATGGGTTTACAGTCGATGATGCTCCTTTTTATTATACGACATATGGAGGAGAGTTTGAGGTGAAAGTAAAAATTACGGGAGATTACAAAGCTCGTTTCGATCAAATGGGCTTGATGCTTCGTATAGATCACGAAAACTACATCAAAACAGGAATCGAATTTGTAGATGGAAAGTATAATTTAAGTACTGTGGTAACTCATAAGACCAGCGACTGGAGCGTTATTGAATTGGATAAAAAGATATCTTATGTATGGATTAAGGCTGTAAGGCGTATTGATGCAGTTGAAGTCTTTTATTCTTTCGATGATAAAACATATACTATGATGCGTAATGCTTACCTACAAGATAATACTCCGGTAATGGTAGGTTTGATGGCCGCCAGTCCTGATGGTAATGGTTTTGAGGCTAAATTTGAAAACTTTAAGGTGACTCATTTACCTGACCAGAGGAGATTGAAATGGCTAGAAAATAATAAATAACCGTCAGTAAAAGTAGAATACATGATATGAGAGGCTATCCTTCAGGGATAGTCTCTTTTTTTATATTCTGTTCGTTATCAGGTATAAAGTTGATTGCTGACATTTTGTCACTATTGTTGTTTGGCAAGTAATTTGAACGATAGAATATAAATACGATAAATAACGAAATAAAGAAACTAAAAATATGAATTTCAACAATTTTACAATCAAATCTCAAGAGGCTGTTCAAAAAGCAATTGAGATAACGAAAGAGAAAGGACAGCAAGCTATCGAGCCTGCTCATATTCTACTTGGAGTGATTATGAGTGGTGAGAATGTTGTGAATTTTCTTTTTCAAAAGCTTGGAGCTAATCCGGCGTATATTACTTCTGTGCTTAATAAAGAAATAGACTCTTTTCCGAAAGTATCGGGTGGGGGTGAAGCGTACTTAAGCCGCGAAAGTAATTCAGCTTTAGACAAAGCAATGGATTATGCTAAGAAAATGGGAGATCAATATGTATCTATCGAGCATTTGCTGTTAGGTATTTTGGCTAGTAAAAGTTCGGCTTCACAGATATTGAAAGACGCCGGAGTTTCAGAAAATGAGTTGCAGCAAGCTATAAGTGAATTGCGTAAAGGTAGTAACGTAAATAGCCAAAGTGCAGAAGATACATATCAGTCTTTGGAAAAATATGCTATCAATCTGACTCAAAGAGCAAAAGACGGGAAACTTGATCCCGTGATTGGTCGTGATGAAGAAATTCGTCGGGTACTTCAGATTCTGAGTCGTAGGACAAAGAATAACCCGATACTTATTGGTGAACCCGGTACAGGAAAAACAGCTATTGCAGAAGGTCTTGCTCATCGTATTGTTCGTGGTGATGTGCCCGAAAACTTAAAAAGCAAACAAATCTATTCTTTGGATATGGGTGCTCTGATTGCAGGGGCTAAGTACAAAGGAGAATTCGAAGAGCGTCTCAAATCGGTAGTAAACGAAGTGACAAAATCGGAAGGGGAGATTATTCTTTTCATCGATGAAATACATACTCTGGTAGGAGCCGGTAAGAGCGAAGGTGCTATGGACGCAGCCAATATTTTGAAACCTGCCTTAGCTCGTGGAGAACTGCGTTCGATAGGAGCTACCACTTTGGACGAATATCAGAAATATTTTGAGAAAGATAAAGCACTCGAACGCCGTTTCCAGATAGTGATGGTAGATGAGCCAAGCGAAGTGGATGCAATATCTATTCTGCGTGGCTTGAAAGAGAAATATGAAAATCACCATAAGGTACGTATCAAAGATGAGGCTATTGTTGCTGCTGTTCAGCTTTCGAGTCGTTACATTACAGATCGTTTCTTACCCGATAAGGCAATTGACCTGATGGATGAGGCTGCTGCCAAATTGCGAATGGAAGTGGATTCTGTTCCCGAAGAGCTTGACGAAAAGAGCCGTCGTATCAAGCAACTGGAGATTGAACGAGAAGCTATCCGTCGAGAAAATGATAATCAGAAAGAAGCTGAACTGACGAAAGAGATCAGTAAACTCAAAGAAGAGGAAACAGAACTTAAAGCAAAATGGCAATCAGAAAAAGAAGTCATTAACAAGATACAGCAGAATAAGATAGATATTGAGAATGCTAAGTTTGAGGCTGAAAAAGCAGAGCGTGAAGGTGACTATGGTAAAGTCGCAGAATTGCGTTACGGCAAAATAAAAGAACTGGAAACAGGCATTGCTCAATTACAATCTCAATTGCATGACATGCAAGGCAATCAGGCAATGGTAAAGGAAGAGGTCGATTCTTTTGATATTGCAGATGTTGTTTCTCGCTGGACAGGTATACCTGTGAACAAGATGCTTCAAAGTGAAAAGGATAAGTTGTTAAACTTGGAAGAGGAACTGCACCGAAGGGTTGTTGGTCAGGATGAGGCTATCTCTGCCGTATCCAATGCTATTCGCCGTAGTCGTGCAGGGTTGCAAGATCCGAAACGTCCGATAGGTTCGTTTATATTCTTGGGTACAACAGGTGTCGGTAAAACTGAACTGGCAAAAGCCTTAGCGGAGTTCTTGTTCGATGATGAGAATATGATGACACGTATAGACATGAGCGAATATCAGGAGAAATTCAGTGCTACTCGTCTAATAGGAGCACCTCCGGGATATGTAGGTTATGACGAAGGAGGACAACTTACCGAGGCTATCCGCCGTAAACCCTATTCAGTCGTTCTTTTCGATGAGATAGAAAAAGCGCATCCCGACGTGTTTAATATTCTGTTGCAAGTGCTTGATGATGGACGGTTGACAGATAATAAAGGGCGAGTGGTAAACTTTAAGAATACGATTATCATTATGACATCCAATATGGGATCGCCACTGATTCGTGAAAACTTTGCAGGTATTACGCCAAAGAATCATGATGAGGTAGTAGAAAGAACCAAGAAGGAAGTTCTCAATATGTTGAAAGTTAATATTCGTCCTGAATTTCTGAATCGTATTGATGAGATAATCATGTTTGAGCCATTGACATTGAAAGAGATAGAGCAGGTTGTTCGTATTCAGCTCGATGGCGTTGTCCGCATGCTGAAAGGAAACGGTGTCGATCTTAAATTCGAAGATGAAGCAGTCAATTGGATTTCTCAAATGGGATTCGACCCAGAGTTTGGCGCACGTCCTGTAAAAAGGGTTATTCAGCGAATGGTGTTAGATCCGCTATCGAGACAGTTGCTTGCCGGTACTATAGATAAATCGAAGTCTATTATAATTGATATGAGAGATGGAGAGTTAGATTTTAAGAATTAAGTATAGTGAATATATATAATAATAAAGGTTGCAAAAATGCAGCCTTTATTATTATATATATGTTTAACAAAACTTATTCTTTATAATAAATATGTTTTACCCTGCTAGAGATAGAAGTTAGTATCTCATAAGGGATTGTATTTATTTCTTTAGCCAAATCTACGACAGATGGATTTTCCCCAAAGATGACTACCGAGTCTCCTTCTTTCACATCTACTCCGGTAACATCAATCATTGATAAATCCATACAAATATTTCCAACAATAGGCACCATGTGTCCATTGACCAATACCTTCCCAACTCCATTACCAAACTGACGACTAAGCCCGTCGGCATATCCGATACGGATAGTTGCTATTGTGGCATCTTTATCGAAATGACCTTTACGCCCATAACCAACAGTTTCTCCGGCCTTGATATATTTGATTTGTAGAATGGTGGTCTTCAAGGTACAAACGTTACGAAGTCCGTTCAAACCACTTGCACTTACTCCATAAAGACTTATACCCAGCCTCACCATATCCATTTGCTCGTTGGGGAAACGTTCTATCCCTGCCGAATTAAGGATATGTTTCATTACCTGATAATGGCAGTTCTTCTCTATTTCTTTTGTTATTTTCTTAAAGGTCTTGATCTGATCTACTGTAAAATTATCAAAGTTCCAACTCTCACTTGCCGCTAAATGAGAGAAGACAGATTGGATACGTACTCCTGTTTGCGACTTAATACGCTCCATCAATTCAGAAATATCTTCTTCTGTAAATCCCAACCGATGCATTCCTGTATCTATTTTTATATGTATCGGATAATTTGTAATTCCCTGCAATTTGGCTTCCTTTATAAAAGCATCCAATATTCTGAAATTATACACTTCGGGTTCGAGTGCATACATCGCCAACTCTTCAAATCCCCCTACTTCTGAGTTGAGAACAATGATAGGAACTTTTATCCCTTGTTTTCTCAAGAATACGCCTTCTTCTGCGACTGCAACAGCCAAATAATCGCACTTATGATACTGCAATGTTTTTGCTACCTCTGTCGCTCCTGTACCATAGCCATCGGCCTTAACCATACATACCATTTTGGTTTTAGGATTCAGCCTTGATCTATAAAAGTTATAATTGTGAACGATTGCATCTAAATCTATATCGAGCACTGTTTCGTGCGTTTTCACCTCCAGTAGTTTATTTATACTCTCGAATGAGAAACTACGTGCCCCTTTCAGCAAAATAAACATATCATGAAAATCACTCCATATATTCGAATGGATAAAATCATTGGTCGTATTGAAGAAATGCATTTCGCCATTCTTAAACAATTCCTTATATGTAGAAATTTCTTTACCGATACCGATAAGTACATCTATTTTTTTATTCAACACCAGATTCGATGCCAAATAATACAGTTCTTTAGGTAGTAACCCCGACTGTGGAATATCTGATATTATAAGCACCTTTCTCTTTTGGCTATCCGTTGCCCTTTGAGCCAGAAAGTCAAGAGCAATTCCCAAAGAGTTTATATCAGAATTATATGTATCATTTATCAGAATTGTATTATTTTTTCCTTGACGTACATCAAGACGCATTGCAACAGGCTCAAGACCGGCCATACGCTGATTTATATCGGGTAAAGACAAGTGCAAATAAATGGCAGTAGCCAATACATGGATAGCATTTTCGATAGCTGCATTATCAGCAAAAGGAATCGTAAACTGAGAGGCCATTCCCAGTATAGAATAATGAATGGTCGTACAATTTCCGAGCTTCTCAACTTTCATTATATGCAATGGGCTTTTGTTAGACCCCTTGCGAGACCATGTCAGGCGTTTGTGAGAAAGACAGGCTATCTCCATACATTCGTCTACGAGCTCATTCTCTTCTTCACAAATAATGACATCGCAGTTTATAAAAAGCTCCAGTTTCTCGAGACATTTTTGTTTCATAGATTTGAAACCTTCCTGATGAGCCTGTCCGATATTGGTAAATATACCAATAGTAGGATTTATAATCGCCTCGAGCTTTGCCATCTCCTCAGGTTGAGATACCCCTGCTTCGAATATGCCCAACTGCGTATGAGTATTCATCTGCCAAACAGAAAGAGGTACACCAATTTGAGAATTATAGCTCCGAGGAGAATGCGTAATATTAAAATCATGATGAAGTACTTGATAAAGCCACTCCTTCACCACTGTTTTACCGTTACTTCCTGTAATACCAATAACAGGCACATTAAACTGATTGCGATGATATGCTGCTAGACGTTGAAGAGCAAATAGCGTATTTACCACTACAAGAAAGTTTGCATCTTCATATTCTTCCCACTCGGGTTGTAAATCAGATACTACAAAGTTACGAACGCCCAGTTCATAAAGCTCGGAGATATACCGATGTCCATCATTATTCTTAGTCTTAAGGGCAAAGAATAATGTTTCGTCGGGAAAAAAGACCTGACGGCTGTCAGTAAGTAGAATACTAATGGCAGTTTCGTTCAGATCGGTTGGCATAGCATCAATTATCTTAGCTACCTGATATATAGAATATTTCATTCTTCTTTTTTAATTAAGATCTGTTTTCCAAATCCACAATTTCTTGTTCGCAACAAATGTATGGATATTTCTTATTGAAGGCTTTCAACTTTAACAAAGTTTGCCTTAAAAAATGCTTATAATCATCACTTTGGTTATTTATAGGCCTATGATTCAGAGCCTGATATATTTTCTGCCATTCTTTTATTATAGGGGGAGCTTCTTCATCAAAATATGTCTCTGATAATCGTTGCCAGATATATTTAATTGCTATCTGATTTGGATGAGCCATGTCTTCATCATAGAATCGATAATCACGTAATTCATCCAAAACAATCTCATAAGAAGGGAAATAATACAAACCTTCTACCATACTACATATTTTATCTACAGCCAAAAGCAAAGTAGATTTACTCAACTGGTTATCATGGGCTCCGTCTTTGAGGTGACGAACAGGACTTACCGTGAACACTATTCGCAACGATGGATTTATTTTTCTCAAATCCTTTACCAAACCTTCCCACTCTGCTAAAATATCTTCAACAGAAAGACGAAAACGTTCGAATTCAGGAGCAGGCAGCTTATGGCAATTACCGACTACCATATTCTCTTTCAAAGACCGAAAGACATACGCTGTTCCAAATGTAACAAAAAGGACATCGGCCTTGCGAATATCATTTGATCCATTCATCAAACTGTGGTTTATCCCTTGCAGGCATTTATCCTTATCTACATTAGAGAAAGACCCATGATGCCAAAAACTTTGATAAAGTCCTTTGTATTCAAAAATTTCTTTTTCTGTAAATACCTTTTGATCGATAAGCAGCCTCAAAGCCTGACTAATGGATAAGGGATTGTAGAGAATCCCCAAAGGATTGAGATTTGTATTGAATTTATTTTCCAAAAACAACCTACCCATATTCTCAGCAAAACAAGAGCCAAATATCATGATATGACTCTTATGAGATATCTTAAAGTCTGACGTTGGAATTTCTATTTTTGTTCTGAAGTCCATATTTTACAAACACTACTAAACACAAGTAAAGGTAAAAAGATTGCATGGAATTATTCGAAACTTTATCTTAAAGTTTCATCGTATTTTTTAATTCATACATTTACAGACAAAAAAAATTACAAGCAACATATACCTGTAATTTTTCCTTCTTCAATCTCTCGTCATACAGACGATAAAATATGCTATTCTTATATCAGATAACTCCCCGCATACGGTCTTCGAATGCAGAAAGGGAAGCCTTCGCTCCTTCGCCCATTGCTATTATAATTTGCTTAAATGGCACAGTTGTAACATCTCCTGCTGCATAAACGCCGGGTATGCTCGTACGGCAATGAGTATCGATAGCTATTTCTCCAAAACGATTCACGTCCACTAAGTCTCTAAAAACAGAACTATTAGGAGCCAATCCGATCTGCACAAATATGCCGTTCAGATTGACGATGCGTTCGTCACCGGTAGTACGGTCTTTGACTTTTATTCCGGTAACCTTCTCGTCACCTATCACCTCTGTTGTTTGGGTATTCAGTATGATCTCTACATTAGGGAGGCTTTTGGCTTTCTCTTGCAAAATCTTATCAGCCTTAAGTTCTTCTGCATATTCAAAGAGAGTTACCTTAGTGCAAATACCCGCAAGATCTATTGCGGCCTCTACTCCCGAATTTCCACCACCAACAACAGCTACTTCTTTACCTTTATAGAATGGTCCATCGCAATGAGGACAGAAAGCAACTCCTTTTCCTATATAATCCGATTCGCCGGGGACATTGAGTTTTCTCCAACTCGCCCCTGTAGCTATTATCACAGCGGGAGTAATTATCTTTTCTCCGCCTACAACGGATATTGTTTTTTTACCATCAATCAACGCCACTTTCTCTACCTTTCTATGCTCGAGTATATCGACAGGATAATCTTGCAAGTGTACTTTGAGGTTGTTCGAGAGCACTTCACCTGTTGTCTTGGTAACAGAAATCAGATTTTCTATTCCTACTGTTTCCTTTACTTGTCCTCCTATGCGTTCAGCCAACAAGGCCACCTTTAAACCTTTACGAGCCGAGTAAATAGATGCTGCAACTCCTGCGGGACCTCCACCTATTACAGCTACATCATACTCTCTGACTGTTGAATTATTATCTGCCACTTCTTTACTTCCATACTGATCTTCCAGTTTGGATAATAATTCACCGAATTCACCACGGCCAACATGAATCAATTTACCATCAGCAAATACAGCAGGAACCCCTTGCAGTTTAAGAGCATCAACCTCTTCCTGATTTATCGCTCCATCTACCATCTCGTGATATATCTCAGAGTTGAGAGTAGCCATAACATTAAGTGCCTGAACAATATCAGGACAATTAGTACACGTCAGCGATACATAAGTAGTAAGATGTATAGGCCCCCGAAGAGCTTTAACTCTGCTTACAACAAATTCGTCAGGGATATTCTTCCCCTTGCCATCACTATTCAGTATAGCCAATAATAAAGAGGTAAACTCATGTCCGTTAGGTACTCCTCTGAATTTAATACGTGTATCTTCTCCATTTTTCAATAAAGAGAACTCGAGCCCTTCACCTTTATTAATCTGACAGGAAATATTATCGGAACAAGAAGCCACAACATCGAGAAGATCGACAAGTTCACGATAGGAGTCATGCTGGTCGAAAGCTGTAATATTTAATGTATACTGATTTTTCAGTTCAGAGAATATCGAGCGTAATTGTTCTTTAAAAGATGAATCTAACATGTATTTTATTTTTAATTAGGTTGATTTAAAAACCGGCTCTGTTAAGCCGGTCTGCAAATTTGAATATTAAATCTTACCAACCAGATCGATACTTGGCTTGAGTGTTTCTTCGCCTTTTTTCCATTTAGCAGGACAAACTTCACCATCGTGTGTTGCTACAAACTGAGCAGCTTCTACCTTGCGAAGCAATTCGTCTGCATTACGACCAATTCCATTGTCATGGATTTCGGCAATCTTAACTTGTCCCTCAGGATTTAGAAGGAAAGTTCCTCTATATGCCATTCCTTCCTCTTCGATCATCACGCCAAATGCACGGCTGAGTACACCTACGGTATCAGCTAACATCGGATATTTGATCTTGCGAATACTTTCAGATGCATCATGCCAAGCTTTATGCACAAAATGTGAGTCTGTACTTACAGAATAAACCTCTACTCCCATTGCTTGCAGTTCATCATATTTATCAGCTACATCAACAAGTTCTGTTGGGCACACAAAAGTAAAATCGGCAGGATAGAAAAAGAAGATTGCCCACTTCCCTTTTACGTCTTCATGTGTTACTGTCTTAAAAGCTCCATTGTGATAAGCTTGTACTTTAAACTCCGGTAATTGTAAATTAATAATAGGCTTCATAATAAATTTTATTTATATTTAAATTATACTTATATTTTTTATCTATATATCACAAAGATATATAGTTTTTATTTATACACAAATATATTTCAATAGAATTTATCTATAAACCTATTCCTATCCTTCCGATGATAGAATATTGGAATTGATTGTACAACAATGGATGTGGATTGAATATTTATAGTCTTAGCTTGGGTAATTAGGGAGCGAAAAAGGGTGCTTGTGGGGTAAAACAAAAAGAAAGACTGCTATAATTAAGCAGTAGAAGGGATGAAAGCCATTAAGGACAAACGTATGCTGTAAAACCAATAACAATTAAAATAAAGAATACAAAAGCAAGAATATACATAACTATTGCAAAAATCTTATATTCATTTTTCCAAGCTATATAGCCAATTATTATTAGAATAATTGCAATGGAGAATCCTGATTGCTGTAAAATCTTCATTACACTCATAAAATAAATATAATAAATCTAACGTATTAAGGAAATATCCGAATTACGAATCCGAAGAAACAAGAGTATCTTTATTTTACAAACAAGATATTATTCTTTTGACATTTCTTCTAAATAATAAGTTGAGTTAGGAATACTATCTGGAAATATGTTTTGTATATCATATTTTCCTCTTTCAGAGCCTAATTCTTTTGCTTTTAATAGATAATATAAAGCTAAACATCTAGTTTTATTCTCTAAACTGTCTATAGGTTTATTTTCTGTAAGGGTTAATGTTACAAAAACATCATAATACGCATCCGGATAATCATATTTATTAGCCATCTTTATTGCATAATAACAAAAATCCTGAAGTCTTTCTTCTGAAAAATAATGAGCTCTTACTTCACTGTATGCAAATTCATCATTTTCATTCAAGGCTTTATCTATTAAGCTGCGTAGTGTCTTGTCATCCTTAATTAAAGGTGATCGGCTATCACAATTACAAAATAGTAGGCAAAGGCAAAATATTATACTAATTTTTCTCATATCTACTTCCTTATCTCCATGTTATGAAATAAAGGTAATATAAATAATATAAGATTTATACGAAAAGAGAGAGAATATAAAGAATGTATCTCATTTTACCCAAAAGGTATCCTATTTAACACATAAAGATTGTGTACTGATAAAAAAAGTCATATTAAACCGAACATATAAAAAGAATAACAAACAAACAAACAGTACTTTAAGAACAATACAGACATAAAAAAAATCATATTATCAAAGTATAATGAATCGTAACCCACATGTTTTATATAGCTTTGTATTATCGAAAGACAAATTAAAATGCCCCAGCATAGTTAACACTTAATACCTAATACGCTCTTAGTTTTGATATGAGAAATATATTTACGACATTATTAGGATTACTGAATGTAAAACACACTCATTCCTATTCATCACGTTTTTATAACGAACATCCTCATAAATACAATTTATATGGATTATCGAAAATACTTTCTGATTATAACATAGAAAATGTTGGAGTAAAAATCAATAATAAGGAAGATGAAATCTTTAATCTAGAAGCTCCTTTTATAGTTTATTTAGGAACTGATTTTGCAATCGTATATAAGATAACATCTGTGAAAGTTCATTATATATGGAAGGAAAAGAAGATGGAGCTCTCTGTTGATAACTTCTGCAAATTATGGAATGGAGTTACCCTGTTGGTAGAAATAAATGAAAAATCGGCAGAGCCCAACTATTTGGAGCATCGTAAACAGGAGCGATTATCTTTAGTTCAAAATATATTATTGACTGGAGCTATTTCTATATTAATTATATTAACCTTTATATCTAATCTAACATACAATAATATTGGTTCAATCTTACTAACAGTTTTAAATTTAACGGGACTATATATAGGTTATTTACTTGTTCTTAAACAAATGAATATTCAGAGTAATTATGCTGATAAAATCTGCTCCCTTTTTAGTCAAAAAGATTGTAATAATGTTCTTGAATCAAATGCCGCAAAAATAGGAGGATTTATAGGATGGAGTGAGATAGGTTTTGGATATTTCACAGCTAACATTATTATTTTACTCTTTTTGCCAAATTATATCACATATCTTGCTCTTATCAACATTGCAGCATTACCATATACTTTATGGAGTGTGTGGTATCAAAAATACAAAGCTGGACAATGGTGCCCTCTATGTCTTATCATTCAAGCTCTTTTATGGTCTATATTTATTGTAAACCTAATTTTTGAATTTATTAAAATTCCACAATTTACAGTTATAGATATTTTATTAATAGCTTCCTTATATATAATTCCGGTATTGACAACGAATATTATTATACCTAAGCTAATTAAATCAAATAAACAGGAACAAACGACTCAAGAACTGAACAGTATTAAAACTTCAGAAACAGTTTTCTCTACCCTACTCAAGCAGCAACCTCATTATGATGTAGACCTAAACACTTCTAATATATTATTTGGAAACCCAAAGAGTGACATACTAGTTACTATTCTTACTAATCCGCATTGCAACCCTTGTGCAAAGATGCATGTTCGTGTAGTGAATCTATTAAAACAAACAAACAACTTATGCATACAGTACATATTCTCTTCATTTAGGCCAGAATTAGACTCTAGTAACAAATTTTTAACATCTGTCTATTTTGAGAAAACTGAAAGAGATAAAATATTTCATTTGTGGTTTGATAAAGGAAAGCATGATAAAGAAAATTTCTTTAAAATATATCACTGTGATAATGATAATAAACAGGTGACACTTGAATTTGAAAGGCATAAAGAATGGAAGAATAAGACAGGGATCGTTGCAACTCCGACTATCCTTGTAAATGGATATAAATTACCGGATAACTATAAAATCGAAGACCTTAAATATATTACAACAATGAAATCTTAAAATCAAATGAAGGAAATACCTAAAATTATTCATCAGATATGGTCTGGAATTAATGAACCTTTACCTCGACCATTCAAAGTATTAGGTGATACATGGAAGCGTGATTATCCTGATTGGAAGTATGAGTTTTGGGACAATGAACGCATAAATAACTTTATTCAAGAATATTACCCTCAATATTGGGATATATATTGTAGATTTCCCTTCAATATACAAAAATGGGATGCTATCCGCTATCTTATTTTAGACAAGGTAGGGGGAATGTATGTTGATTTTGATTATGAATCAATCCAACCAATGGATCAATTGATTAAAGGAAAGAAATGTTGTTTTGCATTGGAAAAGGAGTTGCCATCATCACCCTATCTAAATAATCTATATTTTAACAATGCCCTCATGCTGAACATACCAGAACATTCTTTCATGAGAAGAATCATCGAACAGGTTTTCTCCGAAGAAACATTAGCTTTTGATACAACATGGAAGGTTAGTTGTGTATTCAACACAACAGGCCCTCACAAATTAGTTAAAACTTATAATAATCTGACAGAACAAGATAAAAAAGAAATATATCTGATTCCTGCAAAATATGTTTCTCCATTTACAGGCCATGAGGCTAAATTAGTTAGGACAGGAACTGTAAGTCAAGAGCTGGAAGATTGTTTAGAGGAAGCTTATGCTGTACACTATTTTTGTAGCAATTGGGCAATTGATGAAGCTTGAAGTAATATATTATATTTATTGTTAAACTGTTGGACAATAGGCAATAATCTGATCATTTATTGTAGGCATAATCAACAGAAATTGATAAACACATTTATTATGAAAAAAT
>Ga0206117_100752_pt1 | contig 25383 bp, 20 predicted proteins | sample 3A5Ametagenome_FD_177997 | JGI IMG/M metagenome (GOLD analysis project Ga0206117, IMG submission 177997) | Enriched microbial communities from leaf-cutter ant dump, University of Wisconsin, Madison, United States - 3A5A | ecosystem: Environmental > Terrestrial > Nest > Insects nest > Nest dump... | reverse complement strand
CTTGATCTTGGCCCCCTTCAGGTTCGGCAGGCCGATACCGGCAACCAGACCCGGCGGGGCGGAGATTTCCTTGTTGACGATGGCGGCGGCCAGTTCGGCGGCGGCCTTCAGTTCGATGCCGGTCGAGGCGGCGGCACCGGTCAGCGGATAGATCACGCCGATGCGGATTTCGTCCTCGGCATAGGCCGGGGCGGCGCCGAAGCCGATGCCGGTCAGCGCGGTCGTCGTCAGCAGGGCCGCCGCCGCAAGCATGCGCTTGATCGTTTGACGGCGGGTGGGCGTGCGGGTGGGTTCGGTGATCGCTGGCGCGAACCGCATCGTGAAATCTCCTCTGTTCGGTGCCTTGGTGGCTCGCGGCGCCTGCCTTTGCGGCTGGTCATTTGCGCCTTCTGAACAGGATGATGCCACGAACAGTCTTGGGTCCGTCCAATCGTAAGTTTTGATCTGGATTGATAAGCGGAGACGATCAATCGTCTGCTGATATGCGGGGCGCCTCGTTGCCGGTGGCAGCTTCGTATTCGGCGGCCACCGTGGCGGCCAGATCGGCGACCACCGACGCCATGTGGTTCTCCGCCGTGGCGGAATGGGCGGCGCAGAAGGTCATTCCGGGCAGGGGCGCCTGCGAGCGGATCAGGCGCAGCCGGCCCTCCGCCAGTTCCCGCTGTACGATCACCGTCGGGATGACGCTGACGCCGACGGCATCCACCGCCATGCGGACGACGCTGGCGAGCGAGCTGTTGCCGAACATCCGCACCTGCAATCCGACGGAGGAGAACATCTCGCGGATCACGCCATAGGGCTGGGTGGTGCGGGAAAAGGTGATGATCGGCCAGGCCGCCAGATCGCGCAGCGACACCGGCTCCTCCGGCAGGGGCAGGGACGGGCTGACCACCCAGCCCAACGGATAGCTGCCGACCGGGACGGCCCGGAAACGCACGTCGGTGTATGACGCCAGCATCACCGCCACGTCCAGCTCATGCCGGGCGAGGGCATCGCGCATGCTGGGTGAGGTCTCGACCTCGATCTCCAGCGACACCGCAGGGTAGAGGGCGTTCAGACGCTCGATCAACTGGCTGAGCCAGGTGTGGACCACGGTCTCGGCCACGCCCAGACGGATAACGCCGCGGATGGCGCTGCGGTCGCCCACCGCGGTCAGCAGCTCAGACCTGAGCGCCATCATCTTCTCGGCATAGGTCAGCAGGACCATCGCCTGCGGCGTCGGTGCCACCCGCCGGCCGACCCGCTCGAACAGGACGACGCCCAACTCCTCCTGAAGCTGGGCGATGCGGGCGGAGATGGCGGGCTGGGTGGTGTTCAGCCGCTCCGCCGCCCGGCGGAACCCGCCGAGCCGCATCGTCCAGATGAAGGTCTCCAGCGACTTCAGGTCCAGCATGCCTCACCCATCCCCATTGCGGATCATCGCACGCCGTATCGCCGCCGCCGCCCTGTCAGTCCCGGCCGTCCAGCGCCGCCAGTTCAACCTCGATGACCGCCAGCCGTTCCCGCAGCCGGTCGCGCTCGGCCTCCAGCGCCTCGCGGCGGCTGACATGGTCGATGGCGCGGTTGCGCAGGTCGCGCTTGAACCGCACGATCTCCGGCCGGGTGACGTCGGGACGGATCAGGTTGCTCTGGTCGGCCAGCCGCAGCTGCTCGCTGGTCAGCGTCGCGAGCTGGTAGACGGTGGCGTAGCTCGGCGGCAGCTTCGGCCCCGGCAGGCGTCCGCTGTCCACCGCCTCCGCAACCATGCGCAGCTGGTAGGCGACCTGATAGCCGAAGGGCAGCTCGCTCTCTACCATCGCCTGGAATTCGCCATGCGGAAGCCGCGCCCGCGCCTGCACCAGATAGCGGCCGATCAGCAGGAATTTCTCCTGCGCGCTGCGCCAGAGGGTGGAGATTTCCTGGACGAACTCCTCGCGCCGGACGAGGTCGACCGTCGCCTCCGCCATCCGCTCGATGCGCTCGTCCACCGCGATGTGGCGGCGGGCCTGGGCCTTCGATACCTGCTTGAACCCACTCATTGCGCCAGCTCCAGTTCGTGGCGGACGAAGGCCCAGACGCCGGCGACATGTTCGGCCCCCTTGCCTCCCTTCAGCTCCAGCAGTCCCAGCCCTCGGCCGGCAGTGAACTGGATATCCTCGTAGTCCGGCACCTCGACCGGGCAGATCCGGCCGTCGCCCAGCAGCTTGCGCTGCGCCTCTGTGAAGCCGCGGGTGCGCGGCTTGACACGGTTCATCACGAAAGCGGCGTTCTTGCCATAACGGCGGACGAAGCGCATCCAGGGCCGGACAGAATCCAGATCGTCGTCGCTCTGGCCGGTCGGCACGACGATCAGGTCGGACGACAGGGCCAACAGCTTGAATTCTTCCGGGTGGTCCTCGATGGACGGCGGCGTGTCGATCACCAGAAGGTCGAACCCGGCGATGCCGTCCAGGGCGGCGCGGATGTCGACCGGGGTCATACCCGCCTCGAAATGGGTGATGGACGCCATGCCGTCCGGCCGCTTGGCGAACCATTTGGTCAGGCTGCGCTGCGGATCGAGATCAAGCGTCGCAACCGCGCAGCCGTCGAGCGCCGCCGCCACCGCAATGTTGCGGCTGAGCGTCGTCTTGCCGATCCCGCCCTTCGGGCCATTGACCAGCAACCGCTTCACCGGCCCGTGTCCCGTGTCGTTGCTCATTCCAGTGCCCCTTATCGCCATCGGCTGTGGGCCCCTTTTACCAAAGCCCGGCCGTGGCGCAAATCTAAGACATGTCTTAGCTTCGCAGCGTCCGGACAGGGTGTCGCCCCTGCCACAGATCGTCTTTCTAAGACAGAAAACGCCCTCATCATCGCATACGACGGAGTGCCGACGCCAGCACCGGACGCACGGCACCGGTTCCGTTGCCACTCTCCCCGGCCCGCTCGCCCGCCATTGCAATGGCCCGCAACCGGTCGGCAAGCGCACGTTCCTCAGCACAGGCTTCCTCGCACAATGCGCGGATCTCGGCGATGCTCGGCCGCCATTTGCGGGTACGCCGCCACCGGCGCGCCGCCTGATCGATGGCCCACGCCGGGAACTCACCCAGATCGTCGGCCCAGTCCATCGCGAGCAATTGCTCCACCTCCGGGCTTGTTGCCTTTGCGGGGAAATGGCTCAGCAAAGCCAGCACCCGTCCCAGCAGATGGTTGGCCGAGGCTGGCGCCAGGATGGTGTCGTCGATCTCCAAAAGAGAACGGCGGGCCAGTGCGGCATGGCGCGGTGTCACCCCGTCCGGTGGTATCCAGTCCTCAACGACATCTGCGAAGCCGTCTTCGGTGAAGCGGCTGTGGCGTCCAACCTGACCGCGGTCGAGAAGGCGCTGCAACGGTTCCGGCAAGGCTTCGCGGAGCATGCGGCTGCGCAAGGCCGGCGCCATCGCCGGGTCGAAGGGCATCGGCAGGCCGGGCGGTACAGCAGCGGCAGAGGAGGTTGTGGGGAACTGGTGCAGGTTGCTCATGCGATCCCCCAAGGGTTGGCAGCTGTGTTCGGCTGCGTGTGATTCAGGCGTGCGGCAACGCTGGCCCAGGCCGACAGGCGCTGTTCGGCATTGGCGGCTGCGGAATTCGGCCCGGTAGCGGCGCTGCGGGGCGCGGTCCGCGTTGCGCGCGCGTTCGGTCCTCGGGGGCCTGCCGCGGGCTGTTGCGCCATACGGCCGGCATCCTGCAGCAGCCAGGATCTCCACGCTGCGGCCGGATCCCGGTAGCGGTAGCCATGGGCCCGGCATTGCTGGACGAAGCGTTCGGCATGGCTGTCAACGTCAAGGTCGGGAAAGCGCTTCGCCGCCCATTGCCGGTCGGCCGGGGGCGGCACCCATTCGGGAGGAACCGGCTCGGCGGCGACCGGTTCGGCGGCACCGGCAGGGATGCATGACGCTCCCTCGTCCGCACGCCGGTGGAGCGTGTCAGGAATCTGTTCTGGTTCAGGCTGTTCGTGACTCGTGGCTGAACAGGGGGAGTCCGTGGATGAGTCAGCAGGGATGTCCAACCCTGCACCATCCTGCGTCCCGTTCGACGCGATCAGCGCCAGCCTGTAGCGGCAGCTGAGACGCCCGCCATTGGCCGAGCGGCGGTGTTCTATGCCGACCAGACCGAGCGCCTCCAGCCGGCCCAGGATCCGGTTGACGGTTGGCCGGCTGCGTTTCAGCTTGTCCGCCAGCGTCGCCTGCGACGGCCAGCACACCCCTGCTTCGTCGGCGTAGGTGCTGAGCGCCGCAAGCACGGCGAGGCCGTCGGCGTCGAGGTCGGGATGGTCGAGCCACCAGGCCGGAATCCGGCCCCAGCGGTTCGAGCTTGCAGTCTGGTTTGTCATTTGTGGCGATACTCCTCCACGCCATCGGCGCAAGATTGGCCGCAAGATCGGCCGTCGCGATTGGCGCAGAGGATTCGGAGCGGTCGGCGGAAGAGTCGAATCGCGGGCTCGCACTCCATGGAGCCGCAGCCCGCGGATGGTCAGCGACAGCCCGCGACCGTAAAGCCCCTGCCCGCGACCATGGAGCATCGGCCCGCGATTGGCCGGCGATGCCGCGCCGAATCGGGATCCTGGCGCCTTTGGCCGCGGATGTGGAGCGATTTGCCCGCGATTGCCGGCGGCCCGCGGCCCGCGAACCTGGAGCAACAGCCCGCGATTGGACGGCGATGCCGTGGCGATGGTGTATATCGCGGGCAATCCGGTGCCGAAGCCATCCGCCTCCGCCTCCTATGGAGCGGCAGCCCGCGGTTCGGTCCATCGCGATTCCCGGCCGGCGGGGCCGATTCTCCCCGATTCTTCAAGGCCTCGCGGAGTTCGGCCCCGGCGATGCCCCGTCCGGGCGGCAATCGCGGGCTATCGCTCCATGATCGCGAGCCGTTGCACCATCATCGCGGGGTGCGGCACCATATCCGCGGGCTGTCGCTCCATCCCGGATGCGGTAAACTCACTGCGTTCTGTTGCACCGGCGGGTCCGCCGCGCCATGGTTACTCCCGACATCCGGAGACGTTCATGAGCAAGATGGCCCCGACCAGCGCCGCACAGCTGATCCTGTTCGAGCTGGAAGACCGTTCGCAATCGCACCTGATCGCGCTGTACGATCTGGCGCCGCGCTTCGTATTCGTCTCCCGCGACAACGACAAGGAAAAGGCCGCCAAGGACAAGGGCGAGCTGGTCACCAAGGACAATTTCATCAAGTCGGTGCGGCGCGAGTTCGCCTTCCGCGGCCGCAATTACCGGCTGACCGTCCAACCCGCCCGTATCGACCGGCTCAGCACCGCCAAGAAGGACGACCGCGCCCCCGGCGCCGGTCCGGATCTGGTCGAAGTCGAGATCTTCCCGTCGGAGCGCGAACAGGTGGTTGAGCAGGTCGTCCGCCGCCTCGCCATGGATCGCTCGCGCCTGTCGCTGACCGGCGAGAACCGCGACAAGGTGCAGATGCGCTTCAGCCTCTACGAGATCCAGCGGGAGCTTCGGGCGGTCAACCACACCCTGTCGATCCAGGACATCCGAGAATCCCTGACCATCCTGGCGCGGTCGCGCATCATCATCTCCACCGGCGGCAGCGCCGAGCCGGGCAAGAAGAGTCGCGGGCAGAACCTGCTGGAATCGACCGCCTTCCCGGTGTTGGCGATTCGCTCGCGCCCCGATCTGGTCGATGAGGACGGCGGGGTCGAGGAGACCTATCTGGAGTTCAACCCGCTGGTCTCCGCCGCCATCCGCGATCTGGAGTTCAAGCCGGTCTCCTACGCCTGGCTGATGAAGCTGAAATCGCCGGTGTCGCGCTGGCTCTACAACCGCTTGTCAATCGAGTACGACACGGCCGACGACGAGGCGAAGCCGGTGTCGATCAGCGCCGACGAGATCATCAAGAACAGCGGCATGAACGAGTGGTCGCGCCGCCGCGACACGCTGCGCGTGGTGACCTCGGCCGTCGACGCCCTGGTCGACGAGGGCATCCTCGACATCGCCGACAAGGAATACACTAAGGTCGGCAAGCGCATCGACGCCATCGACTATGTGCTGACCCCGTCGCACAAGTTCCTCGATCAGGTCCGCCGCGGTCGCCGGGTGCAGACCACCAACATCGAATTGCTCAAGCAGATCGTCGGCAACGCCATGCGCCCTGACGGCTTTGTGCCTGTGAAGGCGGGAGAGGCGGCGGAGATGCGCAACAAGCGCGCCAAACGGCTGGCCGATCCGGCGAAGGCCGAACAGGCCAGCCTGCCGCTGCCGAAGAAATAGCCGCTCAACGAGGCAGGATCCGCCGCGCCAGCAGCGTGATGGCGGTCCCCAGCAGGGCGCCGGCCAGCACGTCGGATGCCCAATGCCTGTGTTTTACCACCCGGCCGCTGGCCATCGCCGCAGCGGCTCCGTAGATCATCAGGCTTTGCGCCGGCGACCGGCTGACCGTGGCGAGCGCGGTCGCGGCGGCAAAGGCGCTTCCCGCATGGCCGGACGGCAGCGAGCGGGCGCTGATCCGCTTGCCCGGCCGCTGCCGCGGCTCGCATTCGTCGGGACGGCGGCGCTTGACGTAGCGTTTGATCGAGCGGCTGGCCGTCGCCGTCGCCACCAGACCGAGAACGCCGACGCTGCCGGCGCGGCGCAGATCCTCCTGCCCGGTCAGCAGTCCGACAAGTCCGGCGATGGCGAAGCTGGGGATCAGGACCGGCCGCTTTATGACGTAATGGCCCGCGCTTGCCAGAACCTTGCTGACCGGGCCGGGATCGCAGGTGACGATGTCGTGTACCTGGGCGTCCAGCGTGTCGACCGCGGTCAGAGCCGGCTGAAGCACCGCCGGTGCGGGGCGCCCGCCATAGCCGATGCCGCCGCCCGGATTCTCGATGCCCTGATTCTCGACGCCGGCCTGCTCAATATTCTGTTGGATGATGTCGCTCAACGCCGATCCCCTGCATGCCGCGCCGCGAAAACCGGCGCCGCAAGGAAACGCGGCGGATGCGGGGGCGGTTCCGTGCCCCCGCAAGCCTGAGCGTTCCTATCAGCCCTGCGCCGGCCGCCAGCCGGTGAAGGCGTCCAGCACCGCGGTCAGCACCCGTTGCAGGCTCGCGGCCCGGTCCGGGCGATAGGCGAAGGGCGGCGCCTCTTCGTCCATGTAGCGGTCCTGCGCCAGCTCCATCTGGATGGCGTGGACGCCGTTCGCCGGCTGGCCGTAAGCGCGGGTGATGTGGCCGCCGACGAAGCGGCCGTTGGTGACGCAGGTCAAGCCCTCCGCCGCCGCGGCGCTCTCCATCGCCGCGACGACCTTGGTGGCCAGCTGCGGATCGACGCTGGTGCCGCGCGCCGTTCCCAGATTGAGGTCGGGCAGACGGCCGTCGAACAGCCGCGGCACATGGCTGCGGATCGAATGGGCGTCATAGAGCAGGGCGAAGCCGTGCCGCGCCTTCACCCGGTCCAGTTCCGCCGCCAGTGCGTCGTGGTAGGGCCGCCAATAGCCATCGACCCGCTCTGCCACTTCGGCCTCGCCGGGGGCCTGGCCGTCGCGGTAGAGCGGCGTGCCGTCGAACATCACGTCCGGGCAGAGGCCGGTGGTCGCCTGTCCGGGATAGAGGCTCTCGCCGGTCGAAGCCCGGTTGAGGTCGACGACATAGCGGGAATAGCGGGCGCTGAGCAGCGTGGCGCCCATGTCCTTGGCGAAGCCGTACAGGCGCGGGATGTGCCAGTCGGTGTCGCGCAGGGTCAGCGCCTCCTCCGTCAGCCGCTCTGCCAGACCGGGGGACAGCTCGGTGCCACAATGGGGCATGCTGATGACCAGCGGCCCGTCGCCTCGCTCCAGATCGAAGATGGTGTCGGTCATTGTGCGGTCTCCAGGGATACCGGCATCAGATGGTCGAGCGACCCATCGCGCACCAGGGCACCGATGGCGGCCAGATCCGGGGCGAAGTAGCGGTCGACCTCATAGCGCGGCACCTGGGCGCGGATGGTGGCGATGGCCTGCTCCAGCCGTTCCGTGGTCTTCAGCGGGCGGTGGAACTCCAGTCCCTGGATCGCGGCCAAAAGCTCTATACCGACGATGTCGGCGACGTTGCCGGCGATGTCGCCCAGCCGGCGCGCCGCGAAGGTCGCCATGCTGACATGGTCCTCCTGGTTGGCGGAGGTCGGCAGGCTGTCGACGCTGGCCGGGTGGGCGAGCGTCTTGTTCTCCGACGCGAGTGCCGCGGCGGTGACATGGGCGATCATGAAGCCGGAGTTCAGCCCCGGCTCGGCGACCAGGAAGGGCGGCAGGCCGCTGATGGTGGTGTCGATCAGCATGGCGATGCGGCGCTCGGCCAGGGCACCGATCTCCGACGCGGCGATGGCGAGCTGGTCGGCGGCCATTGCCACCGGCTCCGCATGGAAGTTGCCGCCGGACAGCACCTCGCCGGTGTCGACCAGCACCAGCGGGTTGTCGGTGACGCCATTCGCCTCGATCACCAGCGTGCGCGCCGCCTGCCGCATCTGGTCGAGCACGGCGCCCATCACCTGCGGCTGGCAGCGCAGGCTATAGGGGTCCTGCACCCGGTGGCAGTCGGGGCCCTGGTGGCTGGCGTTCAACTCGCTGCCGGCCAACATGTCGCGGAAGGCAGCGGCGACGGCGATCTGGCCGGGCTGGCCGCGCAGCGCGCTGATGCGTGCGTCGAACGGACGGTGGCTGCCCATCACCGCCTCGACCGACAGGGAGCCGGCGACCAGCGCCGCCTTGAAGGTGCGCTCGATCTCGAACAGGCCGGCGAGCGCCAGACCGGTCGAGACCTGGGTGCCGTTGATGAGGGCAAGACCCTCCTTGGCCTTCAGGTCGAAGACCGGCAGGCCGGCGATGCGCAGACCCTCCTCCGCCGGCAGCGTCTCGCCCTTCACCCGGACATGGCCGATGCCGAGCAGCACGCCGCACAGATGGGCCAGCGGCGCCAGATCGCCCGACGCGCCGACGGAGCCCTTGCCCGGCACCACCGGCAGCACGTCGGCCTCATAGAGCTTCAGCAGCGCATCGACCAGCGCCGGACGGACGCCGGACGCGCCGACGGCGAGGCTGACCGCCTTGATGACCAGGATCAGCCGCACCACGCCATCGGCCAGCGGGGCGCCGACGCCGGTGGCGTGCGACAGTATCAGGTTGCGCTGGAGCTTTTCCAGATCGCTCGCCGCGATGTGGGTGTGGGCCAGCTTGCCGAAGCCGGTGTTGACGCCGTAGACCGCCTCGTCGCCGCCGGCGATCCGGTCGATCAGCGCGCGCGAGCGTTCCATCCGCGGATAGGCCACCGGGTCGAGCGTCAGGGCCGGACGGTCGCGGTAGATGCTGCGCAGCGTGTCGAGCGACAGCGCGCCCGGAACCAGAGTGATGCTCTCGCTCATCCCAGAAGTCTCCCAAGTGTCTTTTTGAAGCGGTTGGCGATCTCCTCCTCGCGCGGGTGGCGGCGGTCGCGGACGACGGCGCGTCCGGCGATCAGCACGTCCCGGACGAGGGGGGTGTTTCCGGCGAAGATCCAGCCGTCCAGCAGCGCGTCTCCCTGGCGCGCCGCCAGCAGCGGGTGGTCGGTGTCGAGCACGACGATGTCGGCGCGCAAGCCCGCGGCGATGCGGCCGGCATCGAAGCCGGTCGCCTGCGCGCCGCCGGCCTGGGCGTCCCCCACCAGCCGGCGCGCGGTGGAGCGGCGGGGGCCGCCCGCCAGCACGGTGCGCCGCTCGCTGGTCAGCCGCGCGCCGTACTCCAGCCAGCGCAGCTCTTCGACCGGGCTGACGGAGATGTGGCTGTCGGAACCGATGCCCCAGCGCCCGCCCTGCGCCATGTAGGATTGGGCGGCGAAGAAGCCGTCGCCGAGATTGGCCTCGGTTGTCAGGCACAGGCCGGCGATGGCGCCGCTGGCGGCGACGCCCGCCACCTCGGCGTCGGTCATGTGGGTGGCGTGGATCAGGCACCAGCGGCCGTCGACCGGTTGGGTGTCAAGCAGATGCTCCACCGGGCGGCGGCCGCGGTAGGCAAAGCAGTCCTCGACCTCCCGACGCTGCTCGGCGATGTGGATGTGGATCGGGCCTTGCGGGTTGGCGGCGACGGTCTCGGTCAGCAACCCGTCCGGCACGGCGCGCAGCGAATGCGGGGCGATGCCGAGTTGGACGTCGTCTGCTTCGCCATAGCTGAGGTGCAGCGCCGTGGTCAGCCGGTCGAACCCTGCCCCGTCATGGATGAAGCGCCGCTGCCCGGCGGTCGGCAGCGTGCCGCCGAAGCCGGACGCGTTGTAGAGCACCGGCAGCAGCGCAATCGGTAGACCGGCGGTCCGTGCGGCGGCGATGGCGCGGTGGCTCATCTCCGCCGGGTCGGCATAGGCGCTGCCGTCGCGGTCATGGTGCAGGTAATGGAATTCGGCGATGGCGGTGAAGCCGGCCTTCAGCGTCTCCACATAGAGCTGGGCGGCGACCGCCTCGAAATCCTCCGGCTCCATGCGGTCGAGCGCCCGGTACATCACATCGCGCCAGCTCCAGAAGCTGTCCGAGCCCTCGCCGGAGGATTCGCCCATCCCGGCGATGGCGCGCTGGTGGGCATGGGAATGCAGGTTGGCGATGCCGGCGACCGCCGCCCCGGCAAAGCGCTCCGCATCGGCCGGGCAGGCGGCGCCGGGCGTCGCCGTAACGATCCGGCCGCGCTCGTCCACCGTGACCAGCACATCCTCCGCCCAGCCGTCCGGCAGCAGCGCCGAGGCAAAAAACAGGTTGCTCATGAGGGCGCCCTCGCTATTATAGACAACACTATACAAGTATAGGCAACCTGATGCCAAGAGGGTTGCTGCACGAACTTGTAGGAGGGAGCCGAACCGATGCCGACCAGTGCGCCGTGGGATTCCCTGTGGATCGACCTGTCCGTTGCGACGATGAACGACGGGGAAGGCTATGGCGCCATCGCCGACGCGGCGGTGGGCATCAAGGACGGCCGCATCGCTTATGTCGGGCCGCGCATCGAGCTGACCGGCGCACCGGAGGATCTGGCGACCGAAGTGCAGTCGGGGCAGGGCGGCTGGATGACCCCCGGCCTGATCGACTGCCACACCCACCTCGTCTATGGCGGCAACCGCGCCCGCGAGTTCGAGATGCGGCTGAACGGCGCCACCTATGAGGAGATCGCGCGGGCCGGCGGCGGCATCCTGTCCACCGTCACCGCCACCCGCGCCGCCAGCGAGGACCAGCTTCTGGCCACGACTCTGCCGCGGCTGGACAGCCTGCTGACCGAAGGCGTGACGACGGTGGAGGTCAAATCCGGCTACGGTCTCGATACCGAAACCGAGACGCGCATGCTGTGCGTCGCTCGCCGGCTGGCCCAAATCCGCCCGGTGGAGGTGCGGACGACCTACTTGGGCGCCCACGCCCTGCCGCCGGAGTTCAAGAACGACCCGGACGGCTACATCGACCGCATCTGCGCCGAGACGCTGCCGGCCATCGCCGAAGCCGGGCTGGCCGATGCGGTGGACGCCTTCTGCGAGGGGATCGGCTTCTCCGTAGCCCAGACCCGCCGGGTGTTCGAGACGGCCAAGAGGCTCGGCCTGCCGGTGAAGCTGCATGCCGAGCAGCTCAGCAACCTCGGCGGTGCCCGGCTGGTGGCGGAGTTCGGCGGGTTGTCGGCCGACCACATCGAGCATCTCGATGAAGAGGGCGTCGTCGCCATGGCGAAGGCCGGCACGGTGGCGGTGCTGCTGCCCGGCGCCTTCTATGCCCTGCGCGAGACCAGGCTGCCGCCCATCGAGCTGCTGCGCCGCCATGGCGTGCCGATGGCGCTGTCCACCGACAACAACCCCGGCACCTCGCCGGTGACCTCGCTGCTGCTGATGCTGTCGATGGGCTGCACCTTCTTCCGGCTGACCCCGGCGGAGGCGCTGGCCGGCATCACCCGTCATGCGGCCAAGGCGCTGGGCCTGGACGACCGCGGGGTGATCGCACCGGGCAAACGCGCCGATCTGGCGGTCTGGCGCATCGAGCATCCGGCGGAACTGGCCTACGCCATCGGCCTCAACCCCTGCATGGCGGTGGTCAATGGCGGGGTGGTCCGCAAGCCGCGTCTCGAAGCGGGGGCCGCATGAGCGACACCATCTCAACCGCCCAGCCGCGCTACGCCCAGATCAAGGAGGCCATCCGCCGCCGGATCAGCTCCGGCGACTGGCCCGAAGGCTTCCAGATCCCGTCTGAGCACAAGCTGCTGGAGGAGTTCTCGGTCAGCCGCATGACGGTCCACCGCGCGCTGCGCGACCTGACCGACGAGGGGCTGCTGACCCGCGTGCAGGGGCTGGGCACCTTCGTCGCCGAACGGCCGCCCAGCACCGACGTGGTGGAACTGCGCAGCATCGCCGACGAGATCGCCGAGCGCGGCAACACCCATGCCTGCCGGGTGGAGCGATTGCTCGCGGTTGCCGCCGATGCCGGGCTGGCGCGCCGCTTCAACCTGCCGGTCGGGGCGAGGCTGTTCCATTCCATCGTCGTCCACAGCGAAAGCGACGTGCCGGTCCAGCTGGAGGAACGCTGGGTCAATCCGGCGGTGGCGCCCGACTATCTCGATCAGGACTTCACCCGCCAGACGCCGGGCGAGTACCTGATCCGGCTGGAATCCTCACCGCAGGTCGAACATGTCATCGAAGCGGTGTCGCCGACGCCGGAGATCGCCCGCCTGCTCGACATTCCCGTCACCGAGCCCTGCCTGCGCGTGACCCGCCGCACCTGGGTCCAGGGGCGGGTGGTGACGGTGGCGATGCTGGTCCATCCCGGCAGCCGCTACCGGCTGGGCGCGCGCTTCCAACTGCCGCCCCATTAGCAAGAACCGACCCTAGAAACGCCCATTCCTCCCACCAGGAGCCATCACCAGATGTCATCCCGCCTCGACAACCAGCGCGTCATCCGTGCCCCGCACGGCCCCGAACTGAGCTGCAAGAGCTGGCTCGCCGAGGCGCCGATGCGCATGCTGATGAACAACCTCGACCCCGACGTGGCGGAACGGCCGCAGGAGCTGGTCGTCTATGGCGGCATCGGCCGCGCCGCCCGCGACTGGGAAAGCTTCGACCGCATCGTCTCGGCGCTGAAGACGCTGAACGACGACGAGACCCTGCTGGTACAGTCGGGCAAACCGGTCGGCGTCTTCCGCACCCATGCCGACGCGCCGCGCGTGCTGATCGCCAACTCCAACCTGGTGCCGCGCTGGGCGACCTGGGAACATTTCAACGAGCTGGACCGCAAGGGTCTGGCGATGTACGGCCAGATGACCGCCGGCAGCTGGATCTACATCGGCAGCCAGGGCATCGTCCAGGGCACCTACGAGACCTTCGTCGAAGCCGGGCGCCAGCATTACAATGGCGACCTGAAGGGCAAGTGGATCCTGACCGGCGGGCTGGGCGGCATGGGCGGGGCGCAGCCGCTGGCCGCCACCATGGCCGGCGCCTGCATGCTGGCGGTCGAATGCCGCCCCAGCAGCATCGAGATGCGCATCCGCACCGGCTATCTCGACCGCCACACCGCCGATCTGGACGAGGCGCTGGCCTGGATCGACGAGGCCTGCGCCAAGGGCGAGGCGATCTCCGTCGGCCTGCTGGGCAACGCCGCCGACGTGTTCCCGGAGCTGGCGCGCCGCGCCGGCACCGACATCAAGGCCCGGCCGCACATCGTCACCGACCAGACCTCCGCCCATGACCCGGTGAACGGCTATCTGCCGCAGGGCTGGACGCTGGAGGAGTGGGAGAGCGCCCGCGAAAGCCAGCCGGCCGCGGTGGCCGCCGCCGCGCGCAAGTCGATGCGGGTGCAGGTGGAGGCCATGCTGGCCTTCCACGGCATGGGCATCCCGACCGTCGATTACGGCAACAACATCCGGCAGATGGCGAAGGAGGAGGGGCTGGAGAACGCCTTCGACTTCCCCGGCTTCGTCCCCGCCTACATCCGTCCGCTGTTCTGCCGCGGCATCGGTCCCTTCCGCTGGGCGGCGCTGTCCGGCGATCCGGAGGACATCCGCAAGACCGACGCCAAGGTGAAGGAGCTGATCCCCGACGATCCGCACCTGCACAACTGGCTCGACATGGCGGCCAAGCGCATCCAGTTCCAGGGACTGCCGGCCCGCATCTGCTGGGTGGGGCTGGGGCAGCGCCACCGCCTCGGCCTCGCCTTCAACGAGATGGTGAAGTCGGGCGAGCTTAAGGCCCCCATCGTCATCGGCCGCGACCATCTCGACAGCGGCTCGGTCGCCAGCCCCAACCGCGAAACCGAGGCGATGAAGGATGGCACCGATGCCGTGTCGGACTGGCCGCTGCTGAACGCGCTGCTGAACACCGCCAGCGGGGCGACCTGGGTCAGCCTGCACCATGGCGGCGGCGTCGGCATGGGTTTCTCCCAGCATTCCGGCATGGTCATCGTCTGCGACGGCAGCGACGCGGCGGCCAAGCGGCTGGAGCGGGTGCTGTGGAACGATCCGGCCACCGGGGTGATGCGCCATGCCGACGCCGGCTATGACATCGCCATCGAGTGCGCCAAGGAGCAGGGGCTGAACCTGCCGTTTCTGAAGTAAGCGGGGGACGTGAAATCTCCCTCTCCCCCCGGGGAGAGGGGACAAGTGGCGGGTTTTCCTCACACCCCCCGGATCAGATCCGAATACCAGCGCGCGGACTCCTTCGGGATCCGCGCCTGGGTTTCGAAATCGACCCGGACGATGCCGAACCGCGTGCCGTAGCCGCCGCCCCATTCGAAATTGTCCAGCAGCGACCAGACGAAATATCCCTGCACGTCGGCCCCCAGCCGCTTCGCGTCCGCCATCGCCGCGATGTAGGCCTGGAGGTAGGACAGACGCTCGGTATCCATGACACGTCCCTCGGCGTCCGGCGTCTCCGCCGCCTTGGTGCCGTAGCCGTTCTCCGTCACGTAGATTGGCAGGCGGTAGCGGCGGGTCAGATCCAGCAGCGTGTCGCGGAAACAGGCGGGATCGTAGGGCCAGTCGATGGCCGTCCGCTTCATCCCCGGCGGCGGCGAGCCGAAGCCGAAGCCCCAGATCAGGCTGTCGTCCCGGCGCCCATAGACCGGCGCATAGTGGTTCAGCCCGAACCAGTCCACCGGCCGGGCGATGCGCGCCATGTCGCCGGGCTGCACATAGGGCTCGATCGCCTCGGCGATGCGGCGCGGGTAATGGGCCAGCAGCTGCGCGTCGGGGAAGGCGCGGTTCCAATGCTCGTCGAACAGGGCCGCCGCCTCGACATCCTCCGGCCGGTCGGTTTCCGGCCGCATCGGCTGGACGCTGTGCACCGCACCGATGGAGGCATCCGGCACCAGGGCGCGCAGCACGTCCACCCCGGCGCCATGGGCGAGGTTGACGTGGTGGATCACCTTCAGATGGGTGGCGCGGTCGGCGATACTGGGCGCCCCCCAGCCGAAGGCCCAGCCGAACAGGGTGAAGACCGAGAACTCGTTGAAGGTGGCCCAGCGCTTCACCCGGTCGCCATAGCGCCGGGCGCAGAGGGCGGCGTAATCCTCGAACCAGCCGATGCTGTCGCGGCTGGCCCAGCCGCCCATGTCCTGCAAGGCCTGCGGCAGGTCCCAGTGATAGAGGCAGAGCCAGGGCTCTATTCCCTTGTCCAGCAGCCGGTCGATCAGCCGGTCGTAGAACTCCAGTCCCTTGCCGTTCGGCGCCCCGCGTCCGCGCGGCAGCACCCGCGGCCAGGAAACGGAGAAGCGGTAGGCCTGCAAGCCCAGCTCCGCCATCAGATCCACGTCCTGCGGCATCCGGTGGTAATGGTCGCAGGCGATGTCGCCGCTGTCGCCATTGTCGACCCGGCCCTTCAGCTTGCAGAAACTGTCCCAGATGCTGGGTGCCCGCCCGTCGGCCTCGGCCCCGCCCTCGATCTGATAGGCAGAGGTGGAGGCGCCCCACAGGAAGTCTTTGGGGAAAACCGGACGTTCGGCCATGGCGGATCACCCGAAAGGAGAGAGCCGGAATCCTACCCCTTTCCCGCCGGGGTGGAAGGGGCCAATCGTCGCTGGCGGCAATGTCGACGGCCCCACCCTCCGCCGGGTAATCCGTCACCATATCGCGGTCGACAGGACGGCGCGGCGCTCCTATGGTCTCGCCGACCTGACGAGCGAATTCAGAAAGGAACGGGCGCATCATGGCGAAGAAGGACGGAGTCAACGGCAAGGGCGGCCAGTTCAGCGGGACGCCGGCCGACCGGCTGGTCCGGCTGTGGCGCAACAACGACGAGCGCTTCGGCGCCCTGCTGGACGAGGTGCTGGACGGCAATCGCCAGGGCGTGATCGAGGCCGCGGTGGGCAAGCTGCGCGAGGAGGAAGGCTACGACTTCATGGACGAGGTCGAGGCGTTCTCCGAAACGGCGCAGAGCACCGACGAGCACGGCGACCCGACCCTGTCGACCCTGTTCTGGCTGGCGCTGGAGGTCGATGGCCGGCTGGACGCGCCGCCGTCGGTGGACACCATCGAACGCGCGCTGGATTCGGCCGGGCTGCTGGAGAAGGCCACCGACATGCGGCTGCTGCCGCTGTGGCTCGATCCGGAACCGCTGTCCTACCTGGAGGCCGCCGACCGCCGCACCCTGCTGCGCCGGCTGATCGACTCCACGCAGGCGGCGGAAACCTTCGTGCGTGAGCAGGATCTGATCGCCGATCCCGAGGATGCCGGCATCCGCCTGGTCGGCGTCGTCGGTCTGGTGATCGAGGAGGACGAGGAGCGGGAGGGCGAGGCGATGCCCGACCCGCTCAACCTCGGCTTCGCCGGCGAGGGCCAGGAGATGGAGATCGACCCCATCGAGCAGGAGCGCATCCGCCAGTCGATGGCCGCCTTCGCCGAGGCGGTCGGCGCCGCCGACCCGCGGGTCAAGCGCTGCGAGCCGGTGGGCGGGCTGAACGACCTGCTGGACTTCACCGCCGAAGGCGTCTGGCCGGACGACGTGGATGCCAACTTCGACGAGGTCAACGATTTCCTCGACATCGCCGGCAACGAGACCGGCGACGGTGTCCTCGACGTGACGGTGAGCGAGGGATCGGACGGCTTGCAGCTGCGCGCCTACAACTCCGACGGCGTGCTGCTGGACGAACGGTCGTTCGACCTGACCGGCGACCGCGCGGACGAGGCGCTGGCCCTGATCAAGCGCCGCTGCCGCCGCGTCAGCGAAGGCTGACCGGCAGGGGCGATGGCTGGGGGCGATGGCTGGGTGTCCGGGGGTCGGTCAGGCCCCCGGCGCCACCACGAAGCAGGCCATGCCCTGGTTGACCAGCCCGCTGCAGGCGTTGGCCGCGTCCTGCTGCGACAGGCCGGACAGGCGGGCGCGGTAGAGCGGCCCGGTCTGGGTATCCACCGCCTGCACGATCCGCTGCGAGCGCGACAGCACCGGCACCGAGCTGCGGGCGCGGTCGATCACGCGCTGGCTATCGTCGGGCGAGCGGAAGGCGCCAAGCTGCACCGTCCACACCCCGCCGCCGGCCGTCGCGGCGCCCGCCATCGTCGCCACCGGCCGCGGAGCCGGAGCGTCGGGGGTGGAGGTGTCGGGCGCCACCACGCGCACGGCCTGTGCCGGGGCTGGAGCGGGGGAGGGCAGGGCCGCCACCGCGATCGGCGGGCGGCTGGCTGCCGGCCGGCTGCTGGCGGGCGGCGTGTAGGACGGCGCTGGATTGGCGGGGGCCGAGTAGGAAGAGGACGGCCGGGCATAGGGCGAGCCGTAGTCGGGCGGCGAATCGGAGGACGGCGCGCTGACCAGCACGATGTCGGCGCCGTTGGGGGCCGGGGTACGGTTCAGCCGCGGGCCGACCGACGCGATGTAGCGCTTGGTTTCGCCCGGCAGGCCGCGCTTGCCGGCCAGATAATCGCCGTAACAGCCGGGACCGCAATTGTAGGCGCCGAGGAAGCCCGGCGCGCCGAACAGATTGTACATCTCGCGCAGGTATGCGGTGCCGGCGATGATGTTGTCATGCGGATCGAACGGGTCGGAGCCGAGATTGTGTTTGCGCCGCATCTCGTCATAGGTGGTGGGCATCACCTGCATCAGGCCCATGGCGCCGGCCTTGCTGACGATGGGTTTGCCGTTGACCGTGGTGCGCCCGCCGCTTTCCTGGCGGATGACCTCGCGGATCCACAGCTCCGGCATGTCGAACCGCTTGGATGCCTCCGCGACATGGGCGTCGATCTCCTCCGGAGAGGCAACGCGATGTGAGCCGCCGCCCCCGCTGGCGCAGGCGCTCAGCAGGGCAGTCAAGGTGGCGCAGGTCAGCAACGGCTTCAGGCGACGCACGGAACCCCCGGTCATCGTTCAGTTCAATCTTCTGGATAAGCCCGATTTGGAGGTAAGGACATTTGCACATTCCCGGCCCGTCGTAAACCGTCCCGGCTGTGACCTTCGACGCGGCCGGAGAGCGCGGAGGGGTAGGGGCATTCCAGTCCTTCCGACGCACAAGCGGCCGTCCGGGCATCTGCCGTCCGGTGCGGTCTATGGCGGGATTTCCATTGCGGGACTTTCGGGCCATGAGCTGTCGCGGCCCTCAGCCTTCGCGATCATCGTCCGGGTCGCGGCGGGTCGCCAGTTCGCGCATCAGCCGCTCCTTGGCGGTCTTCCGGCTCGGCCGGCCGCCACCGCGCCCGAACAGCCCGCCCAGCAGCCCGCCGGGCTTCGGCGCGTCCTCCGGCTCCTCGGTCATCTGGGCGCGCTCCGCCTCGCGCCGGGCCAGCATGGCGGCGCGGTCGACCAGCGGGTTGCGCAGCCGGCGCGGCAGCGCCTTGAAGGCGAGGTTGGCGCGCTCCAGGTCGGTGAGATCCTCGGTGGAGCGGGCGATGCGCAGCGCCACCCGCAGCAGGTCGAGCCGCCAAGCATCCTCCGGCGCATGCGGCAGCGTCTCCGCCGCCGCCAGCAGGGTATCCAGCCCCTTGCCGGTCAAGGCGCTGGTGGATCGTTCCCCGCCGGAGTGCTCCCCATTGGGTCTGTCGGTGTCGCGGTCCCGTCCCATTCCGTCATCGAAGCTGTCGCACCGAAGGCGGACTTTAGGACGCCGACCGCCGCTTTGTCTGCCCCCAAGCGGGGGCCACACCGTTTGGGTGGGGGAGGGCGGGGCATTTGGCTGTGCCGGGAAAGGCAAGATGTCGAGTGGTCCGACAGGGGAACTCGGGATAGGGACATGGTTTCCGGCGTCTCCTTGGGCACAAGTGCTGAATATCTGTGCACATGATCCGCCGCTAATACTGCCTCCTTCAAAGATATTGCCGGGACAATATCGAACGTCCCTGTGAAGTTGTGGTCGCCCCCCAAATACAGTTAGGGCTTTCTTCATCATTTTCGGCCGTAGCATAATATTATAGTATGCAGAGACGGTATGGCCGGGCGAAGGCCAAGGCAGCTCTACCAGATCCTGCGGTACACCCAGGAGAGCGACGATGTTCCGCGGAATGAAGATCGGTGCCCGTTTGGCGGTTGCTCTGGCGGGAAGCGTCGTGCTGGCGGTCGGTGCGACCACGCTCAGCAATCTGTGGCTCAGCCGCCTGCTCGTCGAACATGCGGCCGACAATCAACTAAAGACGCTGCAGGAATTCCTGAATGCGAATGTCGCGAGCGAGGCCCGGCGTGCCCTGACCCTTGCCCAGGCGCTGGCGGGGAACGGGGAAATCCAGGCTGCGTTCGCCGCCCAGGACCGCAACCGTCTTGCGGGCATGCTCGTGCCGGGGTTCAAGGATCTCAAGGAACAGCACGGCATCACCCAGATGCAGTTCCACACACCGGCATCGGTATCGTTCCTGCGGGTTCATCGACCGGAGAAATTCGGCGATGACCTGTCCTCGTTCCGCTTCACCGTGGTCGAGGTGAACAGGACCCACAAGCCGGTCTTCGGGCTGGAGAACGGCGTGGAAGGCCTTGGCATCCGCGGCGTCGTGCCGATGGTCAGCCAGGGTGCCCAGATCGGCTCCTTCGAGGTCGGCCTCTCCTTCGGCAAGCCGTTCTTCGAGGCGTTCCATAAGGAGACCGGTGCCGAGGTCGCCTTCCATACCGTAAAGGACGGAGGCTTCGAAACCTTCGCCTCGACCTTCCGTGAGGCGCCCGCCCTCGGCCAGGACCGGATGAAGGACGCGCTGATCCGGGAATCGGATGTGCAAACCTATCGGCTCGGCGGCGCCAATTACGCCGTCCGGCTCGCTCCCGTCCGCGACTATCGCGGAACCGCCATCGGCTTCTACACCATCGCGATGGACCGGAGCGCGTTCGACGCGGAAATTGCGGAAGCGCGAACCTCGGCGATCCTGATCGGATTGGCGGTGCTCGCGGTGGCGCTCGGCGTTGCCTGGCTGGTGAACCGGGGCATTGCGCGTCCCATTCAGGGGATGACCGAGTCGATGGGAGACCTCGCCAAGGGGAACACCGATATCCGCGTTTCCGGGATCGGGCGCCGCGACGAGATCGGCGCCATGGCGGACGCTCTCGAGGTTTTCCGCCGCGGCATGATCGAGACCGAAGCGCTGCGGGCCGAGCAGGAGATTCTGAAGCAGCGGGCGCAGGAGGACCGGCGGGCGGCGATGCTCGACCTTGCCGACCGTTTCGAGGAAAGGGTCGGCCGTCTGGTCGGGGCCGTATCCTCGGCGGCGACGGAAATGGAGGCGTCCGCAGGGTCGATGTCGTCCACCGCGGAGCAGACGAACCGGCAATCCGCCGCGGTGGCCGCGGCCTCGGAACAAGCGTCCGCCAATGTTCAGACGGTCGCGGCGGCGACCGAGGAGCTTGCCGCTTCCATCACAGAAATCGGCAGCCAGGCGTCGCAGTCGCAAAGCGTGGCGGGCAATGCCGTGACCGATGCGAGGCAGACTGACGAGGCCGTGCGCAAGCTGGCCGACAGCGCGAAGCGGATCGGGCAGGTCGTGGATCTGATCCAGGATATCGCGAGCCAGACCAATCTCCTGGCCTTGAACGCGACCATCGAGGCGGCAAGGGCCGGTGAAGCCGGGAAGGGCTTCGCCGTGGTGGCCTCCGAAGTCAAGGCGCTCGCCACCCAGACCGCGCGGGCGACGGAGGAGATCAGGCTGCAGATTTCCCAGATGCAGCAGGATTCGGATGGCGCCGTCGACGCCATCAAGGGGATCGGCGGCGTGATCGGCGAGATCAGTGAGATCGCCGCGGCGATCGCTGCGGCGGTTGAGGAACAAGGCACCGCCACGCAGGAAATCTCGCGCAATGTCCAGCAGGCGGCCGTCGGAACTCAGGAGGTGTCTTCGCACATCGTCAGTGTTCGCGAGGCTGCCAATGAAACCGGGGCGGCGGCGGCGCAGGTCCTCGGTGCGGCCCAGGAGCTGTCGCATCAGGCGGAGGTCCTGGCGGCCGAGGTCAAGGGCTTCCTCGACAGTGTCCGGGCGGCATAGCGGACAGCCGGTCGGCGGGCCGTCGGAATAAAAGCGGTCCTCTTTCCATTCCGGGAAGAGTACCGCAAGTCGGTCGGGGAACTGCGCGGCGGGATGCCGGCAATCATGCCGGCGCCCGAGGGGGCGCGGCATCTCGTAGCCGGCCCCTCCGCGATGGTGCGGAAGGGCCGGAGCGTTCACGTCACTCGGCGGCCTGCGCCACGGTCAGGCCAAGCCGCTTGGCCACACCCTCGCCATAGGCCGGGTCGGCGGCCAGGAAATGATTCAGCTGGCGCTGCTGGATGAACAGCGGGGCGGTGCGCAGACTGCCGGCGATGTTGTCCATCAGCCGGGCCTGTGCCTCCGCACCGATCAGGCGGAACAGCGCGCCGGCCTGGGCGTAGTCGTCGTTGCCCTCGCGGTGATCGTAGTGGGCGGCGTCGCCGCTGATGCGCAGCGGCGGCTCGCTCGCCACGCCGGTCTGGGTCGGGCCGCCGAAGCTGTTCGGCTCGTAGTTCGGCCGGCTGCCGCCGTTGCCGTCGGTGCGCATGGCGCCGTCGCGCTGGTAGTTGTGGACAGGGCAGCCCTGCGGCTTGTTCACCGGGATCTGGGCGTAGTTGCCGCCCAGCCGGTGGCGGTGGGCGTCGGCATAGGCGAACAGCCGGCCCTGCAGCATCTTGTCGGGGCTGAACGAGATGCCGGGCACCACACTGGCCGGGCTGAAGGCCGACTGCTCGGTCTCCGCGAAGAAATTCTCCGGATTGCGGTTCAGCACCAGCTCGCCGATCTCGACCAGCGGGTAGTCGGCATGCGGCCACACCTTGGTCAGGTCGAACGGGTTGATCCGGTAGGCGTCGGCCTCGACCTCCGGCATGATCTGCACCGCCACCGTCCAGGCCGGGAAGTCGCCGTCCTCTATGGCGGCGTACAGGTCGCGGGTGGCGTGGTCGGGGTCGATGCCGCTCATGGTTTCCGCCTGCCCGGCGGTCAGGTTCTGGATGCCCTGGCGGGTCTTGAAGTGGTACTTGACCCAGAAGCGCTCGTTCGCTGCATTGATCCAGGAGAAGGTGTGGCTGCCGAAGCCGTCCATGTGACGATAGCCGCGCGGCGTGCCTCGGTCGCTGAACAGGATGGTCAGCTGGTGCATCGTCTCCGGCGACAGCGAGAAGAAGTCCCACATCGCGGTGGGGTCCTTCAGGTTGGTGGCCGGGTTGCGCTTCTGGGTGTGGATGAAGTCCGGGAACTTCAGCGGATCGCGCAGGAAGAAGACCGGCGTGTTGTTGCCGACCAGATCGTAGTTGCCCTCTTCCGTATAGAACTTCACCGCGAAGCCGCGCGGGTCGCGGGCGGCATCGGCGGAGCCTTTCTCGCCGCCGACGGTGGAGAAGCGCAGGAAGACATCGGTCTCCTTGCCGACGGCCGACAGGAAGGCGGCCTTGGTCCACGCCGTCACGTCGCGGGTGACGCGGAAGGTGCCATAGGCGCCGGCGCCCTTGGCATGGACCACGCGTTCGGGAATGCGTTCGCGGTTGAAGTGGGCCAGCTTCTCGATCAGGTGGAAGTCCTGGAGCAGCAGCGGACCGCGCGGCCCGGCGCTCAGCGAATTCTGGTTGTCGGGAACGGGCTGGCCGAAGCTGGTGGTCAGGGTGCTCATCCGGGTCATCCTCGTTGGGGCGGTGTCGCCTGAAGCGGCATCATTGTCTTGCCCCTGGTTATCCGGCGTCTTGAACGATATATCCAAGACATAGAAGGAAATGCACCAATAGGCGCCGTCTATGAATGTCTCTGGGAATGTCTCCGGCCTGTCCCTGCGTGACCTGGAGTATGTCGTCGCCGTCGCCGAGTTGCGCCATTTCGGCCGGGCCGCCGAACGCTGCGCCGTCAGCCAGCCGTCGCTGAGCGCCCAGATCCGCAAGCTGGAGGAGCTGCTCGGCTTCTCCCTGTTCGAGCGGACCAGCCGCAAGGTGCTGCTGACCCCGCGCGGCGAGGCCATTGTCGTCCAGGCCCGCGTGGTGCTGGAGGAGGCGCGGCGTCTGCTGGCGCTGGCCGACGGGTCGGACGGGACGTTGAGTGGACGGCTGCGGCTGGCGGCGATCCACACGCTCGGCCCCTACCTGTTCCCGCACATCCTGCCGCAGCTGCGCAGCGCGTGGCCGGACCTGACCCTGATCCTGTCGGAGGGCCGCACCGAAACTCTGCTGGACGAACTGCGCGACGGAAGGCTCGACGCCGTGCTGCTCGCCCTGCCGGTGGAGGCCGACGGGCTGGTCGCCGAAGCGCTGTTCTTCGAGCCTTTCCTGCTCGCCCATCCCGCAGGCCATCGCCTGTGCGGCGCTCCCCACCTGTCGCTGGGCGATCTCGATCCGGCGGAACTGCTGCTGCTGGAGGAGGGGCATTGCCTGCGCGACCAGGCGCTGGCCGCCTGCGGCCTCAGCGCGCGGGGCGGCGGCGTGCATGCGACCGGGCTGGAAACCCTGCGCCATATGGTGGCGGCCGGGGCGGGCTGCACCCTGATGCCGTTGCTGGCGACCAGGGGCGAGGAGGGCCGGGCCGCCACTGTCGGCGGACTGGTCGATTACCGTCCCTTCGACGGCGCATCCGGGGGGCTGCGGCCGCCCGGCCGTGTCATCGGTCTGGTGTGGCGGAGCAGCGATCCGCGCGACCGCGGCCTGCGCGATCTGGTGGCCTTGCTGCGCCGCACTCTGCCACCGGGCACGGAATCCGTTCTATCCCGAAGAGATGACTGAGGCCGGAAGGAACAAGCGCCCATCGGCCGGGTTGAAGGCTCGGCCCGCGCATCTCACTGTCCAGTGACGCGGGAATGACTTTCGATCCAGCCGGAGAAACGGGCGAGCATGGCAAACATCCTGAAACAGGCAACGCGGCTCGGTGAAGGATTGCCCTTTCCGCTGGGCGCGACATGGGACGGGCTCGGTGTCAACTTCGCCTTGTTTTCGGCGAACGCGACCAAGGTCGAACTGTGTCTGTTCGATGAAAGCGGCGAGGAAGAACTGGAGCGCATTGAGCTTCCCGAATTCACCAACGAGATCTGGCACGGCTATCTGCCCGATGCCCGCCCCGGCCTGCTCTACGGCTATCGCGTGCATGGCCCCTACGAGCCCGAGAACGGCCACCGCTTCAACGCGAACAAGCTGCTGCTGGACCCCTATGCCAAGGAGCTGGTCGGCGAGATCCGCTGGAACCCGGCCCATTTCGGCTATGTGATGGAGTCGGGCGACGACCTGACCTTCGACGAGCGCGACAGCGCGCCCTTCATGCCGAAATGCAAGGTGATCGACCCCGCCTTCACCTGGGGCCGCGACCTGAAGCCCGGCACCGCCTGGGACCGCACCATCTTCTACGAAACCCATGTGAAGGGCTTCACCAAGCTGCATCCGGCGGTGCCCGACAGCCTGCGCGGCACCTATGGCGGCATGGCGGTCAAGGAGGTCGTCGACTACATCAAGTCGCTCGGCGTCACCTCGGTGGAACTGCTGCCGGTCCATGCCTTCGTCCAGGACCAGCATCTGGTCGACAAGGGGCTGGCCAACTACTGGGGCTACAACTCCATCGGCTTCTTCGCGCCGGAGCCGCGCTATGCCGCGTCGGGCAACACGATCAAGGAATTCAAGGAGATGGTCGCCCATCTCCACAATGCCGGGCTGGAGGTGATCCTCGACGTCGTCTACAACCACACGGCCGAGGGCAACGAGCGCGGTCCCACCCTGTCCTTCAAGGGCATCGACAACGCCTCCTACTACCGCCTGCTGCCGGACCAGAAGCGCTACTACATCAACGAGACGGGGACCGGCAACACCGTCAACCTCAGCCACCCGCGCGTGCTGCAGATGGTGACCGATTCGCTCCGCTACTGGGCGACGGAGATGCATGTCGACGGCTTCCGCTTCGACCTCGCCACCATCCTCGGCCGCGAGCCCTACGGCTTCGACGAGGGCGGCGGCTTCCTCGACAGCTGCCTGCAGGACCCGATCCTCAACAGCGTCAAGCTGATCGCCGAGCCGTGGGACTGCGGCCCCGGCGGCTATCAGGTCGGCAACTTCCCGCCGGGCTGGGCGG